>Ga0187893_10013939_pt1 | contig 11078 bp, 2 predicted proteins | sample MA1701074metaG_FD_139574 | JGI IMG/M metagenome (GOLD analysis project Ga0187893, IMG submission 139574) | White microbial mat communities from a basaltic lava cave in the Kipuka Kanohina Cave System on the Island of Hawaii, USA - MA170107-4 metaG ...
CACCGGCTCTGGAGTTGGCTGCCCGAGACCTGGGCGAGGAACCAAATCCGTCCTTACTGGGAGAGCGGCTTGGCTCGTACCAGATTTTGTCGCCCCTCGGCCATGGGGGCATGGGTGCTGTTTATCTGGCCGTTCGCGCTGACGAGGAATACCAAAAGCGAGTGGCCATCAAACTGGTCAAACGCGGCATGGATAGCGACGCTATCCTAAACCGCTTTCGCAACGAGCGGCAAATTCTGGCTAACCTCGACCACCCTAACATCGCCAAACTCCTTGATGGTGGCACCAGTCCCGAGAGGCTTCCCTACTTCGTGATGGATTACGTGGACGGTTTGCCGATCGATGTCTATTGCGACAACCACCGGATGCCCATCAGTGAACGCCTCAACCTATTCCGAACCGTTTGCTCCGCCGTTCACTACGCGCATCAAAACCACGTACTGCATCGAGACTTGAAGCCCAGCAACATCCTGGTGACCAGCGACGGCGTCCCCAAGCTGCTCGACTTTGGCATTGCCAAGCTATTCAATCCCGGTCTTGATTCTCAGGTACCTGAAGCCACTGTGACGGCGTCGCCCTTCCTGACGCCGCAGTATGCCAGCCCGGAGCAGCTTCGTGGTGAGAAGCTCACCCCGGCCAGCGACGTTTACGCGCTGGGTCTGCTGCTTTACCAGTTGCTGACGGGTCATCGGCCTTACCTTCTGGGGGCCGGCACGCCAGCGGAGATGGCACGAGTCATTTGTGAGCAAGAGCCGGAGAAACCCAGTAGTGTGATCAGCCGCGTGGAAGAATCTGTGCAAGCCGGCGCCCAGATCAGGCTCACGCCCGAATCAGTGAGCGAGACGCGCGAAGGTCATCCAGAAGGGTTGCGGCGTCGGTTGGCCGGAGATCTGGACAACATCGTGCTAAAGGCCTTGCGCAGTGAAGTTGAGCGGCGGTATGGGTCAGTTGATGAAATCTCCCAAGACATCCTCCGCCACCTGGACGGCCGGCCCGTGCTGGCGCGCAAAGACACGCTAAGCTACCGCAGTGCCAAGTTCGTCAATCGCAATAGAGTTGGCGTCCTGGCGGCGACGCTACTTGCCGTGACACTCTTGACGCTTGTTGTTGCTGGATTGAATCTTCTACCCCATCGCAGTTCAAATACCTCTTTCGATTCGATCGCGATCCTGCCTTTTGTCAATACCAGTGCAGATCCAGAAACCGAGTACCTGAGCGAGGGCATTACTGGCGGTCTTATCCGCAGCCTCTCGAAAATCCAAAGCTTGAAGGTAATCGCACGCAGCTCCCTCGTTCGCTACAAGGGTAAAGATGTTGACCCGCAGACAGTCGGGCGGGACCTCGGTGTGAGCGCAGTGTTGGCGGGCAGGATCAGCCAGCGGGGTGATGACCTTTCGGTCAGCGTCGAGTTGACGGATGCGCGAGATAGCAGTCTCCTGTGGGAGGAACAGTACGCCAGGAAACTTTCAGATCTCCTTTCGGTGCAGCAGGAGATCTCACGTGAGATTCCAAAGAGGCTTAGCCTTAGATTGACGGGCGAGGAGCCGAAGCCGGCGGGCAGGCGTGCAGAAAGTACGGAAGCACATCAGTTTTATCTCAAAGGTCGCTACTTCTTCGAGAGTTCGAGTTTTAATGGGCAGCAACGAGCCACAGAATACTTTCGGCAAGCGATTGAAAAGGATCCCAGCTACGCGCTGGCTTACGTTGGATTGGCTGATATGTTCAACACCAGGATCGACGAGAGGAAAGCAGCAGCCATGAAGGCGCTCGCCCTCGACAATTCCTTAGGGGAGGCCCACATTTCGCTGGGTCTTCTCAAGTTTGCAGAGTGGGACACTGCAGGAGCAGAGCAGGAGTATCGGCGCGGCATCGAGCTGAACCCCGGCTATGCGGCTGGGCATCACTGGTATTCACACTTGTTGATGCCGGTAGGCCGCGTCGAGGAAGGAATGGCAGAAAGCAAACGTTATTTGGAGCTGGATCCCTTGTCGTCTCCCGCTCTCGTGCACATGGGATGGTCCTACTATGTAATGCGCCAGTACGACAAGGCAATCGAATGGATGCACAAGGTCACAGCGAACGACCCTAACAATCTAGACGCACACTTCCTGCTAGGCGATTTCTATTACTTCAACGGGAGGTTTGATGAGTCTGTCGAAGAGTGCTTGAAGTCGGCTAGCCTGTCTGGAGCTCCCACGGAACTGATTGCTTCCCTCAGAAACGCCTACCAGAGATCGGGTACCAAAGGGTTTCTGAAAGCATGGCTCAACAGCGGGAGGAAATCTGGGAAATACTACACTCCAATCGGAACGTCACAACAACTGGCTGAGTTCTACGGTCGTCTTGGTGAAAAAGAACTGGCTCTAAAGTGGCTTGAGAAAGCTGTTGAAGAACACGAGATTGCCTTACTGAGGTCCGCGCCTAGCATTGATCCCGACTTCGATGACATGCAAACGGACCCCCGGTTCACGGCCCTGATGCGACGGATCGGGCTTCGACCGTGAGCATTCGTGTGCGCCTCACGAGCCGCAAAGGAACAAGAGCCTTGACCACTAGAACTAAAGAAAGAAGGCGACGCTTTGCGCCGCTTCGAGATCGATTCGGCCACGGGCACGAAGCTGAAAGCCTAAGTTTGGAGCGGACTGGACTCTGATCGATGCCGCCGGAGTTCAGGCGATGCCTCGGTACCACCGAGAAATGTTAACTGACCCACTTGGTTGCGAAACTGTTAACAACACTGGCAATCAAGGTCTAAAGCTCGCGATGGGTTCAGGGCAGGTACCCTTCCTTCGCTCGGACCTTCAATCCTTTTTGTTCAGGAAGGACGACATTGATTGTTCGCCAGCGGAGGTTTTCTTGGTGGGAGGGGTAGTAGGCAAGCAAATAGAGGTGCTGCAAGTCAGCAGCGACTCGGTTGAAGGTTTTTCCAATTTCGTCCGCATGCCGCACCTCAAAAGCCATGCCGCCGGTCACCTCGGAGACCTCCTGCAGCCGGCTTAGCATGATCTTGTTTTCAAGCGCCGATCCTTGCGACACGGCATAAATCGGAAATCCGTTGCGTTTGACAGTCTGCAGTGCCTGCTCCATCGAGAGTAGGCTGCTGTTGTCCTCACCGTCAGTGAACAGCAAAATCGCTTTCTTGCCGTTCGTTTTTGAAAGCTCGACAGCCAGTTGAGTCAGCGAATCGAACAAAGCGGTGCTGCCCGCTGCGCGTGTTGCTAGAAGCGCTTTCAACGCTGCGCCATGGTCTTTGGTGAATGATTGGAGCACGCTCAATCGATTTCTGAACGAGAAAAGGCCGATTGAATCCTCTGGTTTCATCGCACTCACAAGCTGTGCAACCGCATTCTTAACATGAGGCAGAACCTTGGCCATGCTGCCTGTCGTGTCCACCAGCAACGCCAGTGTCATAGCGGACGACTGTGCCTCAAAAAGGTGGATGGACTGAGGCCGCCCATCTTCCATCACCTGAAACTGGCCGGCTTTCAGGCCGCTGAGATACTGCCCTCGCCGGTCCATCACCGCTGCATGAACCTCGACCAAACGGACCCGGACTGAAATTGTGTCCGCCGCAGTTTCGAACTTTTGGGCAACGAGTTCCAACGACAATCCGATTCCCAGGCACGGTATTAAGGGAAAGAAGGAAAGCTTCATCGCTGGAATCTCCCCTATGGCTGCAGCGCCGCGATCAACTGTGGAAGGTGAATCCGTGAGACGCCTTCCAGCGCGGCCACCCAGTCGTCCCGGTCGTTCATCCTGGCTTTGCGTGCCCATTCCCGAATGGCTGCCTCGCCAAAAACCGCTAGCGACTCGGCCGGGATTCCAAGGCGATCCATCTCTCCAGCCAGGTCGAGAAGTAAATGACCGAGACGTTCTGACATCGCGTCTGCAAACCTGAGATTCTCGTAGTCTTCGTAGGGACTCAACGGTAACAGGTGGTTGTGGAGGCAACCGTAGGTGCTTGGATGGATTCCACCGAAGGAGTGAGTGCTTGCCCTGTGACTGGGCTGTTCCAGAGACTGCATCGCAACAGTCAATGGGTTCTCGCCGAGTTGTTTGCTTCTGTGCTTTTGCCAGTAGCGTTCTGCCAGGAAATAGAGGTCTGACGAGCTGAGTAGTTTCAACGATCCCACAGCATCCTGTGCCGTGAGGGACCGAAGCAAGTGTGTGCGCCGGACCAGGCCAATCAGTCCGACGGTGAGTTCTGCGACTTCATTGGCGATCACTGGCTTCAGCGAAGCGGCCGCCACCAACTCTCGAGCAAGCCGCAGCTTGACTCCGACGGCGTGCAGGTCACCTTGTTTCAATCGAGCCCAGGCTAGAGACCGAAGACTAGCGATCTGCGTCGCTGCCACTGCTTCCACAGAAATGTGACCGCTGAATGACTTGTCGGTCTCAACCTGAGTCAAGCCCAGTTTCCCGGCCATCATACCTAGTTGGAACAGAACTCCCTCGAGGAAGCTGCCAGCCTCCTGGGTATAGCTCCTTTGCGTTGTTTGCGGCCAGTAGACCTTGTTATGAGTACTGTCCTGGAGGAGCTCGTGTCGGCGAATGAAAAACGGGTCTTGCGCCATCACCAGATCCCGCGGAGAGAAATAGTAAGAATAGATCCAGCCCACTAGCGAATTCTTCAGATAGGGGTTGAGCTCGCCCAGCAGTTCGGCGGCAAGCCTAGGCAGGTCTTTGGGTTTCTTTTTGGCCGCTTCTTTGCGAAGCTTGGTCACGCGCTCGCGGACATCCTCCGGCTTGGCGAAGTGGATCCTCTCTCTCAGAGTGTCGCTGAGACTTTTCTGGGTCTGAGCGTCAATTTCCTTGAGCTGAGGAATGGCTTTCTCGATCTCCTCGATCGAATGTCGAGCTTCGCCATCTCCGCGAATCAGGGACGAGGCGGCCTGGTGAATTTGAAGCAGTGTGTCGAGCGGCGTCACAGATTGAAGCTGCAGGATCTCACGCATCTTCTCCCGTTGCTGAGACGCCCGATCGAGTGCGTACTCCTTTTCCTGCAGCCGGAAGGAGACTCGTTGGGCCGAGCCAGTCAGCGCAGCCAGCAGCCTTTCGACACAGGAACCCGACTCGTTGGCGGCAGCGCCTGCTGACGCCGTGCCTTTAGGTGAAGAGGAGGCTGCTAGCGATTGGGGAGCCGATTTAAGTCCGTTCATCACAAGCCGCAGAGACTCAAGACTGGCTTGAGCAAATTCATACGGCTCCCTGGCTTTGGCGAAGCGTTCACAGATTGCGGTAGAGGCTGAAACCACAATAGATTCTTCCAAGGCACCGTTCTCAAAGAGCAGCGCCACAAGCTGCAAAGTCCCTTGGAACTCGCCCAGAGCCTGATTCAGGAGTGGCTTATCGAGCGATTCCAAGTTTCGACAGGCTTGGAAGAAGGTCGTAAGGTTCTGGAATGAAAGATCGGGAAGTGCTGAAAACAAAGGGAACACGTATTGGTAGTGGGCATAGTTCTGAGACAGCAGGAGAGCGGTGGCTTCATCCAGCAGTTGACTGCGGTGTCGATCCAGCCGTACCACCGCCAGAAAGTTTTCTACCTGGTTGAATTTATCGCCGTCAACCTCGTACTCTGTGTCCAGGAGTCGCAGCAAGATCTCATCTTCAACTTCAGGAAGCGCTTTCTTCGAGGCTTTGCGTAGAAGCTTGGAGACCTGGCTCGCATCGCTTGAACCGCCTTTCGCTACCAGCCAGATCTGGGCACTTCCCGGAAAGCTAATGTTGCCTTCCTCGTCCAACGGCAGTTCGCGCGCCAGTTCTCGAAAGTAGACGTCCCGGCGAATCATCGAGTGGCGTTTCAGGTCCTCCTTCTCAGTGAAGGGGAATGCTTTGTAGAACTTGTCCAGGCGGCCAGCGCTTCTGGTGAAGAAGCGCTGTTGAAGCGCCGGCAGGTTCGTCAGTAGGTTGAAGAACGCCAGTCCCTTGCCGTCGTTGCGGGAGAGGAGGCTGGCAATGAATGTAGGCGGATCTCCCGGCTTGCTGCCCGTAAATTGTTGCCAAACTGGAGCGGCGCTGGTGCCTCCAGGCAACATCATCTGGCCATTCACGACAGACAAGGCAGCTCCATAGGCGGCCAGAAGATCAGCGTAGCGGCCCAGCAGTTTCTTCGGCTCGGCCAAACGCATCACCTGCTGCTGCGCTTCATCGTTCATTTGAGCCAGGCTGAAGTAGAAACGCGTCGCGCCTAGGTTCTCCAGGAAAGCCTCAAGTAATCCGCCGGACGGCGCAGGTTTTTCAATCACGCGCTCCAGCCAGAACTTCTCATCGAAAATGATGGGTACTTGCTCATCCTTCACCCTCAAGGTGAACGCCTTTCCGGCTTCCAAGGCCGACTTCATTTGAATCTCGTCCACTCCCAAGGCTGCCAGATAGGGTTGCTTAGTTGCATCGGATTCTTTGCTGCTGACTTCCAGCGACACCCTCTTCCCGGACCGCTTCAGTTTCCAGCCGAGCAGTTTGAGGATCTTCTCGGTTCTTTCCAGAGAGGGCTTGTCGTCGATTGACAAGACAATTTCCACGCTGGTGCCGGTAGTCCTGGCCACTGCTTTCAGAGCGAACAGAGTCCGAAAATAGGTCCGAACGGAATCCAGGTAGGCATCACGCGACTTCTCATCCTTGCCTTGAGTCATCCTAGCCACCGTGGAAGCGTACTCCGCGGCGAACCGATCCAGCCCAACTTCCTCATGCATGAGTGCCGCGAGTGCCAGAGCTTTCATGCCACCCGGCACCATCACAGTATTTTTGTTGGAGGAATACAGCTTCAAGCGGCTGAGATCGGGAACGTCGTTCGCTCCCAATTCTCGGAGTCGGTTTGCAAACTGGACTGCACGTTCCTGCTCACCGTCTCTCAGCGAAACCACCAATCCTCGTTCCAGAGTTGTCTTGAGGACTGGTTGGGCTCGATCCTCCTGGGCGAGTGCCGCCGCTAGCGCCTCGTAAGCCTCGCCGGCACGGTCCCCGTGGATGTCGCGCATCGCGGCCGTCTGAGTGAGGACTTGAGGGTCTTTGGGACTGATCCGAAAAGCTTCTTCCAATATCTGTCGCGACTCCAAGCCGCGATCAAGCTGCGAAAGCAAGTTAACCTTCAGCAGTAGGAGCCGAACGGAGTTGGAGCTGTTCTCCAGGCCACGGTTAGTCGCCTCCAAAGATTTTGGCAGTTGGCGTTGGCTGGCCCATAGTTTAGCCAACCCGAAATGGGCAGGTTCCAGGGCTGCATCGACTTCCAGCGCGAGGTTGTAAAACCTCTCGGCCTCAACTGGGAGGGCTGCTTTTTCCGCCAATTCGGCGTACCGGAGCCGCAGTAGCTCGTCTTTTGGAACTATGGAGGCTGCGGCACGAAGCGTGTCTGTGGCCTTTTCGGGCGCCTTCTGGCCGATGTAAATCTCCACCAGCTTGTGCCGAACGTCTTCAAGCTGCGGATCGAGCTGGAGAGCCTGTTCATAAGCCAGCGCGCTGGCGGCCGTTTTTCCCGCCTTTTCGAGCAACTCGCCGTGACGCACATGCAGACTCACCTTCCGAGGATTTACTTCGAGCGCTGCTTTGGCATAGTTCAACGAGCCTTCGAAGTCCCCCAAAGCCGCGCGGATGGCCATGAGTTTTTCTAAGGATTCCGGGTGATTGGGTCGCCGTTTCAGCGATTTTGAATAGTGACGCTCGCTGTCTGGCCACTGCTTCAACTCGAAGTGGAGACTGGCGACCTGGTTGAGCAAGTCCGGCTCGTCGGGCAGGACCACAAGGAGAGGCGAGAGCAGCTTCAAAGCAGTCTGCCAGTCTTTTTGCTGCTGGTAGATCTCGGCAGCAAAGCGAAGCGTAGGCTCATCCAGCGGGTTGAGGCGCAAAGCCTGCTCCATGGCAGGTCGAATGGCTGCTGCGTCGCGTTTCTTGAGAGCCTCCCGAGCCTGCTCCAGCAGGTTCAGCATCTGAGCGTACTGGTCCGGTGAAATCGGAGAAACGCCGGGTGCTAGCCACAGGCCCGAAAGTTCTAGCACAGCCTGCGAGGATTCATTGGACACGAGCTTGCTGCGATAAGCGAAGAAGCCTTGAGAAAGCGTGGGGCCCGTCATATCCATTTGCTGGCAGGTTTGAATCTTCCACTCGTCAAGAAAACCCCGCAGCTCTTCGTCTGCACGGAGCACCTTGCCGCAGCTCGAAAGAGCAACTGAAGTCCAAATGTTTGGGAGGTTCGAGTCTGAAGTCGGAGCTGTCTCGGTCACTGGCCAATGGAAAAGGCGTGCTCGCTTCTGACGGACCTGCCAGGAGAGGTAGGCCGCTATGTAGGAACGAAGCTCCTCGGGTTTGGGGATCGGGTCGGGAGCGATAACAAGAAGGGACTGCCATTCGGCAGTGAGCTCGGGGAGATAGCGGCCAACGTCAGCATAGACAGCGCAAGCCTGATCCGAAGACAAGCCTTGCGACCTGGCTGGCACAACTGCGGGCTGCGTAAAGACGGAAGCATTCAGCGACGCCAGAGTCCTTGCCAGCTGGGATTGAGAAGGAAACGGCTTCCAGGACTTGAGAAGTCCCTGAGTGATGACATGCAACTCGACCCCGCCAACACCCTTCGCGGTTCCGTACAGCTTGAGGATGCGAGCCTGAGTTTCCTGCCACTGGAGATCCGTCAAGCTGTCCCGATGCACAAGCAGGGCCAGCTTGGCCGGTGGCTTGCGAGGCGAGGCCTGCACCGCGAACTTGCCCGCTGAAGTCTGCAGTTCATACGAAGCTGAATCAGAACCTGACGAGATGAGAAAACTCTCCGCTTGCAAAGGCAACAGCGAAGACCCTGCCAGCAAGATGAGCAGTGCAACCCCTGAAAAGGGTCGCCTTCCCACGCGCTCGAATCGGAACTCGATCCGCCCACGCATCATCAGCCTCACGGTAGGACGAGAGAGTTAGACCTGTGATGTTAGAGAACTGCGGCCACTGTATGCCAAACACTTGCAGGTTTCAAACGGAAAGACGACGCGGAAGTGTCAAACCTCAGCCTGTATATGCTGGGAGCTCGTCACTCTCCTGACAGCTTCTGGCAGTTACTCGTGAACTGCGAAACAATCTAAGCACCGCAGCGGCTGCCATTGGCAATTGCGGCCCCAGGACTGGTGAATTTTGACTTTACTTTGACCAAAAGAAACTGCTGGCACTTTAGCGAAAGCCGCCGCATGTTTAGCACTCCAGTTTGGCCTGCCGGAGCGCAATCGTTCCAGCAGCGCCGTCGGCCGCATTTCCACGCTCGCCGGCGATCCCCGCGTCATGCAGTTCGCGCTAAAGTTCTACTACTGATCGAACTCAGGCGAGTCCGCAGGTAGCACAGTTCAAGCCTGCGAGATGCTTACTTCGGTAGCAAGGTCCGCGGGTCGTTTGTGTGGTTGTCAATCACGGAAGCGTACGCGGCAAAAGCGCCACCAGGAGTAGGTGTGGAGAGGAACAGCCGAGATCCTCTCACGTCCTCACCCACACCAACGTCTCTCACGATGCGACTGACTTGCCTCATGCCCAGAGGTGGCAAAGCATAGATCTTAGAACCCAACGCAACACCATCTGCCGCGACGAGCGCGACCTCCACGTCTGTCGGCAGTTCAGTAGCATTCGCCAGAATCAGGTTGGTTCTGAACTCGAGGTCTTCCCGGACAGCAGCAATGGATCTAGGTACACCCCATCTCACCCACTCGCTGGCAGGGGTTGCTGGTACACTCTGCCCGAAGGTTCCACCTGCTGCACCTGGGGTGGACGTTTGGCTGAGAATCGTCAGGTTTGGTGTGGAACATGACAGTCGGATAGCACCAAAGCCTGATTCCAGGCCGAAGACCGAACGGAGGACATCCTGAAAGCTCACGGACTTCCTAGCAGCAATCGCAAAGCTCTTCTCCGGCCCAGTTCGCCCGTCAACATTGTTGCCTAGAAACTTCAGTGTCACGGACGCATCGTTGGAGTCGCCATTCGCTACTGAGAGATCAGTCGTGTAAAATGCACCGCCAAATCCGCTAACCCTTGCAACGGAAGGTAAGATCCACGTCTGACTCGAACCCGACAACGATGTCGGCAGGAGCGTTCTTGGATCGTTTGTTATGTTGTCAATGACTGAGGCATAGGCAGCAAAGGAGCCGCCAGATGTGAGGACCTTGAGCAGAAGCCGCGCTCCCGTGATTTCAGCTAGAACTCCAAGGTCGCGCGCGACACGCGAGACCTGGGTCATTCCCAGGGGAGGAAGCGTATATCGTCGCATCGCAAGCGAATTCCCGAGCGCATCTATAAGTGTGACATTCACATCCAGCTGGAATTCAGTCGCATTTGTCATGATCAGGTTCGTCCGAGCTGAAACATCATCCTTAATGCCTGCAATGGAGGCCTCCACTAAGCCAGTAATCAAATCCTCTTCGCTAGCCACTGGAACACTCTGCCCGAAGGTTCCTCCGTCGCCAGGAGTCGAAGTCTCGGACACCATGGTTAGTGAGGGGGCGGGAGACTGAATTCGTATTCCTCCGAATCCCGATTCAATGTGAAACACAGAGCCGAGTATGTCAGTCATCGTGATGGATCTTCCTGCCCCCAGCAGAAACGCACTTTCCAGACCCAATCTACCGTCCGTATTGTTGCTTAAGAATTTCAGAGTGACAGTCGCGTCGCTCGTCCCTGTGTTCGAGATAGACAAATCTGTTGTGTAGAAAGCGCCGCCCGCTCCGCCTGCATGCGCCGAGGAAGGCAGCAGCCATGAATTGACTACCGACAGCTGGTCATACACCTGATCATTGACTGGAAAATTGAGAGCACGGAACTCTGCTCGCAAGCCTCTTGAAAAGGCATACGATAGAGCCTTCACCATCAACGTGGATCGAAATGCAGCCGCCTGCTGTGTATCGTTGCTTTGATCGTATTGTCTAGCGAGATCCTGATTGAAAACCTGGAGCAGCCTGAGCATCCGTCTGAGAGGAATCCTGTATCCTATGCCTTCGGTCTCCGCGAGGACGAGAAACTTGTACGCGATGGTCATGAAAGTCGCGAAGGTCTCGTCGTGGGTTGGAGTCGCTGGATTGTTCCAGCTCGAAAACGGCATCCCTGAGCTGAGATAACTTCGGTAATGG
>Ga0187893_10013940_pt1 | contig 11078 bp, 12 predicted proteins | sample MA1701074metaG_FD_139574 | JGI IMG/M metagenome (GOLD analysis project Ga0187893, IMG submission 139574) | White microbial mat communities from a basaltic lava cave in the Kipuka Kanohina Cave System on the Island of Hawaii, USA - MA170107-4 metaG ...
AATGACCTCATTGACCATCCAGCCCAGAGGTCCGCTCGGTGGAACCCTCACGGTTCCGGGCGATAAGTCCATCACCCACCGGGCCATCATCCTGAGCGCCTTGGCGGACGGAGACACCGCGATTAGCGGGTATTGCCGGGGAGAAGACTGCCTCAACACCATGCGGGCTTTCCAGGCGATGGGGGTACGCATCGAAGAAACTCCGGAGCGTCTGCATGTCGGCGGGAAAGGCTTGTGGGGACTCTCGGAGCCCGATGGCCCGATCGACTGCGGGAATTCCGGGACGGGGATCCGCCTGCTGGCCGGCCTCCTGGCGGGACAGGACTTTTTCGTCGTGCTGACCGGGGACGAATCCATCCGCCGGCGTCCGATGGGGCGGGTCGTCAAACCCCTCCGGCAGATGGGCGCCACGATCGCGGGGCGCAAGGGCGGCGAGTTGGCGCCCCTGGCGATCACCGGCAGCCGCTTGCACGGCGTAGAGTTCGCTTCGCCCGTGGCCAGCGCCCAGGTGAAATCCTGCTTGCTGCTGGCTGGTCTGTATGCCGAAGGCCTGACCCGCATCACGGAGCCGCGACGCTCGCGTGACCACACGGAGCGCATGTTTCGCCACTTCGGGATTCCGCTCCGTACGGAGGGCGCCGCGATCGTCTTGCTGGGGCGACCTGCCGTGGGGTGGCGAGGTCTGCCCAGCCTGGCGGTGGCGGGCGACCTGTCGGCTGCGGCCTTCTTCCTCGTCGGGGGCTCGATTGTCCCCGGGTCCGACGTGACCATTACCGGTGTCGGGATCAACCCGACCAGGACCGGCGTTCTGGAGGTCTTGGCTGAGATGGGCGCCGATATCCAGGTACTCAACCCACGCGAGGAGGCCGGCGAGCCGGTTGCCGACCTCCGCGTGCGGTCGGCTCGGTTGCGTGGCGTGCACCTCGGAGCCGATCGGATTCCTCAAGCCATTGATGAATTTCCGATCCTCTGCGTCGCCGCGGCCGTGGCGGAAGGTGAAACGCGCATTACAGGTGCGGAGGAACTGCGGGTCAAAGAGAGCGACCGTATCGCGGCCATGGCTGCAGAGCTCAGGAAGATGGGCGTCACGATTACGGAAACTCCCGATGGATTGATTATTCAAGGCCGCCCGCGTCTCCGGGGCGCTTCTTGTGTGAGCTACGGAGACCATCGGGTAGCGATGTCGTTGGCGATCGCCGGGCTTGTAGCGGATGCCGCCACGACGATTGAGGGGACCGCCTGTATCGAGACATCGTTTCCAGATTTTTATTCCAAACTCTTGAAATTATTGACAGATACAAGTCGAGGACTATAATAGGCCGCCTGCACACGCAAGACAGTACAGTTACAGGGCATGGGTGTCGCCTGATCATTGCCGTCGACGGCCCGGCCGGCACCGGGAAGAGTACGATCGCCAAGTTATTGGCAGCGCGCCTTGGCTGCCTCTATCTGGACACAGGCGCCTTGTATCGCGCAGTGGCTTGGAAGGTGCAGACCGCGGGAATCCCCCCTTCTGATCACGCGGCGGTTGAGCGGCTGTTGTCCAGGACCCAGGTGCGTGTTGAGCGGAAGGACGACCGTGTATCGGTCGCGGTGGATGGCAGGGAACTTGAGCAAGAGCTCCGTACACCGGAAATCAGCCGGATGGCGTCGATGATTTCAGCGATTCCGGCCGTTCGCGACTGGCTCCGCCCCGTCCAGCGTGAAGCCGGGGAGCGGGGTTCGGTGGTTGCAGAGGGGCGGGATATCGGCACGCGCATCTTCCCGCAGGCTGATGTGAAGTTCTTTCTCGACGCCGAGTTGGCGGTGCGGGCGGCGCGTCGCCATCGCGAGTTGGTGGCCGGCGGCCAGGGCATCTCGTTGGATCAGACCCGAGAAGAGGTCCGGGTTCGCGATGAGCGTGACCGCTCGCGGGACGTCGCTCCGCTCGCGCCGGCTGCGGATGCGCACGTGATCGACACCAGCGCGCTCGACGTGGAGCAGGTCCTGGATCGCATGATGGCGGTCATCGCGACCAAGCTGTGAGCGGGGCCGTCTATGCGTTCCTCTGGGTTCTTTTTCGGGCGCTGGCGGTGGCGCTGTTCCGGTACCGGACGTACGGTGTCGAGCACATTCCCAGGCAAGGCGGCATCCTGATTGCGGCCAATCATGCGAGTTTCCTCGACATCCCGATGCTCGGCTGCGGCGTTCCGAGGCGGGCCGCGTTCCTGGGGCGGCAGGACCTCTTTCCGTTCCCCGGCCTGGGCTGGGTCTGCCAGTGGTTGGGTTGGATTCCGATCCGGATCTCGCGGCTGGATCGGCAAGGGTTTGGAACGGCCATCGGACTGATCAAGCAGGGCAAGGCGGTGGTGATCTACCCGGAGGGGACGAGAACGCTCGACGGACCGCTGGGACCGGGACGTCCGGGGATCGGGGTGATCGTGGCGGAAACCGGGTGTCCGGTTGTCCCGGCATACATCGGAGGAACGTATGACGCCCTTCCACCGAGGGCAACATGGGTCCGGCTGCGGCCCATCACGGTGACCTTTGGGAAGCCGATTGATTTTACGGCCGATGCGCAACGCTATGTGGGGAAAGACTTCTATCGACATGTGAGCCGAACCGTGATGGCACGGATCGCCGAGTTGGGGCAAGTTGCTCCACCGGCCGAGCCCTCGGGAGGGCCCGAGCAGCTCTAGCGGCTTCGGCCGCCCGGCCTTTCAACGCTGAGAGAGGCCGTGGCGCAGTTCACCATCAGCACCCGACCGTGGTCGGAGGGATAGGACAGGACGCATGAACACAGTGTCGAATCAGTCAGACGAACAGTTGGACCGGGGGGCGCTCGCCGCCCTGTACGAGGAAACGTTCCGGAACTTCGAGGAAGGCACCATCATCGAGGGCCGGGTGGCGGCGATCGGCAAGGACAAGGTCGTGGTGGATATCGGCTACAAGTCCGAAGGGATCATCCCGGCCGACCAGTTCTCGAGCGAGGAACTGCAGGTGATCAAGGTGAACGATCGCCTGCAGGTCTATATCGAGGAGCGGGAGGATGCCGAGGGGAACCTCATTCTCTCGAAGGAAAAAGCCGACAAGATGAAGGTGTGGGAGGATCTCGAAAACGCCCACAAGGAAGAGCGGGTGGTGGAAGGGAAGGTCCTTGCCCGCATCAAGGGCGGCATGATGGTGGATATCGGCGTCAAAGCGTTCCTCCCCGGGTCACAGATCGATCTCCATCCCGTTCGTGACCTCGATGGCCTGATCGGCAAGACCTTCCCCCTCAAGATCATCAAGATCAATCACCGGCGGGGTAATGTGGTGGTCTCGCGCCGAATGCTGTTGGAAGAGACGCGCGACCGGAAGCGGCAGACGACCCTGTCTACGTTGAAGGAAGGGCAGTTGATCCATGGGAGCGTGAAGAACATCACCGAGTACGGCGCGTTCATCGACCTGGGCGGGATCGACGGCTTGCTCCACATCACCGACATGTCCTGGGGTCGTGTCGGCCATCCTTCGGAGATGTTCGTCGTGAGCGACAGGGTCGAGGTGATGGTGCTCAAGTATGATCGGGAGACCGGACGGATTTCCCTGGGCCTCAAGCAGAAGTCGGCGGATCCGTGGATGAACGTGGCGACGAAATACCCAATTGGCGCCAAGGTGCGTGGTCGGGTGGTCAGTCTCACCGACTATGGGGCATTCATCGAACTGGAACCGGGCGTCGAAGGCCTCGTGCACGTGTCCGAAATGTCCTGGTCGCACGAGGTACGCCATCCATCCCGTTTCGTGTCGCTGGGGGACCAGGTTGAGGCGGCCGTGTTGAACCTCGATCCCAACAGCCGCAAAATCTCCCTCGGGATGAAGCAGACCGCCCCCAATCCCTGGGACATGGTCGAAGCCAGGTATCCAAGCGGCACGCGGATCGAGGGAAAGATCAAGAGCTTGACCGACTTTGGTGCCTTCGTCGGGCTGGAAGAGGGGATTGACGGGCTGATTCACATTTCGGACATGTCCTGGACCAAGCACATCAAGCATCCTTCCGAGCTCTTCAAGAAGGGGCAGAAAGTGGAGGCGGTCGTCCTGCGGATCGACAAGGAGAAAGAGCGGCTCTCGCTCGGGTACAAACAGTTGGCGCGGGATCCCTGGGAAGAGGAGATCCCATCAAGGTACGCAGTCGGCTCCTCGGCGGCCGGTAAGGTGACCAAGATCACGGACTTCGGCCTGTTCGTCGAGCTGGAAGGCGGGGTGGAAGGGCTGATTCACATCAGTGAGAGCGGGCTGGAAGCGCCGGGGCGCCTCGAAGAACGGTTCAAGATCGGTGACGAGGTCACGGCGAAGATCATCAAGGTGGATCGGGAGGAACGAAAGATCGCCCTCAGCCTGCGTGAGCAAGTCCGGGACTCGGAGCGTCGGCAGGTGGATGAGTTCCATGCGACACAAGGGGCCGTACCGCAAAGCCTGGGTCGCGCCGCGAAGAAAACGACGAAGCGTGGTGAGGGCGAGGAGGCCTGATCACGACTGCTGATCAGGCGCGTGTCACATGACGAATGAGACCCTGTCAGAACCGGCTCCGCGCCGAAAGCGGGGCCGGCGTATTCTCTGGTTCCTGCTTGCGGGAATTGCCCTGCTCGTCGTGGTAAACGCCCTGCTGCCCGATCTCGACCTGTCCGGAGAGGATCGCGTCGCGGTGATCCGTGTGGAGGGGGTGATTCTCGACGCCCAACAGACCATTGGGGATCTCAAGAAGTTCGGCGAGAGCCCCTCTGTGAAAGCGATCGTGTTGCGCATCGACAGCCCCGGCGGCGGCGTTGTGCCGTCGCAGGAGATCCACGATGCCGTCAGGCGTATCCGCGCCAAAAACAACAAGACGGTGGTTGCGTCGATGGGGACCGTGGCGGCCTCCGGAGGTTATTACATCGCGGTCGCCACCGACCGGATCATGGCAAATCCCGGCACGTTGACGGGGAGCATCGGCGTGATCATGGAACTGGCCAATGTGGAAGGCTTGCTGAAGAAAATCGGGGTCGAGAGCATCGTGGTCAAGAGCGGTCAGCACAAGGATATCGGGTCCCCGTTCCGGCAGATGAGCGAAGAAGACCGACGCATTCTCCAGACCGTGATGGACGACGTACACGCGCAGTTCATTGAAGCGGTGGCGGAGGGCCGGTCGCTCAAGGTCGCCGACGTGCAGTCGCTGGCCGACGGGCGCATCTTCACGGGGCGGCAAGCGAAGAGCCGGAACCTGGTGGATGAACTGGGCGACCTTGAGGACGCGATCAAGCTGGCGGCCGAATTGGCCGGGATCGAAGGTGAGCCGAAAGTCGTCGAGCCGCGGAAGCGGTTCTCAATCCGGGATTTACTGGAGAGCCGCCTCTTCGGCTCGCTCCCGCGGTTCGATTTCCAGACCGGCGTCCGCCTCAAGTATTTGATGGCGTTCTGATCACGGCTGCAACGCATTTCATCACTCCTCAGAGGAGGAACACTCATGACGAAGGCGCAGATCATTGAACGGGTGTCGGAACAGGTGACAGGCCTGACGAAGCGGCAGGCGGAGATCGTCGTCAACACCATCTTCAATAGTATCCGCCAGTCTCTCCAGCGGGGGGACAAGACCGAAATTCGCGGGTTCGGGAGCTTCCGCCTGCGGTCGCGGAGGATGAAAGAAGGTCGCAATCCCAAGACCGGCGCCACCGTCTCTGTGCCGGCGAAGAAGGTCCCCTTTTTCAAAGCCGGCAAGGAACTGAAGGAGTTGATGAATAAGTAGTCGACTCGAAGAGACCGGTCATGGGAATGTTTGAATCACACGAACAGACCGCCGCTCAGGACGTGGTCTGGACCGACGAAGCCCTGAAGCGGATGGAGCGGGCGCCGGCCTTCCTTCGCGGGATGGTCAAGCGTCTGGCCGAGAAAAAGGCCCGTGAGCTCGGCTACCCGGCGATCACGGCGGAGATCCTGGATCAGTTCAAGAGCCAGATGATGGGCCGGATGGGCGGCGAGGCCGGCCTGGCGACGGCGGCTGATCAGCTCGCGCAAGGCAAGGTGCCCTGGACGGCGGCGGCGCTGGCTCGGCTGGAGACCGTGCCGGAGTTCATGCGCCACATGATCAAGCAGATTGCCGAGGAATTGGCGCTCGAGCGGGGCCATCTGGAAGTGAACGTGGAGCTGTTCGAGAAAGTGGAGGCCCTGGGAGACTTGCAGGAGCAAGGCGGTGCCCCGATGGAGTGGACCCCCGGCGCCCGGGCTCGCCTGGAGGAGAAAATCAAAACTGCCCCCCCGATCGCCATGGACTTCGTGACCGATATGCTCAAGCGGGACACCGAAGACCTGGCCCGCGAGAAGGGCATCTCCCGGATCGATGAGGCGGCCCTGGTCCAGCTCTGGGAAGCGCCGCGGGACCGGATCGCCTGGACCGACGAGGCCTGGAAACGACTACAGACCTCGCCGGACTTCGTGCGGAGCGGCATCCGCAAGGCCGCCGAGCGTCGAGCCCGTAAGATGGGCCTGAATGAAATCGACTCGGAGCATCTGACCCGGTTCCGCAACGAAGCGATGATGAAGGCCGTCAAACGCATCCGCAGCTTCGGTTATCGGGAGCTTACCTTCGATGCGTTCGAGACCGCGCTCCAGAAGACGAAGCGTCTGCAAGGCAACGAACAGGCTGAGAAACGCCTGGAGGAGATTCGGCAACATTTCAAAGATCCGGAAACCCAGAAACCTGAAGGCGGAACGCTCGGCGCCGAACTGATGGGCCGATTCCGCAAGTACCTGAAGGGTGAGGGGACTCTCTAGGAGGCGCTCCGGTGCACGAGGCATCTCACCCCAGGCTCTCCCCCTTCGAGATCTTTCCTGTTCGCGCGCCTCTCATTGGAATCGTGACGCTCTTGTTCTTGACGGGCTGCGCGACCGCCCTCAAACGGGAGAGCCAGTGCCTGGCGAGCATGACGCCTGAAATCGTGCAAGCCAAGGAAGAATTGGAGAATTTGGAGGCGTCCTGGCATGAATCGTTGGGACGGCGCGATGTCCTGTTCAGCACAGGGTTGATGCCGTTCTCCACGAGTGCCCTTTCACCAAGCCAGCCCAGGAGCGGGTTGGTCGGAGCCGTGTACGCGACCTTTGCGGTGAGGGCGAGCGAGAGTCCGAAGCAAGAGGAAGCCCGTCTTGCTGCCAGGCGGGCCTATGAGCGGCTCGCAGAGGCGAAGGTGCGTTACCAGCCGTTTCTGGGAATGTATGACAAGGTCTACCAACGCGTGCGGACCCGCACGGATGAGGAGGAAATCCTCTCGGAAGTGCGGATGGTGCTGCTGGCCGGGCCGGCCAGTCTGGTCCTTTACCCGATCATTCGCTGGAATGTGCGCTCTGTATTGTGGGACGGAGCCGATCCGGATGCGGACACCGATCCTGTCACCAGGTTCTGTGCCGGCCGGCTGGTGAAAGGGGCCATGGCAAGCCAAGAGGCCCACGCGCCGCCCAGGTCGGGTCTTACCGACGGCTAGTGGGTGGCGGGCTGTTGCGGCCAGAATTTGTGTCGGATCTGGGGGAGCGGGACGTTGTCCAAGTTGGGGATGTCGTACAGGCACCGATCGATGAGATCAACTTCCTCCTTGGTGAATTCCAGGAGTACCTTCTTCTTCCAGAACTGATCCAGCGTGAAGTAGTCGCTTGCCTGGGGCTTTTCCGCCACCAATGCGTGCATCTTCTTGAACCCTTCCGTGTCCGTGCCCGGAATTCGACCCTTGTTGCGGTCGATGCACCATTTCAAGACTTCGGCAATCCCGTACATCGTCAGTTCGATCTTGATCTTGTCCGACATGCGGCCCTCCTCAATATGGCCGCATTGTACCCCAGCCACCTGCCGTTCTTCCAGCGGAAAGACAGGCCGTGGGTCGGGAGGCGCCCGATGGGCGTTGCGTAGGGGAGGGGCGCTCTGTATACTCGGCCGACTGTCGACCGGTGGCGCCCAGACCACGGAAAAGACGTTCGACCGCTGCACATGAGACTGCACACCGTTGCGATGTCTTGGGCCAAGAATCTGGGGCAGCTCGCCTATCTGGGGCTGGTCCTTGGATCGGCGGCGGCGGGCTGCTCCCCAAAGGACCCCTTCGTCCCCCCGGATCTGCTGTACCTTTTTGCCAGCTACACGGTCGGAAAAAATCCCACCTCCGTGACCACCGCGGATTTCAACCAGGATGGCTTCACCGATCTGATCACGACCAACATCGGCAATAATTCTCTCTCGGTGCTCTTTGGGAACGGTGATGGGACCTTCAAAGATGCGGTGACCATTGCGGCATGCACGGAGCCCCGTGCCATCGCGATCAATGACTACAATCGGGATGGGCGCACCGATTTGGCCGTAGCTTGCGCGGGCGGCGACCAGGTTGCCGTGTTTTTCGGTCTGGAGAGGGGGGCCTTCGGGGGAGGGGAACGGTACGGCGTCCGGAAAACCCCGGTCTCGATCGTCAGCGCCGATTTTAATGGCGATCAGAAGGCCGACCTGGCGGTGGCTTTGCGCAACGACAAGATCAAGATCCTACTCGGCAATGGGGATGGCTCCTTCATGGACGGTCCTCTCTATGAGTATGGGGACACCCCGACCTCGATCGCGGTCTCGGACCTGAATCGAGATGGGAAAATAGACCTGGCGGTGTCCAACGGCGGGCCCATGAGCAGCGCGGTGTCGATCTGGTTGGGGAACGGAGATGGGACCTTTCGTCAGTCCGGTGACTATCGGACCGGCAAACGTCCCTTGGGCGTGTTCTTCGCCGATTTCAACAATGACCGGGTCTGGGACCTCCTGGTCATCAACGGAGAAATGGATACCTTCACGACATTTCTGGGGAGCGGGAACGGCACCTTCCAGAAGGGCAAAGAATCGGGCGCCGATGCCGGGCCGAACTACGGCTTGGTAAGGGACTTCAACGGTGATCGGCTCGCTGATGTGGCGATCGTGAACATCCAGTCGAGCAACCTGTCCATCCTCTACGGCCGCGGGGATGGGACCTTTCAGTATCCCCCAATGAACTATCGAACCAAGGCCGGCCCTTTCGCGCTTGCCACGTTCCATGTGACCATGAAGGAAACGGAGGAGCCGGGACTCGCCATCGCGAATAACGCAGCAGGAAGCGTCTCGATTTTTCTTCACCGGGGACTCAAAGCGGGAGGCGCAGCGACGGCCGCGGCTCCCTCGTGACCGGTGTCCGGCCGATCCGCCCGTTCTTGACTGCCCTGGGGTCGTGGGCTAGATTGGGCGGGGGGCGCAGAGACGTTGGCGGCCGACAGTTCCACCATTCGGGTCAAGGACAGCGGGTGTGAGGACCTTCATCTGGTGGTTCAGTATAGGATCGCTGACAACCTTGTCCGTGCTGATGGTGCAAGGAGGGGTACATGACCTCCTGTACAAAAGCCATCCGAGCGGAAGCGCCAGTGCCTTTCTGGTCTTTGGGATCACGATCCTCGGAGGCGGGCTGTTGGCCGGTTGTATCGCGCTCATCATGAATCGCCTGCGGTGAGGGTCACAATCCACTTGACAGGAGAGAGGTAAGGGGGGTAGAAGCGAGAGAGACATCCCTGGTTCAGCCCGTGAGACGAGGCGGACGACAGACCCGGATGCCCCTGATGATCGGACAACAGCAGGTCATTCGTGCATTGCCTGAAATGCAAAGGTTTCATGATGATCGAGCGGCATTATACGCTCATCAACCGGCGTCTCTATGCCCGATGCCTCAACTGTGGCTTCTGGCTGGACCTGGCCGACCTCCTGCGATTTTTCCACAAGGTGCTGGATAGCGGCTTCCGTGGATCCAAGGTACGTGAAACGCTCACACTGTAACCATCCGAAATCCACCGGCGGGAGGGTTCGGTGGTTACCGGCGTGGTCTTCTGTCTTTGCCCTCGCAGCGGCGGTTTCCTTCTCCGTCCCGGCTCTCGCTGAGAATTCCGCAAGGACTGTGCGGCTGGCCTCTTCGACCGGGCTACAGAAATCCATGAAGCCCTTTGCCTCGGTCCGTGGGCATCGCTCCACAGCCCACGGCATCCTGCTCAAGGATATGAAAACCGGTCGGATCCTGTATCAATTCGAAGCTGATCGTCGCCTGGCGCCTGCCAGCCTCACCAAGATTATGTCGGCGTTGGTGATCCTGGATTACGGGCGACTCTATGACCATGTGGCCATCTCCCAGGAGGCAGCAGCGGCGCCACGAACTCATTTGAGACTCCCTGCAGGACAGGTGTTCCGTCTGGAGGACCTCCTCAAGGCGATGCTGATTACGTCGGCCAATGATGCCTGCCTGGCTGCCGCGGAACATGTGGGAGGATCCGAGAGCGGGTTCGTGGCACTCATGAATGCAAAAGCGGACGCGGCCGGACTCGTGGATACCCATTTCACGAACGCCTGCGGCTTCGATGCGCCTGATCATTACTCCACTGCGGCCGACCTGGCGCGCCTGAGCGAACTGGCCCTGGAACAGCCGGTTTTCAAAGATTTTGTGCAGCAGGAATTTGAGATCATCACCGCCGTCAATGCAAACCGGAGCTACCTGCTGAGAAGTACCAATCGCCTCCTCGGTAAGCTGCCCGGCGTCGAAGGGATCAAGACGGGGTTCACCTCCCGGGCCGGCCGGTGCCTGGTCGCCAAGGTCTCCCAGGACGGCAAAGAACTCCTCCTCGTGCTGCTCCATGCGCGCCAGCGCTGGAATACGGCGATACACCTCATCAACGATGGGTTGGAGGTCGCGGATTCTCGCGCGGGCCTCCTGCGGTAACCGTCCCACCCCCGGAACATCTGCGTAGACAACTTCGGCAGGTCCCTGAAGAGTCTATACCTGAGGTGTGTGGAGCGCCCGATGGCGGGGAAGCCGTCCCCTTCGAATGCAGATTACTGAGGAAGCGTGAATTCGATGTTGACGTCTTTGCCGAGGTAGTTGACCAGAAAACCCTGCTTCTCGTAGTTCAGCGCGGCGCCCATGACATTCTCATCGCCGGAGTCTTCTTTCCCAAGCAGCTTACGAATCTCGTCAGGGCTTTCGCTGTTCAGGACGTTGCGCAGAAGCCCCCTTGCCTTGAATGCGAAGCGATTGTTCACGAAAATCAGGTCCACCTTTCCATCC
>Ga0187893_10013941_pt1 | contig 11077 bp, 9 predicted proteins | sample MA1701074metaG_FD_139574 | JGI IMG/M metagenome (GOLD analysis project Ga0187893, IMG submission 139574) | White microbial mat communities from a basaltic lava cave in the Kipuka Kanohina Cave System on the Island of Hawaii, USA - MA170107-4 metaG ...
GAAAATGTCACCCTCTGTGTTCTCTGTGTTAGCTTTCTCTCTGTGTCTTCTGCGGTTTAATTGGATTTTAACCGTAGAAGACACAGAGGAAAACAGAGACAGAAAACACAGAGCCAATCAGTTAAGTTGCTGATTTCAATTTACTGAATTCTTCTACGTCAAAGGAAGACGAACAGTAAAAACCGCTCCCCCGCCTTTTGCGTTTTCTGCCGTCAATGTCCCTTTGTGTTCCGTGATGACTCTGTGCGTAAGCGCCAGCCCTATACCGTGCCCCTTTGATTTTGTAGTGAAGAAGGGGAGAAAAATTTTTGTTAGATTTTTTTCTGCTATTCCATCGCCCGTGTCTCTAAACTCGATTACCACAAAATTCTTTTCGTTCGCGCACATTACCGAAACCGCGCGAATATCTTTATCATCATCAATCGCTTCAACCGCGTTTCGCATGAGATTCAGAAAAGCCTGACGCAACATTCTTTCATCGCCGCGTACCGACGGCAGTTCTTCGTCAATCAAAAGCGCGACCTGTCTTTCTTCAAACACAGGTTTTAATTCTTCGGCGCACGAGCGGAGAATTTCGTCCAACGAAACCACTGAAAATTCAAAAGATTTCGGACGCGCAAATTCCAAAAAAGAAGTCACCATGTTTGTTAGATTTCTGACCTCTTCAAGCATAGCCGCCGAAGCCGTCTTGCCCCTTTCATCTTGTGAGATTGTCTGCATGAGTTGTGCGTAACCGTGAAGCGTTGCCAGCGCGTTTTTGAATTCGTGCGCCAAACCCGCGCTCATTTCTCCCAAACTTTCGAGGTTCTTTTTCAAGGCAAGCTGTTCACGCAGTTCTGTGATTTCCGTCAAATCCGTCATCATGCAAAGAGCTTCGCGTTCGTTTCCATTTACTGTTGAATCAATCGGCGCGATTGTCACCCCAAGCTGTTTTTGCTTTTTGTCTTCACTATCTGCAACAACTTCAGCGCGACGAAATACTTCGCCCGTTTTCAAACAACGCTCAATCATCTCGACCAACTCAGGAGCGATTGCCTTCAAATCTTTTAAGGCAAGCGTGTTTTCAAACATCAGCAAATCTTTTGCGGGGATATTGAACATTTTTGCTCTTCCCTGAGAATCAAACGCCACAAGCCCGGACGGAATGCTTGCGATAATTCTTTCGCTCAACATCTCGGCGGTCGCGGCGCGTTCGCTTTCCTTTGCGTTCAATCTTTCGAGTTCACTTGTTTGTGCTTTGAGTTTTGCCACAACGGATTGAAAGGTTTGAAGAACAAACTCCGCTTCATCATTTGTTTTATTTGAAGAACTCAAAGACGAAACTCTTTGCGCCTCACCAACGAGTTGATTATAAGGTCTGAGCATCCAACGCAATAACAACATTTCGCCCAGCAATGTGAAAATTAAAGTGATTAGAAGTAGAGAAAGAAGAACTGTTTTCTGTGCCGGTGTGGTGGCGCTCTCATAAAAAAGAAAGACAACTCCGAGCAGAAGGGCGAATAAAAAAGCACCGCTCGAAAAGCCTATCCACAACCGAGTTCGACTGACAAAACGCATAACAAAAGTCTTCGAGTCTTACGAGTCTGGCGAGTCTTCGAGTCTGGCGGGTCTTCAAGTAAAAATATTCCTTTGACTCGAAGACCCGCCGACTCGAAGACTCGAAGACTCACTAAGGGATAAAATTTGAAATGTACCAATTTATAATCTGCGCTCCGAACAAAAGAGAGATTATTGTTCCCGCGCCTAAAAAAATTCCGAAAGGCAATTTACCTTCTAGGTTCAAATCCCCGTCTTTTAATTTCTTTGCGATGCCCGCGACTGCGCCCGTCAAACACCCCAAGAAAATCGTCAAAAGAGTCAGACGCCATCCTAAAAAAGCCCCAACGCCCAACATCAATTTCACATCACCCATTCCCATTGCCTCGATGCCGCGAAGTCTCTCCCACAGAAAGCCCACAATCCAGAGAAAACCTCCACCCGCAAATGCGCCAATCAATCCGCCAATCAAGGAAACAGCCCATAAAGGCATATTCGAAAAGTTGGCTAAAAAGCCGGGCGTTAAGTCATCAAAGTAAGGCTGTTTCAAAACAAGAGGCAAAACAACACGCGCCATTATCGCAAAAACAAATAGTGGGTATGTGATTTTGTTCGGTAAAATTTGATGGTCGGCATCAATGAAAATTAAAGGTGCAAGAGCAGTAATTAAAATCAGTTCAAACGGCAAAGCAAGCGTCAATCCTGCATGATAAAAAACACCCACATAAAGCAAACCCGTTAAAACCTCGACAGCAGGGTATCGAATTGAGATTGGCGCTTTGCAAGCGCGACATTTTCCGCCGAGTATTAACCAGCTAATTACAGGTATGTTGTCGTAGGGCTTTATTGCAGTCTGACATTTAGGGCAACGCGAATTTGGAAAGACAATTGATTCTTCGAGCGGCAACCTGTGAATGACCACGTTTAGAAAGCTACCGATAACAGCGCCCAAGATAAAAATGCCTATATAAAAATAAGGTAAATAATCCGTTTCTAATCCAAATAAGAAAATGCTTGAAATCATTTGATAATCTTTTGAAAACAGTCTGATAGAAAATCCGAGAGCGGTTCTTTTGCAAACATGACCGAATTTGGGATACGGTCAGTTACAAGTTACTAATATCAAAGCCCAAAAAGCAAGGACAAACTCCAAATCATTTTTCAATTGTAATTGAACGATTGCGAATGTTTTGTAATTTCGACAATCAATTTCTTCAATTAAAAAATGACAAATGAAAAATGACAAATGGAAAATGTGTTGTTTCTTGTTGTAGTCTTTTGCCAATGCAAAGAGAAAAAAAAACTGTCGCTGTCTCAATAAAAAATCTTTCAAAAACGTATCCGACGCAACTTGCGCGTTTGAAGAAATTCTTTCGCCGTCCCGTCAAACCTCCTGTTGAAGCACTGCGTGATGTTTCTTTTGATATTCACGAGGGCGAAATTTTCGGATTAATCGGTAAGAACGGCGCGGGGAAAACCACACTCACAAAAATTATTGCTACTCTTGTTCAACCAACCGCTGGAAAAGTAACCGTAAAAGATTTCGATTCGGTCAAAGACGAAACAATGGTGCGTTCTCTGATTGGTCTGGCAACGGCAGAAGAGCGCAGTTTTTATTGGCGGCTTACTGTCGAGCAAAATTTGATGTTCTTTTCACGGCTTTACGGTTTAAGCGATGAAGAGGCGCGAAAGCGCATCATTAACATTCTGAAACAACTGCAATTTGAAGAACTTGCAACCCGACGTTTCGCAGAACTTTCAACGGGCAACAAACAACGTCTTGCAGTTGCGCGTGCTTTACTTCCAAATCCGCCCGTCCTTTTGCTGGACGAACCCACGCGCTCATTAGACCCGATTGCCGCCGCTAATTTACGCTCGATAATCGCTTCGCTCGCAAAGAGCGACCCGCCCGTGACGATTCTTTTGACCTCGCACAACCTGGCCGAAATCGAAGAACTCTGCGAGCGCGTGGCGATTATCAACAAAGGCGAAATTCGCGCAATTGACACGCCGAAAAACTTACGCTCGCTTCACAAACAGACCGAAAAAATTTCTCTGACCATAAGCGGAATTTCAGAAGAGTTGCTACTTTCACTTCAATACTTAAACCAATTCGAGATTCAAAATTCAGGATTCAAAATAAATAATCCGCAATCCGCTGGTCCCAATCCGCAATCGAAGAATCCGCAATCGAAAGAGTTTTTGATAACTTTTAATCGTATAAGCGACGATGAAAAATTGGATGAAGTTTTAAGATTGCTCCACGACAAAGGCGCGCGAGTTTTGCGTGTTGATGTCGAACGCGCGACCCTTCTCGACGTGCTGGAAAGTTACGAGATTGAAAAAGAGCATTGACATTCTTCCCGTGTAGAAGGATATTCCAATCAAACCGTAAACGTCTTGAGCGCCGACACAAGTTCGGCTGACTTCCCGAACATAAAAGCAGGCTTGAAGCCTGCACTCAATACTATCTTTTAGGAGACAAACCGATGGGAACTTTTAATTACGACGACAATGAATCAATTGCAACAATGGAAGAGGAATTTGCAATTCAAGTTTCTGATGATGACCCGTTTCACGTTCTGTTAATGGGTGATTTCAGCGGTCGCGGGAGTAAAGATGACGAAGGGTCAAAAACCAACATAAGACAACGCCGTCCGATTGAGATTGACCGCGATAGTTTTGACGCTCTGATGAAAAAGCTAAACGTCGTTCTCTGGCTGAATTTTGAAGACAACAGTTTTTTGAACCTGCGTTTTACCGATCTCGAAGACTTTCACCCTGACAGAATTTTTCAGCAAGTTCCTTTGTTCTCAAAACTTCGTGACACACGCAGAGGTTTGTTAAATCCAAACACTTATGAAATAACTGCGAAAGAGGTTCGGGGCTGGGCTGAGGTTGAAGCGAAAGAAGAGACACAAGAACCAATCACAGAACGCGCCCTTCCCGCAGACGATTTGCTCGCACAACTTTTATCGGAAGCACAAACGGCGAAACCGCAAACCAAACCACGCGAGATAACAGAAATCAGTGCTTTGATAAGTGCGGCAGTAAAACCTTATCTTGTTCACACAGACGAAGCGGAGCAATCGCGTCTCGTTTCAGCGGTTGACGAAGCCACAAGCGAATTGATGAGAAAGATTCTTCATCACCCGCATTTTCAGGCGTTGGAATCGGCTTGGCGTGCTGTTTATCTTCTTGTCAGGCGCGTTGATACAGATGATGATTTGAAACTTTTCCTTCTTGATGTGACAAAAGAAGAACTCGCAAATGATTTGAAGAACACAGATGATTTATCCGAGACAGCCTATTACAAATGGCTGGTCGAAGATGCAATCGAAACACCGGGCGCGAATGCTTGGGCAGTTGTATGCGGCAACTACAGACTTCAACCTGTTATTGATGATGTTGCCATGCTCATTCGCATAGGGAAAATTGCAGGAGCATCCGGTACACCGTTCATCGCAAAAGGCTGTTACAAAATTTTAGGTGCGAAATCATTTGAATCTCTGGCTGATGTGGACGAATGGGGACTACCGGAAGATTCAAAAGAGTTTCAATTATGGAACACTCTTCGCTCTATGCCCGAATCTGCTTACATTGGCTTGGCAATTCCGCGTTTCCTGACCCGCTTGCCTTACGGCGCTGACACAGACCCGACCGAAAGTTTTTCTTTTGAAGAGTTCTATGAATCAGACAATCACGAAAACTACTGCTGGGCTAATCCTTCATTCGTGTGTGCTTTGTTGCTGTCACAGAGTTTTGCATCGTTCGGCTGGGACATGGAGAACGGAATGCTCCAAGACGTTGATGGTCTTCCAATGCACTTTTACACCGAAGACGGCGAGACAAAACCAAAGCCCTGCGCCGAAACAGTTCTGACATTAAAAGCCGCCGAAAAGATTTTAGAAAACGGTTTAATGCCACTGCTTTCTTTCAAAGACAGCGACAGAATTCGCCTCGCGCGTTTTCAATCAATTGCACATCCATCGAAACCTTTGCGCGGCAGGTGGAATACCTAGACTATGAAATTTGATTGGAAGGAAAAATTAATAATAGGCTCGTAGAGCCGATATGCAATAGCCCCGACCGTAAGGTCGTGGGAAAGAATGAAAGATTTATTAGCTCCGAAGGAGCGGAACGATAGGATAATGAGCAAATGTGTCGGCTCTACGAGCCTTGATGAAATGATGAATGCAAGCCACCCGCGACCTAACGGTCGGGGCTATTGCATATCGGCTCTACGAGCCTATTTTCTTATCCGAGTATTTGCATCAGTTTCGATTTGATGATAGCAGGCTAAATTCTTTCAAAACTTTTATGCTTCAAAAAATCGCGTTCGTTCTTCGCCGTGTGCGCGCTTTTATTGTCAGAGACTTTCAACTCGCGTTGAGCTACCGCGTTGAGTTTATTCTTCGTATTGTCTCTATCTTGGGCGTGGTTGCGACGCTCTATTTTATCTCGCAGATTTTCGCGGGGCTTCCTATTGAAACGTACAAGCAATGGAAGAACCCGCTCGCGGCATGGCTTACGGGTTTGGCGGTTTTGAACTATTTCATGTCGGGCTTTTCAAGCCTCGCAAATGCAATCCGTCAAGAACAGATGCAAGGCACGCTCGAAAGCGTTTTGCTAACGCCAATCAGCATTCCCAACATGATAATTTCAAGTTCGGCATGGGATTTCGCACAGGCTACGTTTTTCTCGTTTCTATATCTTTTTTTCGGCTGGCTTTTCTTTGGCGTCACATATCAGGGCAATGTTTTTCTGGCGTTGTTCTTTTTGTTTCTGACAACATTCGTGCTTGCCTGCATAGGCATTTTGTCGGCGAGTTTTGCAATGGTTTTCAAACGCGGCGACCCGTTCGGAATTTTATTGGGTGCGGGTTCTGCTTTGTTTTCAGGCGTCTTTTTTCCGAGAGAAATGCTCGGTTCAACCGTAGGGAAAATTTCATCGGCAATTCCTTCGACACACGGACTCGACGGCATCCGCCGCGTGTTGATTCAAGGGCAAACGCTTTCGGAAGTGAAAGAGCCGTTGATAACTCTGCTCTTGTTTTTAATTGTCTTACTTCCCTTCTCTTTGTGGATTTTCAGCCGCGCTGTGCGAAGAGCTAAACGCGAAGGGAGTCTGATTCAATACTGAATTAATTTCCGATTGCTGACTGGCAATTGCCGATTTCTTGTTGGTGACATCACAAAATAATCCGCAATCCACAATCCGCAATCCGCAATTGAAAGATGCGTGTTTTCTATTCTCCACACTACTACGCAAATATTGGCGAAGGTCATGTTTTTCCGATTCGCAAATTTGAACTTGCGCGCGATGTTCTCTTGCGCGAAGGCACACTCACACAATCGGATTTAGCAGAACCGCAACCCGCCCCGATTCAGGATGTTTTGCTTGTTCACACCGAAGATTACATAACGAGACTGCGTGCCGGAACATTGACGCAAAGAGAGATTCGCAAGCTCGGTCTGCCTTGGACAAAAGGTTTGGTGAGACGTTCTTTTTTGGCGGCGGGCGGTACGATTGCGGCAGCGCGTCATGCACTCATTCATAAAGTTGGCTCAAACTTGGCGGGCGGAACACATCATTCTTTTCCAGACCGCGGCGAAGGCTTTTGTGTTTTGAATGATGTGGCGATTGCGATTCGTGTTTTGCGCCGTGACGGCTTAATAAACCGCGTCGGGATTGTTGATTTGGATGTTCATCAAGGAAACGGAACGGCGTTTATTTTCGCGGAAGATGAATCGGTCTTTACATTCTCAATGCACGGCGCGAAGAACTATCCGCTCTTCAAACAAAAATCTTCGGTGGATATTGAACTGCCTGACAAAACCTGCGACGAAGTTTATCTGCAAACACTCTCAGAAAATCTCCCGCGCGTTTTTGATCACAAGCCCGATATAATTTTCTATCTTGGCGGGGCTGACCCTTACGAAAACGACAAGCTTGGACGTCTTGCGTTGACAAAAGAAGGATTAAGAAGGCGTGATGAATTTGTTTTGAACGAAGCAAAAAAAAGCGGCATTCCAATTGTGACAACCATGTCGGGCGGTTACGCCGAAGACATCCACGATACGGTTGAAATTCACTGCAACACGATTCGTACAGTGAAGACTTTGTTTTCAACAAACAAAATGAAGCGTTAGAATTCCTTTTCAATTTACTGTTAAAAAGATTCTGCCGTTAAGAAAGGATATGAGTCTTCAAAGAAGGCGAAAGGTAATAGCCCCGCGCCCGACGCGCGGGGCTATTTTCTGTTGTCAGCTACGTTGACTTGTTACAGCTTTCAAATTGAATCCTGCTATCAAGTAATTTGATTAAATGCGGGATAAACTAACTTCTCTCGCAATAATTCTAATGACTCGGCGTTTGATAAGATGCGATTGAAACTTCCTCAATCGCATCGCCAACATGAATAACACCCTCGCTTAAAATCTGTGCCCGCAAACCGCCGCGATGAATAAGCGCGCTCAATATATTCTTTTTGCTCGCAAGATTTTGAAGATGCTTGCAAGGTTCACACAAACGCACGCCGCGTAACAGAATATCTCCAACCTTGAAATCTTTGCCTACAAGATGATTTAACGGAACGCCCCGCGTGACGATGTTGCGCCGCCCTTCGCTTGGGTCTAAATCAAGCCCGCTTTCGCGCCGCATTCCCTCAAACGCTTCGATTTCAATCATGGTCACTTCGTAATCGGGTGCATCTTTCCAAAATGTCCCCGACTGATTGAAATACCTGTCGCCTTCCAAACCTTTTGTTGGAACAGCACGAATTTCTTTGACTGACTGCATCGGAGATTCTTTTTCAAGCGCAATATAGATTGAATGAATAGAGCCTTTGAACATTTTCTTGGCAGCATTGACAAGATTAACAGGATTAACAAGAAATAATTCCTGTTAATCCTGTTAATGCTGAATATTACTTTAGAGAGATGCCTTTATCGCTTCTTCAAAAATCTCCAACGCAACATCTACGTTTTCTTTCGATAAAACAAGAGGCGGTGACCAGCGAATAGTATTTGCGCCGCAACCCAAGATGATAAGACCGCGTTCAAAGCAGGCATATTCAATTTTGTCACGCAATTCGGGAGCAGGCGTTTTTGAAGCTTTGTCCGTGACAAACTCAACACCTAACATCATTCCGAGTCCGCGAACATCGCCGATGCAATCGTATTCATCTTTCAGTTTGTTCAAACCTTCTTTCAAATATGCACCGACTTCTGCCGAGTTCGCAATTAATTCTCTTTCAAGAAGTTCTATTGTCTTCAAAGCCGCCGCGATGCAAACGGGATTGCCGCCAAACGTAGAAGCGTGCGCGCCTTTCTTCCAATTCATAATATCGGCTCGTGCGACAGTTACGCCGATTGGCAAACCTGAGCCGATGCCTTTTGCCGAACATAAAACATCCGGCTTCAAATCGTAATGGTCGCAAGCCCACATCTTGCCTGTTCGCCCCATTCCCGATTGAACTTCGTCTGCAATCAAAACGATTCCGTGTTCATCGCATATCCGACGGATGCCATCAAGAAATTCTTTGGGCGCGGGAACATAACCGCCCTCGCCCTGCACGATTTCAAGAACGATGCCGGCCACTTCTTCGGGCGGGGTTGTTGTTTTGAACAGAACATTTTCAATCCAATTCAAACTCGCCTGTGATGCAGTGACATTTTCATTTACGGGCAGCATCGGGCGATATTCATTCGGATATGGAACATGAACTACATCAAGAACCTGACGAACGAAACCGCTGCGCTGTCTCGCTTTTGAAGACGTTAAAGACAGAGAACCAAGCGTGCGTCCGTGAAAGCTTCCGAAAAACGAAATGAACTTTTGACGCCCCGTATGGTGCATCGCAAGTTTCAAAGCGGTTTCGACTGCCTCAGTCCCGCTGTTTGCAAAGTGCGTTTTTGTTGGCGACGGAACGGGCGTTATCTCATCAAGTTTTTTTGCGAGTTCGGGCATGTGTCGGTAGTAAAAATCCGTACCGCACAAATGAATCAAGTTCGCGGCTTGGTCTTGGATTGCTTTCACAACTTCTGAATGGCAATGCCCCGTCGAACAGACCGCAACGCCGGCGTTGCAGTCAAGAAAGACGTTGCCGTCAACATCTTCAATCCAAACCCCCGATGCTTTTTCGGCAACGAGTTTGTAATCAGGTCGCGGAAACGCGGGGTTCACATATTGTTCATCGGCTGAAATAATCTCTTTTGCCTTCGGTCCGGGCAATTCTGTTTTAATAACCGGTTTTTTCTTTTCCATTATTGGCATGGACATAAATATTTCCTTTCAAAAAATTCTCTGTTTATAAGCGGGCACAGCCCGCCAAGCGTGATGTTCGTTTTATAAAGCGAGCAGTGCGCAGCCCCCTTCAAGGAAGATAATTTTTGTTAGAAAAGAGAAGCTAGTCCGCGAAAAGGTTTGCGCGGGTTGATAGTGGACGGAGATGTTCTATACAACGCGGTGTCATCAGATTAATGGTTTTGCAACAATGGCGTTTGCATGATAGCAAAAACCGCACAAATTTTGGAAGCAGGTAGTCGTAATCGATCGGTTAAGTGGGGATTAGCCACCGCAGTCACCGCAGACACTGAGACATTTATAAAAAACAAATCAAGTTTTGTATTTCTATTTTCATTTTATCTCTGTGTCTGCGGTGACTGCGGTGGCTAATTCTTCATTCGTCCCCACTTAACTGACCGATTACAGGCAGTCAATCGAAATCTTCATTCTTCGCGGTCAAGCTGTATTTCCTTAAATTCAATTTTGTAATCGGACGGTATCTTTGGAACTAAAGCCCAACGCGCTATGTATGACAATCCGCGACAAGGGTTGTAATTAACAACAGCCAGTTTCACCGTGTAAACTTTCTTTGACGAATCCTTTTCAATCGTAAGCAAGACAAGACTGCCGCCCGGACACCCGACATTTGTACCTATGCCGATTAACGTAAACTTTTCAAAATCAATGTCTGAGATTTGCTCGCGTTCACAATTTCTTATCTCTTTCGGCATTGCCTCTTTTAATGATTTGCTGTCATTAAAAACCTTCCCTTTCCAACCGACGACATACATACTGCATGACGCGCTTATATTGAAACTCGTAAATTCAACTTTTCAGTCTGGCTTTGTGCTGCTGCAAATCCAAAAGAAGCAAGAACAAAAAAGACAGTTATCAAAAATCCTTTCATAACACCCCCATTTTTTTATCGGCTGAACGTTACAAGCCCGTGAATCTTTCACAGAAAGAAAAACTTTATTGCAGTCGGTGTCGGTTTTGTGTAAGACTGCCTTTGTACTTTCTACTGCCAACGCTTATCGGAGGAAATAATGAATTACCCGTTGAATTTATCTTTCAAACTTCTTGCGCTTGCAAGCCAAATCTATGTACGCGATGCGGGCGGCAATGTCGTTCTTTATGCTAAACAAAAGATGTTCAAACTCAAAGAGGCGATAACCATTTTCGCTGACGAAGGGCAAACGCAACCTCTCTTTACAATAAATGCTGACCGCGTTCTGGATTTTTCTGCGCGGTA
>Ga0187893_10013942_pt1 | contig 11076 bp, 9 predicted proteins | sample MA1701074metaG_FD_139574 | JGI IMG/M metagenome (GOLD analysis project Ga0187893, IMG submission 139574) | White microbial mat communities from a basaltic lava cave in the Kipuka Kanohina Cave System on the Island of Hawaii, USA - MA170107-4 metaG ...
ATGGCCCACGATATCAGTGCCGCTCCCGCTCGAGCGTATCAGCCGCGAGGCGCGGGGAGATCATCGGATAGCGGGCGGCGAACGCCGCGTAGGCCAGGAGGAAGAGACCGAGGAAGCAGAGCGTGACCCCCATTTCGGGCAGGCCGATCGCCGGTCCCGCGCCGCGGTTCACGGACGGCACGACCTCGAGGTAGCGCTCGAGCCAGACCCCCGTGACGCTCACGAGGGCGAAGAGCAGTAGCGTCGGCGGGTACTTCTTGGGGTGGACGCCCAGCAGCCCCACGAACGGAAGCACGAACACCATGGCGAACACCGCGATCCCCACGGGCCGCCACGGGCCCCACAACCGGTAGAAGATGAAGTAGGTCTCTTCGGGCAGGTTGCCGTACCAGATCACGAGGAACTGGGAGAACAGGAGATAGGCCCAGAACACGGTGAAGCCGAAGCACAGCTTGCCCAGGTCGTGGAGCTGTTTGGGCGAAATCAGCCGGTCCAGCCCCATCGCGCGACGCAGTGCCAGCGTGAGAATCGCGAGGGTCATCAGCGCCGCGAGGAAGCTCCCCATGAAATAGAAGGCGCCGTACAGGTTGCTCACCCACTTGTGGGCGAGCGACATGACGAGATCGTAGCCCAGGAAGCTGTACCCGAACGCGTAGCCCAGCACGACGAAGGCGGCCTCTCGAGTGATCGTGGCCTGCTGCCCCTCATCGGGCTCGACGGGGCGCCCCGACGCCAGCTCCGCGCGATCGGACTCCAGGTCGTGCCGCACGAACCGCCAGGAGAGCCAGGCGAGCAGGGCCAGGATGGCGCCGTGGCGCACGAAGAACCAGCGCGGCGTGAGCCAACTCCCCAGGTCCGTCCGGGGCTCCGCGATCCAGCTGAAGATGTGCTCGCGCCCGAGGATCAGGCCGAAGAAGAGCACGAGCGCCACGACCTGGAACGCCACCGCCGCTTCGGCGAACCGGATGACGAACCCCGACCAGTGTCCCTTGGCGAGCTTCTGAGTGGCGGCGAAGACGACCATCGCCTGCGCCAGCGCGGCCCAGAACACGAAGTTCACGTGGTAGGCCCACCAGGTGCGCGCCGGCGCCGCGCCGAGCACGCCGAGCACGAGGATGGTCCCGCCGGCGAGCGCGGCGACGGCGCCGAGGGCGGCGAGCGTCCCCGCCGGCGCCGTCCGCGCTTTCCGGGCCAGGTCCGCGCGGTCCACCGTCGCCACGGCGCTCACCGGCCGCCTCCGGCCTGTCGTGCCTGGAGCGTGCGCACGTAGTTCACCACGTCCCAGCGGTCGTCGCCCCGGATCTTGTCGCCGTAGCGCGGCATGAGGCCGCGTCCCAGCGCCTGCGCGTTCACCACGACGCCGTAGAGGTAGCCGTCGCTGCGCGCCCGCGCCGTCGCGTCCACCAGCGGGCGAACGGCGGGGAACGGGCCGCCGGCGGTCGCCGAGATGGGCCCGTCGCCCGCGCCGCCGGCGCCGTGGCACACGAGACAATACGTCTCGTAGAGCCACTGCCCCCGATTGATGGACTCGGACGTCCGTGCCCGCGGGTTCGCCAACCGGTTCGCGTCAGCCACGCCGAGAGAGTCCGGCTCGCTCCCGGTCACCGGGACGGTGCCCGGCACGGGCGCGAGCGGCATGGCATACGGTTTCACGTTGCGCTGGTGACGCATGGTCGAGAACCAGCCGATCCGGTGCACCACGTCGTCGGGGTTGCACGCGGCCAGAAGCGCGAGCGCCAGGGCGACGCGGGTGATCCTACGCACCGCGCACCTCCTCCGCGCCCGACTGTTTGAGCAGCGCCTGCACCGGGCCCGCCTTCCCGGGCGCGGCGGGCACGAAGATACCGAACCGGTCGTTCGTGAAGCGCGGGTCGTAGGCGATCGTCCCCAGCCGCCGCGCGGCGAAGGCGGCATTGAAGACAATGCCCAGCAGCGTCGTCAGGGCGCCGAACAGGATCGTCATCTCGAACATGATGATGACGTAAGGCGGCAGCGAGCCGACGGGCTTGCCGCCCACGACCAGGGGCCAGTCGTAGGACATCCACAGGGTGAGCCACGCCCCCGTCGCGCACCCGGCGATGCCGCCGATGAGCGTGAACATGCGAACCGGGCTCACCGGCTGGCCCAGCGCTTCCTCGATCTCGTGCCGCGGCATCGGCGAGTACACGGTGAAATCGGTGTGGCCCCGCGCCCGCAGCTGCTTGATGGCCTCGATGGTCGCATCGAGATGCGCGAACACGCCGAGCACGCCCGGGGTCGGCGGCGGCCGGAACACGTCGTGCAGCGGCCCGGGGAGCCGGACGGGCAGGCGGGGGAGCTCGCTCACGCGTGCACCCGCTTGGCGGCGCCGCGCAGCGGCGGCGCGAGCACTTCCTTCACCTCGGTGATCGACACCGCCGGGAAGAGCTTCACGAACAGGAGGAACCACATGAAGAACCACCCGAAGCTCCCCGCCATGATGCCCCAGTCCGCCCACGTCGGGTTGTACACGCCGTTGGCCCACCGCGTGTAGGGCTCCCCCGCCAGCGACACCACGATGATCACGTAGCGCTCGAACCACATCCCCATGTTGACGAACAGCGACAGCACGAACAGCCCCAGCACCGTCGTGCGAATCTTCTTGAACCACAGCAGCTGCGGCAGGAAGGCGTTGCACAGGATCATGGTCCAGGTCGCCCACCAGTAGGGCCCGAACGCCCGGTACCAGAACGCCGCCCGCTCGTTCGGGTTGCCCCCGAACCAGGCGACGAAATACTCGCACACGTAGGCGTACCCCACGATCGAGCCCGTCAGCAGGCACAGCTTCGCCAGGTTCTCGAAATGGTGGACCGTGATGAGCGCCTCGAGCTTGAACAGCTTGCGGATCGGCACGAGCAAGGTGATCACCATGGCGCAGCCCGAGTAGATCGCGCCCGCCACGAAGTAGGGGGCGAAGATCGTCGCGTGCCAGCCCGGCACGATCGCCATGGCGAAGTCCCACGACACCACGCTGTGCACCGACAGGACCAGAGGCGTGGCGAGCGCGGCCAGGTAGAGATAGCCGCGCGTGTAGTGGCGCCACTCCTCGTTGGTGCCGCGCCAGCCGAGCGCCGTGATCTGGTAGAGCTTCTTGCGCCACCCCGTCGCCAGGTCGCGCACGGCGGCGATGTCGGGGATCAGCCCCAGGATCAGGAAGCAGGTCGAGACCGTGAAGTAGGTCCCGATCGCGAACTCGTCCCAGATGAGCGGCGACTTGAAGTTGGGCCACAGCCCGCGCTCGTTGGGATAGGGAATGAGCCAGTAGAAATACCACTGGCGCCCGATGTGGATCAGCGGAAACAGGCCCGCCGTCATCACGGCGAAGACCGTCATCGCCTCGGCCACGCGGTAGACGGCCGTGCGCCAGCCCGCGCGGAACAGGAACAGGATCGCCGAGATCAGCGTGCCCGAGTGCGCGATCCCCACCCAGAAGACGAAGCACGTGATGAAGACGGCCCAGTAGACGGGGTGCGAGTACCCCGCGAGGCCCAGGCCGTAGCGCAGTAGCAGGACGAGGCACACGATGCCGATCGTGAGCAGCGTGACCGCGGCGCCGAGCAGGAGAAAGTAACCGCGGCCCGGCGCGGCGAGCGTGCGCGCGATGGTGCGCGTGACGTAGTCGTAGGTGACGGTGGGCCGGGTCTCCATCAGTGCTCCGTCCCGTGCGCGGCGGCCCCGGCCGGCTCGTAATGCGCGACGCGCGCGAGGTACGTGATGGCGGGCAGGGTGTTCAGCCCCTCCAGGACGTGGTAGCCGCGCGGGTGCTCCGCCAGCCGGCGGACCCGCGACTCCGGATCGTTCAGATCGCCGAAAACAATCGCCTCGGACGGGCACGACTGCGCGCACGCCGGCACGATCTCTCCGTCGCGGACCGTCCGGTCCTCGAGCCGTGCGCGGTTCTGGGCGCCGCGGATCCGCTGCACGCAGAAGGTGCACTTCTCCATCACGCCCTTCTCGCGGACGGTGACGTCCGGGTTGAGCAGCAGGTGGAGCGGCTCGGGCCACGCCTCCCACGCGCCCCCCGGCTCGGCATAGTTGTACCAGTTGAAGTAGCGGACCTTATACGGGCAGTTGTTGGCGCAGTAACGCGTCCCCACGCAGCGATTGTAGACCTGCCCGTTCAACCCGTCGGGCGTGTGATAGGCCGCGTAGACCGGGCAGACGGGCTCGCACGGCGCGTTGCCGCAGTGCTGGCACAGCATCGGCAGGCTCACGCCGGGGCCGGGCTGGTCGTGCTCGCCCGGCGCGAAATAGCGCTCGATGCGCAGCCAGCTCATCTCGCGACCGCGGATCACCAGGTCCTCGCCCACCGTCGCGATGTTGTTCTCGGCATAGCACGCCGTCACGCACGCCGAGCAGCCGGTGCAGCGCGACAGGTCGATCGCCATCCCCCAGCGCGGCTGGGCGCCGGCGTAGTTGCCGAGCTCCGCCTTGTGTCGCTGCGCCTCGGCCCAGCCCTCCATCGCGTCCCCCGCGTACTTCGGAAACTCCTCGTGGGCGAACGGGTGGTCGCCGGGGCTCAGGGCGGCTGCCTGCGCGACCGGCAGCAGATGCGCGGACTCGAGGCCCCGCGCGCGCGGGCTCCCTTCCGTGGTCGCCAGCCGGCGGTGCTCGCGCGTCTTGCGCACCCGGACCGGGACGGTGAAATCGCGGCCGCCGTACGCGTTGGCCGCGGCGGGCAGCAGATCGAAGGCGCTGAAGGAGCGCGCGCGGGCGTAGCGCCCGTACTCGCGATGCCCCTGTCCCGTCGGGAGCGCGAGCACGCCCGGGCTCACCGTGGGTGTCACCCAGACCGGCCCCTCGACGGCCCCGTGCGGCGACTCGAGCTGCACGACGTCACCGCTCGTGAGCGTGAGGGCCACCGCCGTCTCCGGGTGCACTTCCACCCAGGCGTGCCAGGTGATTTTTGACACCGGATCGGGCAGCTCCTGGAGCCACGGCTTGTTGGCGCCCCGCCCGTCGTACAGCGCGGGATGCGGGAACACGACGGCGGTGTGGTCGCCGGCCGGGGGGCGGGCCGGCGCCTCCGGCTCGGCCGCGAGCCAGCGGGCCGCGTCGGGCGCGAGGCGCGTCGGGCGGGCGGCGGCCCGCTCGTACAGGCCGCCGTGCTGCAGCGCATCGTTCCAGAACTGCTCGAAGCTCCGGCCCCGGCCGTAGCGCGCGTGCAGCGCCCGCCAGCGCTCGCGCAGATGATCCTTGAAGGTTCCGGATCGCGCCATCGCGGCCAGCACGACGTCGCCCGCGGGCCGGGCGTCGGGGATCACGGACTGCATCACGGGCTGTTGCAGCGCGTACACACCCGCGCGCGGCCGCGAGTCGCTCCACTGCTCGAGCGGATGGTGGTCGGGGAGCACGAGGTCGGCGGCGGCGGCCGTTTCGTCCAGGTAGCACGAGAAGCTGACCTTGAAACCGACCTTGCCCCACGCCTGCCAGAACCCGCCCGACAGCGAGTGCCCCGGGTTGGCTCCGTGGACCATGAGCAGCGCCACGCGGCCGGTCGCCATGTCGCGCTCGAGGGCGGCCAGGTCGCGGTAGGCACCGTCCTGCGCGAGATCCGCCCCGAACCGCACCGTCGTGCCGACCCCCCCCGCGACGGCGTTGAGGACGTTCACCGCCGCCACGATCGCGGCGCCGTTCGGATAGTGCGCGGCCATGCCGCCCGCCACCGCGAGTCCCGCGCCCGATGCCGCGAATTCGGCCGCCAGCCGCTCGATCACCGCCGCGTCGAGACCCACCTGCGCGGCGACGCGGGCCGGTGCGTAGCGCTGGAGCGCGTCACCGAGCCGCGCGGCGTCAGCCGGCAGCGGCGCGAGCCGCCGGCTGACGATCACTTGCGCCATGGCGAGCGCGAGCGTCCCCTCGGTCCCGGGGATCGCCGCGACCCACTCATCGGCGTTCATGCCGGTGGTCGAGAGTCGCGGGCCCACGAACACGAGCTTGGCCGGCGCCCGGCGGCCGCCCGGCACCCGGGCCGCCGCGAACCCCTGCTGGAAGCTCACCGGGGAGAGCCAGGTATCGAGGAAGTCGGCACCGAAGGAGATGACGTACCTGGCGGCGGCGAAGTCGTACTGCGGCACCGCCGGTGACCCGAACGCCAGGCGGTTGCCCTCGCGCAACGCCTCGTAGCCGAAGGGCTCGTAGGCCACGCGCCGTCCGCCGACCGCCTGCATCCACTCGGTCACCAGGTCCCCGAAGGTCGACACTTCGGGACCGGTGACGCACACGATGCCACCGCCATCCTCGCGGGCGCGGCGGAGCCGGGTCGCGAGGCGGGCCAGCGCCTCGTCCCAGGTCGTGGGCTCCAGGCGGCCCTCCGCGTTGCGCGCGAGCGGCGTCCGGACGCGGTCGGGGTTGTACAGTCCCTGGAGCGCCGCCTGGCCGCGCGCGCACAGACGGCCGTTGTTGATCGGCGATTCGGGGTTGCCCTCGAGCTTCACGACGCGACCTTCGCGCACGCGCGCATGCAGCCCGCAGCCGGCCGGGCACTCGCGGCACGTGGTCGCGTAATAGGTCGCGACGCCGGGGATCTGATCCTCCGGCGGCACGAGGTAGGGGATGAGCTTCTCCTGCGGCTCCGGCCCGATGCCGCAGGCGCTCACCGCGGCGGCGCCGCCGCCGGCCGCGCCCAGCACCTTGAGGAATCGCCTGCGGTTCATCCCGTCCGTCATGCGCGTCTCCGGGGCGGCCCTAGTAATGGCACGTCAGGCAGTCGCGCGTGACCTCGCGCTCCATGTGACACCGGACGCACCAGCCCATCTTGAGCGTGGAGACCTGGAACACCTGCGCCATGCCGGCCACATCGCCGTGGCACTGATCGCAGCTCGCGGTACCCAGCACCTTGATGTGCCGCTGATGCGGGAAGCGAACGAAGCCGGGCAGCGCGTGGACCCGCAGCCACTCCGGCGGCCGGCGGTCGCGCCAGGCATCACGCACCTTCTGGATCTCGGCGCGATGGGAGTCCGTCGAGCCCCCGATGATGCGGTGGCAGCCCATGCACGTCTCGAGCGCCGGGATCCCCGGCTCGCTCGCGACCGTCACGGTCGAGTGGCAGTACAAGCAGGGAATCTGATCCTTGCCCGCATGGATGTCGTGGCGGAAGAAAATCGGCTGGCGCAGCCCGGCGAGGGCGCCGGTATCGCTGATGACGGGAGGCTCGGGCGGCCGCTCCTGCCCGCTCTGGGCGACGGCCCGCGCGCCGCACAGCACCAGCAGAACCGTTCCGGCCGCGAGCCTACCCCACTGGATCGTCATCAAGCGCGTCGGGCCCTCGATGGCGAACGGGTCGCCGGGTATTGTGAACCGGAACGCACTGCGGGTCGCCGAAAATATCGCTTACGGCGAAGCGGACACAAGTAGGGCTCCGAGAACCCCGGGCTTGCGCCCGGGGTCAGTGCGCGCTCAGGGTCAGGCGCGCGCCCCCGCAGCCAGCGACGGCAGTTACTCCGGCCGCGCCAGGAACTCGTGCTTGCGCCGCACCACGTCGACGAAGGCCTCGACGGCGCCGAGATGGGGGAACTCCATCCAGCACCACCGCACGCCGTCCACGACGACGCCGCTGCGCACTGCCTGCTTGACGACCCGCGCCAAGCCGTCGACGGTCACGAGCTCCCGCTCCTCCGCATCGGTCAAGACGAAGGTGCCGCTGGCGCCGGACTGCATGGGATGCAGGTATCCGAGCTTGCGCCCCCCGACCTCGTACATCCATACCCACTTCCAGGTGGTGCCGAGGAAGACCACCTGCTCGGTGACGTGCTTCAGGGAGCGGATCCCCTCGCGCGCCATGCGGAAGCGCTGCGCGGCCCGCTGCGGCAGGTCACGCAGGGGCGCCTCACTGCGCGGACGCTTGTGGGGGGTGGGGTAGAGATGCGCGGCCCAGTAGTCACGTGTCGGTCTGATCATGGGGCGATAAAGTACCCGAACGCGGGAAAGGGGAAAGGGGAAACGGGAAACGTGCTGCGGCCAGCGAACTTGGGCCCCCACGTTTCCCGTTTCCCCTACCCCGTTTCCCGCGTCAGACCAGCGGCCGGGTCGCCGCCCGAAAGCGCCCCGGATCGAGCAGCCGCCCGATCGAGGATCCCGGGACCGCCATGCGCCCGTCCTTCCCCATCGTCAGCTTGATGACGTCCACGTCGCGCCCGAACCAGCGGGTACTCGGCTCGAGATCCGAGGGGTGGACGAACCGCGGCAGCGCGGCGGCCGCGAGCGCCGCCTGGGCGCCGATGCCGGACTCCGGCATCGTGCCGGCCCACAACTCCGCGCCGTACTCCTCCGCGAGGCGATACAGGCGGCAGACCTCGGTGAGCCCCCCGACCCGATGGACCTTGATGTTCCACACCCGTGGGCCTTCCAGCTCGATGACCTGGCGCGCCGCGCGCGCATCGCGCAGGGTCTCGTCCAGGCACACGGGGGTCCGGAGGGTGCGGGCGAGCCGCGCATGGCCCACCAGCTCGTCCGGCGCGAGCGGCTGCTCGATGTAGAGCAGGCCGGCGTCGTCCAGCGTCCGGAGCGCCGCCTCGTGCGCCGGCCAGTCGTAGGCCCCGTTCGCGTCCACCGTGAGGGGCAGGTCGACGCCGGCGAGGGCATCGCGCGCCGCCCGCACCGCGACCGCGTCCCACTCGGGCGCGACCTTGATCTTGACGCGTCGGTAACCGCGCTCGACGGCCGCGACGACCCAGCGCGTCAGCACGTCGGGGTCGCGGCCCGGCGGGATGCCCAGCGCGACGCCGCAGGCGACGCTCGCGGCCGGACGCGCGCCGAGCCGCTCGGCCAGGAGCGCGGCCAGCCCGGTCCCGCGGGCGTGGGCCTCGAGGTCCCAGGCGGCGGTCTCGAGGGCCGCGCGGGCGAACCAGTTGCCGCGCACGCCATCGCGCAGCGCGGCGTCCACGGCCTCGGGGGACGCGAACGCCTGGGCGGTCACGCGGGGGATCAGCACGCGCTGGAGCAGGTCCCGCGCGCCCGCGAGCGTCTCCTCCGAGTAGAAGGGCAGCTCGAAGGCCGGGCACTCGCCGTAGCCCGCGTGCCCCGCGTCGTCGTGCACCACGACGATCAGGGAGCGCCGCTCGGTGATCGCGCCGCCCGAGATGACGAAGGGCTCGACCAGCGGCAGGGTGAGCTCGTGCAGCTCAACGCGCGTGATGCGCATGCGTGACCACGTCCGAGAAGTGCAGCTCGCCGCCGCGGCGCGCGAGGGCGCCCAGGCCCTCGAGCTCCAGCAGGCCCGCGATCAGCCCGTCACGCGGATCGAAGACCAGCGCGTGCAGCGCGCGCTCGGTGCGCGAGCCGGCCGTCGCCGGATACTCGGAGAGCGGCAGCTGGAAGAAGGTGTGGAGCTGGACCGACTCGCAGCCCCGGCGCGCGTACTCGAGGATCAGGCGCCCGGAGCAGATGTTGCCGGTGCCGGTGAGGCGGACGGACGGTGGGGCGGGCGGGCGGCCGGACGAGACGAAGGTGTCAAGCGCCCGGTGGTTGCGGTCGCTCAGGTCCCAGCCACCGTAGGCCACGCCCTGCTCGGCGTCGAACAGGCGGTTGCAGACGACGAGGGCATCGGCGCCCGAGGCCGCCGCGGTCTCCAGCATTTCGACCTGGAAGGCGTCGTCGAACCGGGCGTTCATGAGCTTGAGGGCGAGACGCAGGGCGATCGGCGACGCGGCGCGGAGCCGCGCCGGCACCTCGCGCAGCCAGCGCAGGACCTGGGCACGATCCCCCGCCAGCGCGTCGGCCGCCAGGGTGGGCGAGAAGTCCTTCTCCAGAAGCAGCGGGGGCTCTCCCCAGGCGCCCGCGAGGGCGCGGGTCGTATAGTTGTACTCCGCGTCGCGGAACGGCTCGCCGAGGCGCGGCAGATGGTACTTGGCCGACGGCACGACGAGCAGCGCGCCCGCGCGGGTGAGATCGCGACCCGCGCGGACGAGCGCGAGGTACTCGTCCAACGAGCGGTCCCAGCCGCGTCCCTTCCACGTGACCGTCCAGCCCTCGCGGCCGCCGCGCGCCCGGCGCCGCTCGACCGTCATGCGGGACTCGGGGATCGCCCACGCCGCCATCGCCTGGGCGCCGGTTTCGTCCTGCGCGATCACCGTCTTGAGCACGGCGAACGCCAGCCCTGCCCGGGCGTCCGCCTCGAGCTGGCCGGCGTTCAACGACAGCTGGCCTGACGCCTTCCCGATCGGGTGGGCCACGGGCACGCCCAGGTAGCGCGCGCTCAAGTCGATGCCGTAGGTGCCACGCACGTGATCAGGGAAGTCGCGGGGCAGCCCCCGCGTGAAGCGCTCGAAGTCCGCCTCGAGCCGGGCGAGCGCCGGAACGGTCGAGGGAGGCGTCACGCGGCGTCGCGTCTCACGAGACAGCCCTCGCGCGGGCGGCCCGCACGGCCCGCCGCACGGCGTCGCGCTGGGCGGCGTCGAGCGGGGGACCCCAGGGGTCGTCGCACGCGTCGTCGGGGATGACTCCGTCCGCCGCGAGCGCCCAGAGCATGCGGCGCACGTAGCCCTCGACGGGAACGGCGAATGCCGTCGCGGCGAAGGCATCGCACAGGGACGTCAAGCGGAAGAACGTGGGATGGTCGCGCACCATCCAGGCCCGGAGCAACGCCGCCTGGAGATCCGTGAGCGCCGCGCCCATGCCGATCAGGGCGGCCCGGGCGCCCATCATCAGGGAGTAGCCGAGGAAGCGGTCCTCGCCGGTGATCAGGATCTTGTCCGGATGGCGGCGCATCACCGCGGCGACGCGCTGGAACGTCACGACGGAGTCGAGCGTCGCCACCTTGATGCCGATCACTTCGGGGAGGGCGAGGATCGCGTCGAGCGTCGCGTCGTCGTAGGGCACGCCACCCGCGGCCTCGTACAGGTAGAAGGCGATCACGGGCAGCTCGCCGCCGAGCGCGGCGTGGTAGGCCACGGGATCGGCGCGGCGGGGGAACGCGAGGAGCGCGTCCGCCCTGCCCTCGCGGGCCGCGCGCGCCATCTCGACCGAATCCGCGCCCGCGACAACGAGCCTGTCGGGCAGGGCGGCCCGCCAGGTCGTGAGCACGAGCCGGCGCTCGTCCGGTGACAGGCGGGGCCCGCG
>Ga0187893_10013944_pt1 | contig 11072 bp, 8 predicted proteins | sample MA1701074metaG_FD_139574 | JGI IMG/M metagenome (GOLD analysis project Ga0187893, IMG submission 139574) | White microbial mat communities from a basaltic lava cave in the Kipuka Kanohina Cave System on the Island of Hawaii, USA - MA170107-4 metaG ...
CCCGACCCGTCCCCGTCCCGACGTCGAGGATCTCGACGCCCGCGGCGGGCGCGAGGAATTGAATGAGGATCCGTCCCTGCGCCTCGGCGATGAGCGTTCCAATGGGACCGCCGAACCTCGCCGCATCAAACCGCTCGGCGGTCGCCGGATCGGCGTACACGGCGTAGGAGTAGTGTTCGGCGTCGATCACGCCACTCCTCCGGCGACCTGCGTCGCGGCAGGCGTGCCGAACAACCGGTCGCACGCTTCGCGCGTGCGCCCGAGGTACGCGTCATAGGTGTACTTCGTCGCCGCAAGCGCCTCCGCGCGCGCGCCTATCTGGCGGGCCCGCGCGGGATCCTCTATCGCCGTCAGAATCCCCGCGCCGAAGCCGGCCGGTGTCGCCTCAGTCAGGATCGCCACGTCATCGTCGAGCACCTGTGTATGGGTCAGCAGCCGGGTGGCAACGATCGGGCGTCCGGAGCGGAGGTACTGATAAATCTTGAGCGGCGTGTTCGTGCCCGAGCTGCGCGGCGAGACGAGCAGGTCGGCCGCGTCGAGGAACTGCGGGATTTCCTCGGCCGTGCGCCGACCGGCGAAAACCGTGACCTCGCCGACGCCCGCGCGCCTCGCTTCTTCACGCGCCCGTTCAATCTGCGCCGGCTCGCCTCCGGCGAGCACGAGCCTCGCGTCCGGCCGCGCCGCGGCGACGGTGCGCATCGCCGCGAACAGCAAATCGAGGCCCTGGTAAGCCTCGAACGTTCCGGTGTACAACGCGATGGGTGCAGACGGCGCAATGCCCAGCGAGGCCCGCACCGCGCGTCCCGAGCCCGTCTCCGCGGCCTCCCCGGCGCCCGGCGCGTTCTCGATCAAGACGGCGGGCACGTCCGCATCGATCTTGCGCACTGTCTCGAGCAGATGCGGACAGATGACGATGACGACGCGGGAGCGGCGGATTACGAGGCGCTCCAGCCACCCGAACGCGCCGGCCAGGACCCGGGACCGGCTGAAGCCGAAGTTCGTCAGCTGCTGCGGCAGGCTCGAGTGCATGTCGTACAGGTGCGGAACGCCGACGAGCGCCGAGAGCACGACGCCGATGGCTCCCCCTTCTTCGTGGGAGTGGATCGCGTCGTACTTTTCGGCGATCGCCCGACGGAACGCGGTTCCCGCGAGCGCCAGGTCGAGCGGGACCTTCGCGAGCGACGGGCCGATCCGCACACGCCGGACAAGCGGCGGACGGAGCGACCGGAAAATCCGCAGGCCCGGCAGGTCGACGTCACGCCCGAAGGGATAGGTGACCAGATCGACGGCATGGCCCAGGTCGACGAGCGCGCGGATACGGTGATACTCGCTGAACGGGGTTCCCCGGGGCTCAAAGAACGGCTCCGGCGCAATCATCAGAATGCGCATCTGGTGCGGCAAGGCATTGTACCATCTGATACACTCGCGACTGACCCATCCGCGTGAATCTCCGTTCACTGGCGGCTTTCCTCTTCAAGGCGGTTCTCAGCGTCGGTCTGGTTTCGCTGCTCCTCGCCCGCAGCGACGTCGGGCGGCTGTGGGCACTCGCGCGCGGCGCGAACCTGCTCTGGATTGCGGGTGCGGCAGCCGCGTACGCCGCCATGGTAGGAGTCAGCGCGTGGCGGTGGGGCATGCTGCTGCACGCGCAGGGCGTTCATGCGACCACCGGCCGCCTCGCCGAGTCGTTCCTGGTCGCCGCGTTCTTCAACAACTTTCTCCCGAGCAACATCGGCGGCGACGTCGTCCGGGTGACCGATACCGCCGGGGCAGCGGGCTCGAAAACGCTCGCCGCGACGGTCGTCCTCGTCGATCGCGGGCTCGGCGTGATCGCGCTTGGGCTGATTGCCGCCGCGGGCGCCACGCTCGCTCGCAGCGCCGGCCCAATCGGCGCGCCGATCGTCTGGATTGGTCTCGCGCTCTTCCTCGCGCTGGGTCTGATCGTCGTTCTCAGACCATCTGCAGTCGCGAGGCTCTGTGGCCCCCTCCGTCATCTGGGTGGGGAGTGGGTGGATGTGCGGATCGAGAGGCTCACGGGCGCCCTCGAACGGTTCCGGGACCGGCCGGACGCGCTCGCGCTGGGCTTCGGCGGCGCGCTCGTCGTGCAGGCGCTGCTGGTGCTGTTTTATGCGGCCGTCGCACGCTCGCTCAGCGTCTCAATCGGTCTCGACGACCTGGCGGTCGTGGTGCCGGCCAGCTTTCTCGTGCAGATGATCCCCGTGTCTTTGAACGGTCTCGGAATCCGGGAAGCCACCTTCGGGTTCTATTTCCGGCGTCTGGGCCTGCCGCTGGAATCGGCGCTGCTCGTCTCGCTGGGCGGGGCCGGCCTGGTACTGGCGTTTTCGCTCGTCGGCGGCGGCCTCTATGCCGCACGGCGACGAGCCCGGAAAAACCTGCAAGTTCTTGACAGTGAACCGCCTGCGCTCTATCCTAGAGACTCCGGTTAACTGAAGCTCCCCACTCGACCCCGACTCCCTTAAAGCGGGGCGTGTTCCGCGCCGATAGGTGTCCGGAAGCGCCCGACGTATCCATCCGGCCGGAGGGCCGTACAGGTTTACCCATGTTCCGCACCTATTCCCGCCCGATCCTGATGTCTGTATCGGTGACCGCCGCCGCGGCGATGGCCGCCACGTGCGCGAAGAGTGAAAAAAGCGAAAACCCGTTGAGCCCCTATATCGCGGGGCCGATGCCCGGCGTCGAGATCTCGTTGCCGATTCTGTTGGAGCCGGGCCAGGGGTGGAGGCTCAAGAGCAACGAGCAGCCGATCCAGCTGCTCGTCGAGAATGCCGCCTCCAACGGTCCGCGGCCGCTGCTCTACCGCTTCGAGGTCGCCGCGGATGGCGGCTTCCGGAACATCGTTTACGCTCGTGAGGGGATCGCGGAGGGCGCGGGCGGGCAGACGGGGCGTACGGCGCTGCGGCTTCCCGATCGGCTTCAGGACGGGCGCGCGTACTTCTGGCGCGCGCGCGCCTACGACGGCGCCAACACCGGTTCGTTCGCCGTCGGCCTGAATTTCGAGATCCAGCTGCCGTCGCAGCTGTTCAACCCGCAGCTGCTGGAGCCCGTCAACGGACAGACGGCCGAGAACCAGCGGCCCCACCTGAAAGTGCGGAACTCATCGCGCCAGGGGCCGATCCTGAACGTGAACTACGCCTTCCAGGTGGCGCGGGATCCTGGCTTCACGCAGGTGCTCGCGGTCGGCTCGACGCCCGAGAACACCGTCACGGGCGAGACAGTCTGGCTCCCGAATGCCGAATTGCCGGCCTCTTCGACCGTGTACTGGCGCTCGATGGCGAGCGACGGACAAGTCAGCAGCGCGTGGGAAGTGACGTCGTTCCGGACGCCGGCCGGCGGCTCGGGGCCGGGGGGGCCACCGACTCCTGTGTCCTGCGGCTCACCGGCGACACACTACGATGTCGTGGCATGTCAGCGGAGCGCCTATGGGACGCCGGTGGGCCACAACAATCTCAACAGCCTGATGCGCGCGATCGCCAGCGACCTCAATCGCCGGGGATTCTCCGGAGGACCTTACGGCGTTCTCAGGAAGGACGGCGGCGCAAACTGCGGCGGGATCTCCTGCGACATCATCTGCGCCGGTCAGGGTACGTCCCAGCGGCAGTATGACGTGCTCATCGACGGCGAAGGCGCCGCCGTTCCGACGTGGGGCGCACCCCGCGTCTATCCGGACATCCGCATCGACACGTGCATCATTCAGTAGCGGATCGTTAGAACCGCACGCGGAGTCCGCCGACGATCTGGAAGCCGCCGAGCGTGACCGAATCGGCCAGGCCGTCGAAATCGGCGGAACCCCAGACGTAGCGGATTCCCCCACCCACGCCGTAGCGCTTGTTCACCATGTACGCGGCGTCGGCGCCGAAGTGAATGCCAAAGGAGGTCTTGCTCTGCTCCGTGACTTCGACGGCGCTCACTTGCGGATTGGAGTAGTCGGGCCCGGGCTCCGGGGCGATCGTCATCCCGGTGACCACATCCTGCTTGGCGAAGATGATTGACGGGCCGGCGTAGAACGCGAAGTCGATCTGATTCGTATAGGGCATCATCCACACTGCGGAGAAGTTGAGCATCTGGCTCATGTGCCCCACGCCCGGAGCGCTGACAGTCACGGTGCGAAACTGGTTGAAGATGATCGGGTGCGGAATGCGCGCGACGACGGTTACGTCGCTCTCCGTGTTGTAGTTCACATACCCTACACCGACCGCCAGATTGCGTCCGACCTTGTAGCCGCCGCCGAAGTCCGCGAGAATCGGCTCGCTGCCGAGGCTCGTCGTCCCGACGAGCGTGGCAGGCTCCTCGTAGACCTCGAACGTGGACGCCATCTCAACATCCTGCGACCCGACCTGAACTCCAAAATTCACATAGAGGTAGATCTTATCGGTCCACTGCATCTGCGCCGCGGCCTGCGGGACACTAGCGAACGTGAGAGCGAAAGCGAGTAACGCTGTCTTCATCTTCAGCATGCATCTCCTCGTGCGTGGGCGTCGCGAAAGAATTTCGAAATGGTAACACATCACCGACGACCGGAAACGTTGGATCGATCGCGTTCGACGAAGTAGATCGTCATCGATCCGTTCTTGAAAACGCGCCGGAACAGTTCGGGTCGATCATCGAGCAGCCGTTCGAACGATGGATAGGCCTCCCGTTCGGGAGGACCGACGACGAGGTACTCGATCCGAAGCTCGACCGCGGCGCGATACGCGTCGCGTGCTTCGCTCGACGTATAGACGCTCCGAACGCGAGCGCTGGCCGCTTCATACTTATCGAGCGGAACCATCGAGATCGGTAGGCCCGCCGCCATACGCCGCTCCGCGAACGCCGGCAGGTAAGCCCATGTGGTCCGCCCCCGCACGTAGGGCTCGATCTGGACGATGGCCGCTTCGGGCGTGAAGCGGCGGATCCAGTCGATGGCGGCCAGTTCGTCCGGCGTCAGCACGAGGGTCCAGGGAAATCCTGGACCCTGCTCGCGGTTCTCGGTGTCCTGGGCGTTGTAGACGTCGACCGCCAGCGTCGGGGCCGCCGCGGCCGCCAGGATCAAGGCAGCCGTCGCGGTGATCACGCGGGCGCGGACCCCGCGCCGCCAGAGCTCCTGGAGCGCCACGGCCGCGAGCGGGGCGAACGCGATGAACAGAAGGTGCCCGGCGCGCCAACCGACGTACACGTACTGGTGGTCGCGGACGTCGACGAAAAAGTAGAAGAGGAAGGCGATCAGCACGGCGGCCCACAGCGGCGCGAGCCGCCAGCCGTCACCCGACCTCACGCCGAGCCAGCTGCCCGCGATCGCGGCTGGGAGCATCAGGCCGAAGCTGAGAAAGATCGACAGCCATGGGTGCGTGAAGGCGGCCGGGTTGACGAGGAGCCGCACGAGCGACTCCCCGCGATCCACATAGTGGAGCGCAAGCGCCACACCGACCGCGGCGCCGATCGGGACGACGGCGGCGCCGGCCGCGGCCCCCATTGCCTTCCACCGTCGGACGGCAGCGAAGCGCGCGACCGCGACCACTCCGACGATGCATCCGAGCATGATCGCGGAGAAGCTGCTGAAGAAGAGCGCCGCGGCGAGCAGCGTCCCGGCGAGCCCCATGGCTGCGACGCCGCGCCTGCCCGGCGTCCCCGCCGACCGCCAGACCACCAGCAGCGCGGAGTAGCCGAGGGCGTACCCCAGGGCGTGCTGGGGCTGCCAGAAGAGGACGCGCTGCAGGCCATCGACCGGCAGGCTGCCGTATTCCCACCGCGTGATGGCGTCGATGTTCAGCATCCGGAGATAGCCGAAGTCGATGCCTCCGCGCGCGAAGGCGATCATGCGCTCGGTCCCCTCGAAGCTGCTGAACAGCACCGCTGCGGCGACGCCGAGCCCGGCGGCGGGGGCGCTCGAGGTCCAGTGCCTGGCAAACGCGAAGAGGAACGCGACGAACATCACGTCCACCGCCAGGCCGTGCGCCAGCAGGACCTGCTCGAGCCTGAGCGAACGACCGAGCGCACGGTACTCGACGGCCGGCAGGAGGTCCGGAAGCCAGTAGTACCGCAGATCGTCCCCGAGGTAGAACTGGTTCCGGGGCGGCACGTCACCCTTCGCGACCTCGGCCGTCACCGCCATCCGCCAGATGAAGTCGGCCGTGAAGTACGCGCGATAGGTGCGGCCGTCTGGCGTCAGTTCTCCCACCCGCGCGTACGGACGGGCGACAAGCAAGGGAACGAGGAGCAGGAGCAGGAGAAGAACGAGGAGATCTCGCCGGCCTGGCGCGGGAAGCGAGAGATCGACTCGTCGAGCGACTGGAAGAAGGATCGCGGCGGCGATGACTGGCGCGACGCTCAGGAGCAGCGTTCCGTTCCGGACGCCGGCTACCCACAGCGCGAGCAGCACGAGGCAGCTCGCGGCATAGCCCCAGACGGCGCCGATCGCTGTCGCAAACAGCCCGCTGCCTCCCGAGCGCCGGACGAAGACGACGCCGGGCATCCCGTACCAGGCGGCGATCGCGATTAGCAGAAGACCGTGGGCGGGCGGAAGTACCGCGCCGAGAGCGATCAGGAACGCGAGCGCGCACGCCATGAAGGCGACGGCCACGAGCCAGTGCGCCGCGGCCCCGGATCCGCGGGGATCCGTGGCCCGCGATGTGGCACGTTCCTCCATGTGGTGGTAACCTCAGATGATACGCAGTTCCCCGCGCATGTCCACGGTTCTGCTCACCGGCGGCTCGGGGTTCTTCGGCGGCGTGCTGAAGAACCGGTTGCTCGCGAGCGGCCTCTCCTGCGTGAACGTCGACGTCCAGCGCGACGATGTCTCTCATGAACGCCTGGTCTCGGTGCAGGCGGACATCCGCGATCGCGCCGCGATGGGGCCGCTGTTCGCGCGCCACCGTTTCGACTGCGTCTTCCACTGCGCGGCGATCCTGGCGCACGACGTCACGGATCGCAACGTGCTCTGGACCTCCAATGTCGGCGGGACAGAGCTGATCGCCGACCTCTGCGACGAGCACGGCGTCGGCAAGATCGTCTTTACGTCGTCGAACTGTCTCTGGGCGGAGCCGTTCAACCGCCCAGTCACTGAAGAGGACGAACCGCGCCCGCGTGAGGTGTATGGCGCGTCGAAGTGGGCCGCCGAGCAGGCGCTGTTGAAACCGGGGCGCCGCGTCGATGCCGTCATCATCCGGACCCCGACGATCGTCGACGCCGGACGGCTGGGACTCCTCGCTATCCTCTTTGAGTTCATCGACGAGGGACGGCGCGTGTGGGTCGTTGGCGGGGGCAGGAACCGTTATCAGTTCATCTACGCCGAGGATCTCGCCGACGCGTGCATGAAGGCCATGTCGTATCCGGGACGTGGCGTCTTCAACGTCGGGTCGGACGGGGTCGCGCCGCTCCGCGAGGTGTACCAGCACGTCATCGATCACGCGGGCACCGGAGCTCGGATCGCGTCGCTGCCCAGACTGCCCACGCTCGCCGCCATGCGCCTCGCGCACGTGCTCGGAATGTCCCCGCTCGGGCCATATCAGTACCGCATGATCGCCGAGGACTTCATTTTCGACACCGGCAAGATCAAGCGCGCGCTGTCCTGGGCACCGACACTCACAAACGCGGAGATGCTTTCGAGAGCGTTCGAGTATTACCGGGCGCACCGCCGTGAGATCCACAGCCGCACGGACGCTTCAGCCCATCGACGGCCCGCGCGCATGGGCGTCATCCGCCTGTTGAAGTGGGTGTCGTAATTCGGCCGGGGGGCTCCGCCCCGCCGGCCTCCCCAACGCCCGCAGGACGGCTCGCCGAGCGCCCGATAGATCACCCGATCCGTCAAGCCGCATGAAACGATTCACGCCGGCCGGTGTCGCGGCGGTCCTGGTCGGCCTTCTGATTGCCGTCGGCCTGAGGACGGGCCCGTCCAAGCTCTGGCAGGAGCGCGAAGTCCTTCGGCAGGTCTACACCCCGAAGTTCGAGCCGATCCCCGAGATGCTCCCTGCGAGAGACCTCGTGCTGGGGCTTCGAGACACCCTTCGCAGCGACCGCGGTCAGTCGTTCCTCCGCAGTTGGGTGCCTAATCAGGGGGGCGCCCTCTGGCTGTCGCTCCTCGTCATGCTCGCGATCGGCTTCAACTTCAAGCAGCCGGGAGATCCGCGGAACGTCGCGCTCGTTGCGATGCAGGCGCTGGGGTTCTTGTTCTTCGACATCCTCCGGTTTCTCGATCTTCTCCACGACTCCTACGCCGTGACGTTGATGGACCTGGTGTTCTTCGGGATCGTGTTCGTCAGCGTTCTGCTGATGGGCCTCGCCGTGTGGCGCGTGGTGCACCCGCTGTCGGCGGCGTGGCGCCCCTCGCTCCCGGTGCCGGCGCTCGTGTCGGTCGCCGTCCTGCTCATTGCGATCGACCTGTTTGCCGCCGCCGTCCGGCCGCCGGACGATGCGGGATTCTTCGTCAACCTTGGCGGGCAGAGACTCCGCGAACGCGGGCTGCTCCCCTATGGCGATCCGATCCTCACAGGCACGCCGGCCGCCGGCTACGGGCCTCTGCTCTACGCGGCGCACGTGCCTTTTCAGCTCGTGTTCGATCCGGCGCCCGCCAACCCCGTGTCTTCTCCAAATCCACCTCTCGGCGCCGACTCGACGTACGTCCTTCCGCCGTCCGCGGCGACGAAGCTCTGCACGATCGCGTTCCATCTGCTCGGCCTCGTCGCGCTCTTTCGAATCGGGCGCGCGCACGCGGGGCCCGAGGTTGGATGGGCGCTCGTGGCGCTCTACGCCGGGAGCGCCTGCGTGCTCGGAGTGGGCGGCGAGGCGTACTTCATCGGAGGGATGACGTTCGTCTCGCACATCGCGCCGGCGGCCGTGACGCTGGCGGCGTTTGCAGCGCTCGATCGCCCTGCGGCCGCCGCCGTCCTCCTGACGACCGCCGCTGGCGTCGGCTTCTATCCTGCGTTCCTCGCGCCGACCTGGCTGGGTTTCTATTGGGATCGTCCAGCCGCTCGCCGGAAGTTTCTCGCGATGCTCGCGATCTCGGGCGCAGTCCTCGCTCTCGCGGTGCTCGTCCTGTCGCGGCCGGCGGCCGGGCGCGGGCTCATCGGGACGATTCTCTGGGACACCTTCGGCCATCACACCGATCCCGAGGGGTACGGGTTCAGCCCGTTCAGTTTCTGGGGACAGCGCGGCGGAATCCGCGGCTGGCTGATGGCCCCACTCGTGGGCACGTCGGGGCTCACGACCCCCGCCTTCCTCGCGTTCGTGGCGTTCGCGTCCGGCTCTTTCGCGCTGGCGCGGCGCCGGGCCGCGCCGGCCCTGGCGCTGTTGACCGCCGCGGTCGTCATCGGCGCGAACCTGCTGAAGATCCATCCGACCGGCACGTACGTCGCTTGGTACTATCCGTTCCTCCTCATCGGCTTCCTCGCGAGCGATCGAGCCGGCGTTCGGGGCAAAACACCGATGTAGAATGGATGGTTCGCCGTGACAGAGCAGACGAAACCATCAGCCGTCGTGATCGGCGGGGGCCCGGCCGGGCTCACTGCCGCCTACTATCTGCTCAGGCGCAACCAGAACGTCACCGTGCTCGAGCAGGACCGCCAGGTCGGCGGACTCGCGCGTACGGTCGAATACAAGGGCTTCCGGTTCGATATCGGGGGCCATCGCTTCTTCACGAAAGTCGGGCCCGTACGGAACCTGTGGCACGCGATGCTCGGACCGAACATGCTCAAGCGGCCCCGCCTGTCGCGCATCTTCTATCGCGGGAGCTTCTTCGACTACCCGCTGAAACCGCTCAACGCGCTCACGGGCCTCGGGATCATCGAATCGGTCCGCGTCCTCCTCAGTTATCTCTGGATCCGCGTCCGCCCCATCCGGCCGGAAGTCAGTTTCGAGGACTGGGTGTCGAACAGATTCGGGCGCCGGCTCTACGGGATTTTCTTCAAGACCTACACCGAAAAAGTCTGGGGGATCCCATGCGACCGGATCGGGGCCCAGTGGGCAGCTCAGCGTATCAAAGGCCTCTCGCTCGTCACCGCCGTCATAAACATGCTGTTCAAACCGCGTGCAAAGGGCGGCGACCAAATCAAGACGCTTATTGATGAGTTCGAGTACCCCAGGCTCGGGCCGGGGATGATGTGGGAAGCGTTTCACGCCGATATACAGAACCGCGGAGGTCATCTCTTCCTGGGATGCAAGGTGAGCCGGCTGCGCCATGAGAAAGGAAAGATGACCGGAGTGGAATTCGAGCGCGAGGGTCTCAGGACCCTGCTCCGGGCCGATCTGGTCCTCTCCACCATGCCGCTGCGGGAGCTCGTCGAATCGCTGTCTCCCGCCGCGCCGGGCGAGGTGCGCGAAGCGGCGGCGGCGCTGAAATACCGGGACTTCCTGACCGTCGCCCTCATCCTCGACACAGCGGACGCGTTTCCCGACAACTGGATCTACGTGCACGATGCCCGGGTCAAGCTTGGTCGAATCCAGAACTTCAAGAACTGGAGTCCCGAGATGGTGCCGGATGCCACGAAGACCTGTCTCGGCCTCGAGTACTTCTGCTTCGAAGGAGACGGGTTGTGGGCGATGGCGGACGCGGACCTGATCGCCTTGGGTGGGCACGAGCTGGATGCCATTGGATTGCTAAAGGGCGCGCGGGTCCTGGACGGAGCGGTCGTCCGGATGCCGAAGGCCTACCCCGTTTATGACGACGGGTTCGTTCAGGCGCTCGAGGTCGTGCGCCGCTACCTGGATGGCTTCACGAACTTCCAGGCGGCTGGCCGCAACGGCATGCACAAGTACAACAACCAGGATCACTCGATGGTGACGGCGATCCTGGCGGCGCAAAACCTGCTCGGGGCCCGTCACGACGTCTGGGCGGTCAACGCCGACGACGAGTACCACGAAGAGGGCGGGCTCGACGTGTCGACGCTGTCGGAAGAGCTGCTGGCGCTCCATGCCACGCAGCCATCCGTGCCCATGGAGCTGCCGTCGCTCGAGGAGGCTGGCGGCGGGGGGCGCTAACCGCAGCTTGCGCAGCAGCTTGGCGTCATTTTTTCTTGGTCCTGGAGCCAGTATCGTGTATTATGTTTCGCCAACCCAGTACTCGCGGACCGCGCCCGGTTTCC
>Ga0187893_10013945_pt1 | contig 11072 bp, 9 predicted proteins | sample MA1701074metaG_FD_139574 | JGI IMG/M metagenome (GOLD analysis project Ga0187893, IMG submission 139574) | White microbial mat communities from a basaltic lava cave in the Kipuka Kanohina Cave System on the Island of Hawaii, USA - MA170107-4 metaG ...
ACGGTCTCGTCGAGATCGGGGAGCCCGTCGCCGTCGGCGTCGGGCCCGGCGAACACCGGCATGCTGTTGAGCGCGACGACGGCGTCGAGGTCGAACCCTTCGGCGGGCCCGGCGAACCCCGTGCCGAGATCGAGATCGACGATACGGACGAACCGCGCGCTCGCCAGCCCCACGTCCGCGAGGTCGAACGCATCCCCGCCGGCCCCCGAGACCCCGCCCGGCCCGCCGGCGTCCCAGAGGTCCGGGTCGTCGGGGATCGTCCAGTTGCCGGTGAAGGTGGGCGTGATCCCCGCGAGCCCTCTCAACGAGGGCAGCGCAGAGGACGGCGTGCCGTCGCTCCCGACGAGGCTCAGCGCGGATGCCTCGTAGGGAAATTCGACGAACGACACGCCGTCCTCGCTCACCGCAACCGCCCCCGGCTCCGCGAACACGATGTATCCCTGGTTCGCGTCCGCGGGCACGGTGGACTTGAAGAAGGCGTTCTCGAACACGATGAAATCGGGACCCGGGCCGTCCACGATGACGTTGTCGGTGAAAGCGAGGACGATCGTCCCGCCCCTGCCCAGCGACACCGTCGTTATCGACCCCGTCACCGGGAAGGAATCGCCCGGTGGCCCCGTCACGATCCCCGGAAGCTCGGCCACGCGCTGACCCGCCGCCACCGGCACGTAGCCTCCGGCGAACGCGACGACGGCATCGGCGAGGCAGTCCACCGTCTCCGGCCACGCGGGATCGGCCGCCGCGAGCAGGCACACCAACGCCCCGGCCGCGAAACGACGGAGCGTTGGTGTCCTCACTCGAAGCTCCTAGTTGCCGTTGACGCGGAGCGACACCGGCGGTTGTCTCTTCAGGAAGTGCAGCAGCGCGGCGACGCGCAGCGGCAGGACGCCGCCGATCTTCGGCGCGCTGTAGAGCAGGTCGTAGTCCACCGTGGCGAGCAGCGAGCGGCCGCTCTCCGAGAAGAGATTGAAGCCGTCGAAATAGGCCGAGATCCCGATGCTGTTGACGGTGAAGCCCGCGATGGACGCGAGGTTGACGACCGTCGTGCCTCCTTCGACGGGAGTTGCTCCGCCGAGCGGGTGGATCTTCCAGAGACGGGCCGTAAGCGTGCGCGCGGCCGCGGAGTGCTCCATCTCCACGAGGTACGTGTTGCCGGGCTCCAGCGAAAGCTGGATGGAGCTGAACGCGAAGCTCAGGAACGCGTCGCCGCCCACCGCGCTGCCGAAGACGTCAGGCGACAGATACGGCCCGCCGAAGAACGGCGAGACGTTGGGGAACCACGAGAACTCCACCGTGTCGAAGGTGTCGGCCCTGAAGTCGGAGAGATCGCCGGTGCGGTCGTCGCCCGTCGTTGCGGCATTGAACAGAGAGAACGCGATGGGATGGAAGCCGCTCGGATCGGGCTCGAAGTTCTCCGGACGGATCGTGAGGATCGCCCCGAACAGGAAGTCGTCGGCCTGCGTGAAGCTGGAAGGGAAGCGGTAGTAGTAGCGGGTGGTCGGCTCCAGCGAATCGTAGGTCACGGCGAGAGACCCGGAGCGGTCGCCGCGGAAGCGCGGCGCGCTGTGCTGATGATCGAACTGCTCCGCGCCGGGGCCGCGCACCCGGAAGCGCTGGAGGAAGCGGTGCGTCGGGTCGGAGTGGAAGTCCTCGACGACGGTCTGAAGCAGGAACCGCACCCACTGGCCTCCGTCGGCGGACACAGACCCCGTGAACGACGACAGTGGAAGCAGCAGCAGTGCGACGACGGCCAGAACGGTGAAGCGGATGCGCGGCATACCTCTCCTCTCTCCCTGCAAGCAGGGGTTCCGGCCTCCCGGGTGTCCGCGCAAAAAAAATCCCCGGAGCTTTTGGGAAAGTCCGGGGAACGGCGAGACCTTGCCCTAGAAGGCTCACGATTGACGATCGACCCGGGCAGGTCTCCTGGCTTGCGACATGCCTACTGACCGCGTCGTCCTGCCGACCCTTCCCGGCCGTCGAGCCAGTGGGTCTTCCCGCGGTGTTCGTGGTCGCTTACAGTTGCTGGGCAGCGGGGGACTCGCACCCCCTTCCCTCTTCGGCGCCGTCACGATGACGGCGCAACCCGTGTCCTTGTGTTCTCAAAGAACGCGCTTCGAAACGCGCAATACCGAAGCCAGCACTCTACGCCGGCCTCCCCACCGGCGTCAAGAGTCCCCCGCGCAACCTCCGGCGCGGATTGACACCGCCCCGGGGTGCCCCTAGGATCGACGCGTCATGGCGTGGTTCAAGAAGCAGAAGCAGCCCAAGAAGGCCGTCTCCGACAAGCGGCTCCGGGTGCCGGGCGGCCTGTGGGTCAAGTGCGACAACTGCAGGGAGATCATCTACAAGAAGGAAGTCCTGCGGAACGCCAACGTCTGCCCCAAGTGCGGCTACCACTTCCGCATCTCCGCCCGCGAACGGCTCGCGGGGCTGTTCGACAACGGCATCTACGAGGAAGTCGATCGCAACATCGTCCCCACCGACCCGCTGGGCTTCAAGGACACCCGTCCTTATAAAGACCGCCTCAAGCAATACCAGGAAGCCACGGGTCTGAAAGACGCCGTCATCAACGCCGTGGGCCTGCTGGGCGGGATGCCGTGCGTCGTGTCGGCCATGGAGTACAGCTTCATGGGTGGCTCGATGGGCTCCGCGGTGGGAGAGAAGGTGGCGCGCGCGGCGGAGCGCGCGCTCGCGGAGCGCAGGCCCCTGCTCGTGATCTCGGCCTCGGGCGGCGCGCGGATGCAGGAAGGGGCGCTGTCGCTGATGCAGATGGCGAAGATCTCGTCGCTGCTGGCGCGGCTCCAGGAGGACCGCGTCCCCTACATCTCGATCCTGACCGACCCGACCACCGGCGGCGTCACTGCGTCCTACGCTATGCTCGGCGACCTGAACATCGCGGAGCCCAAGGCCCTCATCGGCTTCGCCGGCCCGCGCGTGATCGAGCAGACGATCCGCCAGAAGCTCCCCGAAGGCTTCCAGCGCTCGGAGTTCCTGCTCGAGCACGGCATGCTCGACATGGTGGTGGAGCGCTCGCAGATGCGCGACACGCTCATCAAGTGCCTCAAGCTCCTCGCCGGCGAGCCGCAGCCGGCGTAAGCCTCAGGACAGGGGCTTCTTCCTCGGCCACATCACGTAGTGGCGCAACACGTATCCCCAGGGAACGGCGAGGATCGGCACCCACACCCATACGAAAACGCCGGCCATCCCTTCGGCGGGCGAGCCCGCAAGCTCTCCGGCGCGCCAGAGCGGATACGCGACGGCGGCGAGCCAGAGGGTCTTGTACCCGATCATGAAAAGCATGATCGGCAGCATCCGGAGCGGATGGAGCAGACCCAGGATGCCCAGCGTCGGATAGATCGCCCAGACGCTGACGGCGACGGCCCTGTGCGGATCCCACGGCCCCTGGTGGGTGAGGATCCCGGTCCATGCATCGGTCGCGACGAAGGCGGCCATCAGGAAATAGAGAACTCTCAGAAGGTATATGTTGATGGGCCGCACGCCTTCGTGGCGTGCGTGGTCGGGAGTGAAGACGTACCTGATGGACATCGCATGACCTCCTTGCCGGCGTCCTGATACGACAGCATCGTTGCGCGAGTTCCGAATGACCTATCGCGAAGCGCTCCTCTATCTGGAAAGAGTGCAGGGGCGCGGCATCAAGCTTGGCCTCGAGAACGTCGGCAGGCTGCTCGACGCGATGGGGCGCCCTCATCATACCTGCGCATCCGTCGCGGTTGCAGGCACCAACGGCAAGGGCTCGGTCTGCGCGTTTCTTTCGTCGATCCTGTCGCGCGCGGGGATGCGCGCCGGCCTCTACACCTCGCCGCATCTGGTCCGCTACGAAGAGCGCATCGCCGTGGACGGCAGGCCGATCGACGAGGCGGCCTTCGCGTCCGCCATCGGCGCCGTCGCGGAGAAGATCGAGGAGCTAATGGCCTCGGGGGCCCTCGCCTCCCATCCGACGCACTTCGAGATCCTGACGGCCGCGGCGCTGGCGCACTTCGCCGAGGCGCGTGTCGATGCGGCGGTGCTGGAAGTCGGCATGGGAGGGAGGCTCGACGCCGTGGGCATCGCGCCGGCCGCCGTGTCGGTCATCACGACCATCGGCCTCGAGCACACGCAGTTTCTCGGCTCCACGCACGAGGCAATCGCCGCGGAGAAGGCGGGGATCATGCGCGCAGGTCAGACCGCGATCTCCGGCGTGGATCACCCGGGCGCAGCGCGCGTCATTCTCGAAAAGGCGGCCACCCTCGGCGTGAAGCTCGTCCAGCTCGCCGGAGCGGCGCGCATCGAGGACGAGCCGGGCCGGACCGGGTCGTTCACGCTGACCACGCAGCGCGAACGTTACGAAGGCCTGCTCCTGCCGCTGGCCGGCCGTCACCAGAGAGACAACGCCGCGATGGCGGTGCTGGCGGCGGAGGCGCTCGACGCGGCGCGCGTCCTTCCGCGTGCGATGACGAAAGACGCCGTCATCCACGGCATCGCGCAGACGCGCTGGCCCGGGCGTCTCCAGATCGTGGCACGCGAGCCGCTGTTCCTGATCGACGGCGCCCACAACCCCGCGGGGTGCGCGGCGCTGGCCCGCGCCATCGACGCGCTGCACGAGGAGGGCGCGTTCGAACGACTCTGCGTCATCTTCGGAGCGCTCAAGGAGAAAGACGTCGTGTCGATGGCCCGGGAGATCTTCCCGCGCGCGCACCACCTCATCCTGACGCGCGGCCGCGCAGAGCGCTTCAGGGATCCCGGCGACCTGGCCCGCGAGACGGCGGACGCACGCGGCGCGGCGGCGACGATCCCCGCGGTGGTCGAGGACCTGGGCACCGCCATCGACGCGGCCCGGTCCCGCTGCGGCCCGCGCGACGCCATGCTGCTCTGCGGCTCGCTCTACCTTGTGGGCGACGCGCTGGAGCTGATGGGCATCGAGCCCTTTCCTCGCGCGGCGGCCGCGAGCCGGGCCTGAGGGCTCAGGGCAGATTCGGCTTCGATTGGCCGAGCTTCGGGATCAGCGCGTCGCGGATCCACGCGTGGTCCGGCTCGAGCGCGAGGGCCTGGTCGAACCATTCACGCGCTTCGTCCTTGCTGCCCTTGTTGGCGAGGACGATCCCGAGCCAGGCGTACGCGTCCACCTGTCCCCAGTGCGGGTAGGCCCTTCCCTCGTCCTGCTGCTTCTCGAACAGATCGACCGCCCTGCGAAGCGTTTCTTCGGCTTTGTCCAGGCCGCCGCCGAACATCGTCGGCGTGAAACGCTGGCTCGCTCCGGCCAGCGTCGCGACGCGCGGGTTGTCCGGTGCCGCATTCTGCGCGCGCCGCAGGCTCTTGCCGGCCCGCGGCCCGAGGAACATGCCGGAGAACATCCCCGTGATCCTGTTTCCGATGACGCTGCCCCGGAGCGCCAGGGCCTCGGCGTGCTCGGGCATCGCTTCCAGAAACGCGTCGAGGTGCGACTCGGCCTCCTTGAGCAGCCTCTTCTGCCGCTTCTCGTCGGTGCGCGCCATCTCGTGGGAGAGCCGCCAGCAGACATAGGCCGCGTCGTAGCGGAGCCTGGCCGGGGCGCCTGTGCGCTCGAGAGCCGCGAGCAGCTCGTCGTGAAGCGCCTCCAGAGCGCGGGCATCCCCCGTCACGACCGCGCGGTCGACACGCGCGGCAAAGTCCTCAACCGGCTCCGCGCCGGCAAGAAGCAGGCTCGCCGCAAGAAGTGCGCATCCGAGAAGGCCCATTGCAGTGACATACGACGCCGCGGTGCCGGGGGTTCCTCGCCGGCCGGGGAGGCCGGGGCACGACGGGGGGTTTCAGAACGTGGAGGACTCGTGCTCCTCGGTCTCGCCCGAAAGGTAGCGGCCCCGGAAGCAGAGCACTCGGTTGCGGCCCTGCTCCTTGGCGGAGTAGAGCGCCTGGTCGGCCGCGGCGAGCAGCTCGTTGCTGCTGCTGCCGTCGGTGTCGCACGAAGCCACACCGCCGCTGATCGTCACGCCCCGACCTGCCCGCCGTTGCCGAAGGCGCCGGGGAAGGCGTGCGTTTCGATGGCGCGGCGGATCTTCTCCGCCATCCCGAGGGCCTGCTCCTTGGTGGTCTCGGGGAGCACGACGACGAACTCCTCGCCGCCGTAGCGCGCCGGCACGTCCTCGGTGCGGAGCTGGCTCTTGAGGATCCGCGACACGCCCCGCAGCACCTGGTCGCCCGCGAGGTGCCCGTAGGTGTCGTTGAGCTTCTTGAAGTGGTCGATGTCGAAGATGACGACCGACAGGGTCTTGTGATCCTTCTGCGCCGCCACGAGCAGCTCGCCGAGCTTGAGGTTCTGGTAGCGCTTGGTGCCGAGGTTCGTGAGCGAGTCGCGGTTGGCAAGCGTCTCGAGCCGCATGCGGTTGTCCACGTTGCTCAGCGCGAGCGAGCCGAGGTCCGCGACCAGCTTGATCATGCGCTTCTGCTCGCGCAGGCGCCGCCCGATCCCGCCCACGGAGATCACGCCGAGTGTTGCGCCTTCGTACACGATGGGGGCGATGAGATCCACCTTGAACCCCTTGTGGTCGGGGACCAGCGACATCCGGTGCTGCGCCGACTCGGACAGCAGGTCTTCGCGGTCCTTGGCGATCTGATGACGCGCGGTGGAGCCGATCTGTCCCTGTCCGAACGGCACCACGAACCCCGTCTCGATTCCCTTCGGCAATCCCTTGCCGGCGGCCAGCACCAGCTCTCCCTGCGCCCGGGCGGTGAAGATGAGGATCTGCTCCGGGTCGAAGAACTGCTCCAGACAGTTCATCAGCAGCGGCGGGATGCTCCGCTTGGAGTGCTGCGAGTTGAGGTTGCGCACGACGTCGGGCAGAAAGACCAGGAACATCGAGAGGTGCTTGTTGTCCTCCGCGATCTTGTTCATCTCAGAGAAGGTGTCGTTGAGGCGGCGTCCCTGCTCGGTGTTGCGCGCGGCCTGGTCGCGGATGATGAACGAGAGGCGACGGCGCTCGCTGACGATCCCGGCGAGCGCGCCCGCGACGCAGAGCGCACCGCCGATGATCAGGAACCAGATTGAACCGTCTGGCATGACGCAGCCTCGTGTGCCGTGGAGCAACTCGCCTATGGCTTACAGGTTTGTTGGAAAATATAACGACACCGAAAATCAAGAGCAAATCCACACTTTCAGCAAGTTATGAATTCGAAAAGGCATATGCTAGTATTCGGGTCCCGTGGTTCCGGTTCCTGTCCCGAAACGCCCGCAGGAAGGATCCGAAAGTGGGCGAATCGCAGGACAGGAAGAAACTCTGGATCGCCGTTGGCCTGGCGCTGGCCACCCACCCGGGACGGCGGGACCTTTTCTCCGTAGTAGAACTCAACGGAATCAACGACTTGGGCGCGGTCGTCCCGAGGCTCCTGGAAAACCCCCTGTTGCGCCCCCAAGGGGACAGGGCTATATTCAGCGGCAATTTTCCCGACTGGGCCGACAAAGAGATCCAGACGGCCCGGCAAAAGAGGGTGGCCCTGCTCACCTACGAAGAGGCCGCGTATCCCGGGCGCCTTCGAAGGCTCCCCGACCCGCCTCTTCTTCTTTACGTCAAAGGAGCGATACAGCCCCATGCGGCGGATGAAGGGGTCTATGTGGCGGTGGTCGGTTCCCGCCGCGCGACTCCTTACGGCCTGCGCGCGGCGCAGCGCATCGCGCACGACCTCGCGGTCCGGGGGGTCACGATCGTGAGCGGCCTGGCCCGTGGCATCGACGCCGCCGCCCATGAAGGGGCGCTCGAGGCCGGCGGCCGGACCATCGGCGTGCTGGGGTGCGGCGTGGATGTCGTCTACCCCCGGGAGCACCGGAAGCTCTACGACCGGGTCGCGGACTCGGGGGCCCTGGTGAGCGAATACCCCTTCGGGATGGGCCCGCAGCCGCGGCACTTCCCGGTCAGGAACCGCATCATCGCCGGACTCAGCGACGGGGCGGTGGTGGTGGAGGCGGCGCGCGACAGCGGCTCTTTGATCACGGCGGCTCTGGCCGCCGACTCCGCAGGGCTGCCGGTGGGGGCCGTGCCGGGGAGGATCCTTTCGGAAACCAGCGCGGGGTGCAACGATCTGATCTATGACGGCGCCACGCCGGTGCGCGGCGCCGAGGACGTCATCGGCATGCTGGACTGGGGGCCGAGAAACAGGGTCGCGCCCCCCGGCCCGTCCCAGCCGAACACAGGCGGCCGCGCGCGCGATGCCATCCGCGCGCTGGACGCGACGGCGCGGCGGGTGCTGCTGGCGCTTGCGCACGACGAGCCCGCCTCCGCGGAGGATCTGGCGGCGCGGCTCGGGATGCCGGCGTCGGACCTGCTGGGCCGATTGCTGGAGCTCGAGCTTCTGGAACTTGCGGTGGCGCTTCCGGGCCGGCGCTACCTGAGAAAGAGCTGAAAGCGAGGACGCGTGGGTAAGACGCTGGTCATCGTCGAGTCGCCGGCCAAGGCCGGCACGATCACGAAGTTCCTGGGGTCGGGCTACACCGTGAAGGCCTCGATGGGACACGTGCGCGATCTGCCCAAGAACAAGATGGGCGTGGACGAGAAGACGTTCGAGCCGACCTACCAGGTGCTCACGGGCCGCAAGAAGGTCATCGACGAGATCAAGAAGCACGCCGCCAAGGTGGACGCCATCTACCTCGCGCCGGACCCCGACCGCGAGGGAGAGGCGATCTGCTGGCACCTCGCCGAGGAGCTCAAGTCCACCAAGGTCCCGATCCACCGCGTGATGTTCAACGAGATCACCAAGCGCGCGATCCTCGCCGCGATGGAGCACCCCGGCGAGATCGACATGAACAAGGTGGACGCGCAGCAGGCGCGCCGCATCCTCGACCGGCTCGTGGGCTACAAGATCAGCCCGCTGCTGTGGGACAAGGTGCGCCGCGGGCTTTCGGCCGGGCGCGTGCAGTCGGTGGCGCTGCGCATGATCGTGGAGCGCGAGCGCGAGCGCACGGAGTTCAAGCCGCAGGAATACTGGAGCCTCACGGCGATGCTCGAAGCCGGCGAGCCGCCGATCTTCGAGGCGCGGCTCACGCGCAAGGACGGCAAGAAGATCGACGTGAACGACAAGATCACGATGGACGGCGTCGTGAAGGACCTCAAGGGCGCCGCGTGGGTCGTGAAGGAAGTCGTCGCGAAGGAGAAGAAGAAGCACCCGGTCCCGCCGTTCATCACCTCCAAGATCCAGCAGGAGGCGTACCGCCGCCACAGCTTCACCGTCAAGAAGACGATGATGCTGGCGCAGCGTCTCTACGAAGGGATGGATCTGGGCGAGCGCGGCACCATCGGTCTGATCACTTACATGAGGACCGACTCCACGCGCGTCGCCGACGAGGCGCTCGACATGGTGCGCACGTACATCGCCGGCAAGTACGGCAAGGAGTACGTCCCCGAAGAGCCCCGCCGCTACGCCGTGCGCAAGCAGGCGCAGGAGGCGCACGAGGCCATCCGCCCCACCAGCCTCGAGCTGACACCCGAGTCGGTGAAGAAGTACCTCGGAAAAGACGAGTTCAACCTCTACGTCCTCATCTGGAACCGCTTCGTCGCGTCGCAGATGGAGTCCGCCGTCTTCGACACCACCACCGCCGACATCGAAGCCAACGCCTACACCTTCCGCGCCACCGGTGCGGTGATGAAGTTCGCCGGCTGGATGAGCGTGTACCAGGCCGACGAGCCGGTGAAGCCGAAGAAGAAGGAAGACGACGAGGAGGCCGAGGCGCCGCGCGAGGACGACCAGGTCCCCGAGGAAGGCGCAGGATTGCTTCCGCCGCTGGCTGAAGGTATGAAGCTGAAGCTCGAGAAGCTCGACCCGGCGCAGCACTTCACCCAGCCCCCGCCGCGCTTCACCGAGGCGATGCTGGTCAAGGCGCTCGAAGAGAACGGCATCGGCCGGCCCTCCACCTACGCGAGCATCCTCGCCACCATCCAGAACCGCGAGTACGTGGAGAAAGACAAAGGACGCTTCTTCCCCACCGAGCTCGGCACGCTCGTCACGGATCTCCTGGTGGGCTCGTTCCCCGACATCATCGACGTGGAGTACACGGCGAAGATGGAGGAAGAGCTCGACGAGATCGAGGAAGGACGGCTTTCCTGGGTCAAGGCGCTCAAGGAGTTCCAGAAGAAGTTCGAGAAGGACCTCAAGCAGGCCGCCAAGGAGATGCGCAACGTCAAGACCGAGGAGATCCCCACCGAGCACACCTGCAACAAGTGCGGCAAGCCGATGGTGGTGAAGTGGGGCCGCTACGGGAAGTTCCTCGCGTGCACCGGCTATCCCGAGTGCCGCAACACCGGCGAGCTGAAGGGAGCCGGCGACGGAAACGGCGGCGGCACGGCCGAGATGACTCCCGCGTCGAGCCACGAGGAGACCTGCGAGAAGTGCGGCAAGGCGATGGTCGTGAGACGCGGGCGCTTCGGGCAGTTTCTCGCCTGCACCGGGTATCCCGCGTGCAAGAACACGCGGCGCATCCAGATCTCCGCCGACGGAGAGGTGACATCGAAGAAGGACCGCCTGCTCGAAGAGAAGTGCCCGCAGTGCGGCAACCAGATGGCCGTCAAGCACGGCCGCTTCGGCGAGTTCACCGCGTGCAGCAACTACCCCGACTGCCGCTACATCAAGCTCAAGGAAGTCGGCGTAGCGTGCCCGAAGGACGGCGGCGCCATCGTCGAGCGCCGCTCCAAGCGCGGCAAGACCTTCTACGGCTGCAACAATTATCCCAAGTGCGACTTCGTGGTCTGGTACAAGCCGGTCCAGCGCCCGTGCCCGAAGTGCAAGACGCCGTTTCTTCTCGAGAAGAAGACCAAGAAGGAAGGCGACATGCTCGTCTGCCACGACGAGAACTGCGACTACAAGACGGCCATCGAGACCGTCTCCGCCTGATGGTCCGCGGGCCTCCGGCCCGCATCGGTGGATGTGCTCGCCGGTTGGACACGGGCTCGATGAAGGTACGCGGGCCTCCGGCCCGCATCGGTGGATGTACTCGCCGGTTGGACACGGGCTCGATGAAGGTACGCGGGCCTCCGGCCCGCATCGGTGGATGTACTCGCCGGTTGGACACGGGCTCGATGAAGGTACGCGGGCCTCCGGCCCGCATCGGTGGA
>Ga0187893_10013946_pt1 | contig 11072 bp, 8 predicted proteins | sample MA1701074metaG_FD_139574 | JGI IMG/M metagenome (GOLD analysis project Ga0187893, IMG submission 139574) | White microbial mat communities from a basaltic lava cave in the Kipuka Kanohina Cave System on the Island of Hawaii, USA - MA170107-4 metaG ...
CCGCGGCCGCGCCGCCGTTGCCAGCGTCGATGAGCACCGACTCGCCGGCCGGCGTGACGAAGAGCGTGGCGTTGCCGCCCTCCACGTCGACGACCCAGATGTCGAGCGTCTTGCGGGCCTGTGCGGAGACGAGCGTCAGAGCCCCGACGAGGGCGACCAGAACGACGAGAAGTTTCACGCGCATCGATTCGCTCCTGGATTTCGGAATTTCGTAAGAGTTGGCGAAAAGCCTACCACCGCCCCTGCCGGCGGGCAAGCCGCTAATCGAAGAGCTTTTCCTCGCCCGCCCCGGTTCTCGCAGTCGATCCACCCTTGCGCAACGGCGAGGGTGGATGCGGGGAGCAGGACGACCGCGATCCTGCAGACGCGACGACCAACCACTACGGCTGACCCTGACCCGGCGCTGCGCCCTGGCCGCCGCCGCCACGACCGCCACCGCCGACCCGGTTCCCCAGGGTCATCGGCGGCAGCCGGTTGGAATAGATCTCCCGATATCGGACACGCCGGCCGGTCGCATCCAGGAAGCCAAGCGACTGGGTGAAGAGGCCGGGTTCCGGGGCGCCTGGGGGGACGGTGCCTTCGAGAATGTAGAGCCGGTTTTCGTGCAGGTAGATGCTGGCGTGCGTGATCGACTGGTCGGCGTTCGTCAGGTGCAGCATGTGCCCCTCGACGAGGTCGATATAGTGCCAGGCGTCATAGTGCACCTTTGCGCCGGGACGCTGGCGAAAGAGCTTCGTGGCAGCAAACTGGATCGACCCCATGATGTCGATCTGCCAGTAGATCGACTGCTGAAAGGACGGCGGTCGGGGGACGGCATGATACTTCTGCTCGGCGTCCCGGTAATCGATCACCGTTGCCGAATACCGTTCGGCGCCGCGCTGCCCGCTGTAGACGCGGCCTGAAAATGTCAGCCCGTACTCCGAGAGCCACGTGATGTCCTGTACCTGCGGCTGGCCCGGGAAGTTGACGCTGAACGATTCTTCCTTGTTGACGTACTCAGTCCAGTCCTGCGCCGATGCGGGCACGGCGGATGACAGCGCGAGACACAACGGCACGACCGCGATAAGACGCATCAAGAAGACCTCCGGCGAACGATTGATTATAGAACCTGGCGGGCCGGATGCGGATGCGTCGAACCGTCAGAACCGCAGGCCGAACGCCATGCGGAACGCGCGGCCGCCGATTTGTCCCGCGTACGGCTGGGGGTATTGATTGTCAGCCGTCGCCTGGCCGAACCGCGGGCCGCGGACGTAACCCGTCGGGAGGCCGTTCGCGTCCCGGGCGCTCGACGGGTCCGCGCTCACGGTGCGATCCCATGCGATCTGCTTTTCGTTGCCGAGGAGGTTGTAGAGTTCGATCTTCGCCCACGGGGCGAGCGTTCGCCAGACCGGCACCCGATAGGTGAGCGCGAGATCGAGGAGCCTATAACCCTTGAACTCATGTTCGCCGCGAGCGCCGAAATAGACCGTTTGACGGACGGACGAATTCATGTCGTTGGTCGGGTAGCCCGGGTTGCGTGCGAGCTGCTGTGCGGTCACCGGCAGGCTCGTGGTCAGGCTGTACACCGTGCCCGAGTTGACGCGCCACAAGGGCGCGATGTCGAGCGCTCCGAAGCGTCCGAGCGGCTGCAGCAGCACGCCGTACACCCGTAGCTTGTGGCGCTGGAAGCTGTCGAGGCGCCCCTCCGGCATCAGCCGATCGAGGGCGGGCCCGAAGATCTCGGGAAAGTCCCCGAACACCGAGGGGATGCCGGGCATGCCCGTCGCCTCACCGGCAAACGTGCCGTGGTTGCGCAGCTGCGTCGTGTAGTCGGCCGTGACCGACAGACGGTCGCTGGTGTAGGCCCCCTCGAGCACGAGGCCCTGGTACTCGCGCCACGGCGTGCTCGTATTGCGAAGCTCGCGGTAGCTCAGCTCGCCGACGAGCGGCACGACCGTGGTGCCGGTCGTGCGGTCGACGAAGTCCTCCACGAAGCGCGAAGTGCGCCGCCAGACGTACGTCGCGCGGCTGTGTGCGCGCCCACCAATCGCCTGACCGAGGGCCGCCGAAAATTCCTTGACGAGTGGCGAATGCAGATCGTCGGCGACGCGGATGTTCGCGGTCGGGAAGTTGGCGTACACCACGCGCGTGTAGTTGTTCAGATCGAAGCCTGGGGCGAAATCGGAGCCCTGTCCAGCAGGGCCGCTGTACACATAATCGACTTCGCTCGGCCGGCTGACGTTGGTGTTGGTGGCGAATTGCGTCTGACCGTATCGGCCCGAGTAGGTGCCGAACGTGGCATGCGCGACGGTGCGGCCGTTTCCGCGGAGGTCGAGCGCGGCGGCGAGCCGCGGCATCAACGACGAGGCATCGACGGTCGTGATGTCGCCGGTCGCGTCGCCGCGCACCATCTCGGCGCGAAGGCCGAGGTCGAGCGTCAGCACGCGCGTCACGCTCCAGCGATCTTGTAAGTACAGAGACGTCGTCTCGATGTCGAGCCGCGCGCCCTTGGTCGCGCGAAAGTTGAAAACCTGCGAGACGCCAGGCGTGAAGACCGGCACCGGCCGCCCGCCGGAGCCAATCACGGGAATTCCGCCGACGACGGCATAGTCGGTGGCGAAGACCCAATCGGTGGAGGACTGGGAGTTGCCGCCGATCGCCGTGTTGACGAACGATTCAACGCCCGCCTTCAGGTCGTGGCTGCCGATTGCCGGACTCGAGATCAGGTACGACACGCTCGCGGCGGCCTGACGATTGTTGCGGTCTTCGGGGTCGGTCGCATCCAGGTACGGCGCATGGTAGAAGAGGACGGGTGGAACGCCGGCCGTTGCGCCGAGTGTCCGGAAGGGCGAATCGCCAATCGCCGTGCTCGTGCCGCCGTTGCCCCGGAAGCCCTGTCGCTTATGGGAGTACTGCACCGTCGCGAACACGCGATGGTAGAGCACCCCGCTGTAGTTCGCCGAGACGAGTGAATTCGGCAGCGTGCGGGTCAGGAGCGTGCTCGCGTCGACCAGACGGGAGGCTGGAATGCCCGACGCGTTGGCCTGGCGCGTGCGATTGCTGATATAGCCGGCTTGGACCGTCTGTCCTGGTGAGGGTGTCGCCGTCAGCTTGATCTCGCCGCGCCGGTTGGAATCGGTGCGCGTATACGCACCGAGCGCCTGCGCAAAGGTGTTGGCCGTGTGTACCTGCTCATACCGGCCGGCGGTAAAAAACCAGACGCGATCGCGCTGTGCCGGTCCACCGAAGGTAGCCTCGTAGGTCTCGCCAAGCATATCCACGTGGGAGATGCCGTTTTGGCGCTCGCGCGGCGTCTCCGCCACCCAGGCGGGATTGCTGAAGTTCTGCCTGAAGCTTCCGCTGAAGGCGTTGCTGCCGCTGCGTGTGACGACGTTGACGACGCCGCCGCTGAACCGGCCGTACGACGCAGGGATACCAGCCGTCAGCACGGATACTTCCTGAACCGCGTCCTCGATGAACAGGTTGTTCTGAGTACCGAACACGTTGTCGTTGGTATCGACGCCGTCCACCATGAACAGCGTGTCGTAGCCGAACGCGCCCGATATCGCGAGCTGGCCGGCACTGAACGTGTTCGCCGTCAGTCCCGGCGCGAGCTCCGCCACGTCGGTCGGGCGGCGGCTCACCGGCAGCGCGTCGATCGCTGTCTTGGCCACGTTCCGGCCCGTCGAAGAGCCGACCAGCAGCGACGGCCTCTGGGCGGTGACCGTGACGAACTCCGCCTGACTGGCGATGGCGAGGGTCGCGTTCACTTCGGTCGTGCCGCCAACGCTCAGAGTGACGTTCTCGTGGGTCGCGGTCTGGAACCCGTCGATGGAAAACCGCACGGTGTAGTCACCCGGCGGCAGCCCCCGCAGGTAAAACAAGCCGTTGATGTCGCTGACCGTCGTGCGCAGCTGCTGGAGCGCTGGCGAGCTGACGACCACGTCCACGCCGGGCAGTGGCATGTCGTCGGCCGACTTGACTACGCCGGTAAGTGTCCCCGTTTGAACGCCTTGCGCGCCAGCCGCGCTGGACGTCAGGACGAGGAGTACGAGGGCGAACGACAGCTTCGGGGAGGTTGTGGATGTCATAAGAAGAGGGACCTGCTTCTCATATCGGCACCGAGCCGACATGACTCCAGCCCGAGGTGGAGAGGACGCGCAGGAGGACGCGGATGCGACCTGCGACGGTCGCATCCGCGTTGCGGTGGGGGCTAGCGGCTGCTCGTCGTGGTCGATCGACTGATCGTCACCAGCCCGATGCGGTTGACGCTCGTCTGATGGACCAGGAGGTTGCCATCCGCTGTCGCGCGCAGGTTGCGCAGCGTGCCGACGCCCGACGGAAACGCCCAGCTCTGGAACCGCTCCGTCTTCGGGTCGAAGCGGACGAGCGTATCGGGCCGGCGGCGCGACTCGTTGTACCAGATGATGTCGTTGACGGCGACGATTGCGTACGGCTGCGTGTCCTCGCCGCTCGGCGACTGCCACTCCTTGACCTCGCCCGTCGCCGGATTCAGCCGGCCCAGTCGACCGAGCGAGTAATTCACGTACCAGACCATGTCGTCGCTGGTGATGGCGGTGCGACGGATCCGCGATTTCTGGTCGGGAACGGGGTACTCGCGCACCGCCATCGTCACCGGATCGATGCGCGCGATCTTGTAGGTGCCGGTGAGAGCGACCCACGGCACCCCCTTCGAATCGATGGCGAGGCCGTACGGGTCGGCATCGGGTGTGGGTATCGTGACGAGCTTGATTTCGCCGGTTGCCGGGTTCAGTCGACCCACCATGTTGCTGTTCTGAACGGTGAACCACAAGATCCCGTTCCGATCGAACTCCGGCGTATGCGGGTCGCGCGCCGCCGGATCCGGCAGGATGTACACGGTGGCCTCGCCGGTCTTCGGATCCAGTTTCCCGACCGTTCCGTTGCTGTTCCCCACGTACCAGATGTTGCCCGCACGATCGCTGGTGATGCTGTGCGGGCGGGCGCCTTGCGGCAGCGTCCACTCACGCATCTCGCCCGTCTTGGGATTCAGTCGGCCGACGATATTGCCCCAGTGCCCCGCCCAGAAGATCATCCCGTCGGGCGATTGCACAGGGTCACGGGACCGTTGCCCGAGCGTCGGCACCTGCCACTCGCGAAACGAGATCTGGACCGGACCTGACACGAGCTTCGGCTCGCGGCCCGGCTTCGGCGGGAAATGCGTGGCCAGGTACTGCGCCACCATGTCGGCCTGCGGGTCGGGCAGCTTGACCATGGTGGAGAGAAGCCCGTGCCACCGCTCCTTGGTATAGCCTGCTGAGTTCGTGATCTGATTGATTCCGTGGCAGGCGGTGCAAGCCCGCGCCACCAGTTGCTTCGCGCCGCCATCTGGAAGCGCTGCTGCCGCCTGCTGGGCCGGAGTGCCCTGCGGCATCTGAGGTGCCTGTGCCTGGAGTCCGCTCGATACGAGAGCTGCGGCGAGCGCCGCTGCGAGCACGAGAGTCGAAAGTCGCGACATCACTTCGTCTCCTTTCCAGCCGGAGGATCTCAAGAGGCCCGATCTTAGCGCGTCGTGTTAGGATCCGCCATCCCGTCGCGGCCCTACGGAACGGCTTAGCGCCGCTCGGTGGAAGGGGTTCGGCAGCCAGGAGGCGGCATGACCGAGCAGCGCGCCATTCAGAGCCATCAGGTCGAGCTGCACGCCGACGATTCCGATCTGCACAAGGGCGCGATCGAGGGTCCACCCGACGGGTACGGCAATCCGAACGCCGAAGGCGCGCTCGACGAGGACGGCTGGCCGCGCGACGAAGTGCTGATCGCGCAGGACGTCCTCGGGGCCAACGAAGATCAGACCCAGGGCTGAGGCGTCTTCAATCTTCGTTGGTGGTGCAAGCTAGTTCATCTTCGTCGCGGTCCAGTTGATTGCGGGGCCGCCGCCGCGCAGGCTTCCGTCCATCCGGCTGCCGTTTACCTTGCCCGTATACTCCGTGGTCCCTACAACGAAGCGAATCTCGGTACCGCGCAGCCGTCCGTTGGCGATCGGCTTGCCGTCGAGCGTCCCTTTGAGCATCTGGTATTCCTGCTCGAGCATCAGCTCGCCATCCCCGAGGCGCCACTTGCCGCCGACCTGTGCCGGAACGATCCAGAGCAGCGCCGTGCACCACGCGCTGCAGTTCCCCTCGATGGTGCGCGTCTCGTCCGGCGTCCACCCCTCGATACCGAAGGTATTCGAGACAATGCGGCTGCCCGGCCTGAGATCGAGGAACTTCGGTCGGAGCACCAGCATGTTGCTTGGCAGCAGGAACAGCGCCATGACCGATGCCTTGGAGATGTCGGCTTGGTACATGTCGCCCTCAAGGAACGTCGCCCGGGTGCCGACGCCGGCAGTGGTCGCGTTTCGCTTCGACAGCGCGACCATCTTCGGGTTGAACTCGACGCCGAGCGCCTGCGCGCCACGCCTGGCGGCGGCAATCACATTGCGCCCGTCGCCCGACCCCAGATCGATCACGTAGTCCTGCGGCGTGACCTTCGCCAGGTCGAGCATCGCCTCGACCAGTTCGGGCGGCGTCGGCACCCAGACGACGTCCTTGCCGGCCTGGCCGACCTGCGGGACGAACTCTTCCTCGGCCGGCTTTTGCGCCGTCTGCGCCGTCGCCGTTGCCGCCACCCAGAACACCACGCTCAGCGCCGCCAACACGCGGCGGACCCAATACGAGACGGTCTTGACAATTCCTCCAGGATCCGAAATACGTCCGGGGCGAGAAATTATAGCGTCAGGACGCCGAAATCCGGGATCCGGGATGCGAGATCCGAAAAGGTCACCCTGTTCGTTCGGGATTCCAGCGCAGGCCGAGCGTCAGAATCCGAGCGAGGAGGCGCTCGTACGACAGGCCGCTGACTTCAGCCGACTCCGCAAAATCCTCGCCGTAGGCGAGGTTCGGGTTCGGATTGGCCTCGAGCACGGACGGGCGCCCATGGTCGTCGATGCGAAAGTCGACGCGCGCGTAGCCGCTCAGGTCGAGTGCACGGAACGTGCGCCGCGCAATGTGCTGAATCTGCCGCGCGGTCGGCGCGTCCAGCGGGGCGGCGTCGGTCATGATGCCGTGTCGCTTCTGATACGCCGTGCTCCACTTCACGCGCTCGGTCGCAATCCGCCACTTGTTGTCTGGCATTCCGGCGAACGACATCTCCCAGACGGGGAAGACCTCGAGCCGCTGATTCCCGAGCACACCCACGTATATTTCGCGGCCGTCGATGAACTGCTCGACGATGGCGGCGGTGCCGAGGCTGTCGTGGATGAACTGGACGCGGCGTACGAGCTGCTCGTCGTTCTCGACGACCGATGCCTGCGAGATGCCGGCCGATGCCTCGTAGAAGAGCGACTTGACGATGAGGGGGAAGTGCATTCGGCGCGGGAGCCGCGGACGCGCACCGCGCCGCACCACGATGAACTCGGGCACGGTGATGCGATGGTAGGCGAGAATCTTTTTCGCGAGTGCTTTGTCGCGCGCCAGCATCAGGCCGCGCGGATTGCAGCCGGTGTAAGGAAGCCGCAGCAGCTCGAGATAGCTGACGACGTTCTGATCGAAGGTCGGCACGCCGGCGAACGCCTCCATGAGATTGAAGACGATGCGCGGTTTGAAGGAGGCGACGGTCGGGCGTATGGCGCGCAGCTCGTCGTGGAGGCCGAGCACGCGAACTTCGTGCCCCATCTCTTTGAGCGTTTCCGTGACGTCATACTCCATCTTCCACTCGGCCTCGCGTACGTCGATGCCGGTGGTGTCCTCCGGCGGGACGAGATGATCGTGCACGAGCGCGAGGATACGCAGCTTCTTCACAGAAACACGCGGTGGCCCCCGCTCTGGAGATAGTTCATGGCCTGGACGGTGAGAAGGACCGTGAACTCCTGTCGCGCCTGTTCCTCCGGCACCGCCAGACGCAGCTTCAGCTCGCGGCAGCGCACAACCATGTCCTCGAGCACTTGATCGATCGTGTACTGGTAGATGCCTGTCCAGCTCGAGACGCGTTGACGCGTGGGGCGGCGGATGCGGGCGATGAACTGGGCGGCCGTGATGTTGTCTGCGAACTCGGGCGCGCCGGAGAAGAGGCGCCGCAGGTCGCGATCGTAGAAGTTGGGGTAGTCGAGCCCGTAGTGCCGGCGCTTGGTGCGGTAGTGCTGCCGCAGCGTCTTTCGCACTCTGCGCAGCGGATCGATCTCCGCTGGATTGTCGACGCGCGGCGACTTCCCGCGAATCGACTCCATCAGCGTGTGCATATAGTCGAGCTTCTTGAGCGCGGGCCAGCCGGCGTAGCGCGTACCCCACTCGCTCGTCGGCGTCAGCCAGACGGCAAACGTTTCGGCGAAATCCTCATCAGGGTGGCTCTGTGCGTACCACGAGTCGAGATGGAGCACGTAGCTCCGGCTATACGGCTTGGGCGTGTAGAACTCGGGGTATGGCTTCGACGGCGACCCGAAGATGCGGCGCCGCTGCCGGCGTAGGCGAAGCCGATAGGCGTTGTCGATCGCATGCCCCGACTCGTGACGGAGGATGCGCATGCACCACTCGTGCTCGCCCCCTTCGACCTCGAGCATCTGCGCCTCCTCGAGGCGGGCGAGGCGCGGGTGCGCGAGATAAAAGGGCACCGCGATCGCAGTGGCGCCATCGGGCGTGAACCACTCCTCGGACAGGTAGAAGTGGAGCGGAAAACGCAGTCCGCGCGCCTCGAGCTCCTCACGAATCTGTGCAATCCGGTCGGCGAGCGTTCCCTCGATTGCGAGCGGCAGGTCCGCCATCCGCACGTCGAGGAGCTGCTCGTCGTCGAAGTCGGCCCAGTCGCGCGGAAGCGGCAGACGCGGCATCGGCTGGCATCATAAACTAGAGGTTCGTGACCCCAACTCCAGATGCCCAACTGCACAACTCCCACGTTGGGAGTTGGCATCTTGGGAGTAGGCCCGTGTTGATGTGGGTCGTATCGGTGGTGTGTATGGCAGTAGCGTTGGTGGCGCAAGAGCGCGACCGTGCGAAGGTCGACGCAAAGTACACGTGGAACCTGACCGACATCTATCCCGACGTGGCGGCCTGGCGGGCCGCCAAGACGCGCGTCGCCTCCGAGCTGCTGCGCGTGCGCGCGTACGCCGGGACGCTCGGTTCCTCGGCGCAGACACTCGCCGATGCGCTCGACGAGATGTTTCGGCTCGACAAGGAGATCGCGCGGCTGTACGTCTACGCCAGCATGTTGGCCGATCAGGACACCCGTCTCAGCGAGCCCCAGGGGATGCAGCAGGAAATGCAGCAACTCCACGCCGACCTCAGCGCGCAGGCGTCGTACATCCAGCCCGAGATCCTGCGGATCGGCAGCGCCACCGTCGAGACGTTTCTCGCCTCGGAGCCGCGACTGTCCGTCTACGCATTCTTCCTGCGTGACATCGTCCGGCGCGCCGACCACACGCTGAGCGACGCCGAGGAGAAGCTGCTCGCCGATGCCGGACCGCTCGCGGGATCGGCGTCGAACATCTACGGCATCCTCGCGAACGCCGATTTTCCGTATCCCACGATCCTCCTGAGTGATGGCCGCTACGCGAGAGTCGATCCGGCTGGCTACGCGGAGCTGCGCACGCACCCGGAGCGCCAGGTTCGTCAGGCGGCGATGTCGGCGTTCTTCAGCGCCCTCGGTGGCTTCACCCGCACGTTCGGTACGACGATGAATGCCAGCCTGCAGAAAGCGGTGTTCTACGCGAAGGCGCGGAAGTACGGATCGACGCTCGCAGCGTCGCTCGATCGCCCGAACATCCCGGTGTCGGTGTATACGCGGCTCATCGAGGGAATCAACCGCCATCTGCCGACGTTCCATCGGTACCTGCATTTGCGCAAGCGGATGATGGGAATTACCGATGACCTGCACTACTACGATCTCTATGCGCCGCTCGTGGCTTCTGTGAGCCTACGCTACACCACGGAGGAAGCGCAGCAGCTCGTCATGACCGCGAGCGCGCCGCTCGGGAACGAATACGTGTCGGTGCTCAAGCGGTCGTTCGCGGAACGGTGGTTGGACTGGTTTCCGGCCGACGGCAAGCGCTCGGGCGCCTACTCGAATGGCGCTGCCTACGACGTCCATCCCTACATCTTGCTCAACTACCTGGGGCAGTACAACGACGTCAGCACGCTGGCCCATGAGCTGGGCCACACGATGCACAGCTACTATTCGACCAAACGGCAGCCGTACGCACTTGCCGACTACCCGACGTTCGTCGCCGAAGTGGCCTCGACATTCAACGAGGCGCTCCTCATCGACTATATGCTGCGCGAGATCAAGAACGACCCGACGCGGTTGTCGTTGCTCGGAAACTACCTCGAGAACATCAAGGCCACCGTATTCCGGCAGACGCAGTTTGCGGAGTTCGAGCTGCGGATGCACGAGATGGCGTGGAAAGGTGAAGCGATCACCGGCGACGCTCTCGCGAAGCTGTACTTCGACATCACCAGGCGCTACTACGGCCACGACCGGGGCGTGCTCGTCGTGGACGATTATGTTGCGCACGAGTGGAGCTACATCCCGCACTTCTACAGCGACTTCTACGTCTTCCAGTACGCCACGTCGTTCACGGCGGCCGAAACGCTCGCGGCGCGCGTCCTGGCCGGCGACACCGATACCACTGCGCGCTATCTCACCTTCCTCGGTTCCGGGGGCTCGAAGTACCCGATCGATTTGCTCAAGGAAGCGGGCGTCGACATGACGACCGACGAGCCGTTGGAAGTGACGATGCGGACGATGAACCGCATCATGGACGAGATCGAGGCGATTCTGGACAAGGGCCCGCTCTGACGATTTGATCGACTCGGTGCTCGAACGCCGCCGCCCTTGCCTCGAGGTCCCCCCGGCACACGGATCGCCGCCCGATGACGCACCGCGTTCTTCGGCGGCGAGAAGCCACGTCGAAGTGCTCACCGCCGCCACCAGGGCAACGACGACCGCGATGAGGCGTGCCTGGCGCTAGAGAGTTGATCAGGTAAGGGATCGACGCGGCGATCGAGGTGTGATCTGATGGGCGCATGCCTACACCTCTTCGTTGGTCGGTGCCGACCGAGCTCAGTGCCGCGGAAGCCACGCTCGCG
>Ga0187893_10013947_pt1 | contig 11070 bp, 9 predicted proteins | sample MA1701074metaG_FD_139574 | JGI IMG/M metagenome (GOLD analysis project Ga0187893, IMG submission 139574) | White microbial mat communities from a basaltic lava cave in the Kipuka Kanohina Cave System on the Island of Hawaii, USA - MA170107-4 metaG ...
CGAGGGTGGTCGTTCAAGTGTCGAGGTTCGCATCCACGTCGGCTTACTCGGCCCGATCGAGACCGACATCCGGCCCTACGACTCGGGCGCGTACGCGCTCTGGCCGGCGCGCAAACCGAGAAGCACGGGCACGCCAGCGCCTCGTCGCATGCCGGGGACGCATTTCCGGCTCACGCTCATCGCCGCAGCGAGTTGCGAGACAGAAGTCCGGAACGCGCTGCGCGCGTGGATTCTCTTCGGCGGTTACGGTGGTCGAACGCGGCGCGGGCTCGGGAGCCTCAGGGCTATGCGCGACCTCAATTCGTGGTTGCCGTCCCATGCGACACGCGACGCGCTCAGGGACCTTTTCGGCTTCGATGTATTCGCGTCGCCGATGGGGGCACCCAGCGATCAGCCGTGGCTCCAGGGGGGCGCGCTCCAGGTCGGCAGTCCCGAGCGTGACGCAATGAAGGCGTGGACGATCGCGCTTGACTGGCTGAAGGAGTTCCGGCAGGGCACAAATGGCCAAGAATGTGAGCGAGCAAGAGAGCCCGGCAAATCGCCGCAGCGGCCCTCGATCTCGAACTGGCCCGAGGCGGACAAGATCCGCCACATCAAGCGAAAGGTAATCGCGCATCGGCCGCGCCACAACGAGAATGCGGTGTGGCCGCGGGCTGGCTTCGGTCTTCCCATCATCGGACAATTCCAAACAAAGGCGCGGGACGGAAGTCGTCTCGATGAACCTGGGCCCTTCGAGCTCCGCTGGAGGTCCCCGAAAAAGGACCGACCACGTGAGTTCGATGACCACGATCGCCTCGCGAGCCCCCTTATCGTCAAGGCATTACCGCTTGCCGACGGTTCCTTCGTACCGTGCGCGCTCTGGCTCAACCGCGCCTATCCAGCAGGCGAGGTAGTCCTCCGTGGAGTGGACGACTCACAGGCGCCGTTCGATCAGCTTGTCGCCGCTGATGATACCCCGCAGTTCTTGGCACTCGCGGACAAGCAGAGCCTTCGCCAGGCCTTTCTCGATTGGCTCCGGTCTAGGACGACGGTGGTAGCTCCATGACCGATCACCTGCTCCTCGTCACGCTTGGGCCTGTCCAAGAGTTCATCGCGCAAGCGCGCCGCACGCGTGATCTTTGGTGCGGGAGCCACCTTCTGTCGGAGCTTGGTCGTACGGCCGCCCGCGCTCTCATCGTCGGCGGTGCGGAGCTCGTTTTCCCCTCATTGAGGAAAGGAGACGCGGAGCTCGTTCCTTGCCCGGCACCGCTCCGCAGCAGCGGAAAACCTCCTCAGAACATTCCGAACAAGCTTCTCGCTGAAGTGCCCTCGCGTGTCGATCCTGAGCAGCTCGCTCGAGCCGTACGAGAGGAGATCATGAGGTACTGGCGCGAAGACCTCGCGAAGCCCGTCAAGAACGAGTGCGCGAACCTCATGGCCTCCGGTGTGGAATCGGTGTGGACCGAGCAGGTGGATGCGTTTATCGAGTTCGCGGCGAGCTGGTTGCCGGTCGAGGAGTACGCTCAGACGCGCCGGCAGCTCGAGCAGGCCATCGCCGGTCGCAAGATGCTGCGCGATTTCCGCCCCTGGAAGTACGCCAACGGATCGGTGCCGAAATCGAGTCTCGACGGTGCGAGAGAGACGGTGCTCCTGCCGGCGAAGTCACGCCAAGCCTCGCTCGTTCGCAAATATCGAATCGCGGTCGGCGAACAACTCGACGCTGTCGGGCTGGTGAAGCGTGCTGGCGGTCAGCCTGGGCAGTTTGTGCCTGTCATCAACGTCGCGCTCGCATCGTGGCTGGAGTTGGTGAGCCGCGTAGCCTCATCCAAGCTCGATGGGCTCCGAGCGGCGTGCGACAGCGCCCGTATCCCGCAGGTCACCCGCACGGACATGCCGTGTGCGAAGCCTTTCCCCTTCGATGCAAGCGTGATGCTTGCAAGCCGATGGCGCCAGATATTCGATGAACAGGGAATCCGCGGCGACGCAGAATCGTGGGGCCGGCAGCATGTGCGGCCGATTCTGGACATGGTGTCAGACCCGTATCCTTACGTGGCATGCCTGGTTGCCGACGGTGACCACATGGGGGAAACGATCGATCTGTTGGCCCGCGCAAAGAATCGGCAGGACGCGCAGGAATCTCACCGCAAGTTCTCCGGAGCGCTCGCCGGCTTTGCCGGCGAAGCGCGAAGGATCGTCGAGCAAATCCATCGCGGTGCGCTCGTCTATTCTGGCGGAGACGATGTCCTCGCATTCCTGCCGTTACCAGAGGTTCTGTCGTGCGCTGACGATCTGCGCACGAGCTTCGTAGACGCGTTCGCCTCCATCAGCCAATCGATCGAAGCCAAGCAGCGACCGACATTGTCGGTTGGTCTTGGGATTGGCCACGTCATGGAGAGCATGGGCGACCTGCTCTTGCTCGGACGTCAAGCGGAACGCGAGGCCAAACGCGATCGCAACTCTCTCGCGGTGATTGTTGACAAGCGCTCCGGCGGCACACGCTCCTGGCGTGCGCGTTGGGACGACGAACCCGTTCGTCTCCTGAACAAAGCCGCGGCGCTGTTGGAGGACCGCCTTCCGTCGCGCAAGGTATACGAGATCAAGAACACGCTGGCTCGGCTGCCCGAGCCTGGCGAGGAAGAAGGTGACGGATGGGCACACGTGCTGGCGCTTGAAGTCAAGCGCTCGCTTGCTCGGGTCGAGGGCGGAGCCTTGAGTCTCGAAGACGCCGGTCTCGCGCTCGATGAAGGATCCGGCTATTCGGCGCTGTACACCCACGTCCGCGCCTGGGTGGCGCGCATGCTCATCGTCCGCACGTTCGCGCAGGCGGCGCCTCGTGAGCGACGGCACAGCGAGGAAGCGGCTCCATGACCAGGACTGCACACCTGGCCCTCGTTCCTCGTGACGGCCTGTTCTGCAAGGACGGCAGGGGTTGGCACACGAGCGCGTCGGGTCGCGGACATGCGCTCGACTGGCCTTGGCCGTCCACGATCCTGGGGGCCCTGCGATCCGCCTGGGGACGAGCCGAGGAAGCGAGTAGAGGCGCTCTTTTCAGCTCCGACGACTGGCGGAGCCGCACGGCCGGGGTTCGGCTCGGGAGAACTCTGGTGCTCCGGCGGCGGCACGGCGCTCCATGGAGCCCAACAGACACCACGTGGCCGGTTCCGGCGGATGCGCTATGGCTGGAAGGCCTCGGTGAGGTGTATCGACTGGAACCGTTCAAGCCCCTTGCGCCGACGCGCGGGCGCGACGAGGACATGGCTCGAGAGAGGTTGCTGCGCCCTGTGGTCACCACCGCGGGGAAACCGCTCATCCCGCCACGCTGGTGGAGTAGTGGAGACTTCTCGGCCTGGCTTTCGGGCTGTTCCGTGGCGGTTCGAGACCGACACGATCTGCTCGCCACGGCACGACGAGTTCAAACGCATGTCGGAATCCTCCCCGAGACTTTCACGGCGCACGAGGGCGTGTTGTTCTCGCATGACGTCATCGAGACGCTCGACCCGCGCGCCGAATGGGCGATCGGAGCAGAGGTCGCACTTCCTGACGGCGCACAGTTCGGCACCGTGACGCTCGGTTCGGACGCGCGTCTCGCGCGAGTGGAATCGCTGCCTGCCGCATTGTTTGAGCCCCCGCCGAGTTTGCTCGAGGCTTTCCGGTCGCCAAGCCAGGGGCTGCGTGTAGTCGCTGTGACTCCCCTCTCTTTTAGGAAGGGTTGGTTGCCTGACGATTTTGACGAGAGCGACGGCTCGTATCGGGGGCGTTTGCCAGGGATCGACCACGAGGTGATCCTCCGAGCCGCCTTCGTGCCCAGGCCCATTCATGTGTCGGGCTGGGACATGGCCTTCGGTCGGCCCAAACCGACGTCTCGCATGGTGGCACCGGGCGCCGTCTACTTCTTCGAGCGCACTGACCGCCTACCCTTCAGCGAGACTGATGCCCGATCGATCTGGTCCGGGACGCTTGGCGCACGCACAGACGAGGGATTCGGCCGTGTTGCCCCGGGAGTCTGGAATCCAGCAAGGAGCACTCCATGAAGACAAGACCATTCATCCTGCACGCGCTGTCTCCGCTGCATGCCGGCACCGGCCACGCCGCCGACGTCATCGACCTGCCGACTGCGCGCATGAAGGCGACGGGGATTCCGTTCTTGCCCGGCTCCTCGATCAAGGGCGTGCTGCGCGATGCGCGCCGTGTCAGCGACCCCGGTAAGACAGAGGCGGTGTTCGGTCCTTCGGACGACCCGGGCTTGCACGCGGGAGCCCTCGTCGTCGGAGACGCGCGTCTGCTGGCGCTGCCGGTGCGGAGCTTTCGCGGCACGTTCGCGTGGACGACATCACCACTCCTGCTCACCCTCGCCAAGCGAGACCTCGAAGAGACCGACTTCCGGACTCCCAGCATCACCGGTCGGGGTGCGAAGGTCGCGCAAGGAAGCTGTTGCGTCCACCAAGGCCGGCTATACCTCGAGGATCTTGATCTGCCGGCCACGGAGTGGACCGAAGCGCTCGACTGGACGCGGAAGCTCGCGCCGCTCGCATCACCCGGCGACGATATCTTCACGAAGCGCTTCGCGGTCGTTGATGATGACACGATGGCGTTTCTGTGGGAGACGGCTACCCAGGTGGACGCGCGAGTCCGTCTAGGCGAGAAAGCGCGCACCGTGGCACCGGGAGCACTGTGGCTCGAGGAGAGCCTCCCGCCGGAGAGCCTGCTCATTGGCATCCTAGCGGCGGATCAAAGCCGTCGGCCTGGCCTGAGAATGACGCCCGATGATGTCCTTGGCTTCGCGCTCGAGAGAGAAGAGCTCCACCAGTTGGGCGGCAAGGCCACGACCGGGCGCGGCCGGTGCCGGATTATCCCAATCGTTCGAAAGGAAGCCACGCTGCGGGGCGAAGCCGGCCATGGTAACGGCTGACGCGCCCGATAGGGTCCCTATGCGCGACCAGCGGCGTGCGCTCCACGCCTACCAGTCGGTCGGTAGCGTGTCCAAGGGGCAGCAGAAGGATTACTCAATCGCGATCAACGATTTCGGTGCCAACATCCTGCGAAGTGGCCTCTGCGCGGCGCTCGCCGCGGTACAGCGGCTCGGCGCACGCGGGGATGCTCTGCTCGACCATCTGGCTGCCGCAGGCGTGCCCGGCCTCGAGAAAGTGGCGCCGAAAGACGTCGCGAGCCGCGTGCGCGAGCTCGACGCGGACGCCTACATGATCGCCACGCGCGAGATGCTGCTGGTCGCGGTTTGGCTCAAGCGCGCAGCGCAAGCAACGTTCGGAGATGATTGACCATGCGTCAGCAGGTCCTTCGTGCCCTTGGTATTGATGGCGATTATGTACGTGCCGGTAGTGCTACGGATCTCAATGACAGGAAAACGGCGTGGGAAAGGGTTCTTGCCCACGCAACTCCAGACCACGTAGCGCTCGCTTACGACGCATGGGCACCAGTTGGGAATGACGGTAAAGTGCCGGACAGCGACGACAAGCGAGCGGAATGGCTCGCTAGAATCGCTGATATTCCTGTTCCGCGCGACTATACGCGAAGCTTCGAGCGGTGGAGAAAGTGCTTCTCAGCGCCTGTGGATCGAATCTTCGAGCTTGTGCTCGCGAGCCGGCTGCTCGTCGGGCACGGTAACTCGAGCGCAGTCGACGTCGGCATCACGGTGCATCACACTTGGAGCGTTCCGACGATCCCCGGGACTGCCCTTAAAGGCCTCGTGGCTCACTACGTTGATGCGGTGTACGGACCGGACGACCCGGAGCTGAGGCCCTGGGAGCAGACAGGCGATCAACGAACGCGGGCGGGATACCAGGGAGTGACTTGGCGCGGCCGAAGGATGGAGCGCGGCCCCGGCGCGGTCTACCGGGCGCTCTTCGGTGCACCGGACACCCAGGAAGACGACGCGATGCGAGAACGCGGCTTGGATGCGGGGGCTGCGGCCGGCCTCGTCACTTTCCATGATGCCCTCTACGTGCCAAATGGAAATGCCGACAGCCCCTTCGCGGCCGATGTGCTCACCGTGCACCAGAAGAGCTACTACGACTCATGCGGCGAGAATTGGCCGAACGATTACGATAGCCCCATCCCCGTGGCGTTTCTCACAGTGCGTCCCGGCGCACACTTTCTCTTCGCGTTGTCAGGTCTGCCGGACTGGACGGAGCTAGCCGAGCGGCTGCTTCGTGACGCGCTAGACAAGTGGGGCGTCGGCGGCAAGACAAGCGCCGGCTATGGGAGATTGATCGATCCAGTGGCGTTAGCTGCTTCCGCACGCACTGGAGCGCTGTCGGTGGCTCACGCGAGCCCGACCCTGAAGGCTGGTGACAACGTGGAGGCGGTGCTCCTCGAGGAGCGCACTAAGAAGGGCGGCTGGAAGGCACTGCACGAGGCGTCAGGCATGGCGGGGCACATCCACAACAGCGGTGAAGTACCGGCAACGCAGAAACCCGGCAACCACCTGACGCTCGTGGTTGCCTCGGTGAGTGCTCGGGAGATCGCGTTTCGCTTCCCGACCGTAGCTGGACCCGCCGGACCGAAGAAGCCGAGAAGAAAGTGAATGAACCACACGCGATCCACGCTTCTAATCTGTACCGTCGGTGGCAGCCCGGAGCCCGTTGTTGCTTCACTCAAAGAGTGGCGACCTTTGCGGGTCCGCTTCGTCCACACCCCTCAGACGAGGAGTGAGATTGAATCCAGGATCGTCCCGACGGCTCGGAACGAAGGAGTGGACATGGATGCCGGCCGATACGATGCGTTCGAGCTGCCCGACGGTCAGGATTTTGCGAGTTGCCTTGATCGGATCCGTCAACTGACTCCAGAGGTCGTGGAGTGGGTGGGACGGGGTCCGGAGTATCAAGTGGTCGTCGACTTCACAGGCGGGACCAAGTGCATGTCTGCGTCGATCGGTCTTCAGGCCAGCCGCTGGCCTTGCGTGTTTTCGTACGTCGGTGGCGGAGACCGCACCAAGGCCGGCGTGGGCGTCGTGGTGTCCGGCTTTGAGAAGGTGGTTTATCAGGCCAACCCATGGGACGCGCTCGGCCATCAGGCGGTCGAGGACTTCGTGGTTTTGTTCGACCGATACGCGTTCGTGGCGGCAGCGAGGATCGCGGCTGTGGCGAGAGCTCGCGTGAGTAGGCCTGATCGCAAGCGCGAGTTCGCCGCACTGGAACAACTGGCGAATGCACTCGACGCATGGGATCGGTTCGACCATGAGTCGAGCAGCACTGCCTTGAATAGTATTGGGAAGGCGGCGAACGACTTGCGCTCCTTGCTGGGCTCGAACAAGGCAGATCACGTTCTCGTCCATGTCGCGCGACTCTCGAGCCATGTCGAGGAGCTCTGCAGCTCAGTGCCACCGAGCCGACATCACGTGTTCGATCTCCTTGCGAACGCGAGGCGCCGCTGGGAGGAAGGTCGCGTCGATGATGCAGTAGCCAGGCTCTACCGCGCGATCGAAGCCATTGCCCAGGTGGCCCTCAAGCAGCGGCACGGTATCGAGAACACAGAGAGGGTTCCGCTTGAACGTGTGCCCGAGTCTATTCGACCGGCATGGGCGGACAGAGCCAAGGACGGCGTCGTCGCCTTGGCCTTGCAGGATGCCTATGTCCTCCTCGCAGGCCTGAACGATCCTCTGGGAGATAAGTTCAGAAGCGCCGCGCTCACGGGCATCAAGTCTCCTCTCGCCGCTCGGAATCGATCGATCCTTGCCCACGGCTTTGAGCGCGTTTCCGAGGGCATCTTCGACAAGCTGTGGACCACTGCGCTGTATCTCTCCGAGATCGAAGAGGCGAGTTTGCCATCCTTCCCGGCCCTCGGAGAGAGAGCTAAGCATGTCTGAGGGCAATGCCGAACCCGCGAGGTGGCGGGAGCGGTTGGGTCAGGAGCGGATGCTACTGGGCGACTCCGCGTGCATCATCGGTTTCCACAACGTGGCAGCTGATCTCCAAGTTGTCGAAGCCACCGGATGGCTCTTGCCACAGTCTTGTCTGTAACGCTGAGTCGTCGAGCTGTTGCCGTCAGAGTAAGGCCAAGTTCCTGTAACTGAAGGGCTTCCGTAGCGATCCGCTGGTAGACTGGGAGTTCTGCGAGTTGCAGCATCGGCACTTGAACCTGTAGTTCGGCGGCAGTTCGAATTCTTTGCGTCCGGGTCCACCAACCTGCCAGAAGAAGCCAGGATGGCGGGTTCACGCCCGGTTGCCACTGAAGCGCCATGGCAGATCAGCGCCCGGCGCACGCTCAGGTCTCGAGACGCTAGAAGAGATCGCCGTCCCACAGACGTCGAACAAAGGCCGCGGCAGGCAGGATCTCGATGCCGTCCTCCGTCTTGCGGGCGCGGGGCTCGCGGCAGACGACGATGCGGCGCTCGACTCCGGTGTGATCCTGGATCAAGGCCCGGAGCCCCTTGAGGTGATCTGTCGTGATGCGTGTCGCGGATTTCGCCTCGATGCCGGCCTTCATCCTGCCAACGATGAAGTCGACCTCTATGCCGCTGGCGAGGCGCCAGTAGGAAAGCGGCTGCCCGGATTCCCGATAGCTGTTGTATGCGGTCAGCTCGTGGAAGACCCAGTTCTCGAAGGCCTTTCCGTAGAGCTCCGAGCCGGGCAGGATCTCACCCCGTCGAGCGAGCCGGTTCACGACACCGACATCCACGAAGTAGAACTTGGGCGATCCAATGACCCGTCTCTTGGCTCGCCTCCGATAGGACGGCAGCCAGCGTCCGAGGAGGGTGTCCTCGAGAATCTGGAAGTAGCTCTTTGTCGTATGGCTCGAGACGCCGCACTCGCGAGCGACATTCGAGAAGTTCACGATCTCTCCGTCACTGAGTGCGGCGATGTCCAGGAAGTTGGAGAAGGTAGGAAGACTCCGCACGAGGCTCTCTGCAGCGACCTCCTCCTTGAGGTAATCCGCGACATAGGAGTCCAGCAGGCGATCCGAACGGCCGGCCAGGTAGATGCGAGGGAGGTATCCGTGGTTGAGCATCCGGTCCGTCGAACTCATCTCCCAGCTCGTGGGCTGACAGGCCGTGGAGCTCGTAGCGAAGGGCGCGCCCGCCCAGGAGATTGGCGGCGCCTCGCTTGACCTTTCGGGCGCTGGAGCCGCAAAGAGCGAAGTGCACGTCACGGTTCTCCATGAGCCAGTGCACTTCGTCGAGCAGCGCCGGGACTTTCTGGATCTCGTCAATGACGACCTGTGTGTCGGGCGGGAGCGGCTCCGCTTCCAGCTCCTGGCGAAGAAGCTCGGGTCGGGCGACGTAGCGTCGGTACTCGTCCGCCTTCAGCAGGTCCAGCCATCTGCCTTTGCCGTACAGGCCCCGCAGGAGGGTGCTCTTGCCGGTCTGGCGTGGCCCCCAGAGAAAGAAGGTCTCCGTCCCGGAGCGGGGCAGGACCAGGGATCGCTTGAACATGAACTTCAAATTAACATGATTATTTGAAGTGTCAAGGCGGGTTTGCGGAGCCCGTCAAGGCCGTGGCGGTCGGGCACGAGTTACACCGCAGCGCCGCTAATTCCCGCGCCGGGCCGCGGCGTTCTGGCGGGCGCGCTCGACCAGGGCGTCGAGCGCGGGGCCGCGCACGCTCTCGAGGTTGGGGTCGCGGGCCATGTGATCCGCGTCGCTGAACCCCGCTGCCACCGACTGACCCAGCCTGTCGAGGACCTTCGTCCTGTCGCCGAGAGCCGCTGAAGTGCAGGCGAGATTGTAGAGAACGGAGGCCGTGAGCGGGTGGCTCTCGCCGAGGGCGCGCCTGGCGATGCCGAGAGTTTTCAGATTCAGTGCCTCGGATTCCGCATAGGAGCCACGGATCAACCGCACTTCCGCCAGATTGGCCATGGTGATGAGAGTGAACAAGTGGTCATCACCGAGCACGCGGCTCTGCCTCGCGAGGGTGTCGGTCATGACTCTCTCGGCCTCCTCGTTCCGGCCCTGCTTCGCGTAGAGGGTGGCCACGTTCGACAGGGTCCCCAGCGTGTCCTTGTGGTCCTCCCCGAGCGTCCGCCTCTGCCCTTCGAGGGTGGCGAGCCAGAGCTGCTCGGTGTCGGCCAGGCGGTTCTGCGCGCTGTAGAGCGATCCGAGATCGCTCATCGACATCAGCGTGTCGGGGTGCTCGTCTCCGAGCACGCGCTTTCGGCCGTCGAGGGCCTCCAGGTAGAGAGGCTCCGCCTCGGCGTAGCGGGTCTGAAGGTAGAACTGCCATGCGAGGTTGTTCATGGAGAGAAGCGTGTCCGGATGTTCGTCGCCAAGAACACGACGGCGCAGCGCGAGCGTCTCGACGAAGAGCGGTTCGGCCTCGCTGTAACGCCCTTGTCGCATGGAGAGAAACGCCAGGTCGTTCGCCGACTGGAGCGTGTCGGGGTGTTCTCCCCCCAGCAGTCGCTTCCGAATGTCGAATGCCTTCTCCAGCTGCGGCTCCGCATGCTCGTACCGCGCGAGCTCCTGGTAGGTCACGCCGATCGTTCTCCGCAGCCGGGCGTCGATCAAGGGCCGGTCGGCGTAAGTCGCCTCGATCGTCCTGATCGCGCGGCCGAGAATCTCCTCGTCGACGATGCCGAGCGCCAGGTCGGTGAGGTTCACCCCCCTGAGCAAGTTGTCGAGGTCGGTTCCCGCGGCCGCGACGCGCGGCTCCGAGAGGCCCTCCGCCCGCTGCGCGTCCGCCACACGCGCGAGGAGCCCCTCGCGAAGACGGCTCCCCATCGCCTGGGGGTTGGTATCGCTCAGCATCTCCGCCTGGAATGCCACGACGGACTCGAGGTCCGCCTGCGCCGCCCGCGCCACGTCGCGCTCGACGGCGATCCGCCGGGCCTGCACCGCCATGGTCGCCGCGAACGCGACCAGACCCACGACGCCGGCCGTCGCCGCCGCCACTCCCCATCGGTGTCTGCGCACGAACTTCCTCGAGCGATACGCCGCCGACGGCGGGCTGGCCACGATCGGCTCGTCGTTCAGGTAGCGCCGGATGTCGGCGGCCAGCTCGGCCGCCGAGGCGTAGCGCCGGTTCTTCTCCTTCTCCAGGGTCTTGGCGACGATCGTCTCGACGTCGCCGCGGCATGTCCGGTCCAGGGTGCCGAGACGCGACGGCTCCTCCTGCTGGATGATCCGCACCGCCTCGTGGA
>Ga0187893_10013948_pt1 | contig 11070 bp, 11 predicted proteins | sample MA1701074metaG_FD_139574 | JGI IMG/M metagenome (GOLD analysis project Ga0187893, IMG submission 139574) | White microbial mat communities from a basaltic lava cave in the Kipuka Kanohina Cave System on the Island of Hawaii, USA - MA170107-4 metaG ...
GCGCCTTTTGCCCGCATCGCCCGGTATTCCGCGAGGCGGGTGCCATACTCGAACGACGAGGCAATCTGGTCAAAGGCGTCGAACATCTTCTGCGGCGTGTCTAGCACCGTGCGGTAGTCGATCTTGCGGTTGACGTAGTAGCGCTCGAGCTTGCGCTTGAGCGTGCCCGCATCGGCGTGGAGCATCGATGCGAAGCCCCCGCCGTTCGCGTAGAACTCCCACACGTCGGAATTGGGCTTCATCGACCGCGCCATCCCCCGGAGACTGCCGATGAAGGGGACCTGACCGCCTTTCGAGAGCGCGTAGGCATTCGCCGTGTCGCGGATCAGGTTGGGCAACACGAAATCCGGCGCCGCCGTGATTCCCCTCCGCAGGGTCCCGGCGAAGCCGCCCAGGATGCGAAGCGCGAGATTGGTCGGCCGCGGCGTATTCCATAGCTGCAGCGTCTCCATCAGGAGCGGATCGCCGACCTGGTAGTAGCGCGGCTTGCCGTCGATCAGAACGCTGTCGATGTCGGGTGCAATCGGCTCGTACTGCCCGGTCCACAGGACGATCGGCTCCGCGAAATTCTGGCCGACGTTCTGCAGCGTCTGCTGCGCAATGGGGTTGCCCTGCAGGGACTTCGCCAACTGCGCAAACAGTTTCCTCGGGTGGATCTTGAACCCCCGTTCCTCCGGGTCCACGCGGACCGCGAACCGCTGGCCCTTGGGTCCGCTCTCGATCGTCTTGTAGAGCAGCTGCTTGGCGTGATTCTTGAGCGCCGCCGCGGTCAGCACGTTCACGGAGCCGACCATGTTCTCCCAGACATCCCGGAGATTGCGGGTGCCGCCCTTCAAGCGCATGAACTCACCGCGCGGCCTCCCGCCGTCGGGTCGTTCCAACGACTCGAGGATGCGATTGAATGGCACGTAACTCTGGTTCATCGCCCGCATGGCCTGCGCACCCTCGCGGGAGACGAGGCCCGACTGAATGTAAAACGCCATCATGCGATCAAGGAAGGCCTGATAGTTCTCGAAGGCCTGCTCGATCTCGCGCGCCTTCGGGCTGCGCCTGGCGATGGCCAGAAGTGCCTGGATCTCGTCGGGTGCAAACAGGTGCTCGCGACTCTGCGAGGCTAGTTCCTGCGCTCTCCTGCCGATGAAGTACGCCATGGTCTCGTCGAACTGATCCGCAACCGGCTCGAACACCGACGACAGGCCGGAGCCGCTGAATTCGATGTCGCCATCCGTGTTGAAGCGGATGGTGCCGTGGTTCAGAACCGCCTTTACGACGCCGCGAGCGCCGGCATACAACCTGGCAGCGCCGTAGGGTGAAACCGTCGCGTCCTGGACTCCTCCCTTCAGCTCGCGCTCCACGACCTTGAACGAGTGCAGCCAGTCGAAGCCGCGCTGAATGTTGCGATCGACCATCCCTGTGGTCGAGCGATCCCACCACTCACGGAAGGACTCGGGAGGCGGACCGATCTTCGAGAGTGCCCTGCCCTCGGACCCCTGCAGGTACCACGCATGCATCACGTCCTGAGCGCGACGCAGCTTGGGCAGGATCCCGAGTTGCTGGGCCTTGCTTACGAACGCGTCGTAGAACTCGGGGGCCTTCGCGGCTGCCTGCGACTCCTGCGTGAGGAACAGCCGCCCGAATTCCGCAAAGCCCTCGTGGAGCTTTGCCTGATCGTAGGAGACGCTCTTCAGCTGATTGCGGAACTGCGGTTGGTGATAGAGGCCGCGAATCGGTGGGAATGAACGCTCGAGCCAATGAAAGAACTCATGGGCCGCCACCTCGAGATCGTTGTGCGCCTTGATACGCACTTCGCCAGTCTTCGGGCGAAAGAAGCCGAGCATCCTGCGACCCTTGAACGGCGCGCCCTGGTAGATCTTCACGCCGAAGGCGCGTTCGATCGCGTTCATCGCGGTCTCGCGCCGGATCGGCGTCTCCGGGATGACGATGTCGCGCTGCGGCTGGCCGCGCGCGCCGAGCGTCAAGGTGTTGGCCGAGCTCGCTGGAGCTCCCACCGACTGGATCAGCGGCACATAGGTAGCTCCGGCTTGCGCCTGGACGCCTCGCGAAGATTCCACCTCTTGCGGGCCATACGCAGAGTCATTCCGGGGTATCCATGGGCCGATCGGTCCCGACCGGATGCCGGACGAGGGCCCAACGAGTTCGGGCTGCCGTTGGGCCAGAATGTGGCCTTGCTGCGGGCTTTCGTCGACGATGTCGAAGCCGCCCGAGTCTGTGGGCGGCGATAGCGCGATCCGTTCCTCGGGCCTCGCTGACCGGAGATCGCCGCGTGGCGCATCGAGCGGAAGGCTTCCGATGCCATCCGCAGGGGGTTCCGGCATGGCTCCCGGTGAGGGCGCCGGCGCGTCGACGACGTTTGCCGCAGGCCTTCCCTTCCGTTCCCCTGCCGGAGCCTCGCTGACGACCTCGAACCCCGCCTGATCGGCGGCTGCGCGCGGTGTCGCGACTTCCTGCGGCGTTGCGCCCGTCGCCCGGTCGGCCAGGTGGACTCCGCCGGACTGAAGGGAGGTCGCGACCAGCGTCGCGATCGCGGTCTCGGGCAACTGCTCGGCGGCGGACCTCAAGCCCTCGCCAGCGAGCTCCGGCGTGAGCTCCCGTCCTTCCGCCTGAGCACGCGCCACGTAGTCGGATCCGCCCTGCAGCAACTGGGCAACGCCCTCCGTCGGGAGCTCGGCAGCGAGGGTGCGCAGGAGTTTCTGGCTGCCCGGTAGCTTGTCGAGCAACTGGGCGAACGGCAGGAGCTCGGTGCCGGACTCGACGATTCCCTGGAACGACGCATGCTTGCCCGCGGATTCGGGCTCGACTCCCGCCGTACGCAACTCGCCATACGACTGGCTCGCCGTGCCGGGGTACATGGCTGCGGCGGCGATGGCAGGATTGCGGGTCAACAGGCCTGCCGCAAGGGCGGGCGCAGCCGTGGGAATCGAGACGAGCCCGGACTGGACACCTCGCTGAAGTGTTGACGTATGCGCCACGTCGGATTCGCGCTGCCCCGCTTCGATCTCGCGAAGCAAAGCCTGCTTGTCGGCGATCGCCTGCTTGAGCGTCGGGGTATCGCGGCCGGCGGCCTGCAACTCCTCGAGCGCGCGCAACTGTGCGCCCGCGATCATGCCCACGGCTCCCGCGCGCACCTTCTCCGGCACGGCAGCCAGCACGTCACCCCACGAGGCTCGTTCGCCCTGGGTGCTGGAGCGGGTGTGCGTCATCGCCCGCGCTCCCGCTTCCTTCGCAGCGACTTTCAGGCGCGTGCTGATCTTGCGGATATCGGGCGACTGATCCTCGGAGACCACACCCCATGGATCAGCCGATTCATCGACCACATCCCACGGCGCGGCAGCCACTTACTGCACCTGCACCGGCTGGCCGTTCTTTACGGTCCATTTCTGGCCGTTCGCAAAGGTCGTGACCACGCCTTCCTTCAGCCTGGCCCTCGCAGCATCAGGCAGCGCGCTCGCACGCTCATTGTTCCCCTCCTGTTCTGAACGGCGATTCCGATCGCCCGAGATGGCCTGCAGCACAGCCTCTGCAGGGGATACCTCACCTCCGCCATCGCGGTAAATGCGCGAGGCCTGAGCGGCGATTTGCTGCGTGCGGGCGGTCTGCGTCGGATCGAGCCCTGTGATGTTGCCGGTCTGCGGGTCGATGATGCCACCGAAGTACGCGACCGCCTGTCGCCAGATCAGCGAGTCAGGAGCGGTCGAATCGGAGCCTTCGCGCACCGGCTTCGGTTCCAGCGGTCCGGCTTTCACCGTCGCAGGCCGAATCTGTCCCGACACCGAGTGGCTCTGAAACATGCCGGGCTTCCCGGACATCGGATCGATCGCCTCGAACGGCTGACTCCACGAACCCTGCGGACCGGATTCCGGCCTTTGGTAGGGAGTCCTGCCCACGGCTTCCTCGGCGGTCGTGTATTGCGGACCGTCCTCGCCCTCGACCTGGTAGAGCTGGCCGACGCTTCTCTTGCCGTCGATCTTCTCGAGCACCCTGCTGGTCCACGCTTGCGTCTGCCGTGCGATGTCCTGAAGCTGCTCGGGCGCCAGCGACTGCCAGTTAACGTCCGGGCGAACCACGCCGGCCTGCTGGAGCTCGGGGATCAGCCTGGCGGCGTGTGTCGGATCGTCCAGAATGGTTGCGGAAGCGGCATTCAGCATCCGCATGTTGCGTACCCGCTTGTTCCACGCGTCCGTGTCTGCTGCCCGCGCCTCCTCGTTGGCAGCGTAGGTGGTCCTGTTCTTCAGGTATTCGTCCTGAAGCTGGTCCGTGACGCTCTGCCGCTTCATCGCCTTAAGCGATTCGCTGGTCATCAGGATCCGACCCAGGTCGAACGTGCCGAATTGATTTGCCTCAGCCATGGTGAGCCTCGTTCAGTTGCTTCATGTGGGGTCCCCGCTGGGGTCCTGCGCCGCATCCTCAAATCGCTTTTCCGCCTCGGCGTCGCAATACGCTGGCATCCGCATCGCCCGGGCTGCCGCCGACTTGCGGGAGTAGTACCGAACTTCCCTGAGAAAATGGATGTACGTCCTGACGAGGTCTCGCGACCACAGCACCGGCCACTCACTGCGCTTGATGGTTTTCACTGGCGGATCTCGGGCAGGGGATCGCGCTGCTCGACGGGGATTTCGACCCGTCCATAGGTGCCGATGCTTCCACTCATCGCTACCTGCTGTTGAGGCTTGCCGTATCCGCGGTCAAGCAATACTTGGCACGCGGCAACCGCCACGCGCTCGTTCTTGGACTTCATGAGTTGTGCAAGTCTTGCCACGGCCGCTTCGCCATACTCGCGAGCTAACTCTTTGACCTCGGCGTTCTCTTTTGGACGGCCGCCTGGATTGCCTGACTGTCCTTTCTTGAATTTCATAGTCTGTTATCTCCCTGATCTCAGGGCGTTACCTCTCCCTGATCTTCACGTTCCGCCCCGTCGGAATTCCCGCATGAACTTCTGCTGCTTGGCCCATTCTTCAGGGTCCTCGTGCTTGGTCTGCTCTTCGAAATACGCGATGCGTGCAATCAGTTCTTCTTCTGTCTTCTCCTCAACGGTTTTCTGCTGGAAATTGGTCATGTTCATGTCGGTTGCGGCCAGCCGCGGATGAACATAGGGCGCTGCCTTCGCCGCGGCGTCGATGCGAACCTCCTGGGTCGCGGCCTCGTCGCGGACGATCGACATGAGGTACTCGAGGGGCGTGAGACCGCCCTCCGCGATTGCTCGCACCTGTTCCTCGGTGCGCCTGTTGCGCGTTCCCTTGGCCCGCCCTCCACGGCGTTCCCCGGGTGCTGATCCTCGGCTCATTGGTTTACTACCCTTCGCTACTTTTGCAGTCGGTTGCACAAGTGTTCATGCGTTTAGCCTCTCTGCCTTGGCCTCCCCCAGATGTGCAACATCCGCAACATCCGCAACGGAATGCCCGTTCAAATTCCCGCGTGTTTCACTTGTTGCACTTGTTGCGCATTCCGGGGAGGCAGACAGGTAACGCATCCAGGGGTCGTACAGATCCGCCCTGGCGTACCCACGGGGGGTGCCAGAACCGAACCGGATGACCTTGGACGCCACGCCGTAGGGCCTTAGGAAGTTCGCCAACTGCCGGGGATTGATCGGCTTGCCCTTCCAGTCGCCCCAGGGCGCTTCCTCGACGGCCGCCAAGGCCGTGAGGAGGTCCTCCGTAGAGAGGTACTCACGGTCCCCGAAGATCACGCGGAGGTCCGATAGCAACCTGATGCCGATGCTCGGCGTGCTCTCCTTCGACTGCGCAACGAGCGAGATGGCGGCTGCGCGGGCCGTGGAAGGCCAAATGCCCCCTGCTGCGTCGGCGACGGCCAGCAGGGCCTCCCACACATCGGCATTGCGGTCCTCGATACCAGCCGGCATGTCCTGGAACTCAATGCGCGGCTGCACGAGCACCGCCCAGCCTGCGAGTCGGTCACGCAATTCGTGTCCCTGCGCTTCCTCGAGGCGGCGCCTGAACTGCTGCACTCTCTCAGTCGGCGCCCGGCGGCGCATACGCACGACGACAGACCGCGTGAGTATCGTGTCCGGCAAGTTCCCGATGCCCGCCACGGCGACCGCACAGTAGGCTGCGAGCTCCTCGGTCTCGACGGTCTTGCCGCGCACCACGCAACGGCCGGCCATGGCGCCCTTGCGGTGACCGGCGTTCAGGACACCCCGAATCTCCTCATTGTCCTTGGCCTTTGGTCCGAAGATCGTGTCGATCTCGTCGAACAAGATGGTGGGAAGGCCTTCGGGGTCGGCCACCTTGCGAAACAGATACGCAGGCGTCGCGTTGATGGCTTCGATCGGCTGCGGCACCAAGAGACTCGTTACCTCGAGCGCCCGAGTTTTCCCGGATCCCGGCTCTGCCGAGAGGAAGGCTATGCGCGGCGTGCTGTCCCAGCGCTCCATGAGGTGCGTATGGGCGATCCATAGCGTGTGCGCGACCTGGCACGCGGGGCTCGGGTAGGCGACGAAGCGTCCAAGGAAGTCGTAAACCTCTGAAAGGATCGCGTCGCCGTCCGCGATCGCATCCACTCGACGCTGGATCTCGGCGACGCTGGCGCTCATGCGGCCAGCCCGCAGCGGATGGCCCTGATCTCGGGCGGCGTGACTTCCTCGGTCAGACTCCTGACGGTCTGGATCCGCCCCACGGCCGTCATCAGCCGGTTGATGCCGAGATCACTCGGCGCGTCGCCGGCGCGCATGATCGTGACGAGTTCTTCGACCAGCATCGCGATGACGAAGGACTCATGCCCCAGGAGGATGAGCGCCTCGGCAGGCTTCAGCCTCATCGACGATCCCGGAATGGCCGTGGCAGTCAGCGGCCGATCGGGAAAGAGATCGCTCATTGCCAGGCCGATCGCCGAAACGACATCGTCGACGTGGCAGCCCGAAAAGCAGTGAAGGAGGATGCGTCCGTCGCTGTTGATGCGGATCGAAAGCGAAGGACTGCGGTCCTCGTGTGCCGGGCAACAGGCCAGGTAGCGGTCGTGGCCGTTGTGGCGAACCGCTTTCAGCAATCCGAGAAGTGCGTCCGCGTTCATGCGGCGCCGCCATCGCCGCGCAGGAACCGCAGATTCGCGGCGACCGCCCGGGAGAAGTCCTTGAAGCCGTAGCAGCGACGGCAAAGTCGATACTTGGGCGAGCTGCCGCGAAGGTCCGCACCACAGCTTGCACAGCGGCGGCCGGGTTTTTGGAATCGGTGCTCAGACTGTAGAATCGTCATCGCTTGTTCCTTCGCCCGCTTGCCCTGCCAGGGGCGGCGGGCTATTCATTTCCCGCCAGCGAGCATCTGTTGGTTGGTTAGGCTGTCTGACTGGCGGTCGGCCGGTTCGCTATCCACGCTTGGAGGTCACTACGACGCCAGCCCACGGCTCGCTCGCCCAGCTTCAGCCGCGGGGGGAACTTGCCTTCACGCTCGAGGTTGTAGATCGACGACCGGCTGTAGCCGGTGAGGCGGACGACTTCGGGAAGGCGGCAGACACCTTCGATCGCTTCATTCATCGCAACGCTCCTGCCCTTACTGAGGGCTACTGGACAGCGTTACTTTGAACCACGCTCATTTCACAAAAATCAGGATTAATCGGCTCGGTCTATTTAACGGCTTTTCGCTGAACGATCCCGGGCCCGGTAGAACTGCGCGGCTCGATTCCTGATCCAGCGCTTGGTGGGAACACGGTGAAGGGAACCTGTGCCGTGCTGACTGACGAATTCAAATCGAGCCACCGCGAGCAGTGACGGCTTCGCCAACCCGTCTCGCCGCAGGGTAGCGACTCCGCGATCGAGTTCACGCAGCGTGAGGCGGTCGCGCTCCTGAGTAAGATCAGTGGGCCGCCCCGGACCGCGAGCAGGAAGTCCGAGTTCTAGCCGATCGAGCTTGCGTTGCGCGAGCTCTAGGGCACGGTTGTAGTTGCGTTTACGTCCCGCTTTCGTTTGCTGCATGCCTGGGACGTGCTTCGCGGCAAGGAGGTATGCGAGCGCCTTCCAATCGCCGGGAACCAGTTCGAAATGTTCAAACAGGAGCACCATGCGGCGCGTTGGCTCTTTAAGAAATTGGGTAATGAGAATCGGGTCCATTGATCGCAGCCGGCGCATTGGCCGAGCGAGGTCTCCACGATAAGCAGCTCGCAGCAATGCCCTACGCCGATTGGAGATTGCCTCCATTGCGGCGAAGTCGATCGCCGCTCGTGCTGGCTTGCGCTTCTTCACGTTCGCGTCCCTTCGCGCCCTTGAAGAGCGCCGCGCCAACCGGGCAGGGTTCCCGGCTTTCGCCCCGTCGGGCTAGGCGCGGCGGTTGAGTGACGGTGCCTCGTGACTTAGGCGTCCGCAACCTCTGCGCGGACCGCGGCTTTCAGGCCGTGGATAGTCGCCCCCATGCCTTGAGCGTTTAGCGTGACGACCTCGCAGAGCAAGGCGCAGAAACCGTACTCGGCCTCCGATCCAGCCCGGCGTGCGAGTTGTAGTCTCTCGTGGACGATATTCCGAAATGGACGACCGTTCCGGTATTCCGCCTCCAACTGGCAGGCGTCCGCCAAGGTGAGGCCATCCTCATCACTGTCTATGGCTTCAAGCTCGGCCAGCAAATCCAGAGCCATCGCCATGCCACGACGCGCGAGGAACGACACGCGAATCCGAGTGTCACCTGCGCTCATACGGCACCTGCCCTGCGGGGCGTTCTATCCGCCGGCGCGCCAGCCCGATTCCAGGCGTCGAGTTCGTCCTGGTCGTAGCCGTTGATGTCGCGACCTGTCGCGCGATAGTTGCCGTTCGGCATCATGTCGTCACGGTCGACGTTGGGGCGAGCGCTGCGCAGCCATGCCTCGTTGAACCGCTTGATGTAGTCCCCGACTCCTGGGCCGATCGCGCCCAGATGGCGATTCCAGATCTCACCACGAACCCTGTCGATGTCCTGCTGCATTCGAAGCAAAGCAGCGGCTCTGCGCGCCGCGCGGGCTTTACGAGTCGCGTACGAAGTTGACTTAGCCATTTGCCACCTCCTCAGCTTCGACTGGCTGCACGCGGTTTATGTACTCCAGATCCGAAAGAACGTCTTCCGCCATGTCCAGAAGGCGGTCGGCAGGTTCGATAGCCGCGCGTTCGCCTCCAGTCAGGTTCGCGAGGATCATTCGAGCGCCATAGATAAGCGCATAGCTTTGATTGAGTTTCCTGCGGAGCTCGGCTAGCGCCGACTCTTTGCTGGGTGTGAAACGGACAACGTTAGAATTACGGGCAGCCATGATTGCACCTCCTAAGTGCGGTTGTGGTCAGGCACTCGTCAGCGGTAACTCGCTGCCGGGTGCCGCTTGAGACATGATTGACTCAAAAATTTCCCTTTGCGGTTCAACTACCTAATGACGTGTGCTGAACCTATCGACGCGCCCCAATGCGCCGCACTTTGCGGCTCGCCTTGACACCGAAGGCCGGCAGGTTGGCGCGGATGGTCTCGGCAACTTGAGACGGCGCGAAGTGGCCGTAGTGGCGTTCCACCATTCGTGCGTCCCGATGCCCGAGAGCAGACGCGACGTAGAGCAACGGCGTCCCCGCCTGCACCAGGTGCGAGGCGTATGTGTGGCGCAGCGTGTAGAACGTGGCCGGGGGATCGATCTTCGCCGCCGAGCTGGCGTCCTGCATGGCGCGAATCACGGCCACGCGGTGCCAGGGATTCCCGCTCTTGCGGGTCAGGAGAATCGCGTCGGGCTCGCGGCCGGCGGAGAGCGCCTCGAATAGGGCAAGACCTTCGTCCGTCAGCGGGACGCGGCGCGGCTTTCCGCTCTTGCTGTCCGGGATCAGCAGCGACTTGCTCCTTTCGTCAAAGTCCCTAGCGCGGACCGCGAGGAGCTCGCCCTCCCGGCACCCCGTCAGCAGGCCAGCCTGGACCAGTTGGCGAAAATCCGACGGGCAGGCATTCAGCAGCCGCCGGGTCTCGTCGATAGTGAGCCAGCGCAGCCGGGCGGCATCGACCGCCCGGAACTTCTTGAGCTTCGACCACGGCTCCCGACTCGCGACGCGGTGGCGGCCGTGGGCGTGATTCAGGCAGGCCTTGAGCACGACGATCACGCGGTTGATCGTCACCTTGCGGCGTCGCTTCTGCTCGGCGGGATCGATTCGGCGGGCAGGCTTCACTTTCGCCTTCACCTTTCCGTTCGCCTTGCGGCGCCGCGCCGCAGGCTTCCGCTTCGGGCGGCGCGTGAACTGGCGCTTCATAGCCCGCTCGAGCCACCCATCGAAGTCGGATGGCTTGAGGTCGGCCAGGCGACGGGATCCGAGCTCGGGGAGAACGTAGGCCTTCAGCTTGATCGCGGCGTCCGCGGCGCTCTTGCCGTGCGCCTCGAGGTAGTCGAGATACTCCCCGACCGCATCGGCAACGGTGTAGTGCTTGCCGTCCGCCACTTCGGCCGCCCGGTGGGCTTCCTGGAGCGCCCTGCGTTGCGCCTGCGAGAAACTCAGGACCTCCTGGCCATCGGCGTCCCGGGCGTCGTCGGCCGTCCCGATGCGCGTCTCGGCATGACGGCGCAGATCAGCGTCGTAGCGCCGCACCAGCCACGAGCCGCCTTCGCGGGACTTGCGATAGCCGAGTGAGAGCCCGCGCTCCACGACCATGAAGTAGGGCTCTGGACGCGTCGGGAGACGCTCCCTCGCGTCCCTGGAGCCGAGATCTCCGCTGCGGCGCACCCTTGCCATGTTCCGCCGTGCCCTCGCTGTACCAGCCTCCAGACAGCCATGGGAATCTCATGGGAATCTGTCGGCTACTGGACGATGCTGGACAGCTTAGGACGGGGAGTCCTAGAAATCCAGGCTTTTACGCAGAATTTGTGGATTTTGCTGGACGCTATCGGACCCCTGCAGCAGCCCTCTCAAGGCTGGTACGAGGGTTCGAATCCCTCTGGGAGCGCCAGTTCACAACCAACGGAATCATGGCGGCGCGGATTCGCGCCACCCGGCTGGCGGCACAGGATCGATGGCGTGCGCCTCGAGGCGTGCGACCAGCACATCCTGCTCGCGCGATAGGACCTTGAAGAGCGCGATGACATCCCGCGCCGCCTGCTCATCCCCCTCCAGCACCCTCTCGA
>Ga0187893_10013949_pt1 | contig 11070 bp, 8 predicted proteins | sample MA1701074metaG_FD_139574 | JGI IMG/M metagenome (GOLD analysis project Ga0187893, IMG submission 139574) | White microbial mat communities from a basaltic lava cave in the Kipuka Kanohina Cave System on the Island of Hawaii, USA - MA170107-4 metaG ...
TGAAGAAGGTCTTCTGGGGCCAGCGCGTGTTGAAGCCGACGAGGCGCTCGGCGTAGATCTGCGCGTACACGGGCTGGGCGATCGCGAGGCCGGCGAGGACGAGCGCCAGCGCGCCGCCCGCGCCCAGCGTCTTGACGACCGGCTTGGAGGTGATCACCCGCTTGAAGTCGATGGACTCGCTCCGCGTCGCGGTTTCGCCCACGAGCGCGTCGATCAACTCGGGCGAGTTGAACTCGGGATGCCGGCCGTAGCTGCGCTGGAGCTGGATCGAGGAGATGAGCCGGTACCCGAGGTCGGGATTCTCGCGCTCGACGAGGAGCGCCAGATCATCGTCGCTGATCGTCAGCGAGAGCGGCCTGAAGAGGCGCAGGGCGGTCAGGTAACCGACGTACCCCAGGCCCGACAGGAGGAAGATCACCCGGATCGGCGACGGAAGGATCAAAAAGTAATCGAGGAAGAAGGTGGCGGCCACGAAGATGGCCGCGAAAACGAGGACGCGGCCCAGCCAGTCGGCGGCGTACAGCGTCTTCAGGGTGTTCCGGATGTCGCCGAGCTTCTTCTGGACGGTGGCAAGCGGACCGCTCATTTCACGACCTCGATCAGCAGCTCTTCGGTTTGGACGGAGCCCTTCCACACCCGGGGTTCCCCGTCGCCGCCGCAAGTATATACGAATCGGACCTTGCGGATGCCGGTTCCGGCCGCGTCGGGAAACATGTCAGGGCTCACGGTAGCCTCGATTTCGATGGGTGAATCCGCATCCACCTGCATGAGACGGGCGTCCACTTTGGCTCGAATGATTTTGACCTCGTTCAGGGCGACCTGGAAGGCCCCCTGGCCGTCGTCGCGCTGGACGGAGAGATGGAGGTATTCGGCGCGCGGCTCGACCGGCGGCAGCATCATCGGAGCCAGTCGCGACGGGTTGCCGAACCGCAGGAGCACGGTCCGCTTGCGGTCGACTCGGAGGGGGGCCTCCAGGGTGGGGGTGGTCAGGACGAGGGTGGGCGGGTCGACGCGCAGGATCCAAGCCGCCATTTCGGAGGTGCCCGCGCCCTTGACGACGGTCCGGTCGTGCCCGACGGAGATCGTCTCGCCGGCCGCGATAGACTCGACGCGCTCCGGTCCGACCTGGACATTGACGCTGCCGCTGAGCACGTACACGGCGTAGGGGCGGACGCCGAAGCGGGTCCCGCGTACGCTGGCGACGAAGCGCTCGGTGCGCACGTGAAAGCCGCCCCGAGGCCGCCGGTGGATTTCCAGGAAGACCTCTCCGTCCTCGACCTGCACGGTGGTGGCGCTTTCAAAGCGGATGGCGGTGCCCGGGCGGACGCGGAGCGTCCCGACCGCGGGCAGGACGATCTCCGCATAGGACGGGAAGCGATACTCGACGCTGGCGTGGATCGGCGACTCGGGGGGTACGGGCGAGTCCGCGCCCGCCTCCGCGACGTACGCCACGATCGGCTCGGGGGCGCCGCCGGTCCAGAGGACGATTCCCACGAGGACCGCCGCCGCGATCCCGGCTGCCATGGTCAGCCTCGGCACCCGGTGTAGCCGGCTGGAGCGCGAGCCTTCGGCGGCGGTCTGCCGGCGCGCCAGGCTGAACGGCATGCGATCGACGTCGATCTCGGGGATCGCCTGCAGCGCGCGCGCCGATTCCTCGACGCCCTCCATGTCGCGGCGGCAAGGGGCGCATTCGGCGAGGTGTTCGGACAGCTCTGCGTCAGGGCCTTGGTGAAGCCGATCGATGAATCGCTCGCGGGCCCCCTTGCAATTCATCCACTTGGCTTAGACCCGCCTCCCCGCCGAAGGTTCACGTGCAACGGAACCCTTGAAGAGTTCTGTTCCCCCTCCTATAGCTCGCCTGGCGGCCTCTGGGGGCCAATGGGTGCACAAATTGGAAATCCGCTTCGACCCCCCTATAATCCCCCCCGTGCGACAGCCGACCCTGATCATCCTCGGCATGGGCCTGGGAATCGTAGTGGCGATTCTCTTCGGAGCCGAAATCGGGGTGTTGGGCCAGATTTCGAAGCAGAACTGGTTCTTCATCGCGTGCGAGACCGCCGGCGAGATCTTTCTGCGCCTGATCTGGATGGCCGTCGTGCCCCTGGTCATGGCATCACTCATCTATGGCATGGCCAGCCTGGGCGAAATTCGGCGCCTCGGACGTCTCGCCACCCGAACCCTCGTCTATTTCACCTCCACGACCGCGATGGCCCTCGTCGTAGGCCTTCTTCTGGTCAACATCGTCCGCCCCGGTGATCAGGTCAGCCAGGAGGATAAGGAAAAGCTCCGAAAAAAATACGAGCCCGAGGCCGCGAAGAAGACGGGGATCCCCGACGACGAGGCCCTGGCCGAGCTCGCCAAGGCCTCCGCGGCCCTCAAAGCGGGGGACGCCGATCCCGCGGAACAAACCCGACGGGTCGAATCCGTGCGTCCTCGCATGCCGGGCGATTTCGGCAGAATGGGAGACGACGTGATGGAGCGGCTGCTCGGCGCAGCGGCCGCGAACGACGACGCCACGCGCCAGGCCTTCGTGAAACTAGCTTGCGCGAAGCTCGACGACATCGACAAGGAGGCCAAACGCGTCCGTCGCGAAAAAACGTCGACGGTCTGGACCTTCCTCAAATCCCTCGTGCCGAAAAATCCGGTGCAGGCGATGGCCGAGGCGCAGATGCTGCCGCTCATCTTTTTCGCCCTGATGTTCGGCCTCGTCGCGACGATGGTGGCACCTCAGCACCAGCGGCCGGTCCTCGATTTTTCGCAGGCGGTCACCGAGGTCATGGTGCGCATGGTCAATCTGATCATGTGGTTCGCCCCCATCGGAGTCTTCGGCCTGATCTTCACGATCCTGGGGGACCTCGGCCTCAGCGTTCTCAAGGCGCTTGCGCTTTACTGCGTGGTGGTCCTCCTCGGCCTCGCGCTGCACCTCTTCGCCGGGTACGGATCGCTGCTCTACTTCGTAGGCGGCCTCAGCCCGCTCAGGTTTTTCAAGATCATGCGCTCCGTTTTCGCCACGGCCTTCGGCACGTCGTCGTCCGCGGCCACCCTGCCCGTCAGTATGGCGGCAGTCCGCCGCATGGGCGTTTCCGAAGGGGTCACGAGCTTCGTCCTGCCGCTGGGCGCGACCATCAACATGGACGGCACCGCGCTTTATCAGGCCGTAGCCGTCGTTTTCATCGGCCAGCTCACCGGACACGCGTCGACCCTGGGCGACCAGGTTACGCTGCTGATTATGTGCACGCTGGCTTCGATCGGCGCAGCCCCCGTCCCCGGCGCCGGGCTCATCACGATGATCATGGTCCTGGACGCGCTCGGGATCCCGGCCTCGGGGATAGCTTTCATCATCGGCGTTGACCGCTTCCTGGATATGTGCCGCACGACCGTCAACGTCACCGGCGACGCGGTCGGCGCGGCCATCATCGCCAAGCGGGAGGGGGAGCCCGTCCTACAGACTTAGCGCCGAGTCGCGGGAGTCTAGCGACTAGTACCCCATTTCGGAAATCCGTGTCGGGTCTATCGAAATGGGGACCTCCACTTCCAGGGCACGTCTGCGGCCCGAAGAACTGGAGGTGAAGGACTCGTGCACCGTTTCGCATGTCCTCCATTTCGATAAGAACTCTTAGTGCTTCCGAAATGGACGACTTGTGAAACGGAGCACTAGTAATTCGACAAGCGCTCGCTCTCGCGAGGATCGAAACCGGGTTCCGCCGTCGTCCCAGCGACCAGCAACCCGGCTAGAAGTCTTCTCCCATCCCCCCCGGAGGCATGCCGCCCGGAGGCATGGCGATGTCCTTCTTGTCCGGCACTTCGCTCACGATCGCGTCGGTCGTCAGCAGCAGGCTCGCCACCGACGACGCGTTCTGCAGAGCGGTACGCACGACCTTGACCGGGTCGATCACGCCCGCCTTGACGAGGTTGCCGTACTCCCAGGTCTCGCCGTTGAACCCGAACTCGGGGTCGCTGCTCGCCAGGACCTTCTCCAGGACGACCGCCCCGTCCATCCCTGAGTTTTCGGCGATCTGCTTGAGCGGCACCTGAACGGCGCGGCGCACGAGATCGACGCCCATCTTTTCGTCGTCGTTCGCCGTCTTGACCTTGTCGAGCGCCTTGGTCGCCCGCACCAGCGCAACTCCGCCGCCGGGCAGCATGCCCTCCTCGTAGGCGGCCCGGGTCGCGTGCATGGCGTCCTCGATCCGCAGCTTCTTTTCCTTCATCTCGACCTCGGTGGCGGCGCACACGTTGACCTGCGCCACGCCGCCCGCCAGCTTCGCCAGCCGCTCCTGCAGCTTCTCCTTGTCGTAGTCGCTCGTGGTCTTCTCGATCTCCTTCTTGATCTGCTCGATGCGCCCCTTGATGTCGGCCGTCGCTCCGGCGCCCTCGATCAGCGTCGTGTTCTCCTTCTCGACAACCACGCGCTTGGCGCGCCCGAGCATGTCCAGCGTCACCTTTTCGAGCTCGATCCCGAGGTCTTCGAAAACCGCCTTGCCGCCGGTCAGGACCGCGATGTCCTCGAGCATGGCCTTGCGGCGGTCGCCGTAACCGGGCGCCTTGACCGCGCAGATCTGCAGCGTCCCGCGCAGCTTGTTGACGACCAGCGTCGCCAGGGCGTCGCCTTCGACCTCGTCCGCGATGATCAGCAGCGGGCCCGCCTTGGCGGTCTTCTCAAGGACCGGAATCAGGTCCTTCACCGACGAAATCTTCTTCTCGTAGATCAGGAGGTAGGCGTTCTTCAGCTCGCACTTCTGCTCCTCCGGGTTGGTCATGAAGTACGGCGAGAGCCAGCCCTTGTCGAACTGCATTCCTTCGACGTACTCGACGTTGGTTTCGAGGCCCTTGCCTTCCTCGACCGTAAGGACGCCGTCCTTGCCCACCTTCTTCATCGCGTCGGCGATGAGCTTGCCCACGACGCGGTCGCCGCCGGCCGAAATCGTGGCGACGTTCTGGATGTCATCGTCGCTCTTGACCGGCTTGGAGACGCGTTTGAGCTCCTCGACGATCGCGGCCACGGCCTTGTCGACGCCGCGCTTGAGCGCGATCGGATTCGCGCCGGCGCCGAGGGATTTGAGGCCCTCGTCGAAAATCGCCTCGGCCAGGATCGTGGCGGTCGTGGTCCCGTCGCCCGCGATGTCGGCCGTCTTCGAAGCCACTTCCTTCACGAGCTGCGCGCCCATGTTCTCCCATGGGTCCTTCAGCTCGATCTCCTTCGCGACCGTGACACCGTCGCTGGAGACGACCGGCGCGCCCCACTTTTTCTCCAGCAGGACGTTTCGGCCACGCGGCCCGAGCGTGACCTTGACCGCGCGCGCGAGCTGCCGCACGCCGCGGCGGATGGCCTCGCGGGCCTCCATGTCGTACGCGATTTTCTTGGCGCCCATGACGTCCTCCTAGCTACGAGCGGCGAGGCGCTAGCGACTAGCGACTCGCTACTTCTTTTTCTTTTCCTCGGACCCTTCGACGACGGCGAGCACCTCGCTTTCGTTCAGGATCAGGTAGGTCCGGCCTTCGACCTTCACTTCGGTGCCGGCGAACGAGCTGAAGATGACGCGGTCGCCCCGCTTCACCTCAGGCTCGCGGATTTTGCCGCTCTCCAGGAGCTTGCCCGGGCCCACCGCGATGATCGTCCCCTGCTGGGGCTTGTCCTTCGCCGTGTCGGGCAGCACGATCCCTCCCGCGGTCTTTTCCTCGGCTTCGAGTCGCTCCACCACGATCTTGTCGAGAATCGGTCGGAGTTGGGTCGGCATGACGTTCCTCTCAGAATGTCGACGGGTTAAAAAACGCGGGGGCGGTCCGGACTCCGCCTACGCCTTCTTTTTCGCCTTTTTCTTTTCGCCCTTGGGGGCTTTCTTTTCCTTGGCCTCCGTGCCATCGGAGCCCAATCCGACCCCGTCCCCCAAGCCGATCTTGTCCTCCAAGATCTCCCGGAGAGCGATGTCGATGGGGCTCAACTCGGGGGTGACCGGAACCAACGGGCTTGCGCCTCGGATGATTTCCCGGACGCGCTTCTGCAAAAGGACGGTCAATTTGAAGGCACCGCCCATTTTCTCGATGGCGCGTTCGTACATTCGTTGAACTCCGGTCGTGCCCCACGCACCCCGGACAAGGCAAACGTTATGCCAACCGGTATTCGTGGAGTCAAGGTTTTTCGGCCGAAATCGCGAGAATCATGCGGGTTGGCGGGGCCTCGAGCCCGACTGCCGCTTAGGCAGGTCAACAACCAGGCTCAGCCTTGTCGTTAACCTCTATACTGGGAGCGTGCAGGAAACGGGCGCCGACTTTCCCAGGACCCGCTGGACTCTCCTGGTGAGGGCGGCAGACCGAAACAGCGTCGAATGCCGGGCGGCTCTCGACGAGCTCATCCGCGCCTATTGGAAGCCGGTCTACGCCTATATGCGCCACCGCGGCATTTCGCGCGAAACGTCTGCCGATTTGACGCAAGAGTACTTTGCCGCGTTCCTGGAGCAGGAGATCTACGGCCGATTCGACCGCGAAAAGGGCCGGTTCAAGACCTTCGTCCTCGCGACCGTAAAGAACTTCCTTTCGAAACAGGATCGCTCGGCGCACGCCCAAAAGCGGGGGGGCGGCGCCCAACGTTTCGCCGGTGACCTCGACGAAATCGAGGCCGGCCTCGCACGGACTGAAGATCCGGAAGCCTCGTTTCACCGCCAGTGGGCCGAAAGCGTCCTGGAACAGGCCATGGCCAGATTGGCGCCCGACGAGCAGGCTCTCCTTCGGGCCTATCTGGGGGGCGCGGCCCGAGTTTCTTACTCGGACCTCGCCCGATCTCGCTCAACCTCCGAGACCGACGTTCGAAACGCCCTTCGACGTCTCCGGCGCCAGCTCAAATCGCAGCTGCTGGAGGTCCTGCGGGCGGACGTCTCCAGCGACCGGGACCTCGAGGCCGAGATGCAGGAGCTTTTCCTGTCGCTCTGACGCCTACGGTCCTCCCGCGAGATATGCTTGGCGGAATGTACGACGCGGCGATCGTCGGAGCCGGGGCGGCGGGCCTCGCCGCCGCCATCTTCGCCGGCCGCGCCCGGCCCGGAATGTCGATCGCCCTCCTGGACGGCGCGAAAAAGCTCGGCGCCAAGATCCTCATCAGCGGCGGCGGCCGGTGCAACGTCACCAACACCGCCGTTACCGAGGCCGACTTTTGGGGAGGCAGCCGCAACGTCGTCCGCCGCATCCTCCGAAACTTTCCCGCGCCGATGGCAGCGGCCTATTTCCAAGAGCTCCGGGTCCACTTGCACGAAGAAGAGGACGGCAAGCTCTTTCCGAATACAAATTCGGCGCGCACAGTGCTGGAGGCACTCCTCGCGGAGGCCAAACGTGCCGGCGCAACGCTCCTTCCCGGCTATCGAGTGATGCAGATCCGCCGCGGCGCCGACGGCGCGTTCGACCTTGCGACCTCGGAAGGTCCGATCGCGGCCAGACGCGTCGCGCTCGCCACCGGCGGCCTCTCCCTTCCAAAAACCGGCAGCGACGGGACGGGCTATCGCCTGGCCGAATCGCTCGGCCACTCGATCGTCCCGACGTCGCCCGCCCTTGATGCGCTCGTGCTGGAAGGCTCTGCGCACGCCGCGCTGTCGGGCGTAACTCACGAGGCGGAGATCGTCGCGCGCATCCAGGGAGAAAAGCCGCTTCGACTCCGCGGATCCATGCTCTGGACTCATTTCGGGGTGAGCGGACCGGTCGCGCTGAACGCGTCGCGCCATTGGCATCGAGCCCGGCTGCTCGGGCGCACGGTCGCTCTCGAAGCGAATACGCTGCCGGGGATGGACTTTGAGGCCGCGGACCGTCGGCTTCGGGCCCTCTGCCGCGCCCGGCCGTCGACTCTGATCGAAAACGCGCTTGCCGATCTGGTCCCGGCGCGGATCGCCCAAGCGGCCCTGACGCGAGCCCGCGTCCCGTCAGGAACCAGCATGAACCGGCTGGAGCGCGGGGTGCGGCGACGACTCGTCCACGCGCTCGTCGAATGGCCCCTTCCCATGGTGCGCACGCGCGGGTTCAATTTCGCCGAGGTCACCGCCGGAGGCGTCCCTCTCCACGAGGTCGACCCATCGACTCTCGAATCGCGGACCTGTCCCGGCCTCTACCTCGTCGGGGAAATCCTGGACGTCGACGGCCGACTGGGCGGCTTTAACTTCCAGTGGGCGTGGTCGAGCGGGTGGACCGCCGGCCGCGCGATGGCCCTGCGAGGGGACTGATCCTCGGACCCTCACAGGCCGATCTTCAGCCCCAGGTGCTCTTTCATGTACAGCAGCGCCTCCGCATTGCCCCTCGCATCGTCGACGGGATGATGCGTATGCGCTGTCTTGCGGAGGTGCTTGAAGTTCAAAAAGACGTCTTTCACCAGCCCTTTGTACAGCGAGCCGAGGTTGGTCGAGCTGTAGCCGAACGGGTTTTCGCCGGCGAAATGATGAAAGTACCAGTTCACGAACTGCCAGTCGTATCCGTTGTTGTCGGAGGTGAAATACGCGCGCCCCTTGGTGTTCGAAACCACCCACTCGCGGAACTTGAGGATCGACTCCTTCGGGTCGTCGAACTGCATCGTCTGGTCGCGAGTGAATCCGGCGACCGCGAGCGATGCGGGAACAAATTTGTCCGAGATGGGACGGAAGGTGCCGTAATACGTCCGGTTCAGCGCCGGCTCGACGATCACGGCGCCGAGCGAAATCATCGAGTAATCGCCTGGAATCGGGCCGTCCGCCTCGATGTCTACCATTACGTAAGCCATAACCGGATATTGCAGGAACTTTTTCACCGCGACTCAAGGATTACACGGTCCGGAACGCCGCCCACGGGTAAGAATACTGACCATGCCGCAATGCCCGCGATGCGCCCGTGAAATCCCGCCCGGCAAGGTCTGCCCCCGATGCGTTCTCGGATTCGTCGTCGAGGAAGCCGAGCCCCCCATGTCCGAAAACGAGTTCATCAACCTCGCGATCCAGAAAAAGGCGGTCAGTTTCGAACAGATCGACGAGTGCCGCCGCGACAAGGGGGAGGCGCCGATCTGGGAGGCGCTCTTGCAGCACGGCCTCCTGACCCAGTCGCAGGTCGACGCCCTCCTCGCCGGCAAGGACCCGGTCAAGGCCTTCACGTTCGGCCCCTACTCGATCATCGCCAAGCTCGGCGAAGGGGGCATGGGCACCGTCTACAAGGCCTCGAGAGACGGCCGCGTCGTGGCCCTCAAGGTCCTGCCCGAACGCTTTTCGAAAAGCGAACACGTCCAGCGCTTCGAGCGCGAGGCGAAGATCGCCATCGCCCTGTCGCACCCGAATCTCGTCAAGGGCTACGAGCGCGGCCAGATCAACAGCCGCTGGTACTACGCCATGGAATTCGTCCAGGGCAAATCCCTCGCCAAATTGATCGAGGAGCGGGGGCGGCTTCAGGAGCAGGCCGCCGTTCAGATCGCGATCCAGATCGCGGGCGCGCTCGAAACCATCCGGCGCGCGGGACTGGTCCACCGCGACGTCAAGCCCGACAACATCGTCATGGGCGAGGACGGCGTCGCGAAATTGATGGACCTCGGGCTCGTCAAGTCGACGGTCGCCGAGCAGACCGCGCTGACCCAATCGGGCCACGCGATCGGCACCCTGCATTACATGGCCCCCGAGCAGGCGCGCGGGAACGAGGCCGACGCTCGATCGGACATCTACTCCCTCGGGGCCACGCTCTACCACCTGATCACGGGGAAAAAGCCATTCGACGTCGGCACATCGCCGATGGAGATCATGCGCGCGACCATGGCCGGCCGCCTCGAGGATCCGCGCAAGCACAATTCGAACCTGAGCGACGGCTTTTGCCGGGTCCTTTCGAAAATGATGGCGCGCGACCCCGGGGACCGGTTCCAAAACGCGCTTGACCTGGAGCAAGACCTGCGTCGGGTGCTCTCGGGTCACGAGCCCGAGGCGAGGATCGCCACGTCGCGTCCTTCCCGCGCGATACGGCCGGCAGCGGCGACCGTCCCGTCCCGCCGCCCGCTTGTTTTCGCGATGGTGGGACTCGCGATCGCGTCCGGGGTGGGCGTGATCGCGATCGTGGCAACCTCGGGCCCGGGCAAGCCCCCGGTCGAGCCGGTCAAGCCACCCCCGACGGCCGATCCGACCGCCGAGATCGAACGGCGCTTCACCGAGCATCTGGCGGCCGGTCGCCTGGGGGTGGCGGCATCGGTCGTCGAGCGCGAGGCCGGGCAGCTGAGCGGCTCGAAAGTCCTGCAGATGCGCAAGGCTCTGGAAGAGGCGGCTTCCGATCGATTCCACGCGGCCGAAAAGGCCGCCGCCGAACGCGAAGCCGCCGGGGAGTTCGATGAGGCGCGCCGGATTCTCCGCGAATTCCGAGACGAGGCTCAGGCCGTCGCGGGAATCCCCGAAAAGGTGGACGCGCGCCTGGCCCGCGTGGACGAAGCGCAGCAGCGGGCGGTCGCCAGCCGGAACGCCCCCGATCCGCGCCGGGAGGCCGAGATGCGGTTCCGGCCGCTGGAGGACTCGATCCGGGCCCTCGAAGCCAATCGGGAGTACGACCGGGCCATCGGAATCCTCGAGGGGGCCCGGACGATGGCCGAAGACAACCCGATCCTCGTGGCTATGATCGACGAGCGAATCGGCATGTTGCGTGGTCTGGCCGCCAAGGCCGTCGTCAAGCCCCCTCCGCCAACGACGCCGAAGGAGACTCCCGATCAGCTGTATCAGCGCGCCCTGGCAAAGTTCGACGCAGGCGATCTCGGTGGAGTCGACCCCATCCTCTGGTACCTCTTCCGCGACGCCCCCAACGATTCGCGCGGCCACGCGCTCGCGGCACACAGCATGCTGAGAAGGGGAAACAAGATGGCGGCGACCGGATCCGCCGTCCGCGCGCTGCAGCTGAACCCGGCGGACCCGCGCGCAAATCTGGTTCTCGGACTGCTCCGCGCCGAGGAGGGAAAACATGAGGAGGCGGTCACGCGTCTCGACACGGCTCTCGCGGCAGAGCCTGGCTGGACCGAGGGCCGCCTCGCCCGTGCGCGGGCCTGCGTCGCGCTAAAAAAGTGGGACCTCGCGCTCAAAGACCTCGAACAGCTCTCCGACGCGCCTCCCA
>Ga0187893_10013950_pt1 | contig 11069 bp, 10 predicted proteins | sample MA1701074metaG_FD_139574 | JGI IMG/M metagenome (GOLD analysis project Ga0187893, IMG submission 139574) | White microbial mat communities from a basaltic lava cave in the Kipuka Kanohina Cave System on the Island of Hawaii, USA - MA170107-4 metaG ...
AAACGAGGTCGGAATAGCGCGTCCGGAATATTGAGCGCGTAACTGATCCGTGTGAAATAGGTAGTGGCCACCAGACCGTCGGCGGGGTCGCGATCCTCAGTCCGCAGAGCGATGCCGGTCGTCCGATCAATCCAGAGCCGGCGTTCTCCGCGTCCCTCACGCGGTTGGATGCTGAGCACGGCCGTGGTCCTGCCGATCACTTCCTCCACCCCGAGCAGCTTCACCGTGTGGCGTTCCATCCATCGGTCCGTGCGTACGTCAATCGGGGCTCCCAGCGATGGGCCCTGGATCACCGTGTGAATCCGCGGCTCGTAGTGCCACGTCTGGACGCCATCGTCGACGACGAGGCGGCCCGCGACGCCCTCTGGCGACAGGAACTCGAGGCGCATTCGGTTGGGGCGCTTGTGGGCTTCGTTGACCGTTACCGTCTCCATCAGCGGACCCCGCAGCACCGAGAGTACCTTGGTGCCTTCGTAGTCGACGGTCTGCGCGGCGAGCAGGGCGTGGGTCACAATCTGCGCGACGGTCACGCCGCCCAGCATTCCCGTGCCCTGCGTTCCCGTCTGCATCCAGGCGGGCCCCGGCGAGAGGAGTACGACCGCCGCGCAGGCCGACGCCACCACAGCCATCGAGCCGATGCGCCTCATCGCCTGGAGTCTCCCCGCGCCTCACCGCGGGCTTCATCTCCCACCAAGCGCAGATTCGCGTCGGTTGTGATGAGCGTCAGGAACGCCCGATCCATCAAGGGATCTTCGGCCACAATTGGCATGTACGTGCGAATGAACAGGTCGGGGCTGACCTCGGCGGCCTTGAGCCGCTCGAGATGCCCACGGACCAGTGGAACCGCGGCCAGGACCAGCGCGAGCGCGATCGCCGCCAGCGCAACCGCTGGATGGGGCAGCCACATCCAGCGCCGCTGCCGCGGCTTCTGCTCGATACGAGACCACAACTCGCGCGCGAAATCATGCGGCAACTCAGGCTGCGCGAGGCGACCGAGCAGCTTCTTGGTACTCCGAAGTTCCTCGAGTTCGTCCTGACAGGCCTGGCATTGGGCCACATGCCGGCGCACATCCGCCATCTCCTCCGGCGGCAGTTCGCCGTCCAGGTAGGCGCTGAGATCATGCTGAATGCGGTGTATGCTCATGATCCCGTCAACTCGCCGTGCAGTGGCGCAAGGCGGTCTCGCAAGGCGCGCCGCGCCCGATGAAGACGCGACTTGATCGTGCCGAGCGGAACGCCCAGCATCGTGGCAATCTCTTCATACGCGTATCCTTCAACATCCGCGAGTACGACAACCATCCGCAGATCAGGCGGAAGCCCAAGCAGCGCTTGTTGAATGCGACGGTCGACCGTCGCCTCGACCACGGCGCGCTCGATGTCCACGCCCGGATCCGGTCGTTCGCGCGCCATCTCGCCCTCGCCCGTGGCAATGGGCTCGTCGAGCGATTGCACGCGGACCTTCGGCCGGCGCCGGACCAGATCAATGTAGAGGTTCGAAACGATTCGATAGAGCCAACCCTCCAGCGACGCTCCAGGGTCAATGCGGCGCAGCGCCCGCCAGACCCGGACAAACGCTTCCTGCGAGAGGTCCTTCGCGTCGGCTTGATTGCCGGTCATCCGGTAGGCGACCGCGTAGACGTGGCGGCTGTATTGGGCCACCAGCGCCTCATAGCGCGCGACCTCGTCCGGGGTGTAATCCGGCCCACCCTGCTGCGCTGCTGCCACGCCGCTCCTGGGCCCGGGTCCCCATCTGTCGCCTACGGATGCCGGGCGGGTTAGGTTCCATCGTCCAGCCGGAGCCACGGCTGGAGGCGGCGGAGCAGTTTCGGGCCAATGCCCTTCACCTGGAGGAGGTCGTCCAGCCGCCGGTAGAGTCCCTTGGCTTCGCGATGCTCGACGATGCGGCGGGCAAGCACCGGGCCAATCCCGGGCAGGCTCTCGAGGTCCGCCGTAGTCGCCGTGTTGACGTTCACCATCGGCTTGGCGTCCCCTGCCTGCGTGGGCACGCGTGGCGATGGCGTGGAGGCGCGTGGCCCACTCGCCGCATGCTCGCGGCCCTGATGACTCTGTGCGGGAAGTGCAAAGGGGTACGGAGGTTGAACGACCCCTGGGACGACGACACGATCGCCGTCACGCACCGGCGCGGCCAGATTGACCCGGTTGAGATCGGCGACAACGGTGGGCCCGTGCGCGGCCAGGATGGCGTCCTGGACCCGTGCACCGGGCTTCAGCAGGTACTGCCCGGGCCAGGTCACCTCGCCAACCACATGAACCCGAATCTGAGCGACCACTGCCGGGGTGCTGACGACCACCGGCTGCGGCGCGCGGTTTCCCCTCCCGACGACGAACGCGCCAGCCAGCAGGGCGCAGCCCAACGCCAGGAGCGCCATCTGTTCGGCGCGCGGGATGGTCATCCAAAGTATGTATCGGTCTTGCCGCGGCGGGTTTGCGGAGTGGTCTGGTCAACTCGGCCCGGGCCGAGTCACGTGCGCCCGGTCAACGCGTTACGACGTTGACAAGTCTGCCGGGCACGACGATGACGTCGGCCACGCGTTTGCCGTCGATGAACCGACGAATCCGCGTATTGTTCAGGGCAGCCTCGCGGGCCTCAGCGTCGGTGATCCCCGAGGGGACCTGGACGCGGTCGCGGACCCGTCCGTTTACCTGCAGCACCAGGGTCACGTGCTCCGCCGTCGCCTTCGCGGCATCGAATGTCGGCCACGACCGCGTGTGCACACTGTACGGCTGCCCCAGATGCTCTACCCATAACTCTTCCGCAATGTGCGGGCACAGCGGCGCCAGCAGCAGCACCAGGGTCTGCACGGCCTGGTTCCATTGGGCCGCCTGCATCGCTGGCGTTGCCCGCACGCGCTGCAGGAAGTTCGCAAACTCCATTAATGCCGCGATCGCCGTATTGAACTTGAAGCTTTCGAAGTCTTCGGTCACACGCCGAATCGTTTGGTGAATCCAGAACTCTACGTCGCGTGTGCTCGGCGCGTCCTCCACGCCGTCGCGGGCCCGCACCGGCGGCGCCGGCTCGGCGATGAGGTCCCACACACGCTGCAGGAACCGCACGATTCCTTCGATGCCCTGGGGATTCCAGGGGCCTCCCTCGTCCCACGGCCCGATGAACATCAGATACGCGCGCAGAACGTCGGCGCCGTACCGCTCGACCAGGTCGTCGGGGTTCACGACGTTGCCGCGCGACTTGCTCATCCGGTATCCATCGGGGCCCAGGATGATCCCCTGGTTGAAAAGGCGCTTCATCGGCTCGCCGAACGAGACGAGGCCCAGGTCGCGCATCACTTTGGTCCAGAACCGCGTGTACAGCAGGTGCATGACCGCGTGCTCAATCCCGCCCGTGTATTGGTCGACTGGCAGCCAGTAGGCGCCTTTTTGCGGATCGAAGGGTCCGTCTTGGTAATGCGGGCTCACATAGCGGTACTGATACCACGATGAATCGACGAACGTGTCCATCGTATCGGTCTCGCGCTCGGCCGGTTTGCCGCAGCGGGGACACGTGGTGCGCCGGAAACCGTCGTGATACTTCAGCGGCGACTCTCCGGTCGGGCGGAACTCTGCATCCTCGGGCAGGATGACCGGCAAATCCCCATACGGAACGGGGACGATGCCACAGGTCTGACAATAAATGATGGGGATGGGCGTGCCCCAGTAGCGCTGACGGCTGATCAACCAATCGTGAAGCCGATAGTGGACCTTGCGTTCCCCAACGCCCCGCGCGGCCATGTCGTCGGCGATCCGCTGCCAGGCGACTTCCGATGGCAGGCCGTCGTACGGTCCGGAGTTGACCATCGTGCCTTCGTCGAGATAGGCCTCCCGCAGAGGCTGGCCGTCCCAGCCCGGAGGGGCGATAACGATGGGGCACGGCAAGCCGTACTTCCGCGCGAACTCGAAGTCGCGGGTGTCATGGGCTGGGACACCTTGAATGGCGCCGGTACCGTAGCTCAGAAGCACGTAGTCCGCGATGTAGATGGGCACGTCGGCGCCGTTCATCGGGTTCGTCGCATACGCGCCGATGAATACGCCGTGGCGCTCCCGCTCGGTGGACAGGCGTTCGATATCTGAGGTGCGCGCGGCCTTGAACTTGTACGCTTCGACTTCGGCGCGCCGGTCGGGCGTGGTCAGCCGCTCGACGAGCGGGTGCTCAGGAGCCAGCACGGCAAAGGTCATGCCGTAAACCGTGTCGGGCCGTGTCGTAAAGACCCTGAACGAGACTCCCGGGTGACCTCCCACCGGGATGACAAACTCGACGCCCTCGCTGCGGCCGATCCAATTCGTCTGCAGCGTTCGGACGCGCTCCGGCCAGTCGATCTGGGAGAAATCGAGCAACTCCTCGGCGTAGTCGGTGATCTTGAGGAACCACTGTTCGAGATTCTTCTTGATGACCGGCGTCCCGCAACGCTCACACACGCGCTCGTCCCCGACGACCTGCTCCCGTGCAAGCGTCGTGTTGTCTTTGGGGCACCAGTCGACGGGCGCCAGCGCGCGATAGGCCAGCCCGCGGTCGTACATTTTCAGGAAGAACCACTGATTCCACGTATAGAATTCGGGGTCACACGTGACGACCTCGCGCGGCCAATCCCACATGGCGCCCATCGAGCGCAGCTGCCGGCGCATGACCTCGATGTTCGCCAGCGTCCACTTGTAGGGGTGAATCCCGCGCTCGATTGCGGCATTCTCCGCAGGCAGCCCAAAGGCATCAAAACCCATCGGATACGTCACGTTGTACCCGCGCATGCGCTTGTAGCGCGCGCCGGCGTCGGAGGGCGCCATAGGATACCAATGCCCGATGTGCAGGTGGTCGCCGGACGGGTACGGATACATCGTCAGGAAGAACCACTTCGGACGCGGATCGCCGTCGGGGGCGTGATAGAGTCCGTCGGCCTCCCAGCGCGCCTGCCATTTGGCGGCGATTGTTCGATGATCGTACCGCATAGGTCGCGCTCCTGCCCGCATCCGCCGGCCGGGCGCGGCTACGGCCGGGTCATGACCGGCACCGGGGTGAGCCACCCGTGCCGGTCCGGCAGGCGGCCTGACGTGATGCCGAAGAACTCGTCCTGCAGCCGCCGAGTGATCGGGCCGCGGCGTCCCGTGCCGATGGGCTGGCGATCCACCGACCGCACCGGGGAGATCTCGGCCGCCGTCCCCGTGAAGAAGATTTCATCGGCCGTATAGAGCATCTCGCGCGGAATGGCCATGTCCCGCACGGTGATGCCGGCGTCGCGGCACAAGGTCAGCACCACGGTGCGTGTCACCCCTCCGAGGATAGACGAGGCCATCGGCGGCGTGTAGATCATGCCGTCGCGTACGAGGAAGAGATTCTCGCCGCTGCCCTCGCTCAGGTAGCCCTGGACATCCAGCGCGATGCCCTCCGCGTATCCGTTATCGACCGCCTCCATCACGACGAATGCCGAGTTGACGTAGTTGCCGCCGATCTTGCCCATACCCGGGTGCGTGTCGGGCGCCATGCGCCGCCACGAGCTCACCATCACGTCCACGCCCTGCTCGATGGCCTCCGCTCCCAGGTACCGTCCCCACTCGATGGTGATGATGGCAACGTGCAGCGGGCACCTCCGGTGGTCGACCTGAAACGTCTCGACACCTCTGAAGATCACGGGGCGGATGTAGCAGCTCTTGTGCTCATTCGTGCTAATGGTTTCCATGATCGCCCTGGTCATGTCGGCCGACGAATAGGGCAGCGGCATCCGGAAGATCTTGCAGGAATCCTCCAGCCGGCGCAGGTGCGGGTCGAGACAGAACACCACAGGACCCTTCGGGGTCTCGTAGGCACGGATCCCTTCGAAAACGCTCGACCCATAGTGGATGACGTGCGCGGCGACATGGACATGCGCGTCGTCCCACGGGACGAGCTTTCCGTCAAACCAAATCCGGCTGGTTGCCTGCATGTGTCCTCACGCTCCTTGGCGGCTCAAAAAGCACGATGCCGCCCTCGCCCCTTGGGGACGAAGACGGCCTCCGCGGTACCACCCCGATTGACCGACGCTCGTGACTGACTCGAGTTGGTGGAGCAGGCGGGAATTGAACCCGCGACCTCCTCTACGCCAAAGAGGCGCTCTCCCCCTGAGCTACTGCCCCACGCGTCGATCCGCTTAGGCCCGTCTCGTGGGCATACGGCGCCGGCTCGGGATTATCTTCCTGGCCCGCGCGGCTCCCGGACGAGTTCGGCTGCCCCCGCCACCGGTTTGCACCGTCCACCGGCTCTCTAGAACGCGGTGCGACAGCAGCCTACTGCTTCCGGTCATCGCCCTATATGGCGCGCAACATATAGCGCGCCGACCGACATAAGCGATTATATGGGCCGCTCGAGAAGACCGTCAACCCCACAGCGGATAGGTGGTTTGAAGCGAACAAACCGAGGGTAAACAGCGTAGAGGCCGGATGGAGGAATCGACCGTGTCCGATCTCGGAATTGACAAGAAATCGACAAGAAAGTAGGCGAACCATGCGTAAGGTCGCGTTGACAGTCATCCTGATGGCGGCATTCGCTCTGCTAACAGCCGCCAACGCTTCGGCACAGCAGTACCCGAATGTCAAGAACCTGAAGCCGTTTTCGGCCGCGACAAACTTCATGTCGCTGCCAGGCTATCTCCGGTGGGTGGTTCACCAGCAGACCCAAAACTGGATCACCTACGCCGAGGCCTCTCGCGTCGTCGCGCAGCAATAGGAATGAGCCGACCAGCACGAGTCTCGTGAGTGTAGAGGGGCCGGCCGATGCGGCCGGCCCCTCTGATCAGCGGATCGGAACGATCCCGAACACGAAGTCGGTGTTGTAGCCTCGGACGTCATCGTCGCCTCGTCTCAGCGCTTGTTGGGCTCGCGCGTGCGGACATTCTCGCCCACGCTTAGCCCAACTTGCGTATCTGGACGAGGCCGATGCGGTTCCGTGTCGCCGACTCGATACGGAATTCCAGGTCGCCAGTCCGAAAGGTGGTGCCGACTTCGGGGATACTCCCCAGGTGATGAAAGATGAAGCCTCCCAAGGTGTTCGCCTCATCGCTTGGGAGGTTGATCTTGAATGTCTCGTTGAGTGCCTCGAGGGAGATGGCGGCATCCACGACGATACGGTCCGGTTGCTGCACGACGATCAGGGGCCGCTCTTTCCGAAACTCGCCCGGAATCTCCCCCACAAGCTCCTCGAGCAAGTCCTCGATGGTCACGATGCCCGCGGTGCCGGCATATTCATCCAACACGACGGCGAGCTGGATGCCCTGTTGCCTCATCTCGTTCAGCAGATCGACGACCGGCTTGGTCTCGGGCACGTACAGGACAGGACGCTTGATCGTCTCCACAGATTGGTCGCCGCGACCGTCCACCTCCGCGATGAGCAGATCCCGCACATGCGCCATCCCGATGATATGGTCGAGGGATTCCTCGAAAATCGGCAGCCTCGTATATCCCACCTCGCGCACCACCGCCACCGACTCGCGCACCGTCGATTCCTTGGGTAATCCGCGAATCGACACGCGCGGGACCATGACTTCCTCTGCAACCCGATCGGCAAACTTCAACACGCGGTGCACAAACGTGGCCTCTTCCTTCTCGACCACCCCCGCCCGCTGACTTTCGGTCACCAGCATGCCGATCTCCTCAGAAGAATAGACATGATGGCCGCTCGGCGCCCGCAGGCCGAATAGCCCCAGCGTGCGGTTGGCCGTCTCGTTCAGCAGCCAGATGAAGGGCCGAAAGATCCGATGGAAGACCTCGGTCGGTGGCGCGACGACCAACGCCGTACCCTCGGGCCGCCAGAGCGCCGCGCTCTTGGCAGCCAGCTCACCAAAGACGATGTGGAGTACCGTGATGATCGTAAACGCCACTACTACAGCGATTACGTGCGCCGTCCCATTTTGAATGCTGATCGGCAGTCCCCGCAGCCAAGGCTCCACGAGGCTCGCCAGCGTGGGTTCTCCAATCCACCCCAGACCAAGGCTGGCCATGGTGATCCCCAGTTGCGTCGCCGCGAGAAAGGCGTTGGGGTCCGCCGAGGCCCGCAGTACGAGCCGGGCAGCGTTCGACCCCGATTCGGCGAGTGGCAGCAGACGGGTGCGCCGGACTGAGACGATTGCGAACTCGGCGGCGACGAACATCCCATTCGCCGCGACGAGCGCGACAACGGCCCCAAGACGCAACAGGATGGATTGGAGAGACACTTCCATGCCAGTTCCTCCTCAGCGGTTGGTCACAAGGACCCATCCCGCCGGCATTTGCACCAGGATTCTCGGATTGAGTCGGTCCTTCAGGCGTGCGAATGACGCGTCCGGCAGCAGGCCGAACACCCCGCCGTGCGGCCAGGCGCCGACGAACTGCGCCTCATCGCTCCATACGATGACAGGCAGTTCCAGATGGTAGAGGGCGAACTGCGCTTCCCCGTTCACGGTGCCGACCAGGATGACGCGATCGCCGGGGCGGTACAGTCTGTGGACCTCCGCGGCGACGCGCCGCCACGGCCAGATCGTCTCCCAGTTCTGCATGATCTTCCACTCTAGTAGCGCGTAGGCCATCAGCGTCGCTGCGGCCAGCACGGCGACGGCCGTCCGCCCTGCTCCCTGTAGCGCGGCGACGGTAAATGCCGCGAGGGCCAGAGCCAACGCTATCAGAAACGGCACGGCAATGGGCCGATACACGGTTGAGCCACCCGGTCCCTGGCCAGCCAGGAACAGCCCCCCGGCGATGATGATCGGCAGGCCGACTAGCGATGTTATCGCGGCGGCCCAGCGGAGCGCCCTCCTGTCAGCGAACCTTGCCTGGAGCGCCCGCGCGCCGAGTGCGGCAAGCGGTGGAAAGACAGGATGCAGATGCCGATAGACCTTGTCACCCGGGGAGAGCGAGAGCGCCAGGAAGTAGAGTCCCGCCCAGAGCGCGCATAGGCGCAGTGCCGGGTCGCCCTCGCGCAACGCCTGACGGGCGCTGGAGATCGCCCCCGGGAGCAGGCCGGTCCACGGCAACATCCAAAAAGCGAGCATCGGGACGTACGCCACGAGCGCCAGCCAGTACGGGATCGGGGCCTGCTTGGGCGTGAAGAAGCGACCGATACCGAGGCTGCCCGTCAGGAAAAACGTGTCCACAAAGGGCATACCCTGCCGGATAGCACCGACGACAAACCAGGGTGCGGCCACCAGGATGCACACAACGGCACCGATCCCGATCTGAGTCCACCGCCAGAAGCCGTCGCGCTCGCTGCGCCTGCTGCTGATCAGCATGTCGGCCGCTACGATGACGGTAAACGCCGCGAGGCTAAGCATCCCCTTGGTCAGGACAGCCAGCGCTACCCAGAGACCCATAAGCGCGGCCGCGAGGGTTCGGCCGGTGCGCCGATAGTTCAAATATGCGTAGAAGGCGAGGGCTAAAAACAATGCCAGGGGGACATCCTGTTGCGGGGCGAGGGTGAGGTAGAAGACCTGAAAAGTACTCACAAGGATCAGCGCGGCCAGCAAAGCTTGCTCTTTCTTTGCACCGACGCGCGCGATCAGGTACGTCACCACGACCAGCGCCAGGCCCATCAAGACGTGCCAGAGTCGCAGCGCGGCGTCGGTGGCGCCGCCCAATCGGAAAGAAAGCGCGATGAGCCAGATGGTCAGTGGAGGTTTGTCGACCATCCATCCGGTCTCGTGCCGCAGCGTCAGCCACTCGCCGGAGGATAGGATGTTCTTGGCAATGTGGCCGTAGAGAGCCGAATCGCTGTGGAACGTCGGCAGCGGCACCCCCGCGAGCGTGACTACGAAACCGAACAGGATCATGACCGGCCAGGTCCGGACCCAGCGCGGGCTCACGTCGTCTGTGCGAGGATTATTCGGCCGATCCAGGATCTTCGGCGCGATGATCGTGTCCCCACGGCCCGGTCGCCCCTTGCACAAGACGGACCGCGTGGGGCAACACCGGCAGCAGGATCTCCAACCATTCGCGGACCGCCGAGGGGCTCCCCGGGAAATTGACGATGAGCGTCTGACCGCGCACCCCGGCCACCGCTCGCGACAGCATCGCGAGCGGCGTGCGCGCGTAGGTTTGCGCGCGGGCGGCTTCCACCAAACCGGGTGCGAGCCGATCAACCACCGCTAGCGTGGCTTCGGGTGTGATATCCCTCGGCCCCAGGCCGCTGCCACCCGTCGTGAGCACCAGAGCTACCCGGTCCTGATCCGCGTATCGGGCCAAGGCCGCGCTGATGGTCTCGCGATCGTCGCTCAGCACGTCCCGCCGCACGATGGTCGCCCCCGCGGCCCCGAGGGCGTCGGCGATCACAGCGCCGCTCGTATCTTCACCGCGGCCTCGTGCGACCGTATCGGACAGCGTCAAGATGGCCACGGGCACCCCGTCGAGCCTGCGGGGCACTACGGATTCTCTCCGGATCGCGTGTAGATCCCGCTGCGGCCGCCCCGCTTGTGCACCAGGCGCACACGCTCGATCGTCATGTCTCGATCGTGGGCCTTGCACATGTCATACACCGTGAGCGCTGCCACAGCCGCCGCAACCAAGGCTTCCATCTCTACACCCGTCCGTGCAACCGTTTGGGCCTGCGTCTCAACCACCACGCCTCCGGCCGCGCGGTCTGTGGTGATCCGGACCTGAATATCAGTCAGCGGCAGGGGATGGCACAGCGGGATGAGGTCGGCCGTGCGCTTCGCGGCCATGACGCCTGCAACTTGCGCCAGCGTCAGCACATCGCCTTTGGCGATCTGATTGGCCTCGATGAGCGCGAGGGTTTCACGCCGCATGCGTATGGCTGCGCGCGCAATCGCGACGCGCGCTGTGGTAGGCTTGCGCGACACATCCACCATGCGGCTGCGTCCGGAGCGGTCGACGTGCGTAAGTTTCTTGCGTCTCCGTGCCTTCACAGCAGGCGCACCTCGACCTCCTCGCCGCGGGCAAAACCCGGTCCGGCTGGTGGTACGACCACGATGCCATCGGCTTGCGCCAGCGAGGTGAGGATTTGCGAGCCGGCGGGCAGCGGTACGGCCCACAGCCCGTCGGATCGCGCCTCGAGCCGGACCCGGCGATGATCTTCGCGTGCGCCGGCCGCCGGCAGAGCGGTCTCC
>Ga0187893_10013951_pt1 | contig 11067 bp, 10 predicted proteins | sample MA1701074metaG_FD_139574 | JGI IMG/M metagenome (GOLD analysis project Ga0187893, IMG submission 139574) | White microbial mat communities from a basaltic lava cave in the Kipuka Kanohina Cave System on the Island of Hawaii, USA - MA170107-4 metaG ...
GGTGGGCACGGACGCCTGATCTCGATGATTCTGACGGCCTACCCGAAAATGCGTGGGGTACTCTTCGACCTGCCGCACGCCTTCGAAGGCGGGCAGAGGACGATTGCCGAGGCGGGGCTGAGTGATCGTTGTGAGGTCGTAAGCGGCGATTTCTTTCGCTCGGTGCCCGCTGGGGGCGATGCCTACATCCTTTCCCGCGTCATTCACGACTGGGCCGATGAAAAGGCGGTTGCGATCCTGAAGGTCGTCCGCGGTGTTCTGCCTGCCAAGGGCCGACTGCTGCTGTTCGAAACCATGATTCGAGCCGGCAATCGACTCTCATACCCGCTCCTTTCCGATCTCAACATGGCAATCCGCACGGGCGGCTGCGAGCGGAGTGAAGGGGAGTATCGCGCGCTCTACAAAGCCGCGGGCTTCAAGCTGACCAGGGCGATCGAGACTCCCTCCCCGACGGGGATGACGATCATCGAAGGCAGACCGGCGTGAGGTTGTGCATCGTGTCGGCGCACCGCGCCGCCACCCGGCACGGAGGCCGGGGCTACCCCAACAGCTCTACGGACTGCCGACCGCTTTGAACACGCCCGCCGCAGGGTCGTTGCGTACGACGCTGTCGGCCGTGTGCCGGGTCTCGACGCAGAGGCCGTTGCTGCCGTGCAGCTGGACTCGCAACGGCACCGGCAGGGGCAGGGCAGGCAGACCCTCGGGGCGATCGGAGAGATGCGCGCCGCGGCCCTTGATCGCTACGCGAGCGGTGCCGTCCGGGCCTGATCGCAAGCTCACCGTCGCGATCCCCTGCGCCCGAGCGCGATTGCGGTATTCCAACCCGCGGCGGCCGTTCGAGCTCCAGCAGGGACGTCCGCCGCAGTCGCCGCCGCCGCCGTCGATCGCGGCGCGAAAGAGCAGACGGGAAGCCGCGCCCGCGTCCTCGTACAGGCAGAGCGCGTAGCCGTCGCTCCCGCCGACTGGATCGCCAAGCTCGTTCCGCTCGGTTGCCGCGCCGCGGTTCCACACCCAGAGCAGCGCGTCGCGTGCGTCGTCCGCGACGTTGCGCAGGCGCAGCGCGGACTGGGCCGGGGCGGTTGATGCCCGGCACGACGGGCGCGGCTGGATGGCGCAGGGTTCACCGGGCGGGCAGCTGTAACAGGGCTCGACCTGACAGCTCGCGCTGCAGCCGTCGCCGTCGTTTGGGTTGCCGTCGTCGCACGGCTCGGTCAGGTCGATGCGGCCGTTGCCGCAGCGCGTACCGGTCTCGGTGAGCGCGAAGTCGAGGCACTGGTCCGGAGCAAGGGGATCCGGTTCGCTGAAGACGCCGCTCGCGGTGTAGGCGAGGCCGGTGGAGCCGACCGAACCGATCAGCGTGTCGAAGCCGAAACAGAACAGGTGGAGGTTGGGCACGCGCAGGTCGAATTCCCCGGTGGCGGGATCGATGGCGCCGACGTAGTTGGCGATGAAGAGATCAGTGCCGCGCTGGATGACGTCGGTCTGCGTGTCGGAGACGATCCCGAGACCTGCGATCTCCGTATGGCGGATCCACGCACCGGTCATGTCGGTGCAGGGCGGTTCGACCGGAAGGCCGCCGGTGCACAGGCCGGCGGTGCAGGTCTCACCGGTCGTGCAGGGGCTGCCGTCTTCGCACGCACCGCCGTCGGCGGTCGGGCTGCACGTCGACGGATCGCCGCTGCAGGTCCAGCAGGGCTCGACGCGGCAGGTGGCGTCACAGCCGTCGCCGTCGGCGGTATTGCCGTCGTCGCACTCGCAGCGCGTGCCGACGACCGCGGACACCGTCGGCAACATCCCCGGCACCGGCGATGCCACCACCAGACGGCCGTCGAGCACATTGCCACTCGGGCTGAACCGCCCGCTCATCCCGGCCTCGAACGGGGCGGCCGCCGTCACGCTGTAGCTGGTGAAGGCGCCGGCCGGGCTCAGCGATCCGGAGAACACCGAGAACGACACGGTATCGCCCGACTGCGTGACCGTGACGATCTGGGGGCCGCCGAAGTTGAAGCGCCACTTCCCATTGGCATCGAGCTCGGCCGCGGCCGACCCGCTGGCGCACAGCAGCAGCGCGAGAACCCCAGGACCGAGGCGAGCGATCATTCAGCCCCTCCGTCGCCGACCTCGCTACCGTAGCGCGGCTCGCGGCGTTTCGCCAAACCGCGTTGCGGCTCCGCCGGGCCTCCGTTATAACGCGCGCGGACGTATGCCTTGATGTCCAGACCGGCGTTCGCATTCCTCAACCTCGCGCTCATTTTCGGCGCCGCGTTCGTCGGGATGTCGCTCTATTGGCGCCGCCATCCGGACGCCTCCGGCGTGAAGGGCTCGCGCTTGATCAGCTCGCGCGTGCGGGCCTGGTATTTCAGTAACTTGGCTCCGTTCGAGACGCTGCTGGTGCGAACCGGCGTGCAGCCGATTGCGCTCACCTACACGCAGGTGGTGGCCAGTGTGGCGAGCGCCTTCGCCTACGCCGGCGGGCTGGTGTTCACCGCCGGGTTTCTCGTCCTGTTCACCGGCACGCTCGACATCCTCGACGGCAAGGTGGCGCGGCGCAGCAACGGGGTGAGCCCGCGCGGCGCGTTTCTCGATTCGGTGATGGACCGCTACGCCGAATTCGTCGGCTACGTCGGTCTCATGGTGTTCTTCGGCACGGGCTGGCGAGTGTGGATGGTGCTGCTGGCGATCCTGGGCGGGACGATGGTGAGCTATGCGCGAGCGCGCGCCGAGGGCCTCGGGCTGCGCTGCGAGATCGGCTGGCTGCAGCGGCCCGAGCGCTTCGTCCTGCTCGGCTTCGGCTCGATCTTCAGCTCGATCTGGGTGCACCTCGTGGGCGGCGATCACGGGTTGCTGGCGGCGACGGTGACGCTGCTCGCCGTGCTGTCGAACGCCACCGCCGCCCAGCGCATTGCCTACGCCAGCCGGTCGCTTGCGAGGTCGAGCGATGCCTGAGCTGCGCGGCAAGGGATGGCGGGTGCTCGGCTACTTCGTGTGGATGCTGGGCGCCGGCGTGGTCTTGGACAGCGACGGGCTCGCCACCGGGCGCCTGCTGCTGCTCGCCGGGGTGGCGTTGTTCGCCCTCGGCGTCTGGCAGTCAGCGAGCGGCACGAGCGGAGCGCCACAGTGAGCCGCGGCGTCCGCATCGCCCTCAGCGTGGCGATCTCGGCCGTCTTCCTCGGCTTCGCCCTGCGCGGCGTCGACTGGAGCGAGGCGCTCGCGGCGCTGGGCGACGCCAACTACGTGTGGGTCGTCCTGATGCTGCCGGTGACGTTCTGGACGTTGATTGTCCGGGCGCAACGCTGGCGCGTCTTTCTGCAGGCCGTCGGCGTGCCGCCGCTGCGGCCGCTGGTCTCGGCGACCAACATCGGGTTCATGGCGAACATGGTGCTGCCGCTGCGCATCGGCGAGGTGGTCCGGCCGGTGCTGCTGTCGCGCCGTGCGGGGTTACCGCTGAGCGGCGTGCTCGCCAGCGTCCTGCTGGAGCGCATCTTCGACATGTTCACCATCCTGTTCTTCTTCGGCGTGTCGGTGAGTCTGGTGCGCGTGTCGGCGCAGGTGCAGCAGTGGGGATGGATGCTGAGCGGCCTGGCCGTGGCGGTGGCGGCGGTGATCGTGCTGGTGCGCGTGCAGGAACGGCTGTTTCTGCGGCTGGCTCGCGCCGTCGCCGATCGCCTGCCGCCGCGGATCGGCGGTCCCGCCTATCGGTTTGCCGAGGGATTCGTCCAGGCACTCGAGATGCTCGACAGCCCGGCGGCGTACTTCCGAGCGTTCGGCTGGTCGGTCTACCTGTGGCTCGCGATCTCGGTGGTCTACATCTTCGGCTTCTGGGCGTTCCACTTCGACATCGAGCCGCTGCGCGGCGCGCTGATCCTGACGACGCTGGTGGCCATCGCCGTGTCGGTGCCGTCGGCGCCCGGGTACATCGGATCCTTCCAGCTCGGCTGCGTGCTCGGCTTGCGTCTGTTCGGCATCGACGAGAGCCCCGCGCTGGCGTACTCCATCGTCGTGCATCTGACCCAGTTTGTCGGCGTGATCGGCGCCGGACTATACTCGCTGTGGACGGAGAACATCAGCTTGAGCGAGGTCGAAGCGGTCGAGCAACCCGATGTCCCGGCTTGACGGCAAGACGGTCGTCGTCGGTCTGAGCGGCGGTATCGCCTGCTACAAGGCCGCCGATGTCGTGCGCCGGCTGCGCAACGGCGGTGCCCGCGTGCGCGTCGTCATGACCCGCCACGCGCTCGAGTTCATCACCCCGCTGACGCTACAGACGCTGGCCGGCGAGCCGGTCTCGACCGAGCTCTTCGACCTCACCCAGGAGTCCGAGATCGGCCACATCCGCCTGGCCGACACCGCTGACGCCCTGGTCGTGGCTCCGGCGACGGCGAACCTGATCGGCAAGCTCGCGCACGGCCTCGCCGACGACCTGCTGACCACCGTCCTGCTGGCGACCCGGGCGCCGGTGCTGATCGCGCCGGCGATGAACGTGCACATGTGGGAGAACGCGCTGGTGCAAGCCAACCTGCGCACGCTGCGCGGGCTCGGTTGGCGCACGATCGAGCCCGGGGTGGGCTCGCTCGCGTGCGGCTACGAAGGTACCGGGCGGCTCGCCGAGATGTCGGTGATCGTCGCCGAGGTCGAGCGCGCGGTCGGACCCGGCGACCTGCGCGGCGAGCGCGTCCTGGTGACGGCCGGCCCGACCCGCGAGGCGATCGATCCGGTGCGCTTCGTCTCGAATCGGTCGAGCGGCCGCATGGGCTACGCCGTGGCCGCGGCGGCGTGGCGTCGCGGCGCGGAGGTGACGCTGATCAGCGGACCGTCGGCGCTGGAAGCGCCGCACGGCGTGCGCTGTGTGTCGACCGTCACCGCCGCCGACATGCACGCGGCGGTGCGGGCGGAGCTCGAGGCGGCGACGATGTTGGTGATGGCGGCGGCCGTGGCCGACTACCGACCGAGCGCACCGGCGGAGCACAAGGTCAAGAAACAACCCGGCCCGATCCGCCTGGAGCTCGAGCGCACGGTCGACATTCTCGGCGAGCTGAGCGGGCGCGGCGGGGAGCGGCTCATGATCGGGTTCGCCGCCGAGACCGACGATGTCGTCGCCAACGCCGAGCGCAAGCTGCGCGGCAAGCAGCTCGATCTGATCGTCGCCAACGACGTCGCGGGCGCGGACACCGGATTCGAGGTCGATACCAACGCCGTGGTGCTGATCGATCGCAGCGGCCGCACCGCGGTGCCGCTGGCGAGCAAGGACGAGGTCGCCGACCGCATCCTCGATCGCGCCGTCGCGCTGCGGCGCGCCCGGCGCGCGGCGCAGGAACCGGCGCGCCCGGCAGCGGCGCGGCCGCGCAGCGCGCGCCGCCGGCGCTGAGCCGCGTATGGGCAGCGTCGCGCCGTCCGCGCCGGTGCTTCCGGTGGCCGGCGTACTCGCCGCCTCGCCGGCGTTGCTCACCACGGCGCAGGAGACGCTGGCGGATACCGTCGCCCCGATCGTGCTGGCCAGTGCGGCGACGGCGTGGACGCAGAGCGACTACTATCGCAGCGAGATGGGGCCGGACATCTGGCGCCAGTACCTCGCCTTCGACGCGCTGATGGCGCCGGAGGAGCTCGCCGATCTGAAAGCGTTGACCAACCGGCTGGAAGAACGCTGGCGCGGTCCGACCGGCCGGAGGGTCAACCTCGATCCCGGCTACCTCGACCTTCTGCGCGTCGTACTGGCGTCGACCAAAGACGCCGCGCACCGGATCGCGATCGGCGGCGGGTTCTACGCCGAGGCCACGCTGCACTTCGCCCACGGGCGGTTTCAGGCCTGGCCGTACAGCTATCTCGACTACGCTGCCGCGGACGCGACGGACTTCTTCAACCGTGTCCGCGAGCGATTCCGCGTCGAGCGCGTGTTGAAGGCCCGCAGCTGGGATGGTAGGCCTCAGTGGCGCGCGCGGTCGCACAATGGTGGATGACTCGACGCACGGCGCTCTCTGGGAGGTGCTGCGCAGCCTGCGCGCCCACCTCGAGTGGCAGCGCGACTGCGGGGCAGCCTGGCTGCCGCGCGCCACACCGCCTGCGGCTGCCTCCGGCCGCCCCGATAACGCCGTCGATGTAGGGGCCGCCCTGGGGCGGCCCGTGGCGCACGACGTGCGCCCGGCGCGCAGCGCGGACCTCTTCACCGACCCCGGCGTGCGCGCCGCCGACACGCTCGACGCGCTGCGCGCCCACATCGGCGACTGCCAGCGCTGCAAGCTCGCCGGCGGGCGAACGAACCTGGTCTTCGGCGTCGGCGACCCACACGCCGACCTGATGTTCGTCGGCGAGGGCCCGGGCGCCGACGAGGACGTGCAGGGCGAGCCGTTCGTCGGGCGCGCCGGCCAACTGCTCACCGAGATCATCACTAAGGGCATGAAGCTGCGCCGACAGGACGTCTACATCGCCAACGTGGTAAAGTGCCGACCGCCCGGCAACCGCAATCCGGAGCCCGACGAGATCGCCTCATGCATGCCCTTCCTGGCGCGGCAGATCGAGCTGGTGCAGCCGCGTGTGATCGTCGCCCTCGGCACCTTCGCGGCGCAGACGCTGCTCGGCGTGAAGACGCCGATCACGCGCATGCGCGGCAACTGGCACGAGTACCTCGGCGTCAAGGTCATGCCCACCTTTCATCCCGCCTATCTGCTGCGCACGCCGGGCGACAAGCGACTGGTGTGGGCCGACATCAAGCTCGTCATGGCCGAGCTGGGGCTGCCGCACTGATGCGCCGCGCCAGCCTCCTCGTGTTCCTGCTCGCCCCGTGGCTGCTCGCGGCGACCCCGACGCCGACGGCCACGCCAACCGCCCTCGTGCGTGGCAGCGGAGCGGTCCCCCCGGTCGTGCTGCTGGTCGTGAACGGCGGGATCAACCCGGCCACCGCCGACTACATCCAGGAAGGCATCGCGGCGGCGGAGGAGCGGGGCGCGGGGGCGGTCGTGGTGCAGCTCGACACCCCGGGCGGGCTGCTCGACTCGACCAAGGTGATCGTCAAGGACATGCTCGGCGCGCCGCTGCCGGTGCTGGTCTACGTGGCGCCGAGCGGCGCCGGCGCGACCTCGGCCGGTGTGTTCATCACCATGGCAGCGAACATCGCGGCGATGGCGCCCGGGACGAACATCGGCGCGGCGCATCCGGTGAGCGGGCAGGGCGAGGACATCGGCGGCGACATGCGGGAGAAGGCCGAGAACTTCGCCGCGTCGCTCGGCCGGACCATCGCCGAGCGGCGCGGACGCAACGTCGAATGGGCCGAGAAGGCGGTGCGCGACAGCCTCTCGATCACCGAGAACGAGGCGGTGAAGCTCAAGGTCGTCGACTTCATCGCCACCGATGTCACCGACCTGCTCGCCAAGGCGAATGGGCGGACGGTGGACGTGCGCGGCCGCAGCGTCGTGCTCGACACGGCCGGCGCGGCGGTCGAGCCGCACGACATGCGCCTGCGCCAGCGGCTGCTCGACCTCATCGCCAATCCCAACGTCGCCTATCTGCTGATGATGGCCGGCCTGCTCGGCCTCTACGTCGAGTTCACCAATCCCGGCGTCATCTTCCCGGGTGTCGCGGGGGCGATCTGCCTGCTGCTGGCGATGGCGGCGCTGCAGGTGCTGCCGATCAACTACACCGGCCTGGCGCTGATCGGGCTCGGCGCCGCGATGCTGGTCGCCGAGGCGTTCCTGCTCAGCTTCGGCGTGCTCGGCGTCGGCGGCATCGTGGCGTTCGTGTTGGGATCGCTGCTGCTGTTCGACACGCCGGATTCGACCCTGCAGATCGACCGCGGTCTCATCGCCGGCGCGGCGATGTCGCTGGGCGCCTACAGTTTCGTGATCGGGTGGCTGGTGGTGCGCACGCAGCGGCGCCGCTCCAGCGTCGGCGCCGAAGGGTTGGTCGGCGAGCACGGCGACGTGCGGCGGGTGGTGACGCCGGGACGGCAGGTGAAGGTGTTCGTGCACGGCGAGTACTGGGACGCCGACAGCGAGGACGCCCTCGCGGTCGGCGATTCGGTCGAGGTCACCGCCGTGCAGGGTCTGCGCCTGCGCGTGCGGCGCGCGCAGAGACATTGAGGAGGGACGCGACATGTTCGGGCCACTGGCGACGGTCGTTCTGTTCGGCGTGGTGCTGCTGCTGAGCGGTCTCAAGGTGCTCAAGGAGTTCGAGCGCGCGGTCGTCTTCCGGCTCGGCCGGCTGGCCGGGGCGCGCGGCCCGGGTATCATCTACCTGATCCCGTTGGTCGAGCGCATGGAGCGCGTCGACCTGCGCACGGTGACCATGGACGTGCCGCCGCAGGACGTCATCACCCGCGACAACGTGTCGGTGAAGGTCAACGCCGTGCTGTACTTCCGCGTCGTCGACCCGCGCCGCGCCATCGTGGAGGTGGTCAACTACCTGTTCGCCACCTCGCAGCTGGCGCAGACCACGCTGCGCAGCGTGTGCGGCCAGCGCGAGCTCGACGAGCTGCTGTCGGCACGCGACGAGATCAACCAGCACATCCAGGAGATCCTCGACACCCAGACCGACCCGTGGGGCATCAAGGTCGTCACCGTGGAGATCAAGCACATCGACCTGCCGCAGGACATGCAGCGCGCCATGGCGCGGCAGGCCGAGGCCGAGCGCGAGCGCCGCGCCAAGGTGATCAACGCGGAAGGAGAGTTTCAGGCCGCGCAGCGTCTGGCCGAGGCCTCGGCCATCATCAGCCAACATCCCACCGCGCTGCAGTTGCGCTTCCTGCAGACGCTCAGTGAGGTGGCCACGGAGCATCATTCGACGACCATCTTCCCGCTGCCGATCGATGTGCTGCGTCCGTTCGCTGGCAAGGAGAGCGGCGAGAAGTGACGCAGCGCGGCCACGGTGTGCCGACGTGTGGAGCTGACGTCAGCACGTCGGCACGTCAGCACGTCAGCACCTCCGCGCCCGTGCACCTCGGCGACTACGACTACGATCTCCCCCCCGAGCTGATCGCGCAGGTACCGGCGGAAACGCGCGACGCCGCTCGGCTGCTGGTGCTCGAGCGCTCCACCGGCCAGGTGCGGCACGCCGCCGTGCGCGAGCTGCCGGCCTTTCTCCGCCCCGGTGATCTGCTGATCTGCAACGACACCCGCGTGTCCCCGGCTCGCCTCCACTGCCGCGCCGCAAGCGCCGGCGCCGTCGAACTGCTGGTTCTCGGCACGTTTCTGGAGGGCGGCGCGCCGTCGCCGCCGGGGGCTGGGACGGGGTCAGCCGGCACCCAGGTGTGGCAATGTCTGGGCCGCCCCGCCAAGCGCCTGCGCCCGGGCAGCGCGCTGGTGTTGCCCGGCGGCGCGCTGGCCACGGTCGCCGAACGACGCAACGACGGCCGCTACGCGCTACGCGTCGATGCCACGGTCGACCTACGCGCGCTGCTCGCTCGCCACGGCGAGATTCCGCTGCCGCCGTACATCAAGCGGCCCGACGGTCCGCTGGCGCTCGATCGCGAGCGCTATCAGACGGTCTTCGCAGCGCGCGACGGCGCCGTCGCCGCGCCGACCGCCGGGCTGCACTTCACCCCGGCGTTGCTGGCGGCGCTCGACGCGGTCGGCGTCCAGCGCGCGACGGTGACGCTCGCGGTCGGCCCCGGGACGTTCCTGCCGGTCCGCGCCGAAGACGTGCGCGAGCACCATATGGACGCCGAGTGGGCCGAGGTCCCGGCGGCGACCCGCGCCGCGATCGACCGCACCAAGGCCGCCGGCGGGCGCGTGATCGCCGTCGGCACCACCACGGCGCGGGCGCTGGAATCGGATGGGGCACGTCGTCTGCCGACCGTTCGCCCTGCGCTCGTCGAAGGGCGTCCTTCGACAGGCTCAGGACGAACGGTGGGCAGCCGACGTCCCGTGTCCGACGGCGGCTTCTGGGCGGACGCGTTCATCATGCCTGGCTTTCGCTTCCGCGTGGTCGACGCGTTGCTCACCAATTTTCACTTGCCGCGCTCGACGTTGCTGTTGCTGGTCAGCGCCTTCGCCGGCCGCGAGCGCATGCTCGAGACCTACGCCATCGCCGTACGCGAGCGCTATCGCTTCTACAGCTACGGCGACGCCATGTTGATCGCGTGATGATGTCGCTCGCTGCCGCGGCGCCGCGGCCGACGCCGTTCGCGGTGGTGCGGCGTGATGCCGAGTCGGCCGGGCGGTGCGGTCGCCTGCAGACGGCGCACGGCGCCATCGACACGCCGACCTTCATGCCGGTCGCCACGCAGGGCACGGTGAAGGGCGTTCTCCCGGCGCAGCTGGTCGACATGGGTGCGCAGATCATCCTCTCCAACGCCTACCATCTCTCCCTGCGCCCCGGCGTCGAGGTGGTGGAGGCGGTCGGCGGTCTGCACCGCTTCATGGGATGGAGCGGCGCGATCCTCACCGACAGCGGTGGCTACCAGGTCATGAGCCTGGCGCCGCTGCGTACCGTCAGCGAGGACGGTGTCGCGTTCCAGTCGCACCTCGACGGGGCGCGCCTCTTTCTCACGCCGGAAGCGGTGGTCGAAGGCCAGGTGCGGCTCGGCGTCGATGTCCTCATGCCGTTGGACGAGTGCGTGCCGCACGCCGCCGGCGCCGCGGCCGTCGCCACCGCGCTGCGCCGCACGACGGCCTGGGCCGCGCGCGCCGCGCGCGTGCCGGTCGGGGCCGATCGCCATCTCTTCGGCATCGTGCAGGGCGGCCTCGACGGCGCGCTGCGCCGGACCCATGCCGAGCAGCTTGCCGCTCTCGAGTTTCCAGGCTATGCGGTGGGGGGTTTGAGTGTGGGTGAGGAGCGCGGGATCACGCGGGAGATGGCGGCGGTGACGGCGGCGGCTCTGCCGCCGGAACGGCCGCGCTACCTCATGGGCGTGGGCCTGCCGCAGGACCTGCTCCGATTCATTGCCATGGGATACGACCTCTTCGATTGCGTGCTGCCGACCCGCAACGGGCGCAACGGCACCTGCTTCACCAGCCGCGGCCGGGTGAACCTTCGTCTGGCCCGCCATACGCGCGATCCCGAGCCGATCGATCCCACCTGCCCGTGCCCGGTCTGCGCGGCGTTCTCGCGCGCCTACTTGCGCCATCTGGCCGCCGCCGGCGA
>Ga0187893_10013953_pt1 | contig 11065 bp, 6 predicted proteins | sample MA1701074metaG_FD_139574 | JGI IMG/M metagenome (GOLD analysis project Ga0187893, IMG submission 139574) | White microbial mat communities from a basaltic lava cave in the Kipuka Kanohina Cave System on the Island of Hawaii, USA - MA170107-4 metaG ...
GCGGCTGACCGCCGAGTATCCGTACTCGGCCCACCTCGACGAGGTGCAGTTCCGGCGCGCGGAGTACTTCTTCACGCGCCGCAAGTTCCGCCAGGCCGAGGAGGGCTACGCCGCGGTGCGCTCGCTCGGCGCGGGCTCCGAGTACTACGAGCTCGCGCTCTACAAGCTCGGCTGGACCTTCTACAAGCAGGAGCTGCACGAGGAGGCGCTGCACGAGTACATCGCGCTGCTCGATCACAAGGTCTCCACGGGCTACGACTTCGACCACGCGAAGGACGAGGACGAAGAGCGGCGCATCGCCGACACCTACCGCGTCGTCAGCCTGTGCTTCTCGAACCTCGGCGGCCCGGCCGAGGTCGACAAGTACTTCGCGGCCAACGGCGAGCGCAGCTACGAGGACCGCATCTACAGCCGGCTGGCGGAGTTCTACCTCGAGAAGCTCCGCTACCAGGACGCCGCGGCTTCGTACGAAGCGTTCGTGAGCTTGCACCCGCTGCACCGCGTCGCGCCGCACTTCAGCATGCGCGTGGTCGAGGTGTACGAGAAGGGCGGCTTCCCGAAGCTCGTGCTCGAGTCGAAGAAGGCGTTCGCCGCGAGCTACGGGCTGCAGTCCGAGTACTGGCGCCACCACGACGTGGCCCAGGCGCCCGAGGTCCGCAGCTACCTGAAGGCGAACCTGCACGACCTGGCCGGCCACTACCACGCGCTGTACCAGAACGCGGAACGGCCCGAGGACAAGCCCGCGCACTTCGACGAGGCGCTGACCTGGTACCGCGGCTACCTCGCGTCGTTCCCCGCGGAGCCCGAGACGCCGGCGACCCACTACCGGCTCGCCGACCTCTTGCTCGAGCACCGCGACTTCTCGGCGTCCGCCCGCGAGTACGAGCGCACCGCGTACGACTACCCCGAGCACGCGCAGGCCGCGGCCGCGGGCTACGCGGCGATCTTCGCGCACCGCGAGCAGCAGAAGCAGGCGAGCGGCGATGCGCAGATCGCGGCCAAGCGCGACGCGGTCGCGAGCACGCTGCGCTTCGCCGAGCGCTTCCCCGCCCACGAGCACGCGGCCACCACGCTCGCCGCGGCGGTCGACGACCTGTACGAGATGAAGGAGTACGCGCTCGCGCTCGCGACCGCGCGCAAGCTGATCGACGGCTATCCCGACAGCGACGTGGGCCTGCGCCGCGGCGCCTGGACCGTGGTCGCGAACGCCTCGCTCGACACCGCGAACTATCCGCAGGCCGAGCAGGCCTACGGGCAGGTGCTCGAGCTGACGGCGGAGGGCGACGCCTCGCGCCAGACCACGGTCGACAACCTGGCGGCTGCGATCTACAAGCAGGGCGAGCAGGCGAACGTCGCCGGCGACGCCCGCGCCGCGGCCGATCACTTCCTGCGCGTCGCGCAGGCCGCGCCCGGCTCGAAGATCCGCCCGCTCGCCGAGTACGACGCGAGCGCGGCGCTGATCGCGCTCCAGGATTGGAGCGGCGCGGCGGACGTGCTCGAGTCGTTCCGCGAGGCGCACCCGGAGCACGAGCTGCAGCGCGACGCCACCAAGCAGATGGCGTTCGTGCGCAAGCAGGAGGGCGACCAGACCCGCGCCGGCGCGGAGTACGAGCGCGTCGCCGCCGAGGCCAAGGACCCGGAGGCGCGCCGCGAGGCGCTGCTCGTGGCCGCCGAGCTGTACGAGAACGCGAAGGCGACCGAGCGCGCGCTCGCCGTACACGTCGCCTACGTCGCCGAGTTCCCGGAGCCGGTCGAGACCGCGGTCGAGACGCGCTTCAAGATCGCCAGCCTGCAGAAGGCGAAGGGCGACGACGCCGCCTACCGCGAGCAGCTGCGCGAGATCGTGCGCATCGACGCGGCCGCGGCCGGCGCGCGCAGCGCGCGCATCCGCTTCCTGGCCGCGCAATCCGCGCTGGTCCTGAGCGACGAGTTCTTCCACCGCTTCGGCCAGGTAAAGCTGGTCCAGCCGCTGGAGAAGAACCTGCAGGAGAAGCAGCGCCGCATGGACGAGGCGCTCGCGGCGTTCGGCAAGCTCGTCGACTACGAGGTCGCGGACGTGACCGCGGCCGCCACGTACTACATGGCCGAGATCTTCGCCGAGTTCAGCCGCGCGCTGCTCGACTCGGAGCGGCCGGGCGGACTCGATGCCGCGGAGCTCGCGGAGTACACCTCCGCGCTCGAGGGCGAGGCGTTCCCGTTCGAGGAGCGCGCGATCGACGTGCACGAGAAGAACCTCGAGCTGATGGCCGCGGGCGTCTACAACCCGTGGATCGACAAGAGCCTGGAGCGGCTCGCCGCGCTCGTGCCCGGGCGCTACGCGAAGTTCGAGACCAGCAGTGGCCTGATCGCGTCGCTCGACGGCTACGCGTACGAGACGCCGAAGGCGCGGACCGCGGCTCCGGCGCCTGCGCCCGAGCCGGCGCCCGCGCAGGTCGCGCCCGCGCCGGAAGTTCCCGCGGCGCTCGAAGAAGGAGCAGGCGATGGCCAGGCTCCCTAGCGCGTTCCTCCTGATCGCCGCGCTCGGCGCGCTCGCCTGCAGCACGGTCACCTCGCGCACCCAGGTCCGCGACGACGGCGGCTTCACGATCACCGAGCAGGTGAACGTCGCGCCCGAGGTGCGCGCGCAGTTCGACGGCGCGCTCGCGCTGCTGAAGCAGGGCCAGTACCAGGGCGGCATCGACCTGCTCGTCCAGGTGACGGCCGCCGCGCCCGACCTGATCGCCGCGCACATCGACCTCGGCATCGCCTACGGCCAGGTGAACGACCTCGCGCGCGCCGAGCAGAGCCTGGAGCGCGCCCTGAGCCTGAACCCGCGCCACCCCGTCGCGCACAACGAGCTCGGCATCGTGTACCGCAAGACCGGCCGCTTCGAGCGCGCGCGCGACAGCTACGAGCGGGCGCTCGAGCTGCACCCGGAGTTCCACTACGCGCGCCGCAACCTCGCGATCCTGTGCGACGTGTATCTGGCCGATCCCGGCTGCGCGCTGACGCACTACACGCTCTACGCCGCGGCGGTGCCGCAGGACGAGAGCGCCTCGATCTGGATCGCGGACCTGCGCAACCGGATGGCGGCGAAGTAGGAGCTGCGCATGAAACGCACACTCGTGAGTGTTGTGATGCTCGTCATGGTGGCCGGCATCGCGGCCGGCGAAGAGCCCGCCGTGCCTGCGTCACCGGACAAGGACAAGCTGCTCTCCGGCATGTCGATCGTCGGCAACGACGACGCGCCGAAGTCGCTCGTGATCGTGCCGTGGAAGAGCGCGGGCGTCGGCGACCTGCTCGACGTGGGGTCGTCGCTCGGCGCCGGCCGCGAGCCGGTCGACCGCGACGTGTTCATGCGGGAGCTCGACTACTACCAGATTCGCGCCGCCTCCTCGGGAGCGGGGGCCGAGGGCCGGCGCTAGGCGCGAAGCAACGGGTCACGTGGGAGGTTCGAGATGGAAGTCGTGTACATGATCGTGAGGTTCTTCGAGGCGGGCGGGCCGTTCATGCTCCCGATCCTGGTCGTCGCGGCCTTCGGGACGGCGATCACGGTCGAGCGCTACATCACGCTCACGCTGGTGAAGGCCAAGAACGAGAGCGTCTGGAGCCAGATCCAGCCCGCGCTCGTGAGCGGCGACTTCGACAAGGCGCGCGAGCTGACCAGCAAGGGCGACACCGCGATCGCGAAGCTGCTCGGCATCGGGCTCGCGCGGCAGGGCGCGGTGCGCCGGCGGGAGGACATCGAGATCGCGCTGGACGAGGGCATGATCGAGATCACGCCCCAGCTCGAGAAGCGCACGCACTACCTGGCGACGTTCGCGAACCTCGCCACGCTGCTCGGCCTGCTCGGCACGGTCATCGGCCTGATCCACGCCTTCGCCGCGGTCTCGAGCGCGAACCCCGCGGAGAAGGCGAACCTGCTCTCCGCGAGCATCTCGGAGGCGATGAACTGCACCGCGTTCGGGCTGATGACCGCGGTGCCGATCGTGTTCGCGCACGCCTTCCTGCAGACCAAGACCAGCGAGGTCGTGGCCGGGCTCGAGATGGCGTTCGTGAAGTTCCTGAACGTGCTGACCGAGCGGCAGGCGGCGCAGGTGCAGAGCCGGCGCGCGCTCGTGCAGGCGGCGCAGGATTAGGGCGGAGCCATGCGCAGACTGCGCGCGCGCAAAGAACGCAAAGCCACCGAGCTCATGCTCGTGCCGATGATCGACATCTTCGTCGTGCTGGTCACGTTCCTGCTCATGACCGCGGTGTTCTCGCGCATCACGATCATGGAGCTCGACCTGCCGAGTCAGAACGCGAGCAGCGTCTCGAAGCCCTCGTTCCGGCTCGAGGTGATCGTGCGCAAGGAGGGCCTCGAGCTGACCAACGGCGCGCAGAAGATCGCCGTGCTGCCCAACAAGGACGGTGCGTACGACCTCGCGCTGCTGTCGGAGATGGCGCTCTCGCTGAAGCGCGACTACCCGGACGCGACCGCCGCCTCCGTGCTGCTCGAGCCCGAGATCGAGTACGACCACCTGATCCAGGTGATGGACGCGATCCGCAGCGCCGCTCAGCCCGCCCCGAGCGAGCCGCACCCGAGCGAGCCACAGGCGAGCGAGCACAAGTCCGGCGAGCCCAAGTCGGGCGAGCAAAAGCCCGGCGAGCCGAAGCCCGCCGTGCAGGTCGCCGACGCGCGGCCGGTGCGCGTCGCGCTGTTCACCGACATCGCCGTGGGAGACGCGCCATGAGCACCACCAAGCGCGCGCGCCGGAACGCGCGAAACCACCTGCGCCGCTCGGGCGAGGTCGAGCTCAACCTGATCCCGCTGATCGACATCATGTCCGTCATGGTGGCGTTCCTGCTGGTCTACTCCGCGAACGTCGAGGTGATCCAGAACAGCCAGGGCGTGCAGATCCCGCAGTCGATCGCGGAGCAGCAACCGAAGCAGTCCGTGGTCGTGATGATCACGAAGGAGCACCTGTTCGTGCAGGGCGAGCTCGTGATGAGCGTCGCGGAGATCCGCGAGGGCAAGAGCGGGGAGCTCGATCGGCTCCACGCGGTGCTCGGCCGGCCGATGCTCGCGAGCGACGCGCCCGCGGAGGACGAGCTCGCGCAGCGCGAGATCACCGTGCTCGCCGACAAGTCGCTGCCGTACGAGATCGTGAAGCGCGTGATGTCGACCTGCACCCACGAGGGCTACGGCCGCATCTCGCTGGCCGTGCTCGAGAAAGAGACCACCCCCATCTAGGTGAACGCGTGGAATCCGTAGCCAGACTGGAAGGATCGAAGCTGCTCGCGGAGCTCGAACGCTCGCGCGCGCGGCTGGATGCGCTGGTGAGCAAGCTGCGCGCGGTGGACCGCGAGCTCGAAGGGATCGCGCCCGAGCGCGAGCAGCACTGCGCGCTGGCCGACGCCTGCGCGGCGCTCGAGCGGCTCGGCGAGCTGGGCGGCGCGAGCCTGTTCTGGGGCGCGAACCTGGCCGAGCGCGAGGCCGCGGACCAGCTGCGCGCGGCGCGCGGCCGGATCGACGTGTTCGACAAGCGCTACCACGAGATCGAGGAGCGGCGCGAGTCGCTGGTCGCGCAGATCGTCGAGGAGCAGGACGGCAGCGAGTTCCTCGAGGAGGAGCTGCGCGAGGCGGAGGAAGAGGAGGAGCGCCGCAAGCACGAGTGGCTGATCGAACGCGAGCTCGACGTGCTGCCCACGCGCGAGCTGGCCATGCCGTGGAGCCGCGGCGGCGAAGAGGACTGGCGCTACCGCAAGTCGCTCTCGAGCTCGCTCCTGGTCGCGCTGCTCCTGATGGTGCTCCTGCCGCTGATCGACCTGCCGCTGCCCTTGCCCGAGCTCCCGCTCGAGCAGCCGGAGCGCTTCACGCGCCTGATCCCGGAGCGGCCGCGCACGCCGCCTCCCGTCACGCCGGAGGTGAGGCCGGAGCTCAAGCCGGTGCCGGTCGACAAGGCGCTGGCCGCGGCGGAGTCCAAGCGCACCGGACCCGCGAACGCGCCGGAACAGGCGCCGGGCGCGAAGGGCGTCCAGGCCTTCAAGGAGCGCTTCGCGGGTCTCGCTGCCGCCAAGCAGCCGATCGCCGAGCTCGGCCTGAAGGCGCGCATCAATCACGACGGCGACAAGGCGAGCGGTCCGATCGAGCGCGCGCTCGTCACGACCCGCGCACCCGGCTCGAGCGGCGGCGTGAACCTGGCGGCGCTCTCGCGCGGGCTCGGCAGCGGCGCGGGCCAGCACCTGCAGGGCGTCGAGGTCGCGCGCGCGACGAGCGCGATCGCGGCGATCGGCGACGGCGGCGGCGGCGACCGGCCCGTGGGCGGCGACGGCCCGGGCATCGGGCGCACGGACGAGGAGATCCAGATCGTCTTCGACCGCCACAAGGCCGCGCTCTACCGGCTCTACAACCGCGAGCTGCGCGTCGACCCGACGCTGCGCGGGCAGATCGTCCTGCGGCTGCGCATCGAGCCCGACGGCAGCGTCTCGCTGTGCGTGCTGCACGGCAGCGACATGGACGCGCCGCAGCTCTCCGCGCAGGTGGTGGAGCGCGTGAAGACCTTCGACTTCGGGGCCAAGGAAGTCCCCGCGATCACGATCCTGTATCCGATCGATTTCCTGCCGGCGACCTGATGCCGCGCAGGCATAGGAAGACCCACAGGCACTAGAAGCGCGATTCCAGACAAAGGCAAACCCACCGAAAGGTGGCGACGCAAAGTCTCCGGTCTACCGAGCCCTCGGGCTCCACGACAGCGGGACCGCCAGAATCGGACTCAACCGTCGGTTGCCTCTTCTTTTCTGGCCATGCGTTCGCCGCGAGCGAGTGGGCACGAGGAAGAGTGACCCGAAGGCTCCACAACCGACGCACCGCAAAGCACCACGCGCTCGCCGCGTTGCTGCTCTGCTTCGCCGCCTGGCTCCTGCCCGCGGCGCGCGCCGAGGCTCAGGGCCAGCTCACCTTCACGTCCGCGGAGGCGATCTGGCACAGCGCGACCGACGACACGCCCGGCGTCCAGCCGGGCGATCCCTCGATCACCAACGGCGTGCCGACCTCGAGCGTCAGCTGGGGCACGACCACCGGTCCGCAGAGCGGCTACGACGTCACGATCACGATCCCGGACCCGAACACGTTCCCGGTCGCGACCTTCGCGCACCGGAACTTCCCGGTCTCCGATCCCTCGCTGACCTCGATCCAGCTCGACTTCGTGCTCGACTTCCTGGTGAACGGCGTCCAGACCGGCCCGCTGACCTTTACCTTCACGTTCACGCACGAGGAGACGCCGAACAACCAGGACCCCTGTCCGTACCCGACACCGCCCGGTGAAGGCTGCACCGACCGCGTGACCTTCGTCGACGCGCCGGATCCGACCACGTTCACCGTCGGCGGCAAGACCTACACGCTGGGCCTGAGCTTCCTCGACGACAACGGCGATCCGGTCACCGAGTTCATCACGCTCGAGGGCGGGCTGGTCAACACCGCGAACCTCGACGGCGACTTCGTCCTGGTGCCGCCGGTGCTCGAGGTCGAGAAGTCGGGTCCGGCCGCGCTGTCGGTCGGACAGTGGGGCGTCTTCACGATCGACACCCGCAACACCGGGCCCAACGACGCCTGGAACACGACCCTCCGCGACGTGCTGCCGGACGGCGCGACGGGCGGCATGTGTGACGCCACGCCGGAGGTGCTGAGCGCGCAGGTGTTCGCGGCCGACGGCGTCACGCCCGTGCCGGGCAAGGGTCCGCTCGTCGCCGGCGCCGACTACGCGCTCACCTGGACCGGTGCGCCGGGCTGTGCGCTCTCGCTCACCATGCTCACGGCCGCGGGCGCGATCGACACGAACGAGCGTCTGATCCTCACCTACCGCACGCAGCTCGACGCCGGCAGCCAGGACGGCGTCGTGCTGACCAACGTCGCCGGCGCGGTCGAGTGGTACGACGACGAGGTCACCAACTCGGAGCGCGTGCTCCACACGCGGGCGCTCTCCGACGGCACGCCGGCCGTCGTCGATCACCAGGACGCGCACAGCGTCACGGTCGACCTGCGCGATTACCTGTTCGAGAAGACGGTCGGCAACGTGACGACGGGCGTGAGCCCGGCGGCGCAGGCCACGCCCGGCGACCGGCTGCGCTACACGCTCCGGCTCGAGAACCGCGGCGCGGAGCCGCTGCTCGATCTCGCGATCCGCGACGAGCTCGATCGCCTGAACGCGCCGCCGGTGTTCCAGGCCGGGACGCTCGCGATCCTGTCGGCGCCCGTCGGCGCGGACACGAGCAACACGAGCGCCACGGGCGGGGCCGCCGGCACCGGCGTGCTCGACGTGCGCGGCTTCGACGTGCCCGCGGGCGCGAGCGTCGAGGTCGTGTTCGAGGTCGTGCTCGCGCCCGTGATCGCGAACGGGAGCTACGCCACCAACCAGTCGCAGCTCGAGCTCGGCGGCGCCGCGTTCGCGGACAGCGACGATCCCGGCGTGAGCGGGCCGTCCGACCCGTTCGTCGCGGGCGACGAGGACCCGACGCGGGTGCTGATCGTCTCGGCGCCGGCGTTCCGCGTGCAGAAGCGGTCCGACGATCTCACGGGCGATCCGCTGGTCCTGCTGGCCGGCGAGACGCTGCGCTACACGATCACGGTCAAGAACGTCGGCACGGCCGACGCGAGCGACGCGAGCCTGCGCGACGCGGTGCCCGCGAACACGAGCTACGTCGCGGGCAGCACGCGCCTGAACGGGGCGGCGGTGCCGGACGGGCCGGGCGGCAGCTCGCCGCTCGTCGCCGGGATCGCGATCCACGCGCCGGAGAACCCGACGCCCGGGGCGATGCGCGCGGACGCCTCGGCCACGCCCGACAACGTCGCGACGATCGTGTTCGACGTGGTCGTGGACCCGGCCGCGGTCAACGGCACGATCCTCTCCAACCAGGGCTTCGTCTCCGCGCCCGGCGGCGGCGTGGTCGACCAGCCCTCGGACGATCCCGACACGGCGGCGCCGGACGATCCCACGCTCGACGCGGTGGGCGATCGTCCCGTGCTGTTCGCGCCCAAGAGCGCGGCGCTGTTCGTCGACGGCGGCGCGGCGGGCATCGTCGATCCGGGCGACGTGCTCCGCTACACGATCACCGTCTACAACAACGGCGGCCTCGCGGCCACGGGCGTCGTGCTGCGCGACTCGGTGCCCGCGAACACGACCTACGTCGCGGACTCCACGACCCTGAACGGCGCGCCGGTGGGCCAGCCGGACGGCGGGCTCTCGCCGCTGGTCGCGGGCGTGGCGGTGGGCACGATCGCGCCGGGCACGAGCGCGGTGCTCCAGCTGCAGCTGCAGGTGAACGCGGGGACGCCTGCGGGCACGATCATCTCCAACCAGGCGGTCGTTTCGAGCACGGAGCTCCCCGACCTGCTGACCGACGGCGACGGCGACCCGAGCACCGGCCCGGAGCCGACCGAGGTCGTGGTCGGGGCCGCGCAGGCGCTCGCGATCACCAAGCAGGTCGCGGTGGTCGGCGGCGGCGCGGCGCTCGCGGGCGGGACGCTCGAGTACGTGGTGCGCGCGGTGAACGTCTCCGGCGTGCCGGCCAGCTTGGTGGTGATCCGCGACGACCTCGAGAGCGCGACGCCGGGCACGCTCACGTACGTGCCGGGCTCGGCCACGCTGAACGGCTCCGCCGCCGGCGTGACGGTCGCGGGCTCGCTGATCACCGCGGACTACGGCGGGACCGCCGGGATGCTCGCGCCGAACGCGTCGGTGGTCCTGCGCTTCCGCGCGGTGATCAACCCGATGCTCGCGATGGGGACGCTCGTCACGAACACCGGCACGGTGTACTGGAACGATCCGACCCAGACCGCCAGCGCGAGCGTCTCGATCGCGGTCGGCGGCATGCCCGGCGTGGGCGTGCTGAACGGCGCGGCCTGGCACGACGCGAACTTCGACCGCGTGCAGGACCCGAGCGAGCGACGGCTCGCGGGCTGGCTCGTCGACCTCCTGCGCAACGGCGCGCTGCTCCAGTCCGCGACGATCGACGCCGCGGGCGCGTACCGGATCGCCGGCGTCGCGCCGAACACGGCCGGCGGCATCCAGTACGAGCTGCGCTTCCGCGCGCCGGACGCCGGCGCGATGACCGCCTCGCTCGGCCTCGCCGACTCGGCGTTCACCAACGGACCGCAGCGCATCAGCGACATCCTGGTTCCGTCCGGCAGCAACCTGCAGAACCTGAACCTGCCGATCACACCGAACGGCGTCGTCTACGGCGCGGTCGATCGCGCGCCGGTCGCGGGCGCCGCCCTGCGCATGCTCTCGGCCACGGGCGGCGCCGCGTTGCCGGCAGCGTGCTTCGACGACCCGGTCCAACAGGGCCAGCTCACCCGCGCGGACGGCTTCTACAAGTTCGACCTGAACTTCTCGGACGCCGCGTGCCCGAGCGGCGGCAGCTACCTGATCGAGGTTAGCGCGCCGGGCTCGACCTTCGCGGCCGGCTACTCGCAGCTGATCCCGCCGATCTACGGGCCGGCGACCGGGCCGCTCGGCGTGCCGACCTGCGGCGGCGGCCCGGACGACGCGGTGCCGTTCACGCTCGCGTTCTGCGAGGCGACGGCTTCGGAGCTCGCGCCGCCGCCCGCGGTCCGCGCGCGCACCGCCGGCACGAACTACTCCGTGCACCTCGTGCTCGACGCGGGCGCGCCGCCGGGCTCGAGCCAGATCTTCAACAACCACATCCCGCTCGATCCGGTGCTCGACGGCCTGGTCGCGATCACCAAGACCACGCCGTCCATGAACGTCACGCGCGGCCAGCTCGTGCCCTACGAGATCACGCTCAACAATCCGCTGGCCGCGGAGCTGACCGACGTGGCGATCGTCGATCGTTTCCCGGCCGGCTTCCGCTACGTCGAGGGCTCGGCGCGCATCGACGGCGTGCCGAACGAGCCGGCGAACAGCGGCCGCGAGCTCGTCTTCTCGAACCTGTCCGTGCCGGGCTCGGGCCGGATCGTCCTGCAGCTCCTGCTCGCCGTGAGCGCGGGCGTCAGCGAGGGCGAGTTCGTGAACCGCGCCCAGGCGCTCTCCGAGCTGACCGGCACGCCGCTCTCGGGCGAGGCGTACGCGACGGTGCGCGTGATTCC
>Ga0187893_10013954_pt1 | contig 11064 bp, 10 predicted proteins | sample MA1701074metaG_FD_139574 | JGI IMG/M metagenome (GOLD analysis project Ga0187893, IMG submission 139574) | White microbial mat communities from a basaltic lava cave in the Kipuka Kanohina Cave System on the Island of Hawaii, USA - MA170107-4 metaG ...
GGCCGCGAGAGCGCCCCGTCCAAGCCATACAAGCGGTTGCTCATCAGCGGGGCCGAGGAACACGGGCTGTCTGACGGGTATGTCGCGTTTCTCGAATCGATCCGCCCCGCTCCGTCTTGACGTTATCGTGAGCGCTTGACTGATCCTCCGGTAGCCCGCCGCGAGCTCGAGCGACTCGAACTCAGGCAAGCCCTCGTCACAGGATCAGCCGAACGACGATACAGGTAACGAGGCAGGAGACAATCCAATACGCCGAATCGATCTCACTAGGGAGCGAAGCGGGCTGACCCAGCCCTGTCTAAAGGTCTAAGCAGTCATGATGCGAGACCCCGCAGGCGAGAGACAGATTGTGAGTTCGATGCATCCTTCTCTAGCCGCTGTCGTCGGCAAGGAGAAGTTTGAGGAGTGGTATCACGAAGTTTTTAAAGTCGATCCAATGCCGTGGTGCTGGCTCCTGGAAGAGGATCTCAGGTTTTTGACCCGCTTCTTCTCCATTGAGGAATTAAGGCAATATTACGGAGACGATCTACGTAACGGACGCCAGCTCCTGCAGGCCATCTACGAGATCCACTGTGCGGCAGCGTTCGCTGGTATCGGGAGAAACGTCCGCTTGCACGTTTCACACTCGAGTGCTCCAGGGCAATCGAATTCCAGTTTTGATATTGAAGTTGAGATCGCGGGAACGACCGTCGCAATTGAGGTCAAGACAAAGCATGACAAGACTCTGTGGAATACGCCCCCAATTGATCCAGGAAATGGCGGCGAGTCTCTTCCCTCCGGCATCACCTTCCATGAGCTTAGTAGTGACGCTCTCGGTCCGTACGAGCGAGACTTCCTGGCAACAAGTAATCTAAGTGGTTCCCAGGCCGCTGCCCACGGAATACCTCATTACAAGGAACTTCGTGACCGAATTGAGGAAAGCCTTCGGCAATTGCCTGAGGCTGGCCGCAATATCGTGGTGCTCGGGCACATCGAGGGTCGGGATGAGGATCTTGACGAAGCCTTGGGCGGTGTTAGAGAGATTTGGGCAGTTAGGACACCAACACGGCCAAGGCACGTCCAAGTGCGGCTGCCGGGGGGAATATTTGCGGGTCTCGAGGGGTTTGAGCACTTCAACGCACTAAACGCCGTCGTGTGGATGAGATTGGATCCTAGAGGTCCAATGATAGTTCAGCGGTCGCGCCTTTTCGTAAACCCCCACGCCCAACACCCGCTCCCTGAGAAAGTCGAGTGTAATCTCATTCAGGCTTTCGATAGAAAAAGGGTCTTGGCGGAGGAACTCACACGAATTCGCGAACGACTGATGATGGGGTATGATCCTGACAAGATCATTCTATTCGGATCTCTGGCTACTGATCGCGTCCATCAGTGGAGCGACATCGATCTCGTCATCATTAAGGATACAGATCGACGGTTCGTCGAAAGAGGAATCGAGGTTTGCAGGATCACGCGACCCGAAGTCGGTGTGAACTTTTTTGTCTATACCACAAAGGAATTCGAAGGTCTGAAACAGCAGGGCAACTTCTTTATCATGGACGAAGTTCTGGGTGAGGGCCGCGTCATCTATGACAAATATGCAGAGGTGGCTTGAGCTCGCCGGCGATGATGTCAGGATGGCTGAACTTGCCATGGCTGAAGGGATTCTGCATCAGGTCTGCTTTCACAGCGAGCAAGCAGCTGAGAAGCTGCTGAAAGCATACTTGGTTTCGAGGAAAGGATCTTACCCCAAAACTCATTCTCTGATCCAGTTGTTTCACCTTTGTCGAATGGAGGACAGCGGTTTCGAGGATCTTGCTGAGCGCTGCGAGTTCCTCGATCAGTTTTATATCGCAACGCGATATCCCGATGCTCCTATCGCTACAGGGCCTGCTGGATCACCGAGCATGCCTGACGCAGAGAAAGCGATGAGTGCAGCGACATACATTCGTACCTTCGTTCTATCGCGGATAGGTTCCTAAGTTTCTCTATGAGGAGGTCTCTGTTGATGTCTTACGAGGCGGTCATCGGGCTGGAGGTGCACGCCCAGCTCCTGACCGGCTCCAAGATCTTCTGCGGGTGTCGCGCCGCCTTCGGCGCGCCCCCGAACAGCCAGGCCTGCCCGGTCTGCCTGGGCATGCCGGGTGTCCTGCCGGTTCTGAACAGACGGGCGGTGGAGTTCGCCATCAAGACGGCGATCGCCCTGGACTGCGAGATCGCTTCGTGGTGCCGCTTCGCGCGGAAGCATTACTTCTACCCCGACATGCCGAAGAATTATCAGATCTCCCAGTACGAACTCCCGCTCGCCAGGCGGGGCGCGATCGAGTTCCCGATCGACGGCTCCATCACGCGAGTCCGCATCCATCGCGTGCACCTGGAGGAAGACGTCGGAAAGTTGCTCCACGCCGGCGCCTTTCAGGACGCCGAGGTGAGCTTTGTCGATTTCAACCGGAGCGGCGTTCCGTTGATGGAGATCGTCAGCGAGCCGGACCTCCGCGACCCGGACGAGGCGGCCGAGTATCTCCGGCAGCTCCGGGCGATCCTGGTCTACCTGGAGGTCTGTGACGGGAACATGGAGGAGGGGAGCCTGCGCTGCGACGCCAATGTCTCGGTCCGGCGCGCCGGCAGCGAGGAGCTGGGAGTCAAAGCCGAGATCAAGAACATGAATTCCTTCAAGCATGTCCAGAAGGCGCTGGCGTTCGAGATCGAGCGGCAGGTTCGGGTCCTCGAGGCGGGAGGGCGGATCGTCCAGGAGACGCGCCTCTGGGACGCCGACAAAGAGATGACCGCACCGATGCGCAGCAAGGAGTACGCCCACGATTACCGCTACTTCCCCGAACCCGATCTCGCGCCCCTCGCAGTCGGCAAGGAATGGGTCGATCGGGTCCGCGCCACGATGCCTGAGCTGCCGCTGGCGCGCCGGGCCCGATTCGGGCGCGAGTACGGCATTCCCGATTATGACGCGGCGGTCCTCACCGCCTCGAAGGCGCTGGCCGACTACTTCGAGCAGGTCGTGACAGCAGGTCCGGAGCCCAAGGCCGCCAGCAACTGGGTGATGGTGGAGTTGCTTAGGCTGTTGAATCGAGACGGCCGTGAGATCGCGGACAGCCCGATCGCCCCGACTGAGCTGGCTGCTCTGCTCCAGCTTCTCAAGCGGGGGACGATCAGCGGGAAGATCGCCAAGACGGTCTTTGAGGAGATGTACCGAACCGGGAGACCGGCGGCGACCATCGTCCAGGAGCAAGGGCTCACCCAGATCTCCGACCAGGATGCCCTCCTACGACTGATCGAGGAGGTCCTCGCCCAGCATCCCGGCCCAGTGGCCGACTACCGGAAGGGGAAGGTGCAGAGCTTCACCTTTCTGGTCGGCGCCGTCATGAAAGCCAGCCGGGGCAAGGCCAACCCACAGCTCATCAACGAGCTGCTCCGTTCCCGCCTCGGGGCAGGCGCGGCCGGAGGAAGCCGGTGACCCCGGGTCGTCGAAAGTTGCTGCTGGTGTCGCTCGTCGTGCTGGGCGCGATCACGGCCCTCCTCCTGGTCGTCCCGCTCCTGCTAAACCAGCAGCGGTACCGGAGCCTGTTGGCTGACCGGGTCAGTCGTCAACTCAACAGGCAGGTGACGGCCGAGGGCCTTCGGATCCGCTTCCTTCCGCGCCCCGGCGCATCGATCCTCGGCGTCACGATCGCCGATCGCGCCCCCTGGTCGGGCACGTTCATCGAGGCCGAGCGGCTCGACGTGAGCCTCAAGCTCCTGCCGCTCCTCCGAGGCGATCTACAAGTTGATCAGATTCGGATCGAGCGGCCGCGTATACGGGTGGCCGAGGGGCCGGACGGGTGGAACATCGATGATCTGGTCAGGCCTGCCGAGAGGCCGTTATCGGCCGAGCAGCGACGAAGCCAGGGAACGAAGCCGACCAAGGGACAGCCGATCGTCCCCATTCTGCTGGCCGGGGCGCTGCGTGTCAGTGGCGGCACCCTTGTGGTCGATCGACAGTCACGCGGCGCTGGTTCGACCGTTCTGGAAATTCGCGACTTCAACGTGGATGCCGGGGCGCCGTCCCCTTCGACCCCCGTTCGGATCGATGTCAGTGGACGCCTGCCCGGAGCGACCTCCGGCTCCTTCGAACTTTCCTGTCGCGCGCGACCCGAGGACGCGGACCGCCTCCCGCTCGAGGCACACCTGAGGATTCGGGATGCCGCGGTGCCCCACCTGGTCTCGTCGCTCGGCCTCGGCGCCCCCTCCGCCGGCGCGCTCGGCGGCACCGTCGATCTTGAGGTCCTGGCGGCAGGGGACTGGCCTCGCCTCGACTTCGAGGCCAACGCGGATCTGACGCGCCTGGCCGTGGCCCTCGGGGACACGCCCGGCAGGGCCCCGCGAGAGAAGGCGTGGCTACGGGCCAAAGGACATTGGGACGGCGAGGCGCTCGACCTGCGCGAGGCCAGCCTGCGCTGGAAGGAGCAGGCAATCGACGGGCGCCTTCACGTCGCGACCCTGACGACCCCCAGGATCCGCTTCGACCTGAACGCGCCTCGCCTGGACATCGAGCCCCTGCTCGCGATCGCGAGCGCCCTCAACTCAAATGAGAGTTTAACGCACACGGCTCGGCGAGGCGGCGATCGCGCAGCGCGTCCCAGCGACACCCGGGAGCGAACCAGCCAGGCCGATGGAGTTGAGCTCGAAGGGCGAGTCCGGTCCGGCGCGGTGCACTGGAGGGGAGTGCTCTTGACCGCAGTGGAGACAGACCTCCGCTACGCCAGAGGGCTCCTCGCGATACGCCGGCTCCGGGGGGGATTCTACGGCGGGGTTCTGTCTGGCGACGCCGCGCTCGTCTTGCGCGGGCGAAACCCGCGCACCTCGATCAAGGCCCGCCTGCAAGACGTGCAGGTCGAGCCCCTCCTCAAGGCATTGCACGAGGAGCGGTGGCGGCTCAGCGGGATCATGGCCCTTGATTCGAGCTTGGAGCTGGTCGGGCGCCCCGGACCCGGCGCGCTCGCGAAGGCGATTGGCCAGGGCGACCTGATCGTCACGGGGGGTCGGGTGACCGGATACCCTCCCCTGGAGAAGGTCACTCGAACCTTTGACCCGATCCTGAAGGAGGTCGGCGCCTCCGCCCGGCTGAACGAGTTCGATCGTCTCACCGCCCACTGGACGCTCAACAACGGGACCCTGGCAACCCGAGATCTCTTACTCCAACGGGCGGGGGGCACACTCTCTGCCTCCGGAAGCATGAACGTGCTGACCGACACGCTGGATTTCGACGTCAGAGCCAAAGTGGCGAGAGCAACGCTGGAGGCCAAAGTCAGCGGGAACCGCGCCGACCCCGTTGTGACCGTCGATGTGGGCCGCATCGAGCGGCGCATCAAGACAGAGGTCGGCAGGGCCCTGAAGGACGAGAAAGGCAAGGCCTGGGAGAAGATGCTGCGGGAGCTCCTCGCTCGCTGAGGCGACCCAGATGCGCGCGGCCATCGTCACCCCGTTCTATTTTCCCTCGGTCCGCGGCAATTCGATCACCGTCCAGCGGATCGAGTCGGGGTTGCGGGACCACGGGCTGATCGTGCGGGTCTGGAGCTTGGAGAATGGCCTCTCCGCCTCGGACCTGTTCGAGGCGCTGCACGAATTCGACCCCGATCTCGTGCACGGGTTTCATGCCACCGCGTCAGGTCGGGTCGTCGCGGAGACGGCGAGGCAGTTGGGCGCCGCCTCGATCCTCAGCGTCACCGGCACCGATGCGAACATCGATCTCTTCGATCCCGAGCGACGGGCGTCGATCATCGAGGCGTTGCGGCAGGCGACCCGGATCGTGGTCTTTCACGACGTGATCCGGGCCAAGATTGCCGGAGAGCTCCCGGAGGTAGCGGATCGTATCCGGGCCATCGGCCAAACCGTCCGATGCCGGGAGGCCCCGTTCGACTTTCGCGCCAGACTCGATGTCTCCCCCAATGACGTCGTCTTCTTCATCCCGTCAGGCATCCGTCAGGTCAAGAACGTGACCTTCTGTCTGAGGCCGCTGGAGGAGCTCCGGCGACGCTATCCGCAGATCAAAGCGGTCTTCGTGGGTCCCATGATCGAGGCAGATGAAGGGAAACGGCTCGAGGAGGCGCTGAAAGATCGACCCTGGGCCTTCTACCTCGGGCCGGTCTCCCATGAGGAGCTGTGCGCGATGCTCAAGTCGGTCGATGTGGTGGTGAATTCGTCCCTGTCCGAAGGGGGCATGGCCAACAGCATTCTCGAGGCGATGAGCCGGGGGCGAGCCGTCCTGGTCTCCGACATCGAGGGGAACCGCACGGTGGTGAGGCACGGTATCGATGGATTGTTGTTCCGCTCCGAGACGGAGTTTCGTGAGCAGGCGGAACGGCTCATCCGCGACCCACAGCTCCGCCACGAGCTGGGACGGGACGCCAAGCAGAAGATCGAACGAGAGTTCTCACGGGAGGGGGAGATCCAGGAGTACCTGCAACTCTATCAGGAGGCGATCGGCGCCGCGGCGCGCCGATAACGCCGGCATATCATGGATATCCACGTGCTCGAGGCCTTCTGCAGGATCGTCGAGTCGGGGAGCTTCTCGAAGGCGGCCGGGGCGCTGTACCTGACCCAGCCCACCGTGAGCGGCCACATCAAGAAGCTGGAGGAGGAGGTGGGAGTCCGCCTGCTCGATCGCCTCGGACATCGGGCGACCCCAACCAAGGCCGGAGAACTCCTGTACCGCTATGCCAAGCAGATCCTGGCTCTCCGGCGTGAGGCCGAACAGGCGCTCGATGAATTCAAAGGGGGCCTGAGAGGCGAGTTGACGATCGGGGCCAGCAGTATCCCCGGCGGCTACGTCCTGCCGCCCCTGGTCGGCCAGTTCAAGTCGCTGTACCCCGACATCACCATCACCCTCAAGGTCTCGGACTCGAAGCAGATCGTGGATGCCGTGCTTGGCGGGGCGTACGAACTTGGCGCGGTCGGGGCGAAATTCGACGACCCCAGAATCGACTATCAGAAGTTCGCCGAGGACGAGATTGTCCTCGTCGTCCCGCCGGGGCACCCGTGGGCCTCGCGAGGGAGCATCGCGCCCGAGGAACTCGGCGACCAGCCGTTTTTCCTCAGGGAGCGCGGGTCAGGGACACGCAAGATCATGGAACAGGCGCTGGATCATCACAATATCCCGATCCGCGCCTTCAAGGTGATCGGGGAGATGGGCAGCAACGAGGCGATCCGTCAGGCGGTCAAGGCGGGCGGGGGCGTGGCCATCATCTCAAGGTTGGCCGTGAAAAGCGACATCAAGTGCCGCGAGCTGGCGGTCGTCGACGTCGCCGGGCTAAAGCTGACGAGAGATTTTTTCCTGATCACTCACCGGCATCGCTCACACTCTCCGGTCTGCAAGGCCTTCCGCACATTCCTGGGCGTGCCCGCGCTGCACGGCGATGCCCGTCAGCCCTAAGCTGATCCTGCCAGCCGACGATTGACGATAACGGAACGGCCCTCCGGGAGTCCAACACGCCCGAAGGGCCATTTCAGGCCTCAGCGAAACGGCCGCCACTGTAATCGACGGCCGGGTGGTTCATTGCCTCCAGAACTGGTACGCGACTCCCCAGACACCGTACACCATGAACCGTACCTTGTCGCCGGGCTTGACGTGCTCAGCATCCAGATCCTGCCGTCCGGTCGGGCTCAGTTGATACGTGTTGGTCCCACCGTACTCGCGGATCGTGATCGTATCGCCCGTCTTGTCGATGCTGACGACCTGTCCCTCTCGGAATTCCTGATCGACGTCGGGTGGGCCGGCCTCCAGCGATTGCCCGATGGTCGCCAGGCCTATCGCGAAGAGGGCTGCGGCCACTACTGCGGCTGTTCGAATCGAGGTACCTCGCATACCGTCCCTCCTTTCTACGAGCTACAATTCCCGGTCACTTCGCCGGCTCGATCGCCTTACCGACCTTCTCGATCTCTTTTCCGATCGCCTCAAGACCCTTGCCGACCTCGGCGGGCACCCAGCCGGCCCCTTCGATCAGTTTCCCGGCCACCAATCGCGCACCCTTGACCGCCTCCACCACGCCGGCTTCTCCCTTCTTCCCGATCCAGGCCGCGGCATGTTCGAGGTGGATCGCCGCCGCCTTGAGATCCTGCCCCGCCTGACGAGCCGTTTTCTTGCCCCACGCGGCCGCCGCCTTGAGGTGGTGATGGCGAGCCAGAGCCTGGTGTGCGCGCGCAAAGACCGCGTCCAGGTCCTTGACCGCGGCGACGGCACCCCGCTCCACGCCGTCGGCCAACTTGCCCAGATCGCGGGCGGCGGCCAGGAGGGCCTTCCTCCCGTCAGCACTCGCGCGGCCCGCTTCCAGTCTCAGAAAGGCCGCCCCCTCTCGAATCTCCTGCGCGGCCGCCTTCAAATCTTTCTTGAGGAAGCCTTCGCGTCCCTTCTGGAGGTGCTCGTCCGTTTCGTCCAGGAGGATGAGTGTGACATCCTCCTCAACGAGGATATACCCCTCGGGGGCCTTCGCCGGCGGCTGGGCCTTCTTCTCCGCGGGCGCCTGTGCAGTGCCTGTCCCCACCCATCCCACCGTCGAACCGATCGCGATCACGAGAGCCACGATGATCCTCATCCTGATGTCCCTCATCCGTTTTCCTCCTTTGGCTGAAGGCACCGTGCAAGTTCGGCGCATCGACCCGTCACCCGCCTGCCCGTGTCAATCCATCTCGCGTGGGGCCCGGCCCAACCCTATGCCGCCTTCAGTTCCGAGGTGCAGTGCGGGCACCGGGTGGCCTTGAGCGAGATGATGGACAGGCAATACAGGCACTCCCTGGTCGTCGGCGGGGCCGGGGCTGCCTCCGGCTCGCGCGTCATTCGATTGACCTGTCGGACCAGCAAGAAGATCACGAACGCCACGATGAGAAAGTCGAGCACGGCATTGAGAAACACACCGTACCGAATGGTGGCAGCGCCGGCCGCCTTCGCATCTGCCAGGGTGGCATAGGGTCTGCCCGAGAGATTGATAAACAGGTTGGCGAAATCGACGTTGCCCAGCACAAGGCCGATCGGCGGCATCAGGACGTCGTTGACGAATGAGGTGACGATCTTGCCGAAGGCGACGCCGATAATGATCCCGATGGCCATGTCCAGGACATTGCCCCGCATGGCAAACGCTTTGAACTCCTTCAGCATCTTCACGTCTCTCCGCTCTCTACTTCGTTTCCACCTTCTTCACGACCATCTGGTAGTACACGGTGACCTTGTCGCCCTTCTTCGCCTTCATGTCCTTCATCCCCTGGGTCGAGAACTCCCAGATCTCGCCACCCTTATCCACCTTCAGGATCTTGGACGGGCCATCGACCTCGGTGACCGTCCCGGTGTACTGGTACTGTTTGAGAGCCGCGGCGACTGACCAGCTCGCGACGGCCGCCACGAGGGCAACCATCGCCACGAGAACCACGATACTCCGCTTACGCATCGTCCTCTCCTTTTCCCGGCGGAAGCGTCCGCCCGAATTGAATCAGGTCAACAGTCCTCATGCGTCCCGCACGACCGGCCCCATGCCGGCCGAGACAGGAACGGCCCATCACGCCCACGCCGGCGTGCTCGTCCCGTGCGAATCCTGCCGGTGTGGCGCCCACACCAGCGCGACGAGCCGCACCGAGACGTTCGTCTTTTTCGGCTTCACGACCACGGTGTCCAGCCGCTCGGTCCGAGGATCGGTCTTGGCTTCCATCGCCTCCATCTCGGACTTGAACTGAGCGTCGAGATCCGCAAGCTGCTGCCGGATGGCTTCCACCGTCTCCTGCGCCCGACCGATATCCTGCTGCTCTTTCAGGACACGGCCGACGCCGCGCGCAGCCGTCGTCGCCCGGCCGATGGTGGAGGCGCTGACGCCCTTTCGCCCGAGGACAGCGCCCAGGATCGTGGCGCCGACCGAGACCGCGGTCTGGAGCCCCCGCTCCATGACCTGCCCCTTCTCGCGCTCCACCGCTTGCTGGGCGCGACGCAGGCGTTCCTCCAGGGCGGCGAGCTTCGGCGCGTACGTCTTCCTGAGCTCCTCCTTCCATCGGTCGCGCTCCTCTCGGGCAGCCTCCTGCAGCCGGATCCGGAAGTCACGCTCCGTCTCACCCGGCTTGGAGCACTCCTTCGAGCCCGGCCGCTTGAGCAGCTCGAGCGTCTGGTTGGCGTAGAGCCAGTTTGCGAAGTCACGGCTCCACTGCCCGTAGCTTTTGGCCCTTCCTGCCGCTGCCGGCAATTCGGCATACCGCGCCGGTTCCTGGGGCGATCGCTCCAGGTCGTTCACGGCGACATCGACGTCCGTCGCATCCTCCCATTTCACGGGGATCGCCTCGCCGGTGATCGGAGCCAAAACCGCGACCTCTTCCGTGACGTCCACCGCGGACTTCGCGTCGGCGAAGCGGACCGTGCCCGACCCGAGCAGCAACGGATGATAGACCAGACCGCTCCCATCGGTCCGGCCTCCCCTGACGGGCAAGAAGTACTGCGGGATATCCGGGGGGAGCACGGGCCGCGCGCCATCCTTCGCCGCTCTGACCCCGCCCCCACGCGCAGCAGCAGCCGGCGCGGGTGCCGCCGCCGTCTGCGGTTCCCCCGGCGCTCCGGCGGCTGACTTCTGGGGCTCCATCAGCCGCTTGATCTGGCTCCGGGTGAGGGGACCACGCAGGTACGACATCGCCCAGCGGCTTTCGAACACCTCCAGCGCATCGTCGTGGACGTTGTTGAGCAGGAAGATCCGGCTCCCCAGCCCGGCCAACACCTGCTCCATCTGTTGCCGGTCGAATCGCGCCCCGGTGCCGGCAGCCGCCCCCTCAAGCCCATCAAGGACACGGCCCTTGTCCCGGTCGGTCTGAAGGCGTCCGATGAACCAGGTGCCGGTGTTGGCAAGCCCCTTGTAGTCGAGGTCCACCGGGTTCTGCGTGGCAAGGACGATCCCGACGCCGAAGGCGCGGGCCTGCTTCAACATGGTCAGGAGCGGGAGCTTCGACGGTGGGTTGGCAACGGGCGGGAAGTACCCGAAGATCTCATCCATGTAGACGATGGCGCGCAGGCTGGTCGTCCCGGACTGGGTGCGCATCCAGCCGAGCGTCTCGTTGAGGAGCAGCGAGACGAAGAAC
>Ga0187893_10013955_pt1 | contig 11064 bp, 11 predicted proteins | sample MA1701074metaG_FD_139574 | JGI IMG/M metagenome (GOLD analysis project Ga0187893, IMG submission 139574) | White microbial mat communities from a basaltic lava cave in the Kipuka Kanohina Cave System on the Island of Hawaii, USA - MA170107-4 metaG ...
GGCGATCAGCGGCATCGTGCAGTGGCCGACCGAGCCGTAACCGATCATGAGGATGCGGCCGTCGAACTTGATCTTGCTTGCCATAGTCTTCCCCTAGCGATGGCGTCTTCTCACGCCACTCTTCTTCACTGTCATGCCCGGGCTTGACCCGGGCATCCATCTTGACGCGGCACGATGGATCGCCGGGTCAAGCCCGGCGATGACATCGAAAGGAAACAATTCGCCGATGATCGGCTCTGACCGACAGGCCCTTAGATACAATAGGTCTGCAGCGGCGCAAAGCCGTTGAAGCCGACCGACGAGTAGCTCGAGGTGTAGGCGCCGGTGCCGAGGATGGCCACCTTGTCGCCGACCTTGAGGTCGAGCGGCAGCTGGTAGTCGCTGTGCTCGTAGAGGATGTCGGCGCTGTCGCAGGTCGGGCCCGCGATCACCACCGGGCCGGTCTCGCCGCCGTCGCGCTCGGAGACGATCGGGTACTTGATCGCCTCGTCCATGGTTTCCGCCAGGCCGCCGAACTTGCCGATGTCGAGATAGATCCAGCGCTTGCGTTCCGTATAGTCCTTGCGCGCGATCAGCACGACCTCGGCCTGGATCACGCCGGCACCGCCGGCGAGGGCGCGGCCCGGCTCGACGATCATGTCCGGCAGGTCGTTGCCGAAGTGGCGCGTCACCGCCTTCATGACGGCGTCGGCGCAGGTCTCCGTCACCGGCACGTCGCTGCGATAGCGGGTCGGGAAGCCGCCGCCGAGATTGAGCAGGCGCAGGTCGAGCCCGTCCTCGCGCAAGCGGCGGAACAGCTTCGCCGCGGCGCCGACCGCCTTGTCCCAGGCATTGAGGGCCGTCTGCTGCGAGCCGACATGGAACGACACGCCGCAGGGATCGAGGCCGCGCTCCTTCGCCCGCAGCAGCAGCGCCGCCGCCATCGACGGCGTGCAGCCGAACTTGCGCGACAGCGGCCAATCGGCGCCCTGACCATCGGTCAGGATGCGGCAGAAGACCGAGGCGCCCGGCGCCGCGACCGCCAGCTTGTCCAGCTCAGCGTCGCTGTCGAAGGCGAAGAGGCGCACGCCCTTCTCGTAGGCGTAGGCGATGTCGCGCTCCTTCTTGATCGTGTTGCCGAAGGAGATGCGCTCCGCCGGCGCGCCGGCGGCGAGGCAGAGATCGATCTCGCCGCGGCTGGCGACGTCGAAGCATGAACCGAGCTCGGCCAGCTTGCCGAGGATCTCCGGCGCCGGGTTCGCCTTGACGGCATAGAAGATACGCGCCAGCGGCAGGCGCCGCTCCAGCTCGCGGTAGTTCTCTTCGATCACCGCGAGGTCGATGACGAGGCAGGGCGTCTCCGGTCGTCGATCGGCGAGGAACTGATGGATGCGGTCGGTCATGTGAGGCTCCAGTCCGCGGGCCGGGATGCCGGCGCACGCGCGTTCGGGTTTTCGAGGTGTCGAAGACGCCGCCGGCAGAGCCATCGTCAGGCCCGCGGGCGGCCGCTTCTAGATCGGGAGTCCCGGACTGGAGAGCGGGCTCTCGCGATCGATCAGCAGCTGATAGGCGCGCCGCAGCACCGCGACGGGCTTCTGCGGGCGGAGGCCATGCCAGGATGTGCGGACGAGTCTGCGGGGCTGATGCCCCATCCGGTTAGCAATCATCGCCGTTTCCCTCTCGGCATCGGCGGCTTCGCGAACCGCCCGTTACACCAAAAAGGACGCGTACCGTCGTTGCATAACCACTGGGGGGCCATTGGCACGTGCGTTGTGCGTCGCTTGCGAGAATTAGGGCGATTTCACCAGACTTCAAGAAAAAATTCGTTAAGGGCCGGAAAAAAGTTCCGGGCGATCCGTGAGTTGCCGTCGCTGGCGCAGATCGGACGCCAACGATGGGGTCGATCTCGCCGTGGATGTTGGCTATGAGGGCGTCCACACATTCCACAGGAGGTTTTTCCATGCTGCGACGGTTGGCCACCTGGTGCATCGCACTGCTGTCTCTGGCCCATGCCGCAGCGGCCGTGGCGGAGGACGCACCCGCGACCGCCGCCGCCGTCCTGACCGTCGTCGGCAACATCTCGCAGGGCAACCGCCCGCCCTTCGACAAGTTCGAAGACCCGTTCTTCGCCTATCACGAGCGCTCGTTCGCCAAGGCCTTTGCCTTTGACGTCGCCATGCTGGAGGGACTCGGCATGCACAGCGCGACGATCTCGTTCGCGGGCTGGCCGCGGCCCATCCGTGTCGAGGGCCCATTGCTACGGGACGTTCTGAATGCTGCCGGAGCAGCCCAGGGAACTGTGGCCACCGTCGCCCTCGACGGCTTCGCCACGGAACTCAGCCCCAGCGATCTGGCGGCCGAAGATTGGATCGTCGCCATCAAGGAGAACGGCCGCTACCTCGGCATCGGCCAGCGCGGACCGGCCTGGATCCTGTACGCCCGGCGCGATGGAAAGACGGCGACCGCCGAAGACGAGCAGCGTTGGCCCTGGGCTGTGTTTCTCATCGAGGCCCGCTGAGATCGCTCAAAGTCTTCGGTGACGTGACTGCCCGCAACCGAGCGCACTCTCTGCTTGGCTTTTTTGGGCGACCGGCAGCCGCGTGCGCCTATGCGAACCACGCGCTCGCGGCGGCACCGAGCAGGCCCGAGTCGCCGCCGAACGCGGCTCGGCAGATCGTCAGCGTGCGCGCGTCATCGCTCCAGATGTGCTCCCGCGTCGCGGCGACGAGCCACTCCCAATACGGCCCCTCCGCCGCGCCGAGCCCGCCGCCGACCACGATCGCTTCCGGATCCAGCAGGTTGACGGCAAGGCCGAGGCTGACGCCGAGCGCATGGGTAGCGCGCTCGACGACCCGGCGGGCCACGTCCTCGCCCCCGGCGGCAGCGGCGATGACGTCCTCGGCCGACGCGACGGCCGGGCCGCCCAAGGCCGCGTATCGGGCCGCCAGAGCGGCGCCGCCGGCTACGTCTTCGAGTATATAGGCGGCCAGCTTACCGCAATGCGGACAGGGCATCGAGATCGGGCTGCTGGCGAGGGCGAGCGCATGGCCGCGGGCACCGGCGTGCGGCACGCCGTCCTTCACCCAGCAGGAGCTGATTCCCGTGCCGACATTCAGATAGAGAAACTGCCCGTAGGTCCGTCCGGCGCCGAAGCGGGCTTCGGCCAGGGCGGCGGCGCGCACGTCGGCCTCGACGACGGCGGGGACCATCGCCGCGAACCGGTCGCGCACCGGCAGTCCCCGCCAGTGCACGCGGTGGGCGCTGCCGACCCGCCCCGCCAGATCGACCAGCTCGCATAGGGATACGCCGATGGCGCGGCACGGCGTGCCCTCGGCGGCGGTGCGGTCCAGGAGCGCCTGGACATGACGGCAGACATCGTCGAGGAAGGCGGCGCCGCTCGCCGCGCCGGACGGCGTCTTCAGGATCTCCCGGCGAACCACCCGGCAATCCGGAAACGCGGCGACGCACAGCGCCGTCTTGCTGCCGCCGACGTCGACGCCGACCGTCCAGGCGGGTGCGGGCATCAACTGCCGGGCAGGTAGCGCGGCGCCACGCCGAACAGGAACTCGACCGGATCGGCGGTGAGGTTCTGGTACTGATGCGGCGAACCCTGGGGGACGTAGAACCCGTCCTGCGGATGAAGCTCGAACCAGCGCTGGCCCTCGGCCTCGGGCGCCAGGATGTTGAGCTGGCCCGTCAACAGATAGAGGCTTTCGTCGCCGCCTCGCACTTCGACGTCCGAGCGCTGCCCCGGCAGCAGCCGCATGCGGCCGACGGTCAGGTGCTCGGTCGCGGCGTAGAGGCCGACGAGCGCAGACTGCGTGCGCCCCTCCAGCCGCCAGTGCAGATCGGCATCGCGCAGGACGCGCATCGATTGCGTGGCGCGCGCCGCCTCGGCCTCCATCGGCAGCTTCCCCAGCCACTGGTCCTGCATATAGACCGGGCGGTCGACATAGGGCCGGGTCCGCGCGTAGGCACCGGACGTTCCGGTCGAGGGCGGCGGCGCGAAGAACTCCAGCACCCGCAGCGGCGTCGCGCCGATGTTGAACCCGTGATGCCAGGTATCCCGGCGGAAGAAGATCGCTTCGCCCGTCTCCGCGACCTGGACCTCGCCCGTCTCGGGATTGGCGCAGGCGAACCGGCCGGCCAGCACGTAGAGGACCTCGTCGGCGCCGAAGACGGTGCGGTACTCCTGCGAATGGCGGAACGCCTGGCCTGGCGCCAGGCCGAAGACCAGCTGGTGGATCTTGTCGCTCGAGACATATATCCAGTCGTCGACCGTGCCGGAGGCATCGTCGCCCCAGAGGTGCCGCGTCACCCCGGCATAGGGAATATGGGTCGGCCGGTCGAACGTCGGCCGCGGCGAAGACTTGTAGGCCATTGGCCCTCCGTTCTCACGCCTGCTTGGCGTCGATGATGCCCTTGCGGATGGTGCGGGTGCGGGTGAAGAGCTCTTCGAGCTTGTCGCCTTCGCCCCAGCGGATGTTGCGCTGGAGGGCGGCGAGATCCTCGGAGAAGCGTCCGAGCATCTCCAGGATGGCTTCGCGGTTGTTGAGGAAGATGTCGCGCCACATCACCGGATCGGAGGCGGCGATGCGCGTGAAGTCGCGGAAGCCGCTGGCGGAGAACTTGATCACCTCCTTCTGCGTCGCCTCCTCGACGCCGGTCACCGTGCCGACGATGCAGTAGGCAATGAGGTGCGGCAGGTGCGAGGTGATGGCCAGCACCTGGTCGTGGTGCGCGGCCTCCATGATCTCGAGCAGGCTGCCGCAGCGCCGCCACAGCTCGGCCAGCTTCTCGACCGCGGCGGCGTCGGTGCCGGCCGGCGGCGTCAGGATGCACCAGCGGCCCTGGAACAGCTCGGCGAAGCCGGACTCCGGCCCCGAATGCTCCGTCCCCGCGACGGGGTGGCCCGGCACGAAGTGCACATGCTCCGGCACATAGGGGCCGAGGTCGCGGATCGCCGCCTGCTTCACCGAGCCGACGTCGCTCAGGATCGACCCCGGCTTGAGGTGCGGCCCGATAGCCGCGCCGATGGCGGCATAGGCGCCCATGGGTGTGCAGACGACGGTGAGATCGGCACCGGCCACGGCGGCCGCGGCGTCGGCGTGGGCGCTGTCGAGCAGACCCAGCTCCACGGCCTTGGCCCGCGTGCGCTCGCTCTTGGCGTGGCCGGCGATGTGGCCGGCCAGCTTGTGCCGCCGCATCGCCCGCGCCAGAGACGAGCCGATCAGGCCGATGCCGATGAGCGCGACGCGTCCGAAGAGGGGGGAGTCGGGCATCGCCGGCTAGGCTCCGGCGCGGCGCTGCAAACCGGCACCGATCTCGGCAAAGGCGGCGAGCGCCTCGGCCACGATCTCCATCTCGTCCTCGCGGCCGATGGTGATGCGCAGGCAATCGCCGAGATCGTAGGCGCCCATCTTGCGCGGGATGATGCCGCGGGCATTGAGGAACGTGCAGGCGGCATCGGCATTCGTCGACGGCCCGGCCGGAAAGCGCACGAGCACGAAGTTGCCGGCGCTGGGCAGCGCCGTGAATCCGGCGGCCGCAACGCGCTCGCTGAACCAGGGCCGCCAGCGATCGTTGTGCGCCTTCGCCGCGGCCACATGATCGCGGTCTTCGAGGGCCGCCAGCGCCGCCGCCTGGGCCGGCGCGTTGGTGTTGAAGGGCCCGCGGAGGCGGTTCAGGACATCGGCCACCGCCGGCGGGCAGTAGGCCCAGCCGATGCGCAGCGCCGCCAGCCCGTAGATCTTCGAGAAGGTGCGGAGCATGACGACGTTGTCATGGGCGGCCACCAGGGCGGCACCGTCCTCGTAGTCGCCGCCTTCGACATATTCGGCATAAGCGGAATCGAGCACGAACAGCACATCCTTCGGCAGGCCGGCATGCAGCCGCCGCACCTCCGCCGCCGGCAGCAGGCTGCCGGTCGGGTTGTTCGGGTTGGCGAGCAGGACGACCCGCGTCGGCTCGCGCACATGGGCCAGCAGGGCATCGACGTCGGCCGTGTAGTCGCGTTCGGGCGCCGCCACCGGCGTCGCCCCGGCGCCCTTGGCCGCGATGGCGTACATGAGGAAGCCGTACTGGCCGTGCAGCACCTCGTCGCCCGGCCCGGCATAGGCGCGCACCAGCAGGCTGATCAGTTCGTCGGAGCCGGCGCCGCAGACGATCTGCCCGGCCGGCAGCCCGTGCCGCGCGGCGATGGCCGCCCGCAGCGCCTCGTGCCCGCCGTCGGGATAGCGGTGCAGCTCGTCCGACAGCTTGCGATAGGCACGAACGGCCTGCGGCGATGGTCCCAGCGCGCTTTCGTTCGAGGCCAGGCGGATCACGCGCTGCTGCCCCGGCAGCGTCGCATCGCCGCCCTTGTAAGCCGCGATGTCCATGATTCCCGGGCGAACCCTCGGCATGCGATCCCTCAATCCGCCGCCGGCGGGTCCAGTTCCGCGGCGGTCAGCGGCGCCGCGTAGCCGCCGAGCGCCCAGACCCGGCTGATGTCGTTGCGCTGCTTCGCCAGCCGCACGAAGCGCGGGTCATCGTGGCGGATGCAGCCATCGACCTCGATCAGGTGCAGCCGCGTCGCGGCATCGTTCGGGTCGCGCCAGAACTGCACGGAGAGGGGCGGCATCGATACGGAGGCCAGGGCGTCGCGCAGGCCGCTGCGGCTGATCTCGCCGCCCGCCTCGATGGCGAACAGGCTGCAGTCGCGACCCGTCGGTTCGAGTGCGACACGGCCGATCACCAGGGCTTCCGGCGCGGTCCCGCGGGCGTTGCCGGCCGCACCAAAAGGAAGCCGCGCGATGACGCGCGGCTGGGTCTCGTCGCGGCTCAGGAGCAACGGCCACCAGGGCTCCTTCTGGCCCTCCTGCGGCAGCGGCAGCACGCCGATGGTCGCCGGCCCATCGATGACGGCGCGCATCACCTGGCCGATCTTCTCATGCGCCGTCGCCGGCGTCAGGCTGCCGAAATGATCCCGCGCCAGGTCCCAGTAGCCGCTGTTCTCCTCCGGCGCAAAGACGGCCACGGCGAACGGACCCTGCTGGCGAAGCGTCGCCGACAGCAGCTCGCGCCACATGCGCACGATCGTCGCCCGCGGCAGCGAGCCCTGATGGCGTTCGATCAGCCGCCGGATGATCAGGGCCTCCCTCCCCGGCCGGAAGTAGCCGTTGCGCGGCCCCTCGCCGCCATTGCCCTTGAGGGCGCCGATCTCGGCGACGACGGCGGAACGCCGGATCAGCAGGTCGTGCAGCGTCGTGTCGATCTCGTCGATTTGTCGGCGCAGATCGTCAATCGCGGGGTCGGCGGCGGGCATGGGGCTGAAGCGGTGGATACGAAGGGCCTAGTGATAGTCGCAGCATCCGCCAAAAGCAAAGAAAACATTGACAGCCCCGATGGCAAATACCTAGCTATCGCCAATGACTTAAGGGAAACTCGCGCGAACCGACATCGGCCGATGACCGCGTTATCGAAAAGCTCCGCTGCCCGCTCCGACCCGCTCGCGCCGCGCGTCACCTTCGGCGCCGACCGGCCGATGAAGCTGGATTCGGGCATCGATTTCGGCCCGTTCACGATCGCCTACCAGACCTACGGCGACCTCAACCGCGACCGCTCGAACGCCATCCTGCTGTGCCACGCGCTGTCGGGCGACCAGTTCGTCAGCGATGTCCACCCCGTCACCGGCAAGCCCGGGTGGTGGGAACTGACGGTCGGCCCCGGCCTGCCGATCGATACCGACCGCTACTTCGTGATCTGCGCCAACGTCCTCGGCGGCTGCATGGGGACCACCGGGCCGAAGGAGCTCAATCCGCACACCGGCAAGCCCTACGGGCTCGGCTTCCCCGTCATCACCGTCGGCGACATGGTGCGGGCGCAGAAGCTGCTGATCGACCATCTCGGCATCGACCAGCTGTTCTGCGTCAGCGGCGGTTCCATGGGCGGCATGCAGGCGCTACAATGGGCCGCCAGCTATCCGGAGCACGTGTTCTCCTGCGTGCCGATCGCCGCGGCGGCGCGCCATTCCGCCCAGAACATCGCCTTCCATGAGGTCGGCCGCCAGGCGATCATGGCCGATCCCGACTGGTGCGGCGGCGACTACCAGATCAACGGCCGCAATCCCAGCCGCGGCCTGGCCGTCGCCCGCATGGCGGCGCACATCACCTATCTCTCGGAAGCGGCGCTGCATCGCAAGTTCGGCCGCAACCTGCAGGACCGCAACGCCGTCACCTACGGCTTCGACGCCGATTTCCAGGTCGAGAGCTACCTGCGCTACCAGGGCTCGTCCTTCGTCGACCGGTTCGATGCCAACTCCTATCTCTACATCACGCGGGCGATGGACTATTTCGACCTGGCCGCCGAATTCGGGGCGGTGCCGAACGCCTTCCGCAACACGCCCGTGCGCTTCTGCCTGGTGTCGTTCACCAGCGACTGGCTGTTCCCCACGACCGAGAGCCGCGACCTCGTCCACGCCCTCAACGCCGTCGCCGCCAACGTCAGCTTCGTCGAGATCGAGAGCGACAAGGGCCACGACGCCTTCCTCCTCGACGAGCCCGAATTCTTCGCCACCCTTCGCGGTTTCCTCGACGGCTGCGCCGAACACCGCGGCCTGTAGCGCGCGGACGTTTCGACGACACCGGCTCAGACGTCTCGGAAATATGGTCACATTTTCCTGTGTCATACCGGCGAAAGCCGGTATCCATAATCACGGACGGTGGTTATGGGCCCCGGCTTTCGCCGGGGTGACAACTTGATTTCGTGTCGGGACGGTCATGATCTCCTCTGCGTCTCTGCGTCTCTGCGGTTCAACTTCCTGCTGTCGCCGGTACTCGGTGGACAACGAACAATGACCGACGCGACAGCAATTGCCGCCCGTCAGATGGCGGCCGAGAAGCTGGCCACCGCGAACGACGGCATCCGCATCGACCTGCAGCTGATCGCCGAGATGATCGCGCCGAAATCGCGCGTCCTCGACGTCGGCTGCGGCGACGGCGCACTGCTCGACTACCTCGTCCACGCCAAGCAGGTCGACGGGCGCGGCATGGAGATCAGCCAGGCCGGCGTCAACGCCAGCGTCGCCCACGGCCTGTCGGTCATCCAGGGCAACGCCGACACCGATCTTCAGGACTACCCGTCCGACGCGTTCGACTATGTCGTGCTGAGCCAGACGCTGCAGGCGACGCGCAAGCCGCACCAGGTGCTGAAGCAGCTGGTGCGCATCGCCGGCCACGCCATCGTCTCGTTTCCGAACTTCGGCCACTGGCGCGTGCGCTGGCAGCTGCTGACGCGTGGGCGCATGCCCATGACCGACTCCATGCCGCTGCAGTGGTTCGACACGCCGAACATCCACTTCTGCACGATCCTCGATTTCATCGATCTGTGCGGCGAGCTCGGCATCGTCGTCGACAAGGGCATGTCCATCAGCCGCAGCGGCAAGCCGAGCCCGATCCGCTCCATCGCCGCCGCCAACCTGTTCGGCGAGCAGGGGCTGTTCCTGCTGCGGCGCGGTTAGTCCCGAGAGCGTTCGGCCGACCGCCCGGCCGCAGGCTGCGGGAAGGCGACGACGACGGGCTGGCGCTTGCGCTTGGCCCGCACGGCCGCGGCGGCGTAGATCTGCTTGCTCGCCTCCATCAGTACGACGCCGCCGAAGCGCGCCAGCCAGCGGCCGCCGATCCGCTCCCAGGCCGTCGCCGTGCGCAGCAGCGTCGTCGAGCGGACCGGCGGGATGAACAGCGCCTGGCTCGAATGGGTCGGGGTGAACAGGTTGTCGCGCAGCAGGCGCGACAGCTGCGGCGGCGAATAGGGGTGGCCCTGGCCGAACGGCGTGCGGTCGGTCTGCGCCCAGATGCCGCGCCGGTTCGGCACCACGATCAGCAACCGGCCGCCGCTCGACATCACCCGCCAGATCTCGCGCAGCATGTCCCGCACATGCTCGCCGCATTCGAGGCCGTGGACCAGCAGCACGCGGTCGACGCACACGTCCGGCAGCGGCAGATCGGTCTCGTCGGCGAGCGCCACGGCGTTCGGCCCTTCCGGCGGCCAGGGCAGCACCCCCTGCCCGGCCGGCATGACCGCCAGCACCCGCTCCGCCTCCTCGCGATACTGGCGGAGGAACGGGGTGGCATAGCCGAGTCCCAGCACCGACTGGCCCCGAAGGTCGGGCCAGACCGTGCGGATGCGCCGGCGGATCAGGTGCCGCGTCACCTGGCCCAGCCGGGTGTCATAGAAGTCGCGCAGGTCGACGACGTCGTTCCACATGGACGAAGCATAGCAGAAAGCAGTTAGCCGTCAGCTATCAGCTGTCAGAAATTGGTTAACGGATGCGCTTGACGCTCCCCGCGCCATGGCTGATAGCTGAGAGCTGACAGCTGTGAGCGTCTTCATGCAGATCGAACTGGTTCCCCTGCTCAAGGACAACTACGCCTACCTGCTGCACGACGCGGCGACGGGGGCGACGGCGGTCGTGGATCCGTCCGAGGCCAGGCCGGTGCTGGCGGTGGCGCGCGCCCGCGGCTGGCGCCTCACCCATGTGCTGAGCACGCACCATCACTGGGACCACACCGGCGGCAATCTGGAGATCAAGCAGGCGACCAACTGCATGGTCATCGGCCCCGGCTACGACCAGGAACGGATTCCTGGCATCGATGCTGGCGTCGAGGAGGGCGACCGGTTCGCGCTCGGCGGCGCCGTGGCCGAGATCCTGTTCATCCCCGGCCACACCCGCGGCCACATCGCCTATTGGTTCCCGGCTGAGGCGGCGCTGCTGTGCGGCGACACGCTGTTCTCGCTCGGCTGCGGCCGGATGTTCGAGGGCACGCCAGAGCAGATGTGGAGTTCGCTCGACAAGTTGCGCCGGCTGCCGCCGGAGACGCGCGTCTATTGCGGCCACGAATACACGCAGAACAACGCCCGCTTCGCCATGAGCATCGAGCCGAACAACCCGGCCCTGCTGATGAAGTCGCGGCGCGTCGACGAGGCGCGCGCCGCCGGCCGCGCCACCATCCCCTCGACCATGGAAGAGGAACGGGCGGCCAATCCCTTCCTGCGCGCCGACCAGCCCACGGTCGCGGCAGCGGTCGGCCTCGCCGGCGCCGACCC
>Ga0187893_10013957_pt1 | contig 11064 bp, 12 predicted proteins | sample MA1701074metaG_FD_139574 | JGI IMG/M metagenome (GOLD analysis project Ga0187893, IMG submission 139574) | White microbial mat communities from a basaltic lava cave in the Kipuka Kanohina Cave System on the Island of Hawaii, USA - MA170107-4 metaG ...
GGGCGGGTGGCGCAGGTCCACTCGGTGGAGCGCGAAAAAGAGCAGGTGATCGCGCAGGACCCGGAGGCTGGAGTGCCACTTCGGCGCGGAAGCGCCGTCGCCCTGTTGGTGAGCCTCGGCCGGCGCGAGGAAGAGGTCGAGACCCTGACGCCACTCGGGCAGCTCTTCAGGAACATCTTGGGCGGCGAGGGCGCCCCGAGGCGAACTCCCTGAGCCGGAGGGACCTGCCCTCGCGCGCGAGTGCCGGCGTGGCACACTCCCCTGCGTGCCTCGCCCAGACGGCATCCATCGCCGCGGGCGGTTCGAGAACGCGCCCGGTCGATCGCCTTTTCCTTTTCGCCCCGGAACGATCTAGCGATCGTGCTGTGCCCGATCCCCGATGAAAGGATTCCGGTCGAAACCTGGGCGCCCCGGTCAGCGAGCCGTCTTGAGTCTCGTCTTGGCGGCGATGCTCGGACCGTGGGTCGATTGCGGGCGGACGATGGCTCTGGAGGTCTCGACGGACCGTCCGGATTTTACGAACAGCACAGCGACTGTTCCCCAGGGCTTCGTTCAGATCGAGACCGGCCTTGTTTTTTCTCGGCAGCCCGAGGTCATCTTGGACGAAACGACCGGCCGAACGGTCCGAGCCAAATCCGACCGACTCGCGCTAGAGGCAACCGTGCGCTGGGGGATCCTGCCCTGGGCCGAGCTCCGGCTTGATGGGCAACCGTTTATTCGCGAGCGATCGAGCGAGGGAGATGCTTCGTCGGGGCAGGGTGATTTTACGGTGAGCGGAAAGTTTCGTTTCCTCGACGAGCAAGAGCAGCGTTGGTGGCCTTCGCTCGGCCTACTCCCCTTCGTAAAGATACCCACAGCCAGCAGCACGAAGGGGCTAGGGAGCGGGATGGCGGACTTCGGTGCCATCCTCCTGGTGAGCAAGGACCTCCCCTGGGACCTGCACGCCGATCTCAATATCGGGCTAGCGGGGATCGGAGTGGCAGGCGACCCGGGGGGGATGATATTTCGGAACACTGCGTCCCTCTCCATTACCAGCCCACTGCCCCTGAAGGGATTGACGACCTTCTGGGAGATTTTCTACTCTTCACGGGAGACTCCAGGAACACGCCACATTCTGGGCACCGACCTTGGGTTTGTCTACACGATCCACCCCAGGGTGGCTCTGGATACAGCCTTAGAGTTCGGCCTGGGGGGTGACGCGAACGATTACGCGATCCGGGGAGGGATCACCGTGCTCCTGGGTCCCGTCGGTGATTTCCCAGACAAGCCCTAGTGTTCGAAGGCGCGACGGACACAACGAGATCCGAGGAGGGGAGTGAGAACCGGGTTTGAGACGGACCAAGTCGGCCTGGCTGGGATATGCTTATCGGACCGCGCGACTGTGATAACCCGCCAGCGATCGACGCGTCAAGACCGCCCGATGCCGGACATTCCGCTTGACAGCCTGCCCGCGCGTAGCTATCATTCGCGGCGCGATCGACAGAAGTGGCGACGTCGCCGAATTGGGCTCCTGAGCGAGATCCGATGTTGATCCATCGAGCCGCGCGATTCGATCCCCAACCACGGCGCCTCGGGCGCGCCAAGGCGCTTGCCGGTGGTGTCGCCTGCCTCTACCTTCTGTTCAGCGCGTTCCTGATTCTCTGTCTGGCCCACCCGCTCGATAGTCACTCGCACGGCGACGCCGACCACCACTTCGACTTCGCGTGTCTCTGGGTCCAGAAGGCGGTCTCGTCTCACGCGCCCTCGTCGGGTGTCAGCCTTCCTTCGGTCCAGACCATCCTCTTTCTGGTGCTTCCATTCCTCTGGGTTCTCCCCCAGGCTCGCCTGATTCCGGTCACCGGTCGGTCCCCTCCCGGCTCTCCGCTCGCGTAACGCTCTCTATCTCACTACCTGATTCCTGATCACGCTCTCATAGCGTGAGATGACGGAGACGGTACCAGTGTCACGGTAGACGTTTCCGCGTATCCCACTTCAAGCAGGCGGGCCATTGGTCGCCGCCCGCAAAGCCTCTCCAAAGAGAGGACCGTGACCTCGATGTACGAGCGGAAACAGGACCGGCGCAGAATCCCAAGACTCCCTGCGGTGGGTGTTTTGGGCCTCTATGTCTTCCTAACGGGTTTCCTCGTTCACTGCCTGGCCCACCACGATATCGCACGTGGACGCGACCACCCGGATGATCACCGGGCACAGATCATCGAGATCTGCACCTGGGCTCAAGCGGCCGCATCGTCGTATGAAGTCCCGGATGTCCCGGAGCTTCAATCACTGGAAGCGTTTCAATTCGAAACTCTCACTGCGCATGTCTCTCACCACCACCCAACCGCCCAGCTTCTCCCGATCCGAGCCCCGCCGCCAAGCCTTCACTAAGCTCGCACACCCCAGAGGATTCCCCTGAGCTCTGGGCGTCGAAACCCCTTCCTTAGGGGACCCTAAGGCAAGGAGCTTCCAAACCCCTATCTCGAGGCGCCTCGCCGGTCACTGGTGTCGTCTAACCGGCCGAGAGTTGCCAGACGAGGAGGCAAGCAATGCGCCGTGCTATCATATCTTCCGCTTACGCCATGATCCTTCTGTCGGCCTGGCCGGTATTGGCGCAGGTTGCGGTGTCGAAAGACCCTACCGGTCAGGCTCAGATGTCTGACGTCGAGGCGTTGAAGCGCGAACTTGCGGTGACCAGAGCTGAACTGAAGGCACTTCAGGAGGATTTGGTCGAACTTAAGAACAGAGGTGTCTCACCTTTCTCTACCCGTCCAAGCCCGCCGACGGCAGTCCCCGCCATCGTCCCCCTTGGAGGCGCCACGACCGAGGTCGCGAGTCCCGCGAGCCGACAACCTGAATCCCGTGGCTCGGTGGCCCTGACGCAATCGGGCCAGGAACGCGAGATCGATCCCGGCGCGCTTCCGGGCGCTCCTGCCGGACAGACGCCCCTCGACATGCTGGGGATCCCGAAACCGGAGATCTTCGGGACAAAGGTCACCGGGTTCCTCGTCGGGTCGTTGAATTACAACTCCCATCTACAGATTGTGCCCGAGTTTGCCGGTGGAGCGGCAGCGCTCGCCGACCCGGGCAGGACCAACTTCCGGTTCGACAAGTTCGGCCTCGCGTTCAATAAAACTTTCGCCCCCTGGCTCTTCGCCAGCGCTGCGATCGAGGTGGAGAATCACCGCGATCGTCATAGCCATGGGTTCGCCCCGGCCTTCGGCTGCCAAGGCGGAGGAGTCTGCATTGAGCGATTCGGCGCGGAGGCGGCGGAGACCCAAATCAACCTTGACCGGTTTAGCCTCACCGCCATCGCCCCGATCGGCAACGGCCTCTCCCTCTCACTCGGTCGATACGATGTGCCGTTCGGCATCGAGCGGCATGACGAGAACCTGCTCTTGACCGCCACGACATCCGAGGTCTTCAGGTACGGCCGGCCGGAGCGCATGACCGGCTTCCAGACGAGCTACACGTTCTCCCCCTGGCTCGACGTCAGCGCCTGGGTGGTGAACCGGTGGGAGAATGAGGTCACCGGCGAGGGCGACCTCAACGACAACAACGCGGACAAGAGCTTCGGAGGCCGGATCGGCTTCACCCCGTTTCCGACGGAGGGACTCCTCAACATCGGGCTGGGGGGGTTCTGGGGGCCCGAGCAAGAGGACCGCACGGGTAGCAAGCGGTGGGTGGTCGATCTCGACTTCACGTGGCAGCCGATCTCGCGGCTCCTCTTCGCCGGGGAGTTCATCTACGGCGAGGAGGACAAGGTCTCGTTTCGGGAGGTCGGGATCCCGGTCGCCGCGCCGGCGGTCGAGGACAAGGATGTCAGCTGGTGGGGGTTCTATCTCTTGGGCCACTACAAGCTCCACGACTGGCTTGGCCTCTCCTTCCGCTACGGCCTGCTCGACGACATCGATGGCCGGCGAACGGGCGTCAAGCAGTTGCTCCAGTCATGGACGTTCACCCCAACGCTGCACCTGTCTCGGCTGATCCCCGGGCTCCGGCCGACGGGCGCCGCCTATCCTCGAACCCGGATCCCGATCGAGTGGGTAGACCTCAAGCTCGAGTATCGACTGAATCACTCCGACAAACCCGTCTTTGCCGACGCGAGGCCGGGCGAGGACATCCTTGAGGGCGAGAGAACTAGCCACCAGGTGCAACTTCAGATCGTTGTGAATTTCTGAGGAGGACGACGCATGTTCGAATCGACGCTCTCACGGTTCCCATTCAGCGCCAAGCTCTTCTGCACCCTGTTCCTGCTCGGGATCGGGTGCGGCCAGCTTGCCGCCGTGACCCAGACGGCCACCGCGGTTGGCCTCTCGGCTGAGGAGGTCAAGACCAGCCTGGCGCCGGAAATGCCGATGATGCGGATGGCGCCCGGCGAGAGGAGCGCGGAGCGAGAGATCGACATCGGCCAATTGAGCGGTACAGCGAAGGTTTGGATCCGGACGCCTCTGCTCATCCAGACGAGCCACACACATCTGTTCGGCATGACGCTGATCGCGGGGCTGCTGGGGCTGATCTTCCTCTTCTCCAGTGTGGGAGAGTGGAAGAAAGCCGTCGTCATCTCTCTCCCGTTCGTCGGAACGATCCTCGACATCGGCGGGATGTGGCTGACCCGCTTCGTCTGGCAGCCCTTCGCCGGGCTCGTGCTCATCGGCGGGGGTCTCTTCGGTCTTGGCTATCTCGTGATCACGACTATTTCCCTGTACGAACTCTGGGTGAAGAAGGAGGCGCCAATATGAGACGCACATGGATGTTCTGCCCGCTCATCCTCCTGTTCCTGCTTGCGGTCGGAGCCCGCATAGCCCAGGCGCACATCACGCCTCCCGTCGTGCTCGTATCGGATCGCGAGGCGGTGGTCGGGCTGCTCTCAGGGGCGAGTCGGTTCTTCGTCCGGGAGGTGCGACTGTCGGCCGGTGAGCAGGGACTGATCCAGCGCCAATCGGGATGGAGACCGGAGGAGGACTTCTACCGATTCTACGTCGGCAGGGATGACGCGGGCCGACTGGTGGCGGCTATGGTCTTCCTCACAGAGTACACGATCCACGGCCCGGTCAGGGTCGCCGTGGGGATCGCCCCGGATGGGAAGGTCAGGGGCGCGACCGTGGTGGAACTGACGGAGGAGACGTTCCCCTGGCTCAAGCCCTTCCTCGATCGACAATTCACGCGCGATTACATCGGTCGGGGGACACGCGGGAGCTTCGCGCTCAGCGAGCGACTCGGGCACGCCCACGCCGACAGCATGCCCCACTTCTACGCCCAGATCGTGGCCAGCTTGATCCAACGCGCGGCCGTCCTCTACGACGTTGCCTTCGCCCAGAAGTGAGCTTCGTCGCTTCGACGAAATCGGTCGCGCGGAACAAAGAGGCTCTCGTTCCCTCGGAGCTCCAAGGCTCGGCGCCAGGTCAATGCGTATCTGAGATCGGGGACAGGCGTGGCGCGAGACCCTGCCCCGGCCCTGGCCCACCCATCTCCGAGAGACCGCGGGTTGATGATTGAAAGCGCGGCCGCCGTCGGCTGATCCATCGCGATCGCGCCCGTGCGGGATCGAGGGAGTTTTTATCTGGACATGCCGGATCGATCCTGGTATGGTCCCCTTTCCTGTGTGACCGCGGGAGACAGCAGCCGTGATCTTCGCGTTGAATCGCATCGCGAGGTTGGGACAGTTCGGCGCTTGGCGCCACGATGATCGGCGTATCGTGAGGCGCCGGGTCGCGGCAGTCGTATTGCTGCTGGCGATCGGGTTCCTGTTCCTGGTCCCCGACCCACACGATCATGGCGATGTCAGCTCCCTCGGCGGGCTGTTCCGGCCGCTGATTCGTGACACGATCGGGCTTGGTGTACGGGGCCCATCGCTTCCCCCTGACCCTGACCAGGCCAGAGGGCTGCCTCAGCCAAACGCGCGGGAGTTCTGCCCGGTCCATTTCTGGCACCAGGTCGCCGCGACCGGACTCCTCGTCGCGATTCTATTCGGCTTCTTTCTCACCGCCGAGTGTCGCCCAGTTTCCTTCGCCGCGCTCCACAGCGTTACGGCCCTCCACTCCTTCCAGACTCGCGCCCCACCCGCTCTCTCCTAACAGCCACAGCAGTTAGATCACCGGTCGTTTGCCCGTCCCGCTTTCTCTATTAGGGCAGGCCACCGATGCCTCTCTCCATCGTTCCCCCGAACGGTTGTAGTGTCACGCGGAGGGCTCTTTCCAGCAAAGGAGGAGACGACCATGCTGTTCCGCGACCTGAGAAAAGACGGGGTAACCCTGATCGTGTTCCTGAGCGTCCTGATCGCCTGGCCTGGCGCTGCGCCGGCACAAGTGAAGAACCCGGAACTCGAAGCCCTCAAGAAGGAGATCGAGGAGCTCCGCCGCAGCGATGCGGAGAAGCAGCGAAAACTTGACGAGCTGCAGCGCCGGATCCAGATGATGGAATCCCGGCCGGCCGCCGTCGAGAAGCCCGCGCCCCCGGAAACACCCCTCGATCGCGCGCTCAAGGAGACCGAGCCTGCGCCGGAGCAACCGGTGACGACCGATCTCTTTTCCCGCCGAACCGGCGGCACGACATTCCGGCTGATCGACATCTCCCTTGACGCCCTGTTCGTGGCGGGGGCCTCCACCGAGCGCGACGCGTCGATCCGGACCCTCCAGGGCGGCGACCATGACCCGCGCAGGCGCGGGTTCACTGTCCAGAACGTGGAGCTTTCCCTGACGGGAGCCGTGGACCCCTACTTCAACGGCGAAGCGCACATTATCTATCTCATCGATCCGGTTGTGGGGGAGACCCGCGTCGAGCTTGAGGAGGCGTTCCTGACCACCCAGGCCCTCCCCTTGGGACTCCAGCTCAAGGGGGGGTTCTATTTCACGGAGTTCGGGATCATCAACCAGAACCACCCCCACGCCTGGGACTGGCTGGACCAGCCGGTCATCGCCACGCGGCTCTTCGGCCCTGACGGCCTTCGACAGGCCGGTGTGCGGTTGGGATGGCTCACCCCGCTCCCCTGGTACTCCGAGCTTCAGGTCGGCGTGCAGAACGCCAATGGCGAAACCGCGGCCAGCTTCTTCGCGAACCAAGAGTTCTTTGAGGAACGGCCGATCGGCGGCCGACCCTTCGTGGACCGCGACGTCAGAAACCTCACAGACCTCCTCTACTCCGCGCGCTGGGAGAACTCCTGGGATCTGACCGATGCCGTGACGACCAAGCTGGGTGTCTCGGGGCTCTACGGTCCCAACGCGACGGGCCCGGACGGCGACACCTGGATCTACGGCGCGGATCTCAAAGTGAGATGGCGCCCCGCCAACAACTTCAGGGGGTGGCCGTTCGTCCTCTGGCAGTCGGAGGCGATGAAGCGAGACTACAGGGCCGACGCTTTCTTCAATGACAGCGATCCGGACAACGTCATCGATCTCCCCAAGCAGACCCTTCGCGATTGGGGGTTCTACACCCAGCTCCTCTACGGCTTTACCTACGGCTGGGCCGCAGGTCTGCGCTACGAGTATGCCAGTGGAAGCGGCGAGAGCGTCCTGACCTTTGATGGCAGGAGAAACGACCCGTTCCGCGACGACCGCCATCGGGTCTCGCCCCTCCTCGTCTGGCATCCGTCCGAGTTCTCCCGCATCCGCCTGCAATATAACTATGACCGTGCCGACCATCTCGAAAAGAAGGACGCGCACTCGGTCTGGTTGGGAGTGGAGTTTCTCTATGGGAAGCATCCGGTACACAAATACTAGACGACGGGAGGCGCACATGCTGAAGGGATCGAACAGAGCACAGAGACTCGTCGGGATTGTGTTACTGTCACTCGCCCTCACGGGATGGACAGTTTTCGCACAGGAGGCAGCTCGGCCGATTCAGGTCTGCGCGACGGTGCCCGACTTGGGGAGCCTGACCCGTGAAGTGGGGGGCGACCAAGTCTCGGTCACCGTCTTCGCCAAGGGTCCGGAAGACGCGCACTTCCTCGAGCCGAAGCCGAGCTTCATCAAGGCGTTGAGTCAATGCGACCTCTACATCCAGGCGGGCATGGACCTCGAGATCGGCTGGGTTCCCAACCTCCTGCAGAACGCCAGAAACGGGGCAGTCTCACCGGGCGGGCGCGGATTCCTGGATGCCTCCTCGGTCATCACCCCTCTCGAGGTTCCGACAGGGCCGGTGGATCGTTCCATGGGTGACGTCCATCCCCTGGGCAACCCGCACTACTTGGTGGATCCCTTGAACGGCCTCAGGGTCGCCCGGCTCATCCGAGACAAGTTGATCGAACTTCGACCGAGCCAAAAATCGTATTTCGAGGAGCGCTACGTATCCTTTAGCAGAAGGCTGGGCGAGGCGCTGGTGGGCGAGAAGCTTGCCAGAAAGTACGATGTCGAAAAGCTCGCCCTCCTCTTCGAGCGCGGCAGACTCGAGGCCTTTCTCAAAGGCCAGGGGGAGGCGTCGCTCCTCGGAGGGTGGCTGGGACTGATGCTCCCCTATTACGGCACAAAAGTGGTCGATGACCACAACACCTGGCCATACTTCGCGCGGCGATTCGGGATCCAGATCATCGGACACCTGGAACCCAAGCCGGGGATCCCCCCAACGACCGGCCACCTGCGCGCATTGGTGGAGCGGATGCGAGTCGAGGGGGTCAAGGCGGTCCTTGCGTCGCCCTACTACGACCCTCGCCACGCGCAGTTCATCTCAGAAAATACCGGCGCCAGGGTCGTGAATCTGGCGCACCAAGTGGGGGGACGAGAGGGGACAGGCGACTATCTCAGCATGATCGACTATGATGTCCGCCAGCTCGCGGCAGCGCTGAGAGGAGGCCGGTCATGAGCGCCGGCACCCCTCATGCGCTCTCCCGGATCGATCGGGTAGGCGCCTCCCTGTCCCTCGCCTGCGCGATTCAGTGCATGATGGCACCGCTCCTGCTCAGCCTGCTCCCCCTGTCCGGGTTGCGGCCCCTCATGGAGAATGCCGTCGAGACCCTCTTTGTGATAGCATCGGTCGGCCTCGCGGTAGCGAGCCACTGCTGGGGCTTTCGGATCCATAGGAAGTGGCGGGGCTTTCTGATCATGGGGGCGGCCATCGTGATGATCGTGACGGGCCGATCGATGGCAGACGAGCCGTACGAGATGGCCCTCGTCGTGGTCGGCGCACTGCTGCTCACCGCCGGTCACCTCGTGAACCGTCATCTCTGCCGCGCGTGCCTGTCGTGTGAACAGACCGGAGGGCATGGAACACACTGATCCCATCATGAGGACGACCGGCCTGTCGGTAGGCTACGGTCGCCGGGTCGTCCTCGAAGACGTCACGCTCGAGGTTCGGCGGGGGGATTTCTGGTTCTTTCTGGGACCAAACGGATCCGGGAAGACGACCCTGATTCGCGCCATCCTGGGGGTCATTCGGTCTCGCGCCGGCGCTGTGTGGCTCCATCCCGAGCGTGCGCGACGAGAGCAGATCGGCTTCGTCCCGCAGCGGTGCGATATCAATCCCACCCTCCCCACCACCGTGCGGGAGTTCGTGCTGCTGGGGCTGGTCGGCCTCCGGGTCGATCGGCACGATCGCGCCTTGCGACTGGGCCGAGCGCTCGGGCGAACCGGCCTGAGCGGGCTTGGAGAACAGGGCTACTGGTCCCTCTCCGTGGGGCAACGGCAGCGCGCGCTGGTGGCGCGGGCGCTCGTGCGCGAACCCGGCCTGTTGATCCTGGACGAACCGACCTCCAGCCTCGATCTCGCCGCGGAGGATGCGTTTCTACGGCTCCTCGCCGATCTGAACCGGGTCGAAGGTCTGACCATCCTGTTCGTGACCCACGACCTCGCGATCGCGGCGCGTTACGCGACGCACCTCGCCCTCTTTCACTCGGGACGGGTCGAGACCGGTCCGCGCGAGAAGGCCCTCAACCGGGTCACGCTCGAACGAATTTACGGCGCGAACGTCGAGGTCTCCCGCGATCCGTCTGGCGCAGTCGCGGTTCGGGTCGGTGACGCGGACGGTGATCCGTGATCGAGGGCTTCCTCTCCTCGTGGGCGCTGTTCCACACGACCTACCTCGCCGGGTGGTTGATCGGTCTCCTGCTGTCCTTGATCGGGGTGCTGGTGGTGGCCCGAGACCAGATCTTCCTCGGCGCCGCGATCTCGCAGGCCTCAACGCTTGGGGTCGCCCTCGGGATGTGGATCGGCGGGTGGGCCGCGGCGGGGGGACTCGCTTGGCTCAGCTCGGATCGAGTCCTGACCACGATGGCTGTCGCGTTCTCCCTGATCGCGGCGTTGGCGACCTCGGGCGGCGGCGGCGCGGGGCGCGAGAGCCACGAGGCGATCACAGGATGGGTGTTCCTGGCATCGGCCAGCCTCTCGATCCTCATAGTCTCTCATAGCCCGCATGGGCTGGAGGAGATCCATCGGCTCCTTGCCTCCAGCATCATCGGGGCGACGGCAGGAGACCTCTGGACCTTCGGCGTGCTGGGCACCCTCACGATCCTCGCCTTCTCGGCCTCCCACCAGCGCCTCCTGCTCTTTGCCATGGACCCTCCAATGGCGGCAGCCGTCGGCATGAACACCTCGCGGTGGGCCAACGTCATCTCCGCGTGGCTCGGGCTTGCCGTGGGACTGTCGATCAGGTCCTCGGGAATGCTCTATACCTTTGGCTGTCTCGTCCTCCCCGGCCTGATCGCGAAGAATCTCTGCCGGGAGGTTCGCCCGATGCTGTTCGTCGCGCCGGCCGTCGCCGTCGGGACAGGCGCGCTCGGGTTCGTCCTGGCCAACCACTACGATTTCCCGCCCGCCCAGATGACGATCGCGTTGCTGAGCCTTCTGCTGACGATCGCCTGGCTCATTCGCCGGCTCCGCCACGGCGGGGGCGGGCCATGACGCGCTCGGCGCGGGCGAAAAACCGTTGCAATTTCCGGGAGTCAGACGCTACACTATGCACTGACGGCTTGCCCTCTCGGAGGCTGAGACGCAAGCCGGTGATCGACTCGCCTCGTGTCGCTGCATCTCAACACCAACATCCCGGCACATGACTGAGCAACACTGCGGGATTCGTCCCGGGCTCTGCCGTCTGTGTCCCAAAGGAGATTCGCATGGTCAAGATCGGATCGAAGGCGCCCGATTTCACCGCCAACAGCAC
>Ga0187893_10013958_pt1 | contig 11063 bp, 7 predicted proteins | sample MA1701074metaG_FD_139574 | JGI IMG/M metagenome (GOLD analysis project Ga0187893, IMG submission 139574) | White microbial mat communities from a basaltic lava cave in the Kipuka Kanohina Cave System on the Island of Hawaii, USA - MA170107-4 metaG ...
AACGCTATCTCACGCAGCGTGCGTCGGCACGGTAGGGGAGCGAGGCCGCGCGGGGCGGCGCATCGCGATCGCGAGGGCCGGGGGCCGAGGGTTCGAAGCGCGCCCAAGAGACCACGGTAACCATCGGAAGGCTTTGAGGAATAAGCTGATCCGCGGCCGCTCGCGCGTGACCGGGTGCCGGGTTCTCGAGCCGCAGGTCGGCTCCATTCCGCGGCCAGTGGGTCGGTCCGCTCCGCGATCTCATCACCCGGGTCCGCGTCTCCTCCCGCGAACGGATCGTGCGCGAGAATCCTGATTGCGGGAGCTTCGGGTCCAGTTCTATGATCACCCGGTCGCCGAATGTTCGCGTTTCGCGCCGCAGCCATCCCCGTGTCGGGGCGGGCTTCGAGCGCGATGCCGGTTCCACGGCAACGCTCATACTTCTTGCGGGAGTTCTGAAATGAAAAACACGCTAAAGCTGCTTCTGGTCGGACTACTCGCGGCCTCACCAGCGCTCGCGGTGGAATACCACGGCGGTGACTTGACCGCGGAACACACCTTCCCGCTGGGCAAGCGGACGACACTCAGCCGGGTGACCCCGGCAGGCACGGCGATCGACTACTCGAACGTGACGACCTTCTCGGGTTTCACGGTTGCGAACGGCGGCGCGGCCGTGCAGGGTGCCAACACCATCACCCGGTTGACGGCGGATGACCTGACACCGACCGGAACCAACGCCGGACAGGACGTCCTCGAGTTCAGATTCTCGGTCGTCAACCTGAACACGACGCCGACGACGTTCCGGCCGCGCGTGCGCTTCTGGTTCGCGGACGGTGCCGGCGGCCTGCCCGGGACCTACTACAATTTGCCGGCGGCGGTCGGCTTCAGCTTCAACCCGCTGACGCAAGCCGCCAATTCGGCGACGGTTTACTTCGCCACCCTCGCGCCCAACCAGATGAAGATGCCCGGCGGGACGTTCTGGGCCGGGACGACGTTCGACAACAACAACGGCACGACGGGCGCGACGGCGGCCGCTTTGAACAACCTCGGGCAGGGCATCTTCGATCCGCCGACCATAGGTGCGAGCCAGGACGAGTACTTCATCACGACGGCCGCGGGTTCGTTCTTCAACATCGCCAGCCCGGCGGGGGCGACGGCCGACTTCATGGGCAATCCGGTCGCCAACTTCGGCTGGGAATTCACCGCCGACGTCGTCGTCGGTGTGGACGAAAGCAACTGGACGAAGATCAAGTCGTTGTACCGGTAGACTTGCAGGCTTCGTACGTTGACGAACCTCCCCGCCGTCGCCGGACGGCGGGGAGGTTTCATCGTGTGCGCGTGATCCGGGCGCCCCCGGTCCGACACGGTGAATGTGGGGAGCCCGGCCGCGCTGCGCTCGACGCTGCACGCGGTCATCGACGACCACACGCGATACCCGTACTCCTCCGCGGGGACCGACACCTGGAACATCCTCGAACTCGCCGACCAAGATCCGGGCAACGCCGCGAACATCCTGGACGTGTACCGAAATCGCAGTTTGGTGAAGTTCGGCGGCGGCATGGGTCCCTACAATCGCGAGCACACCTGGCCCAACAGCTACGGGTTCCCGGTCGACGGCGGCACCAACTATCCGTATACCGATTGCCATCACTTGTTCCTGTGCGACGTCAGCTACAACAGTGACCGTGCAAACCTGCCATTCGGCAACTGCGCTCCCGGCGCCACCGAACGCGTCACCGACGTGAACGGCGGGCAGGGTGGTGGGTCGGGAGTTTTCCCCGGGAATTCCAACTGGTTCAACGGCAGCGTGTGGCAGACCTGGAACGGCCGCCAGGGCGACGTCGCGCGCGCGATTTTTTACCTGGACGTGCGCTACGAGGGCGGCACGCATGGCGGGACGGGCGCCGCCGAGCCGAACCTGATCGTGACCGACAATGCAGGCTCGATCGCGACGACCGGCGGCAATGCGTCCGTCGCCTACATGGGACTGATGTCGGTCCTCTTGCAGTGGAACGCCGCCGATCCGGTCGACGCGCGCGAGCGCGCCCGGAACGACGCGGTGTTCAGTTTCCAGGGCAATCGCAATCCGTTCATCGATCACCCGGAGTGGGTGAATGCGATCTTCGACCCGCTTGCATCCGATGTCGCGGCGAGCACGCGGCCGCGGACGGCGATCACCGGGATCCATCCGAACCCCATGAACCCGACCGCGCGCGTGTCCTTCGCGCTCGCCGTGCCCGGCGGTGCCCGGATCGAAGTCTTCGCCGCCGATGGGCGCCTGATTCGTACGCTGCTCGATGCGCCGCGTCCGGCCGGCACGTTCGACGTCCGCTGGGACGGCACCGATCGGCACGGGATCGCCGCCGCGAGCGGCCCCTACGTGCTCCGGCTGCAGAGCGGCGGCACGATCGACACGCGCAAAGTCATCCTGCTGAAGTAGAGCGCAATTCCGCCAAGAAGGCTTCGCCGTAGCGGTCGAGCTTCACCGGCCCGATGCCGGGAACTTGCAGCAACGCAGCGGGCGTTCGCGGTCGCACCCGCGCCATGTGTCGCAGAATCGCGTCGTTGAAGACGATGTAGGCGGGAACGCCTTCCGCGGCGGCGATGCGTTTGCGGAGCGCCCGCAAGCGGTCGAAGAGCGCTGCGTCCACGTCCGCCACGGATTCGGCCGCGACCTGCGCCGTGGGACCGCGCATCCGGTGGCCGGAGCGCCCCGGCCCCGGCGCCACGATCGCCTCGATTCCAGCGCCGCGACACACGTCACAGGATTCGCCGCAGGCCGCGATCGTCTCGTCGAAGTAGCGCACGACCGCTCGATGGCGGCAAGTGCCGGCGTCGAGCAGCTCGAACAACTCGACCGTCTTGCGGCGCGATTCGCGCCGCAGCTCCGCGTCCTCGATCTCGTCCAGGAATCGGTCGTAGCCGATCACGTCGGCCCACGAATACAGGATGACGCAATCGCTCGCGAGACCGTCGCGGCCGGCGCGCCCCATCTCCTGATACCAGGCCTCGATGCTGCGCGGCATGTGCTGGTGGACGACGAAGCGGACGTTGCTCTTGTCGATCCCCATGCCGAACGCGATGGTGGCGACGATGACGTCGGCCTCGTCGCGCGCGAAGGCGTCCTGATTGCGATGCCGCTCGGCGTCGGAAAGGCCGGCGTGATAGGGGAGCGCCTGCACGCCGTGTTGGCGCAGCCACGATGCGGTGCCCTCGACCGACTTGCGGCTCATGCAGTAGACGATGCCGCTCTCGCCCGCGTGTCGCGCGACGATCCCCAGGATGTCCTGGCGGGTGTTGCGGCCGCTGCCGCGTTTGTGTGCCGTGATGTGCAGGTTCGGGCGGAAGAAGGAGCCCTTGTAGCCTTCGGGCTTCGACATGCCGAGTTGCCGCAGGATGTCGAGCGCGACGCGCCGCGTCGCGGTGGCGGTCAGCGCCAGCACCGGGATGTCGCCCAGTTCCTGCTTCAACCCCTGCAGTCGCCGGTACGCCGGCCGGAAGTCATGTCCCCAGTAGCTGATGCAATGCGCCTCGTCCACCACCACCAGGCTGATGCGACAATCGCCGATGATGCCGCGCAGTGAGCCTTCGAGTCCCTCGGGAGCCACGTACACGAGCTCCAACTCGCCGCGCCGGAGCTGCGCCAGCGCCCGCTGGCGCTCTTCCCGCTCCAAACTCGAGTTAATCATGGCGGCGCGAAACCCCACCCGCACCAGTGCATCCACTTGATCCTTCATGAGCGAGATGAGCGGCGAGACGACCAGCACCGAACCCGGCAGGATCTTGGCCGGGATTTGAAAGGTGATGGACTTTCCGGCGCCGGTCGGCATGACGCCGATGCAATCGCGGCCGCGCAACACCGCATCGATGAGATGTCGCTGGCCGGGCCGGAACTCGCGGTATCCGAACACGTGCTCGAGCACGTGTTGCGGATCCGGCCGATGGCTGCCCGGCGGGATGGTCGGCTCGAGCACGAATCCTCCTGCGCGGGAGACGAACGGGCACCGTAGCCTGCGACGGCGCACGGGCGGCACTCTAGCAGAACATCGAATTGTCTCCGCACTTCGATTGCCGCTATGCTGCGCCGTCATCGACGGTGCGCGACGACGTCGCCATCGGCATCTCGCAGGCGCTGAGGAGGATCGTCATGGACTGGAATCGCGCCGCCGCGATCTTCACGAAACCGTTCGCGACGCTCGGGAACGCGCCGGTGTCGCTGGCGACGCTCGTACAGTTCGTGGTGCTGTTGATCGTCGTGGTGCTGCTCGCGCGGAGTACGCGGCATGTTCTGCGGCGCCGCGTGCTGCCGCGCACCCGGCTCGAGTCCGGGTTGCAGGAGGCGGCGGCGCGGATCTCCGGCTATATCGTGCTGGCGCTTGGATTCGCGGTCGCCTTGTCGACGATGGGGTTCGATCTGACGTCGCTGACGGTCCTCGCCGGTACACTCGGAATCGGAATCGGGTTCGGGTTGCAGGCCATCTTCGAGAACTTCATCAGCGGGTTGATCATCTTGGTCGAGCGCCAGATCGAGGTCGGACACCGCATCGAGGTGGGCACGACGCCCGGCCGCGTGACCCGGATCGGTGCTCGCAGCACCTGGATCCTGACCAACGACAACATCGTGATCATCATTCCCAACTCGGAGTTCATCAAGAATCGAGTCATCAACTGGAATCACGGCGGCGATCCCAGCGTTCGCATCCACGTTCCCGTCGGCGTGAGTTATCGCAGCGACCCCGACGAAGTGGAGCGCCTGCTGCTCGAGGTGGCAGCGGCCGACGAGGATGTGCTACAAGAGCCGGAGCCGCGGGTCACGTTCGCGAACTTCGGCGACAGCGCCCTCGAGTTCGAATTGCGGGTGTGGACCGCATCGATGTCCCAGAACCCCGAGGCTTTCCGCAGCCGGATCAACTTCGCGATCTGGAGGACGTTCAAGAATCACGGGATCGAAATCCCGTTCCCGCAGCGTGATCTGAACTTCAAGGTACCGCTGCAAGTGCAAGTCCACAGCGAGGCATGACGCGTCGAGCATCGCAGCATCCGCGCCAGTCAGCGCGAAAACGGGGAGCGACGCCATCGTGAGAATGCGATACCTGATCCCGGTCGCCGGCGTTCTGTCGGTGGTGGCGTCCACCGCCGCCCGGGCCGAAGGCGGCGCGGGACACAGCGATCCGGTCGCGGCCGTGGCTCTCGCAATCACGATCGTGCTCGTCGCCGCCAAGCTGGGCGGCGAGGCGGCCACCCGTCTCGGGCAGCCGTCGGTGCTCGGCGAACTCCTGGCCGGCGTCATCCTCGGGAACCTGACGCTGGTGAACTATTCCGGGATGGAATGGCTCAAGGTCGATCCCGCCGTGGACATGCTGGCGCGTCTCGGTGTCCTCATCTTGCTCTTCGAAGTCGGTCTCGAATCGACCGTCCGGCAGATGCTGCAAGTCGGAAGAACCTCGCTCGTGGTGGCGACGCTGGGCGTCGTCGCTCCATTCGCGCTCGGATGGATGGTGGGCGGGTGGTTGCTTCCGGCCGAAGGGCCGCAAGTGCACGCCTTTCTCGGAGCGACGTTGTGCGCGACCAGCGTCGGGATCACGGCGCGCATCCTCACCGACCTCGGGCGTTCGCAGTCCGTCGAGGCGCACATCATCCTCGGTGCCGCGGTGATCGACGACGTCTTGGGGCTCGTGATCCTGGCGGTGGTGACGGGAATGATCGGTGCGGGTCACGCCGGCGGTGGCATGTCCATGGGTGCGATCGGAATCATCCTCGGCAAGGCGACGCTCTTTCTAGTCGGGTCGCTGGTCGTCGGCGTGCTGTTCTCCCGCAAGCTGTTCTCGCTCGCGTCGCGATTGCGGGCACGGGGCGTCTTGCTGGCGCTGGGCCTGGCCTTCTGCTTCTTTTTTTCTTGGCTGGCGAACGCGATCGGCCTGGCGCCGATCGTCGGCGCCTTCGCTGCCGGGCTCGTCCTCGAGGAAGTGCACTACCGAGATTTCGTGGCGCGCGGTGAATTCCAGCTCGAAAAGCTCGTACGCCCGATCGGGCAGTTCTTGGTTCCGGTCTTTTTCGTCGTCATGGGGATGCGCACCGACCTGCGTGCGTTCTTGGAGCCCGGTGTCCCGGCGCTCGCGGCCGCGCTCACGGTCGCCGCCATCGCCGGCAAGCAACTCTGCTCACTCGGTGTGTTCGGGAGAGGCATCGATCGGCTCTCGATCGGCATCGGCATGGTGCCGCGCGGCGAAGTCGGACTCATTTTCGCGAGCATCGGCCTGTCGCTGTCCGCCGGCGGCCACCCGGTGCTTTCGCCGGCGACTTATTCGGCCATCGTCGCCATGGTGGCGGTCACTACCATGCTGACACCGTCGGCTCTCAAGTGGAGCTTGACGCGTTCCAAGAGCGGATCGCGCGGGTCCGATACGACGCAGGCCGCAGCGACTTGACGCACCGATTCCCGTGCGGCGACGGATTCACGAAGCGCCAATCCGCCGCCGGCACCCTGCTTCTCGAACCTAGAAGCGCGCGTAGCCTTGGATGAGTTGCACGGCGAAGGTGAAACGCGCGTAATTCAATCGCACCGTGCCGCCGCCGGTCCGTTGGACGTCGACGTTCTTCATGAGCTGCGTCACCCGCAACTTCACCCAGTGCAGGTCGTAGGTCAGAATCGCGTAAGTGTGGTCTTCGAGCAATTTGACACTCTCCAGCATCGTCGCCGGGTCGGGTGGAATCGGGGTTTCCCACGCCGCTTCACCCGCACCGAGATCCTTGAAGAGCGTTCGATTGCGCTGCGTCCAACCGGCCGTGAAGGCGGCGACCGACGGTGAGAGCATCAGACTGCCGTCATCGGGGCTGTTGGCCTCTTCGGCCATCGTGATGTCGATGAGCGCGTCGTTCGAGGCGACCGTCGAGTAGGCCACGCCCTGGCCGGTGCTCACATTCCAGCCGTAGCCGCTCTTCGTCGGAGTCAAACTGTCGTAGTCGTACATGAGCTGCGATGGATCGCTGCCGTTGTTTCCCTCCGGACGGGGAGAAGTGTCCAGCTCGTTCGAGGCCGTGCTCAGCGAGCCGTTCGCGTGCACGGTCCGAACGTGGAAGTAATAGCGTGTTCCCTGTTGCAGGGAGCCGCCGCCCGCGGTCGAGGAGACGGTGAAAGTATTCGCCAGGACGGGGCTCGTGTTCGCGAGCCGGGTGGAGAGGAATGCCGGATCGTCGTTGCCGGCGACGGGAGCCACGTCCAAGTAGACGTTGTAGCCCCTGAAATCGCCGGCTCCTTCGAAGCCGCTCGGCCCCCACGAAATCCGCACCGTGTTCGCGCCTGCAACCAGGCTGGCGACGCCGGGCGGGCCGAAGGTGCGCACGATGCTGGTCGTGCTGTCTTCGCCGCACCCGGCGGCGGCTAGAACTCCCGAGCATGCGATCACGAAGCGTTGAACGAACTTCATTCGACTTCCTCCCCTCTCGAGACTCGGCGCTCGATTGCACGGCCCAACGCACGACGCTTCTTCGCTTCAGCGAACGCGTTCAAGTACGACTCGCGGCCTGTCGCCCGGCTGCTGGTCCGCGAGCCCCATGCCGAGCGCGGCAATTTGGTCGGCTCGCACCCCGGCGCCGAGAATGTGCTCCCGCAGGGCCTTCGCCTGCCGTTCTGTCCGTGTCGCGGCTTCGGACCGGCTGCCGCCTGCGCCGTAGACGAGGAGCAGGACGCGCGTCGATGGCGAGGCCGACAAGTGCCGGGCCCACTCGTCGAGGACCGCGGCGCCGCTGCTGGACGTGTCGGGTCGATCCTTCGCGAGGTCGATTTCCAGCTCCACTTTGGCGCCTACGTCCAAGGGGAATCCGATCGCTTCGGCGTGCTGCAGGGTCGCTGGCGCAGCGGACGTTGCGGCCCCGCTGTCCGCCGGCGCTTCGACAGCGCCGCGAAGCGCGCGCGAGCGCGCCAGTTCCCGCTCCGCCTCGGCTCGGAGCGCGAACGTGTTGGAGATTGTGCTCGCGGGTGCGGGCACCGTCGTTGCGGGCGGGGGTGCTGGAACCACGATCGGCGTCGGAACCTGAGGTGGAGTCGGAACCGGTACCACGAGCGTCGATCCGGAGGTTCGTCCCTGCATCTCTCGACGCCGCGATTCCAATTCACCCTCGAGCCTGCCGATTCGAGCCACCAGTTCGCGCTCGCGCTCTGAACTCTGCTCGGTCGCGACCGGCGTCCCCGTGCCCTCGGCGGGCGCGACCCTTCCCGGGCTCGTGATCGCGCTCTGAACGCCGCCCGACGACACCGCAGGTTTCGGCGCGGTGGTCGGCGTAGGCTGGGCGGTCGATTCGTGGACGCTTTGCTGGAGCTGCTGCAACTGCAGCTGGAGCGCGTCCATGCGCTCGCTCAAATCCGGGCTCGAGGATCCGGATGTTGGTTCGGCCGCGGCCGCCGTCCGCGCCGCTCCGCCCCGCGTTTCGAGTGTCGCGAGACGGCTCTCGATGCGGTCCAGGGTCCGGATCATCTCCAACTGGTCGAGGCGCCGCGAGATCCGTGCGATGCGCTGATCGAGGCTGGGCTGGACCGCAGCCGCTGGAACCGCGTTCGCGAACGGCGCGGGTTGGTGCGGCTGTCCATCAAGCCGCTCTTCGTCGAGCGCCGCGGCGGCATCCGGAGCCGGGGCGGCCGCGCTCGTGGACCCGGAAGGCGTGCGCGACGGCGCTGCGATCTTCGGCGTCGCTCCCGTCGCGTCCACCGGCGCCGCAGCTCCCGGCGCCGACTCGATCTCGCCTGCGCTGCCGGTGCCGGCGGCCGCCGCCGGCGCTCCGACGGGCCCGAGCGCTTTTGCCACCGGTGTTCGCAGCGACGGCACCTCGCGCATCCGCCGGATCACTTGACCGAGCGTCAACCCGAATTGGAATTCGACTTCCGGATACGCGGTCTCGGGGTCGAACGATGTCCGATCGGAGTCGGTCGCCAGGTTGAACGTGAGCGCCGCGGTCGCCGCGATGCTGGAAGTGATCTTCGTCCGCACGCCGGGCGTGAGCCGCCACAGGTTTTCGCTGGAGCGAATCTGACCGCGTGCATCCAGGAGTTGTTGCGTGGTGAGCTCGGTGAAGAGTGTCATGCGGTTCAATCCGCCCTGCAAGGCCACTCCGGCCGTCAGAACGTCGTTCTTCTGTCCGGGTGCGACCGCGAGCGGCAACCGCACCGGGCTGTTCTGATAATAGAAGGCGCCGTCGTCGCGGCTCCACCAGTAGCCGCCGTTCACGTGCAATTGCATCGGGTATGTCTGGTTGCCGAACTCCATCGAGAGCAGGCCCTTCACGCCCACGTCGAATCCGTTGTCCGGATCTTGCGTGCCGCCGGGGCGCGTCTTGTCGCTGAGAATCGGCCAGTTCAAGAGCCCCTGTCCGCCGACGCGGAGGCGCGACGTGCCCAGCGGCGTCGTCCAACGGACGTTGCCGCCCAGATCGCGGCCGCGCACGTCGATGCGCTTGGAGAAATCGCCCGGCAGATCGCTGCTGGAGCCGGAGAACGGCAAGGTTCCAGAGATCTCGAACCCACCACCCAGACCCTTGGTCACGCTCGGCGTGAAGGTGAAGAGTCTCTGCCCAGGTGTGAACTTGTTGTCGAGCAGGTTCGCATAGGTCGACACGAACATCCCGCTGGCGGGCAGACTGGAGGCGCGGTCGATTGCGACCAGTCCCGTGCCACCGTTCTCGGAGCCGATCGCCGTCGCGGTCCCCGGCAGGAGCACCGCGGCCCAGAGCAACCATGCCGGAGACGATCGGCCGCGGCTCCCGGTTCGGCTGGTGGAAGTGGATTCGTCGGTTCGCAACGCGCGACCTCCCGGCGCTCGATACAACGGCGATGAATGTCCAGGCTTCATGGGCTCACGGTTCCTGGTTGCAACAACCGGATTTCGACCCGGCGGTTGCGCGCCCGGCTCTCGGCGGTGCTGTTGTCGGCGATGGGTCGCTCGGATCCGAACCCGAGCGCGCGAATCTTCGCCGGATCCACTCCGAGTCGGACCAGCTCGCGCTGCACCGCGGTGGCGCGTTGCTCGCTGAGTTGCAGGTTGAACCGCGCGTCGCCGAAGGAATCCGCGTGCCCCTCGACGACGATGTTGAGGGCCGGATAACGCATCAGCACCGCCGCGATCCGGCGCATTTCCTCGATCGCACCCACTTGCAGCACGCTCTTGCCGCTCGCGAACAGTAACGAAGACTGGATCGACAAGAGAAAGCCGTCCTGCGTTTCACGCAACGATTCGATTTGCCCGGTCAACCCTTGCATGTCTTCCAAAGCCCGCTTGAGCTCGGCGCGCTGCGCCGCGAGCTCGGCCGCGGATGATTGCGCCGCTTCCGCGTTCGCGTCCCGGCGCGACTCCATGCTGGAGCGGAGCTTGTCGATCTCGGCCTGCAAGCCCCGGTTCTCGGTCAGCAAGTTGCGGACGAGATCCTGCAGGATCGCGATCTCGTCCGGCGATGCCGCGGTGCCCGGGGGAGCGGCATCGGGCCGTGCCGGCACGGCGATCGGCTGCAACGTGACGCCCGGGACCGCGACCGTGCGCAACACGCCTCCTTGGCGGTCGCGCGGCCACCAACCGATGCGTGCGAGCACGCTCCAGTTGCCGATGTTGTTCGCCAGCACCCACCGCGACTCGGCGCCGGCGCGCCAGCCGTTGTCGGCGTGGAAGCTCAAGCCCGCTCCCGCGTCGAATCCGACTTGGAAGCCGTCCAGTGCATCCTCCAGCGTTCGATCATTCGGGATGTCGGCGCCGGCGAGGTGCGCCGAAACGCCGCTCATGACGAAGGGCCCGACGTTGTGGAACCGGAAGGGATTCCAGCGCAGATTCGCACCCACCGACAGATCGGAAAGATCGCCGTCCAGCTTGTTACCGCTCTTCGCGCGCACTTCGCTCGCCGTCCAGCGTTTGACTTCAGCCGCGAAATCGATTTTGTAGTGCAGGATCGTCCCCAGTCCGACGTCCACGCCGTAACCGAATCCGGTGGCGGCCTTGTCCGGATCCACCGCTCCGAGTTGGACGCCGAGACCGCTGACACGAACCTTGGGACGCCTTTCATAGAAATCGGAATACTGGGCTTGCGCCGCCGGCGCCGCAGCGGCG
>Ga0187893_10013959_pt1 | contig 11063 bp, 13 predicted proteins | sample MA1701074metaG_FD_139574 | JGI IMG/M metagenome (GOLD analysis project Ga0187893, IMG submission 139574) | White microbial mat communities from a basaltic lava cave in the Kipuka Kanohina Cave System on the Island of Hawaii, USA - MA170107-4 metaG ...
AACTCGCCGTCAAGTGGACGGATCGCACCAGATCGATGCGAACTCAGTGACCTCCGCGCCTCCGCGTCTCCGCGTGCCAAATCTTGAGCGCCGCGTCCGAGTACTCAAATGCGATAGCCCTGCCCTTGAGGGCGCGAAAGCGGGGGTCCAGGGCAAGCGATGGAGCGGTTGCCCTGGATTCCCGCTTTCGCGGGAATGACAGTCTGAATGTGTCTCGCCGTATGACACCCTGCTTAGCGGGCGACCGCGCTATTCGTTTGCCCGATCGTCAGGGATCACTTCGCCCAAGTCACCGTCTTCATGCCGCCGCATCCGGCACAGTGTGCATCGGCCCGCAGGAAGGCATCGGTCGTCGCCAGAGCGCTGGTTGCCTGTTGAGCTTCCTGCGGTCGAGCGAGCTTCAGCCGGACCTTGATGCAGTTGTCGCAGAACCCGCGCCCTTTGTTGTCGTTCAGGAATTTGGTTATCTGTTCGGCTACGGTCATGACCCGCTCCAATTGGACGCCACCAAGGTCATCGCCGGGCTTGACCGGGCGATCCACGCGGCCAACCTAAGGTGCTGTGACAGCGCGGCACGTTCGTCTGGTCCGGTTTCGCTCGCGCATTTGGCTCATTCGCCGCACCCGACTTTGAACTTCCTAGGTTGCGGCACGCGGGTCGTCAACCCGTCGCCGACGGGCGTGTATTGACATTTGTATTTACAAATGTCAATACAAACAATGGCGTTCGAATGGGACCCGGCGAAACGCCGCGCGAACCTTACGAAACACAGGATCGACTTCGCCGACGCGGCGGCGATCTTCGACGGCCTGACCATCGAAGAAGTCGACGACAGCATGGACTATGGCGAGGAACGCATCCTCGCCCTTGGCGACACAAATGGCCGCATCATCGTCGTCACCTATACCTGGCGCGGCGACGTCAGGCGGACATCTCGGCACGAAAGGCGACAAGGCATGAAGCAGCGAAATACCGTGCGTTATTCTCGTAGCCGGCTGCCCAAGGGCAAGACCGATTGGGCAGCGGTCGATGCCATGACCGACAAGGAGGTCGCGCGGAGGGCGGCCGGCGATCCGGACACGCGCCTGACCACGCCCGCGTTCTGGCGCAACGCGCGGCTCGTCCTGCCCGCCGAACCTGGCAAGGAGGTGGTGACGCTGCGCCTCGACCGCGACGTGCTCAAATGGTTCAAGGGCCGCGGCCGCGGCTACCAGACGCGCATTAATGCGATTCTGCGGGCGTATATGCTGGCGGAGGAGCAACGGCGCTGAGCCGGCGTCACGCCGCCTCTATTCACGGATCACCACCCCGGCGCCGCCGCGGACCGCACGTTCGGCATTGTCGAGAGCAGCGGCTGCGGCGGCTTCGTCCACATACTCTTCGCCGCAGTTCTCACACACTCGCGCCGGGACATGCTTGACGATCACGGTGCGGCCTTCGCGTTCCAATACGAGTGTCGCCGTCCCCGGCTGCGTATCGCCCTGGCCGCAGATCATGCATCTCATACGCTGCGGGGTCATGGCTCGACGGCTTTCATCTGCTCGATTGTCAGCGGCGGGCCTTCGTACTTGAGACAGCCATATACCTGCGCGACCGTCTTGCGCGGGAAAGCCCGCGCTGCCCGCAGAACGACGGCATCGCCGCGGTCCTCGACATCCAGCTCAGCGCCTGGCTTCCAGCCGTGCCGGTCGCGCACGTCCTTGGGAATGATCACCTGCCCCTTGCTCGATAGCCTCGTCCTCGACATCGGTCGCACCCCGGGTAAGATTTCGGTAAGAAATAGTGCGCACCGACGCGGCCCATCAATCGCCGTGATGCGCACCGCCGCAGCACGCGGTGAAGACAGGATCGCCGTGCACTGGAACTTACTTGACTGGACGCTTGGATTTCGCTCCACGGTCGTCTTTCGGCCGCTTTTTCGGCGCAGCCGCACGCCGACTCGCTGGCTTGGCTTTCCGATTCCGCGTGCTGACCGCCTTCGCGACTTTTGCGACGGGGATTTCGTTTCGATCTCGCTGCGCTGGACGATCGGCCTGCTCGCCCCAGGCCGTGACGTTCTTGATGATATAAAGCCTTTCGTCGTCCTTGCTCTTTGGCAGTTCATCGGTTCCATCCCAAAAGCTGACCGCTTCGCCAATGCCAACACGCTTGCGGCCGAGGTTGGTCCGTTCCCATCGTTCGTCGTCGCCCAAAATGGACCCGAAGTCGATCGTGCCATCCGGCGACAACAGCACAGGTTCGCATGGGTCGCCGCGATAGAAGCCCCGCAGACCAAAATAATGGATCTTGGGAACGATCGTCTCGGCCTCAATCAACACATCGAACGAGTAATTCAATTTCGGATTCTCTAGAGTCTGTTCTTCCAGAAAAATCCTGACGGCCTCCCTCGTCATTGTGACGTTGCCTCCCCTCCTTGCGTGGCGAACCGGCTCTGGTTCAGCTCGAACAGCCGGCGCAGGGCCTCGTCGTCAGAGATGTCGGCCGGCCAGCCATAAGCGGCGGCGACCGCGGCGTCGAGGTCGCGGTGGGCGTGGTCGAGCCAGGCTGGCCGCTCGTTGTAGAGGTTGGTGAGCGTGCGCTTTTTCAGGACCGCCGCCGCTTGCTCGTCCACCGGTAGGACGCGGTCGGGAAAGCTTGGCACCACCTCCGGCTCGCGCCGCACCAAGTCCGACGGGTTCAGCCAGTTCTCGCGCAACTCGTTCAGCCGCCGCGCCGCCTCCGCGATCCGCACCGCGCGCGGATCGGTGGCGTAGTCAGCCGCCGGAACGCTCGGCGTCAGGCCCTCGGGGAAGGGGAAGGTCTCGAAGGTCGTGCTGATCGTATATCGGGGATCGTTGCCGACACCGTGCCACGAGCCAACACGTAGCGCCCATAGCTCATGGAACCGTGAATGCAAAACTCCGAAGGTCGCATCGTCGTCACGCGCGATCACTTGTAACTTGTGGTCTGGGACAACAGGCCGACGGAGCCAAGCGAAGACCCGGTGCTTCGACACCTCGGGCGTCGCGATGAATCGGCCCAGATGTCGTAGCGCGCTCCACATGCCCGGCCGTGGTTCGACATGCCGCCACCAATTCAAGCGATACGCCTCACGCCGATTCTTCTCTCGCTCCGGTCTCACATGCTTCGCCACATGGGCGAACGGCTCCTCGTATAGCGCCGCCTCGGCTTCGCTCATCATCCAGCCAAAATCGATGATCCATTTGCCGGCTGGTCGGCGGGTCACGTCCATGCCGTTCATCCACGGCCGCAGCACGTCGGCGTTCGGCCGGCCATTGGGGTTGAGCGGCATCGCCAGCCATTGCCGCGCCAGTTCACCGGAAATGTCGAAGGCGCCGCCCTTCGTGTCGCCCATGAAGGCGACACCCTGGTTATCCCGAAGCGGTTTGGCTTTGGTCAGGTCGACCGCGCCTCCGCTCAGATCGGAATGGATCGTTGCGACGGATTCTCCGTCCAGCTTGGCAGGTTCGCCGCTGGGCACGGCAAAACACACGATGGAGACCCGCACGGCGGCGCCGTCGATGATCCACGGCTCGTCCGACCACGCCTCGAAGATCGCCAGATCGGGCGCCAACCGGTCAGCACGTCGCGGTTCGCGCCGCCGCGGATCGAGTTCGTCGCGACCAGTCCGACGCGCTTGGCGTTGCTGGCGAGCAGTGCCTGACGCGCCTTCTCGAACCAGTAGCAGACGAGATCGGCCTCCGCCGGCACGCGCCCGTCATAGGCGGCGAAAAGCCGATCGACATAGTCGCTGCCGAGTTCGTCGCGTAACCGCTTGCCGCCAAGGAACGGCGGGTTGCCTGTGATCGCGTCTACCGGCGGCCACTCCGCCTCCGTCCCATCGGCTTTCAGCACAGCGTCCCGGCACTCGATGGTGTCGAGCGGCTTCAGCACCGGTTCGCCCGCCACCTTGAACCCATTGCGCCGCATCCACTGGATCTCGCCGATCCACACGGTCACGCGCGCCAGTTCGGCGGCATAGACATTGAGTTCGATCCCCTTCACGACCTGCGGCCCGACGCCGGGGAAGGGCCGCTCCAACCCCATCGCCTCGGCGTCGAGGTTGGCCCGGTGCTCGATGTCCTTGAGCGCGAGCAACGCCAGATAGAGGAAGTTGCCGGAGCCGCAGGCCGGATCGAGCACGCGGAAGTTGCGCAGCCGCTCCAGGAACTCCTGGTGCAGCTTGCGCGCCTCGTTGCGCCGCGCCGTCTTCGCGCCTGCCGAAGCCGCTTTAGCCGCCTTCGCCATCCGGTCGGCGATCTCCGCCTTCACCGTCTGCCATTCCGCCGTCAGCGGGCGCACGATCACGGGATCGACGATCTTCATGATCTTGCCGGCATCGGTGTAGTGCGCGCCGAGCTGGCTGCGCTTGTCCGGATCGAGGCCGCGTTCGAACAGCGTGCCGAAGATCGATGGATCGATCTCGGCCCAGTCGAGCTTGGCCGTCCGGTCGAGCAGATCGACGTCGGCCTTCTCCAGCGCAAAGGCCGCGTCGTCGTCGAACAGCCCGCCGTTGAACCACTCGACCTTTTCGAATCCGACGCGCCGGCCCGTCTGCATGGCGCCGAAGAGGTCGCGCGCCATCGGCTCGAAATCGGCGGGCCGCTCGCGCGCATGGCCGATGAGCCGCGCGAACATCTTGTTCGGCAGCAGGTCGACGTCCTCCGCGAACATGCAGAAGACCAGCCGGTTGACGAAGTGCGCCACCGCCTGCGGATCGTGCCCGCGCCGGTGCAGCCGCTCGGCCAGCTCGGAGAACCGCGCCGCGGCGTCGGCGGTCAGCGCCTCCCGCGTCAGCCCCGGCTTCAGCGCCTCGGGCTCGGCGAACAGCCGCTTGAACAGGTCGCGCGTCGCCGGCTTGGGGAAGTCCTCGAGCGCGAACTCGTGCCGGCGCTGGACGGTGTTGGTCCAGTTGGTCCGCACGATGAACCGCTCCATGTCGGAGACGACGAGGAGCGGCGGGTTCTCCAGGTCGTCGCGGTACTGCTGGTGCTGGCGGTAGGCTTCGTCCAGGTCCTTGTGCTTGCCCTTGTACTCCCAGGCGAAGTGGCCGCGCTTCCACACGTCGGCCCAGCCGTCGCCGCCGTCCATCTTGGCGGCGCCGCGCTCGAAGCAGTAGCTCTCGCCGGTCGCGTCGGCCTCGGCCGGCGTCTTCTCCTCCAGCAGCCGGCAGAGGTCGATGAACTGCTCCTGCGACGCCTGCCGCTCGCCCAGCCGCGAGCCTTTCCACTTGGCGACGAACTGCTCGGGAGTCATCGATCCGCCTGCCCCACCGCGACCCTTGACATCGCGAATTTAGTTTCTACTTTGTTCTATATAACCGTTCCGCTCCCGTCAAGTCCGGGAGGGAGGGCGGCGCGATTTTTGACATCGTGGATACGTTCTCGACACGACCGCAGCACGAACGGTTCGGCGGCTGCCGTCCCTGCGCGCGCATTCCTGGACTGGACTCATGTGGGGGCGGCCCCATGTGGCTGCCCACCCAGGAGGCGATCACCATGCCGAAGCAGGGCACCCACACGGCGGCGCCCCTACAGTATCTCCGTCCCAGGCATCTCCGCTGGGCATGGGGTGCTTCGCTCATTTTTTCGGTGCGTAGGGGCGAGCGGCGCTCGCCCTCATGCCGATGGCCACATGTCAGAGTTCCTTACCGACCATTGGGCGAGCGCCGCTCGCCCCTACTCCCCAACGTCCTTTCCCGCTTGGCATGGGGTACATCCTCGCTTTCTGCGAGCCGCGGAGCCTTCAACCAGATTCCCCCGCCCATGCGTAACTTTGTTTTGTCGTCCGGCGAATGTGGCCTCGGCCGGGTCCTCTCCGCTGGGCATGGCTCCATCGTTTTCAGATTTGGCATCCCGCAGCATCCTGCTCCGCGTCTCCGCGCCTCCGCGTGAGTCACCCCGCCGGACGCCTCATTCCCGCTGGACATGGGGTCGATCGTCACGTTTTGGCGGAGACGGCCGAAATCCAGCGTCACCTCCGCCGGACATGGGTTGATCCATCACTTTCCATCCGCCAGTCTCCCACGCATGAAAACCGTCACCCTCCCCTCCGGCGAGAGCGTGCCCGCCCTCGGCATGGGCACCTGGCAGATGGCCGGCGACCGCGGCCGGCGCACGGAGGAGATCGCCGCCCTGCGCCTCGGCCTCGATCGCGGCCTCACCCTGATCGACACCGCCGAGATGTATGGCGAGGGCGCCGCGGAGGAACTGGTCGCCGAGGCCATCGCCGGCCGCCGCGGCGAGGTCTTCCTGGTCAGCAAGGTCTATCCGCACAACGCCTCGCGCCAGGGCACGGTCGCCGCCTGCGAGCGCAGCCTCAAGCGTCTCAAGACCGACCGCCTCGATCTCTACCTCCTGCACTGGCCCGGCAGCGTCCCGATCGGCGACACCGTCGCCGCCTTCGCCGAGCTGCAGCAGGCCGGCAAGATCCGCCACTACGGCGTCAGCAACTTCGATGCCGCCGACATGGCCGAGCTGTGGACGGCCCCCGGCGGCGCGGCCGCCGCCACCAACCAGGTGCTCTACAACCTCTCCCGCCGCGGCATCGAGTGGAACCTGCTGCCCTGGTGCCGCGAGCGGCGGGTGCCGCTCATGGCCTACTCGCCGATCGAGCAGGGCCGGCTGGCCCGCGACGCCAGGCTGGCCGCCTTCGCCAGGCGCCACGGCCTCACCGCCACCCAGGCCGCCCTCGGCTGGCTGCTGGCCAAGGACGACGTCATCGTCATCCCCAAGACCGGCCGGCGCGAGCGCCTGCAGGAGAACCTCGGCGCGCTCGAAAGGCCCTTAACCAAACCGCAACTGGACGAACTCGATGATCTCTTCCCGCCGCCCTCCGGCGCGCGGCCGTTGGAGATGATCTGACGCCGCGGATGTGCTAAGCGATCGCCCAAGTTTCGAGTCACAATAACGAGGTGGGACCGTGAACCTGCGTCTTGCGCCGCTGCTGGCCGTCGCCCTCCTGGCCGCCTGCCAGACCCCGAGCCAGTCCGCATCGACGCGCAGCATGGAGCAGGCGCAGCCGGAGGCCGGCACGGTTGGCACCGTGAAGCCGACCTTCGCCGCCTGGCGCGCCGAGCTGAAGGCCGAGGCCCTGGCCGCCGGCGTCTCGGCCGAGACCTTCGACCGCGCCTTCGCCGGCGTGCAGCCGAACCCGGACGTCATCGCCAAGGACAGCGTGCAGCCCGAATACACGCGCCCCGTCTGGGCCTATCTCGACAGCGCGGTCTCGCCCAAGAACATCGCCACCGGCCAAGAGCGCCTGTCGGCGAACGCCGCCGCCCTCCGCCGCGCCGCCCAGCCGCACGGCATCCCGCCGCAGATCGTCATCGCCATCTGGGGCCTGGAGAGCGCCTATGGCGAGACCACCGGCGGCTACAACGTCATCGAGGCGCTCGCCACCCTCGCCTATGACAGCCGCCGCCCGGAGGTCTTCCGCCGCAACCTCATCGATGCCCTGCTCATTCTGGAGGCCGGCGACATCCCGCCGGCCGACATGCAGGGCTCCTGGGCCGGGGCCATGGGCCAGACCCAGTTCATGCCGGCGACCTTCCGCCAGTACGCCGTCGACGGCGACGGCGACGGCAAGCGCGACATCTGGCGCAGCCTGCCCGACGTCTTCGCCTCGACCGCCGGCTACCTCGCCGCCCACGACTGGCGGCCGAAGCAGCCCTGGGGCGCCGAGGTCCGCCTGCCGAAGGACTTCCCCTGGGACCAGGCCGAGCTCGACATCACCAAGCCGGTGGCCGAATGGACGGCCCTCGGCGTCCGGCGTGCCGACGGCAAGGCGCTGCCCAAGGTCGACTCGCCGGCGTCCATCATCGCCCCGGCCGGCCACCGCGGCCCGGCCTTCATCGTCTTCGACAATTTCCGCACCATCCTCGACTACAACAACTCCGTCAGCTACGCCCTGGCCGTCGGGCATCTGTCGGACCGCATCGCCGGCGGCGGCGAGTTCGCCGCGGCGTGGCCGCGCGACGAAGCGCCGATGTCGCGCACCGACAAGCTCGACATGCAGAACCTGCTGTTCGCCCGCGGCTACGATCCCGGCAACGTCGACGGCGTCATCGGCCCGAAGACGCGGACGGCCATCCGCTCGTTCCAGCGCGAGATCGGCGTGGTGCCCGACGGCTTCGCCACCATGACGCTGCTGGATCGCCTGCGGGCGCTGACCTCGTAGCGGTCAGTAGAGGCGGCCGCCGTTCGGCACCGGCTTGTCCGGGGCGATCATCACCACCTCGCCGCGCTCGTCGGGAAAGCCGAGCACCAGCACCTCCGACATGAACCGGCCGATCTGCTTGGGCGGGAAGTTGACCACCGCCGCCACCTGCCGGCCGACCAGCTCCTCCGCCTTGTAGTGCACGGTGACCTGCGCCGAGGAGCGCCGACGCCCGATCTCCGGCCCGAAATCGACCGTCAGCTTGAAGGCCGGCTTCCGCGCTTCCGGGAACGGGTCGACGGCAACGATCGTGCCGACGCGGATATCGACCTTGCGGAAATCCTCGTAGCCAATGGGGGCGGTGCCGCCCGGCGGGCTGTCGTTGGCCACGATCGCGTCACTCCCTGCTGATGATGGCGGCAACCTAAAGAAAAAGGCCGCCCCGTCGCAAGACGGGGCAGCCCTTCTCTGGATCGATCGAGCGAGGTCGACCGATGCTTACTTCTTCGCGGCGATCTTCGGCTGCAGCGCGGTCTTCATTTCGTCGAAATTGTCGACGACGCGCTTGCTGATCACCGAGACGGCCTCGTCGCTGGTCTTCTGCACCAGGCCGGCGAGCTCGCGGGCATTGGCCAGCGCCGTCTCGAAGGCGGACTTGGCCAGCTCGGTCTGCTTCAGGAGCTTGTCCTCGGGACTGCCGGCAGCGCTGAATTCCTTGGAGACCGTCGACAGCTCTTCGATGGCCTCGCGGACCAGCTCGGCCTGACGGCGGAAGACAGCCTGGGCGCCTTCGACCGCAACGCGGTTGGCCGCGGTAAGCGCCTCGACGTTCTTGCGCTGGGCCGCGAAGGCGGCCTCGACGTCGAACATCGGCGCCTTGCCGTTGACGAACAGCTTGCCGAAATCGGCCGCCGCCTTGTTGAAATCGCCGTAGAACTTGGTGAAGTCCGGCACCTTGAACGCTTCGGTGTCGAACAACGGATTGGTGGCCTTCGCCATGTAGGGACTCCCTTTTCTGGAAACGCTTGCGAGGAAAAATGCTGCACTGCACAACGCTGACCGCAATATGGGATCGTGCTGCACTTGCGTCAAGGATTTTTTGCAGTGCAGCAAAAGTTCGGTTAATGAACTTTTGTCAGCTTCGGTCAGCCCCGCCGATCGAGCCATTTGGCGCACGACTCGGCGCGCCGCAGCCGCCCGTCGAGGGCCGCCATGGTCTTGGCCTTGTCGGCCGTGTCGTCGCGGAACCAGTCGCGCAGCGTCGCCAGGTAGATGGCACCCAGCCCCTTTGCCCTGAGCGCCCCGGCAAGGCCGGCCGACGAAATGCCCGCCGCCTCCAGCATCGCCGCCATCGAACGCAGCAGCTGCCCGGCACCGCACAGGACCATGACGGGATCGCGCCGGGCGTCGCGGGCGATGGCCGCTAGACCATCGCGATAGGCCGCCAGCGCATCGAACCGCTTCATCAGGACGTCGAACAGCCGGTCGCGCGGCGTCTCCGTCGCATCGATTTCGGCGCCGGCCAGCACCCGGCGATCGACGTCACGGCTGAGGGCTTCGAGGATCGCGGTCTTCGAGGGATAGGCGGCATAGAGATCGGCCAGGGACAGCTCCGCCGCAGCCGCGATGTCGGCCAGCGCGATCACCGACCAGCCGCGCTCGGCGGCCAGTTTGAGCGCCGCCTCGAACACGCGGCCGGGCAGGTCCGCCGGTTTCGCCTGGGGCTTCTTTGCCATAGTCCAACTCCCTCGCGGCACAAGGATCGCCGACCCAAGCCTTCAAAATGGGATCGGCGCCCGGGCGAGATAAGGGCCGCCGCTACTTGACCGCAATCACCCGGCCGCCGGTCATGGCCGCCAGAGCCTCGGGACTGAGCCGGAAGACAGCGTTGGGCGTCCCGGCGGCGGCCCAGATCTCCCCATGCTGGAACAGGTCCTCGTCGATCACGATGATCGGCGTCTCCGTGTGACCGACCGGCGCCACCCCGCCGATGGCGAAGCCGGTCTTGTCGCGCACGAACGTCGCGTCCGCCTTGGCGATGCGGTCGCCGATGGCGGCGGAAACGCGCGCCTCGTCCACCCGGTTGGCGCCGCTGGCGATGATGAGGACGGCGCGGTTGGTGCCGACCGCGCGGAAGACCAGGGACTTGGCGATCTGGGCGACGGTGCAGCCGATCGCGGCGGCGGCATCGGCCGACGTCCGCGTCGTCGCGCCGAACTCGCGGATCTCCGGTTCGTGACCAAGCGCGGCGAGCGCCTGGCGGACGCGATCGGCGCTCGAGCGGATCTCGGCCCTGGCCGCCGTCATCCCGCCAGCTCGCGCGAGCGGCGGGTTGCCGCCGCGATGGCCCTGGTCAGCAGCGGCTGCAGCCCGTCGGACGCCATCAGGATCTTCAGGGCCTCGAGTGTCGTCCCGCCGGGGCTGGTGACGTTTTGCCGCAGCGTCGCCGCCGGCTCCGGGGACAGGCGAGCGAGCTCGCCCGAACCGGATACCGTCGCCCGCGCGAGCCGCATGGCGAGGTCCGGCGGCAGTCCCGCAGCCGCGCCCGCTTCGGCCAGGGATTCGATCAGCAGGAACACATAGGCCGGGCCGCCGCCGCTCACCGCCGTCACCGGATCGAGCAGCGCTTCGTCCTCCACCCAGGCGACCTCGCCCACCGCCGCCAGCAGCTCGTCGCATTGCGCCCGCTGCGCGGCGGTTACGTTCGGGTTGGCGCAGGCGACGGTGATGCCGCGGCCGACCGCAGCCGGCGTGTTCGGCATGCTCCGGACGATCGCGGCGGAGGCGCCGAGCTGCCGTTCGAAAAAGCCGATCGTCTTCCCCGCCGCGATCGACAGGAAGACCGTACCCGGCCGCGCGAACCGCGTCAGGCCGGATATGGCCGCATCCATCATCTGCGGCTTGAC
>Ga0187893_10013960_pt1 | contig 11061 bp, 7 predicted proteins | sample MA1701074metaG_FD_139574 | JGI IMG/M metagenome (GOLD analysis project Ga0187893, IMG submission 139574) | White microbial mat communities from a basaltic lava cave in the Kipuka Kanohina Cave System on the Island of Hawaii, USA - MA170107-4 metaG ...
ATATCAGCGCGGCCAACTCCGACATAAGTCCGCTTACGCGGGGCGGGTGATCGATGTGTACGTTAGCGAAGGGGAGTTCGTGGGCGCGGGTCTTCCGCTGCTCTTGATCGGCGCCTTCGAGGAGCCTGTGATCATGGCTTATCTGGACCCTAAGTACGCTTCCTCTATTCATATTGGCAGCACCGCTACGGTAAGCTTCTCGGGCGGAGCAGATCTCAAAGTGCGCGTCACGCGGCGGCCTGTCTTAACAAAACGTCTGCCTGCGGAGCTGGTGTCGACTTTTGGGGTGCGGCCGATGTCGGTCATGCTCACCCTGGCCCCGGAGTTGCGGTGGCCGGAGCAGCAGCTCGTTCATGGTTTGCCCTTGAATGTGCGATTCCATTATCGATGGGAGCAAAGTCTATCCCAGCGCTGGGGAAGTATGCGCTAAAGGCGGGTGGGTGTCTGGCCCACCGGCCTCCGACTTTCCAGCTACGAGGCAGATCTTGATATAGCAGACCTAATTCAACATTTCTCGAATCGTGTTTTCATATTCCGGAAAATAGCGGCCGATCACGGGAAGGTCGAAGCTCGGAAGAATACTGGTACTGCTTTCTCGCTCAAGAAGAAACTCGAATGATTTGCGCACGAGTCTCTTCCACACCGATCCGCTTGCATGTTAGTTTTTCACAATAGGCCGCGCTGACGGTGACCCTATGTGTGGTGGTCGTGTGGCCTTCTACCGTGACCTTAAACGTTGTGTTATCGATCGCCTGAATGGTAATCATGGTCGACTCGTTGCCTCTTGATTTACCATCATCCGAATTTCGTGCACTTTTCTGGTGGAGCGAGCCAGTGCTCTTAAGCTGTTCTATTACTCAAACCACCCGTCTCTCCGGTGCGCGCAATTATAGCTTTGGATTGGATACGGCGGACGAGCGTTGGTGCCGCCGATGCCGGGGTCGGATCAGGTATCCTACCTCACCAACCATCACGGAAGTGGACTATCTGCCGGAGCGCCTCATCATTGTCGGCGGCAACGTTGCGTTCGAAGACTTGATGTGACCTCTTCTTCACCAAGATCTACAGAGACGCGACCCTGGGACGTCCATCCAGGCCGCGTTCGATCTCGCATGCGGCAGCCACTTCGTCGCGGTAGCGCAGCCAGCAAGCCAAAACCTGTTCCATCGCCGTCAACACGGACTCCCGTTTTGCAGACGGCACGAAGTCGAGGACAGCCTTCCATGCGGCTGCGCGATGATCGCCTTCAACCTGCCGATGAGCTCTGGTCAAGGTCAGATGGTCCAGAGGGAGGCCGTAATGTTTCACTAGGGGATGCTCAGGCAGGCCTAACGGATCGCGCTTGGGTACGGTAGGGTCGACTGTAACGCGGTCATCCTTCGTGCCTTCGATGAAGATGGTGACTACCGCTGCGGCAATCTCCCAGCCGCGCCTTTGAATGGCATCATCGAGAAGTGTCCGATAGCTCTTCGCGGCAGGCAGGAGCTTCACATCAACAAACCGGCTGAGATCCATGCCCAGTCCCCTTGGATACTCAAGGAAAAGTTCTGGGTGCGGGCGACCCGCCACCAAGGCTCCCGTTTCCTCTTCGTAAAGATTCTCCGCCAGCGCATGTCGGACTTCTGGAATTGGACACTGAACATACGCCCACCCTACCATCACGGGAAAGTCGCGAACATAGATTGCGTATTCTTGCTCAAAATGGATGTGCAGACGGCGCTTGGGGACCATGCCGGCTGTAAATGCCGGCCATGCCCAATGGTCCTTGGCATCCATCACATGGAGCAACTGGTGACAAAAAGTGTGTTGATCGATGATCTCTGCTGCTTCTTTCTGGCTACTCGATCAAATGCAGCAACTGCCATGCCAATACGGAACCTCCTCGTCCTGAACCGATGGCATGTAGACCGGGGTGAGATCCCCGGAGCGCATCAGCCGGGCGAGTTGCGCCGTCGCGCCGATATGCCGCACAGGTTCAAACCTGTTTGAATTGAACCAAGGAGCAAAGCAAAAATCGCATTTTTGCTTTGCGATTCGAAGAATTCCACGGATGGAATTTTTCGAAGTGCCCCTAAGGCCGACAGGCTCCTAGGCCAGCACTGTCCGGATGATCCCACCCACTCACCGCCGATAGCGATGCGCCACGAAAGGCAACTCGACGACTGTGATGGGAAGCAACTGGTCGCGTCGCCACGCCCATAGCAGGGTACCGGGGGCGGCGTGGGCGCGGTTCACGTATCCCATGGCGACAGGTCGGTCCAAATTAGGGCTGAAACCACCGCTAGAAACAACACCTAGCCGGTTTTCCTCTTTGTCCACCAGTTCCACCTTAGGACGCACCGGCGCCTTGCCCTGCGGCTGCAAGCCCACGCGCACGATGTTGGGTCCGTGAACCGTCTGCTCGAACAGCACCCGGGCCCCCGGAAAACCGCCCGCACGAGTGCCGCCAGGCCGCCGTGACCGCCCTATCACCCAATCCAGTCGCGCTTCCACGGGAGTTGTTTGTTCGGTTAGATCCTGGCCATAAAGACACAGACCCGCTTCCAGACGCAACGAATCCCTGGCGCCCAGCCCCGCCGGTTCGACTTCCGGGTTGTCCAGAAGCACACGGGCCAGCCGCTCCGCAGCGACGGCGGGCACCGAGATCTCAAATCCGTCCTCTCCCGTATAACCGCAGCGGTTCACGATGCAGTCTTGGCTTGCGATGCAAAACCGGCCAGCGCTCATGAAGGCGAGTGTCTCCGTGCCCGGCGCAAGGCGCCGCAGCACCTGCGGCGCCGCAGGCCCTTGCAAGGCCAGTAGGGCGAGATCGGTGAGTGGCTCCACCCTAAACCCAGGCCCTTGGCGCCGCTTCAAGTAGGATAAATCCCGATCCTTGCAGGCCGCGTTCACAACCATTAAAAGACTTCCCCCCAGATCAGTGACCATTAGATCATCTAAGATCCCTCCGGCTTCGTTGGTGAACACCGTGTACCGTTGGCGATAGTGCTCCAACCCTGCAATGTCGCTAGGTACCAAGCACTCCAATGTCTCGCGGCACGACTCCCCCCACAACATCAACTGACCCATGTGCGAGACATCGAATAGACTCGCCTGGGCCCGCGTGTGCAAATGCTCCCGCTTGATGCCGCCGGCGTAGTGCAGGGGCATGTCGTATCCCGCAAACGGAGCCATCTTGGCCCCAAGCTCCAGATGCAAAGCGTGTAAGGGAGTTTTTTTCAACGCGCTCACGCTGTCCGGTTCATCGAACTGCCATCACGATCAGCGCCGGTAAAAAGAATCATCGTAGAAACCACTTTCACGCGACATGCGGTTCCACATGAGCGAGGGACCCAAAACGGGAATGGACGGATCGATGAGCACGATAACCACTTTGGTCAACCAGCTCAAACCCACCAAGGTGAAACCCAGGATAAACAAGGTGCGGTGAGGGTAGCTTCGATCGGTTATCGAGGCTGTACGGCTTCTTCTCGCGAGGTAAAAGAAAATCGCCGCAAACAAAACGAGCGCTCCGAAGACACCGACGGCAGCCGCCAGGCTATTCAATGTTTCTAACATTGCGCGATGTTATATAACAGTTGCGTTTCAGAGCCACGGGCGAACACGTTCACGGCGCTAAATACTTCCGAAACACTTGAACGGGGTGCAGCGCTTCCAACTCAAGGGCCTGGCCTATTTGCTGGCGACAACTGCTGCCGGTTGCAACCACCAGGGTCCCGGGCGCCGCGCGACGAACGCTAGGCAAGAGGGCGAGCTCTGCGATCTGGCGCGACAGCTCATAGTGCCGACTCTGGTAACCGAATAGACCCGCCATCCCACAGCAACCGGATGGGATCAAGGCGACCCTTGCCTGCGGTATCAATCCTAAAGCATCAACGCTTGGCTGCGAGCCGGCCAACGCTTTTTGATGACAATGTACGTGCAGCAAGATCTCCTTCGGTGCCGGATCGAAAGCCAAATCCCCCATAGCCTCGCCCATACCCGCCAAGAATTCTTCGAAGGCCACGATGCGCTTCACGATCGCCCCTGCCCTTTTGCGGATGTCGGCATCCTTTAACAGGTCGAGTAGCTCATCGCGGTAGGTATACACCTCAGAGGGCTCCAGGCCAATGATGGGCAACTCACCCGGGAAACGTTGCAGCACACGTACCGCGTGCTGCATCGTTTTGCTTGCTTGCCGCAACATTCCCAGGCTTACCTCTATGCGCCCAGAGGATAAGCAAGGCGTCACGTAAACCATGAATCCCAGCCGCTCTAAGACCTCTACTGCCGCCTGACCGACCTCGGGCTCATAGTATTCCGTGATCGGGTCGACCAACAGCACGACGGCTGATCTGGCCGCTGTTAAAGGTTGGGGCTTCCCCCTGCACCACGAGCTGAAGCGCTGGCGCGCCAAACGAGGCAGCCGACGCGCGCTATGGATCCCCAGCAGGCGTTTCGCCGCTGCGCTCCCCAGCACGGCGTTGCTAAACCAGGGCGCATAGCTCGCGGCCCTGCTGAGGGCGCCGAAGCGGGCGAGAGCTCGGGTGCTCCAGGAGGCGCCGTGTCGGTCCTGGTAATACTGCAGGAACTCCGCCTTCATGCGCGCCATATCCACATTCGCGGGGCATTCCGCGCGGCAACCCTTGCACTCCAGACAAAGATCGAGAGCCATTCTCAGCTCTTCGTCAGCCAAAAGACGGTCCGCCGCATCGCTAGCCAACAACTGGCGAAAAAGGTTAGCGCGCCCTCGGGTCGTGTGCATTTCTTCCCCCAGGGCGCGATAAGACGGACACATGGTGCCCGCTCCCGTCTTCTGTAGGCAAACACCGGCGCCATGGCAACGTGCCGCGGCGCCTAATAATCCGCCCGTCTTGCTCCAGTCGAAGTGGGTTGGCTTGAAACTCTTGTGGGCGGTCTCCGACTGCGCTCGCAGGTGTGACAGCAGATCAGGGGGGCTCACAATGGCGCCCGGGTTCAGCAGATCATCGGGATCAAAAGCGCGCTTCAAGGCCAGCAGATGCTGCGTGATCTCTGTCCCCAGCGTGTCGGGAAGAAAGCGCGCGCGCAGCCGCCCGTCCCCGTGCTTGGCAGAAAAGGAGCCACGATAATGCGCCACGATCGCCGCCACTCCCTGCATTACATGAGCAAAAATCGCGCGCTCGCTGCCTAAACGCAGATCCAACAGCGGCCGCAGATGCAGTACCCCCATGCCGGCAGATCCGTACACCACACAGGTGGTGCCATGCTGGCGCAGAAGCTCTTGCACCTCGCGCACGTAAGCCGGCAGATCCGAAACCGCCACCGCGCTATCCTCAATACCCGTTACCGGCTTGCGGGCCGTCGTCATGCCCATCAGCAGGCCGAGCCCGGCACGGCGCAGCGCCCAGGCGCGGTCCGCCTCCCCTCCTCGCAACACAGGATAAGCATAACCAAGCCCGTGCGAGCGATACCCATCGAGCAAGGCATCGCAAGCCAAGCTCACCTGCCTCGCGTCATCCCCGGAGAACTCCACCAACAACACCGCTGCCGGATCGCCTTCGACCCAAGAGCAGTTTCGGGACTGTTCGGTGTTGTTCCGGGTCAAGGCGAGAACATGGCTGTCCAAGAGCTCTATCGCACTGGGAGCAGCGGAGAGAGTCGCCAGAACAGCCTCCAGAGCCTCCTCCAGCGCATGAAAATGCGGACATACGAGCAGGCGCTCTCGCGGGATCGGTTCTAAGCGTACGCTGATCTCGGTAACGAGCGCTAAGGTGCCTTCGCTGCCGCAGAGCAAAGGCGCTAGATTAAACGGCGTACCGTTTGCCGCCCACGGCTGCTGTCGGGCGATGACATCTAAAGCGTATCCCGCATTATTCGGGATCCCCCGAGCGCTCGGATAGCGATCGAGAACGGTTTCGCGGTGAGCTTCGAGGATGGCGCGCAGCGCGCGATAAATCTCCCCTTCCCGGCCGAGCGAGCGTAGCTTGTGCTGTCGTTCCACTTCTGGGATGGGCTGAAAGCTCACCAAGCTGCCATCGCTCAACAACGCTTCGACGGCGAACACATGATCGCGCGTCGTGCGGTAACGTAAGGCATGTGCGCCCCAGGCGTTATTGCCTAACATTCCGCCGAGGGTGCATCGGTTTGCGGTAGAGGGATCGGGAGCAAACATCAATCCGTGTCCCTGCAATCGGGTGTTCAATTCGGCGAGCACCACGCCGGGCTGTACCCTAGCCTCCCGAGCCGTAGCACTAACCGCAATGATTTCGTTCATGTGGCGGGAGAAATCGATCACAAGACCCGGACCTACACATTGACCCGCTAAGCTGGTACCGGCACCGCGCGCGATGAGCGATATTCCTTCGCCAGCGGCAAATCGCACGGTCTTAAGGCAGTCCTCGGTGTCTTTAGGACGCACCACGCCTAACGGCAGGAATTCGTAAGGGGAAGCGTCGGTGGAAAAGAGACGGCGGGTGAGATCGTCGGTGAGGACTTCGCCTGTGATCTCCCGGGCGAGTCGCGATACTACCGCTCTGTTTACCTTATCTTGATCCATCGCAAGCGGCCACGCCGTCAGCGGCGCGGCGTTGTTCCGCAGGAATAATGGGCTGGAACAGCAACAACGAAGAGCGCAGTGTGGCGGCTTGCCCGCAGGGAGCGGCGAATACCTGGTGTCAGGACTTTCACCTGACTAGCACTGCGCCTGGCGCACGCTCCGGTTCCGCTTCGACAACGATCGCCGCGTTTCTCCTCGTTCTTTTGCGCTTTCGCTGCGTTCCACTCAAGGTTCACGAGCGATCTCTTTGCACTAACACTGGAGTAGGCCCCGTCAGCAAGAAAGTGCCGCTGGGATCCGCAGCAACTACCTAAGCTTAGGAGTCATTGGCCTCTCTTCGGCTCAAGCGACGCCACCCGCCGCAACTGCTCCTCTAGCTTGTGGATGGCGCTCAGGCTTTCCTCGCGCCGAGCGCGTTCCTGCTCTGCGACATGGATGGGTGCGCGTTTCAGAAAACTGGGGTTGGCGAGCTTGGCTTCTGTGCGCTGCAAGCTCTGACGCAGCTTATCAAGCTCCTTGTTCAGCCTCGCTGCCTCTTCTTTCGGATCGATGAGATCCGCCAAGGGAATGAGGATGGTCATTTTTCCGGCCAAGGCCGTCGCGGCCTCGGAGACATGGCCTTTGGTGATCAGGCGTACTGCATCCAAACGCGCCAGTTCCCGGATCGCGCCAACATTTCGGCTCAACCACACCAGCTCTCGTTCGGCCTCCCCCTGCACCAGCACCTGCAAACGCTTCGCCGAGGCGATGTTCATCTCCGCCCGGATGCGGCGCACGCCGAGAATAAACGTCTTGACCCAGTCAAACTCCTCTATGGCGGCCTTATCGATCTCGTTGCTGTCCGGTAACGGGTAGGGCTGGGTCATGATGGACATTTCTCCCGCGGCGTTCGGGAGGCGGCCCCAGATCTCTTCGGTGATAAACGGCAGGAAAGGATGCAACAAGCGGAGCAACTCGTCTAAAACGATCAACAAGGTTTGACGGGTCCCTTGTTTGTTCTCTTCCCGAACCTCGTCATCGTTCAGCACACACTTGGAGAATTCCAGATACCAGTCACAGTATTCATCCCAGGTGAATTTATGCAGCGCCTGCACCCCCAGATCGAAGCGATAGGTGTTGATGGACTCGATCACCGTCTCTTTCGCTTGCTGCAAGCGGGAGAGGATCCAGCGTTCGGCGAGTCCCAATTCCGCTGTGCTTTGCCGCACAGAGCGCGTCGCCATCAGCACATAGCGCGCGGCGTTCCACAGCTTGTTGCAGAAATTGCGATGACCTTCGATGCGTCTGAGGTCAAAGCGGATATCCCGACCCTGCGTGGCTAAGGACGCGAAGGCAAAGCGCAGTGCGTCGGTTCCGTAGCTTGGGATCCCTTCGGGGAACTGCCGCCGCGTGGCTTGTTCTATCTTGGGCGCATCGGAAGGCCGCATCAATCCCGTGGTCCGTTTCTCCACCAAGCGATCGACCTCGATGCCATCGATCAGATCGATGGGGTCTAAGATATTGCCCTTGGACTTGGACATCTTCTGCCCATCGGCATCGCGCACCAGGCCATGGATATACACCTCCTTGAATGGCACCTTGCCGGTGAACTTCAATCCCATCATGATCATTCGTGCGACCCAGAAGAAAATGATGTCGAAACCGGTGACCAATACGCTTGTGGGATAAAAGGCTTTCAACTCTGCGCTTTGCTGCGGCCATCCCAAGGTCGAGAACGGCCACAGCGCGGAGGAGAACCAGGTGTCCAGCACATCCGGGTCACGCTTAAGGGCTAAATCGTCAGGGAGCCGATGGCGGCTTCTCACTTCTTGCTCCGAGCAGCCCACGTACACCCGGCCCTCAGCATCGTACCAGGCGGGGATACGGTGGCCCCACCAGAGCTGGCGGCTGATACACCAGTCCTGGATGTTTCGCATCCACTCGAAATAGGTCTTTGACCAATTCTCGGGGACGAAGCGAATAGCGCCCTCCTCCACCGCCTGGATCGCTGGCCGAGCCAAGGGTTCGACCCTGACGAACCACTGATCGGTGAGGTAGGGCTCGATCACGGCGTGTGAGCGATCACCGCGGGGCACCTTCAAGCGGTGGTCCTCGACCTTTTCCAACAGGCCCTGGGATTGCAGATCTTGCACGATGCGCTTGCGCGCTTGGTAGCGATCCAGCCCTCGATAGGGCGGCGGACCGTTTTCATTAACCTTGGCTTCCGGCGTGAAAACATTGAGCAGGGGCAGGCTATGCCGCAGCCCGATCTCATAGTCATTGAAATCGTGAGCCGGGGTTATCTTGAGGCAACCCGAACCGAAGGCGGGGTCGACATCCTCATCGGCAATGATGGGGATCTTGCGCCCCGTTAAGGGTAACTCGACGAAAGCGCCGATCAAACCCTGGTAGCGAACATCCTGCGGGTGCACGGCGAGGGCGGTGTCTCCGAGCATGGTTTCCGGACGCGTGGTAGCGACCACGACACGGCCCGCTCTATTCGCTAAAGGGTAGCGCACATGCCACAAGTGTCCCAACTCTTCTTGCGAAACCACCTCGAGATCCGAAATCGCCGTGTGCAGCACGGGGTCCCAGTTCACCAGACGCTTGCCGCGATAAACGAGACCCTCCTCGTAGAGGCGGCAAAACACCTCGGTCACCGCCCGCGATAAACCTTCATCCAGGGTAAATCGCTCCCGCGCCCAATCCATGGATGTCCCAAGCCGCCGCAACTGGTCGGTGATGGTCCCACCGGACTGTTGCTTCCATTCCCATACGGCATCTACGAAGCGCTCCCTTCCCAGGTCCTGCCGCCTTTGGCCTTGCTCTGCCAGTTGTCGCTCGACGACCATCTGGGTGGCGATCCCGGCGTGATCGGTGCCGCACTGCCAGAGGGTGTTGCAGCCGCGCATGCGGTGGAAGCGGATGAGGATATCCATCAGGGTGTCCTGGAAAGCATGGCCCATGTGCAGGCTTCCGGTCACATTCGGAGGGGGCAGCATGATGCAGTAGGATCTCCCGCTACCGAATGGGGCGAACAGCCCCGATCGCTCCCACCATTGATACCATTTTTTCTCGATCGCATGCGGGTTGTAGGTCTTCGCCATCTCTGGCTCGGAGACCGGCTTCTCCGTCGCTCGAGCAGGAACATGGCGCTCTGCGCCGAGAACCCCCTCCTCAGACTGGATCTCGTTCCTCCCATCGGAAACGGCTGCGCTCATCGGTTTAGAACCCAAGGCTCCTTCCAGGGACTTCAGCGTCGACTCCAATTCTGATTTCATCTCGCTGATCACCTGTTGTACGTCGTTCAAGATGCGTTCATGCCCCGCCGCCACGATGGCCTTGACGTCCGCCACGATGCGCTGATGCAGTTGTCCGGCCTGCGAATCGGCGCCGGAATCGGGTAAGGGCCCCGCCGATGACAGCAGCGATCCCCGCTTCACGACCTCGCGCAGCACAGGCACCCGGTCGGTGTCGTTCCCTCCATCTTCGCTCGGGTCATAATCGAGTGCTTGTCTCGTGTCGACCCGTTGCTCGATCAGCTCCTCCAGGCGTTCAATGGCCTTGTTTAGGGCAATGCCCTCCCGAGCAGGGGGATCCTCGCTACGTTGATTCATGGTCCGATTGTATCTGGTGGGTGCTGGGACTGTAACCGCGCTCCTGGTAATAGCGATAGCGCGCGCGCGCCTGTTGTCGCCCGTCTCCGTCGACCACTTCGAGCACGCGTTGAAAACGCGCAAAAAACTCGGGCGCGGGGTGGGCCAGGTTGATCAAGATCTCGCCGAACCCATGGGGAGGCTCCCCGCAACCGACGAGGATCGGTGTCTCGGGCTGCGGATCATGATCGACCTGGGCGTGCGGCACAAAGCTGATGTCGCGAAAGGTCCAAAGCAGATCATCGATAGACTCGGCCTGGAGCTCGGAGCCAGTATGAATGTAAATCCGGTGCCTTTGCCGCCACGCCTTGGTGGCCAGCTTGCACACGAATCGATCGCCGGCGGTGTCGTTCAAGATATAAAAGTCGATTTGGGTCATGCGGCCGGGTTTTCGCGGGTCAGGATCGCCCGAGCAGAAATTCCACCAGCAGAGGCACGGGGCGGCCAGTGGCGCCCTTGGTCTTCCCGGTATCCCAGGCCGTGCCTGCGATATCTAAATGGGCCCAGCGCAAGCTTTTGGTAAATCGAGACAGGAAGCAGGCGGCGGTAATGGTACCCCCCTCCCTACCGCCGACATTGGCCATGTCGGCAAAATTGCTATCCAACTGCTCTTGGTAGTCATCCCACAGCGGAAGCCGCCACACACGGTCGCCAGAACGCTCTCCTGCCGCGAGCAGCTCGCCAGCAAGCTCTTCATCGTTGCTCAACAGCCCGCTCGCGTGCTTTCCGAGCGCGATCACACAGGCCCCCGTAAGAGTCGCCACATCGACCACTGCCGCCGGTCGGTAGCGCTCCGCGTAGGTCAAGGCATCACAGAGGATAAGGCGTCCTTCGGCATCGGTATTGAGCACCTCTATGGTCTGTCCCGAAAGGCTGGTCACGATATCACCCGGCTTGTTCGCATCGCCA
>Ga0187893_10013962_pt1 | contig 11059 bp, 9 predicted proteins | sample MA1701074metaG_FD_139574 | JGI IMG/M metagenome (GOLD analysis project Ga0187893, IMG submission 139574) | White microbial mat communities from a basaltic lava cave in the Kipuka Kanohina Cave System on the Island of Hawaii, USA - MA170107-4 metaG ...
AATCCCACCGACGGCAGTCGGTGGATGGTTAAAGTCCGACCTACTCCCGCAGCAGCGGATCAGAGTAATCCCACCGACGGCAGTCGGTGGATGGTTAAAGTCCGACCTACTCCCGCAGCAGCGAATCAGAGTAATCCCACCGACGGCAGTCGGTGGATGGTTAAAGTCCGACCTACTCCCGCAGCAGCGGATCAGAGTAATCCCACCGACGGCAGTCGGTGGATACTTAAAGTCCAACCTTCGGATGCGACGTAGGCTAGACTTTAACGATCCACCGACTGCCGTCGGTGGGATTCGCGGAAAAGAAGGCAGGCTCTGGTGTAGGCTGGGCCTTAACCATCCACCGACTGCCGTCGGTGGGATTCGCGGAAAAGAAGGCAGGCTCTGGTGTAGGCTGGGCCTTAACCATCCACCGACTGCCGTCGGTGGGATTAGCCGCAATCCGTTGCCGCATTTATTTTTCAAGGACCATAAACCCACGGCTAAGCTCATCAGGCCGCTACGCGGCTGGAGAATTTGCCCTCTTCCAACTCGTGTTGCTACCAATGGCGCATACCTCCTGCTTACCTCACAGTTCACCGATCAACTCGCGCTGATACTTCAGCAACTCCGCCGAAGCCGCGACGCCGGTCAATTCCGGCATACAAACTCCGCGCAGCGAGCAACCGTCGCAGCGCGGCTTCAACTCCGCCGCCGGGACGCGCCCCGCCGCCAACATCTCGCGCACGGCGATGATCGTCCGCTCGGTCTCCGCCCGCAGCCGCCAATCAAAGATCACTTCGCGCCGCCGCCGGCTGGCCGCGTGATAAATGAAGCCGCGCGAGACTTCCGTCGCAAACATCTCTTCCAGGCAGAAAGCCTGCGCGCAAAGCTGAATGTCGTCATTTTCGAACTTCCGCCGCTTGCCTTTTTTGTACTCGACCGGAACCGCTTCGCCCTCGCGCAACTCGACGATGTCAGCCTTGCCCGTCAACCCGTAGCGTTCGGAATAGAGCGGCAACGCGCGCAACAACGTAACGCCATCGTCAGTTTCATAACCCGGCTCGTCGGCGCGGTCGTGCAGTAGCGAGCCGACGACGGTGTGTTCGTTGTCAGCCCAGATGCCTTCGACGTGCATCAGAGCGCAGCGCCGAGGGCAAAAGATGTATTGGTTGAGCGCGGAGATCGTCACGACTTCGCGCTGGTCGTCCGTGGCAGTCATAGTTGTTACTCCTGTCCCCGTCCGTGCCGTCGCTTGTGTTGCCGCGTTACGCAACTGTCGCCACGCACGACAGTCGTGACGACGGGCCGCTGTCGCTCCTCATCAAAGACGATGAAGGCGCGGAACTCAAACGGGAACGGGCGGCGCGTGCGAATGCGGAGCGAAGTGCCATCTTCCTGCTTCCGCACATTGGTCGCCAATTGGACACCAGCGTGAATAAACCCACGCGCTTTCGCTTCATCCACCGGTGCAATGCGCTGTTGGAATTGCTCAATCGCGTGAGGTGTGACAAATAGATTCGGAATGAACGGCATGGTTTTCCCCTTTCTTTACGTAGGTGCGCTATTAGATAGCGGAATTTCCGGTTAAGTATCCCATATTGGTTGGCAACTCTAATCCGCCCCAAACTCTCACAAATGTCCCCTTTATCTTAGTGTTCTGCACCAAGCTGACCGGCGGCATTACAATCAGGTCATACAACATCGGTGTGGCAGATAGATCAAGTGGGTTAATAGGGACGGAGCAAACGAAGTCTCCCTGCTCCACAAGGAAGTCCGTAGTTTCCCCAACCCTATTGATTTCAGCTTTGCTCATCCACAAGCCAAGGCGAATCCAGCGAGGCAACGGCTTTGGCGGCTTACCCAACACGAAAAACTCGAATGTGCTTTCGGGGACCAGTTCTTTGGCGCGCCCGTAGTTTGGCTTGTTCGTGCGTGGCTTTTCCATATGTTGGTGATAGCGGTTGTCGCCAAGCTTGAAAGTGTGCAGCGCGAAATCCACCGAAAGTGGGCGCGCTGGTGTCACGTAGACCCCAAGGTCATTGACCAATGGCAACTCCTCGCGGTAGCGTGGCACGTTGTCGGGCGAGAAATAAGGTGTGCCCTCCTTTCCCGACCGCCGCAGTGCTTCATGGACCAGACCGAACGCATAAGTCAGTGCCCAGTTGTGAATGAACCGCTCAGTCTCGTAAAGCCGCCCCATCTCCCGCGTGGCGTAGTAGAGGGTATCGTGCATTGTCAATTGATAGCGTGTGACAATCATGGTTGCTCCCCGTTTGCCTCACTACCAACTTCGGGTGCAGAAACATCGGCAGCCTTGGTTTCTTTGCCAGCACTGCCGCTCCTTGATCCCCTACTCGTCCCAGCCGGTCTAGCAATCACACGAGTGTAGTAGTCTTTCGCCTGTGCAGCGGCTTCCTGCAGGAAGTTATTCAACTTAACACTGTCGGTCGTGATTTCTGTGATGTGCTTGGTAAGTTTGCTCAGTTGTTCACCTGTCAAGCAGCAAGCCACTTGAACACCATCCTCAGCCAGCAGCGGCTGTAAGGCGTTGCTCATTGCGGCAAGTACGTGGTCTACATTGAGAGGGATGTTCTCTATCGGTTTACGCTCGTCATTTTCACCGGGTTGATCACTGGTGGCGTCGGCTTCTTTGGCAGGATTGGTTTCCTCCTGCTTGTTTTCACTCAGCAAATCGTAAACCTTCTGAGTCAATTTCAGATTGGAGAAGATTTCGCCATCGGCAAATATGACGCCGACGAGATGGTTTTCCATCTTGCCTGTGCGCGTGCCGGTTGCGCCGTAACGTTTGGCTCGCAGGAGGTTGTTCAGCACGTAAACGAACGAATGAGGCGTCACGTCCTTGATCGTCACGACTGAGGGGAAGAAGATCTGAGGCAGTACGTGATCCTGTTCACCGAATGCAGTCTGCATTTGGCCTTCCTGGCTCATGTTGCCCTTCTCAAATAGTGCGTTGAAAGAAAATTGCCGATGCGATTCGTCGTAGCCCGTGATTGAGAAAGCACTGTCTGTATAGACTTTGCTCTTCTCTGAGCCGGACTCACCAATGGCGAAGCCGTAATAGACGCAATCTGGGCATTGCTGGCAATGTTGCTCGTTGTATTCGCAATAGGGCGGTTGGGCCGTCCTGGCGTTATCTGCTTGCGTAACGCCATAACGTCGCAGTAGTTCCCGCCCAATTAGTCGTTCTGGAGCTACCTGTTTGCGCTTGAACATGATGATGCGTCTGATGTTCTGGGCTTGCTGAAGCCCTGCCCGCACTCTGGCAGTGTTGAGAGAACCATCGGTTTGAAAGAGCGGAAAAGATTCTGTCTCTCTCAGCATCACGATGTGTGCGTATTTGCCGTGAGGCACTTTGGGTATGCGATCCAGAAAAGCTTCAGACGGGATCAAGTCAGTTGGAATGTTGATTGTCGGCATTGGTCGTCTCCTCTTTTGGTTTTTCGGGTCGTTCATCTCGTAATCTTCGCCAGTTCGCCTGATACCAGGCTTCCACACCTGCATTGAAGCGATTGCGGCGGTCGCGCAGCAGTGCCCGCTCCCCATTGCAGTAATTCAGAAAGACTTCTTTGAAGAAGAACTCGACGAAATCTGCGATAGCAATGGATTCCTTGTCAGGTGGCAGGTAGTGGAAGCCCTTCGCGCCCCCTTTATTGCCAACTCTTCCCATGAACCGCAGAACCTCGCCACGCATCTGTAGCCTGATGTCTTCCGCGCAAGCCTCTGGCGGGCTGTTGATGATCACGTCCTCTACCAAAGACACCGCGCGCAGAATCGCATTTGAGGCAAAGCCGTCAGGTCCATAGAACCTGAAGCATCGCTCGCCTACAGCTTGGATAAGACTCATCTTCTCACCTCCTATGTAAAAATATGTTTGGAGATACCGTGACGCCATATTCGGCGGTAATCGGTCACGCCACTGTTGGGATGTATCCTTTCGCCGCTGCCACATGCGCAGGTAGTGAAAAACGTAAAACTTGTCTGTGTCCAAATCGCGCGCCACGCCTGCTAGTCGCGTCCATTTCGGATCAGTCCCGTCCTTAAAAACGTCAACGTTGAGGTCATATACGCTAGCAAGGCAGCGTAGGGCATCCAGCACCTCGTCCAGACGGAACCGATCCTTACCGAGCAAATGAGTGACGAATCCGTGCGGCGCGTCTAGCCTGACCGTTTCCTTCCATTCCTCGCCGCTGGCAAAAAGCGGGATAATGGACTCGCTGACGACCACCTTCGCGTTGAAGACTACCGACATCAGAAACGTTACAAATGTCGGTATCGCCCACGATGCGGTATCGGTTGGCTTCTTCCCCAGCGTTGGGATACCGCAAAAGTAGAAAGTTGCCATGTCGTTGGGATCGAATTCCATCTTGAACAGCGGGTCGTCCTTGTCAGCGATAGGATGATCGTTAATCATCACTTCGTTCAGACCAAGAAAATCAGCGGCTTTCATCCCGTTCGATAAGGCACGGCGCACATCGAAGAAGTTTAGATTCCTCAGTTGCAGGTAAGCCTCACGCACAAAACGAGCCGTTTCGGTAGTGAAGAAGTAAGAGGGGTAAAGATAAATCCATTTGATCTTTCGGTTCTCCCAATCTTCTCCTTTGGCCAATTTTTGCCTGGAACGTAGAACAACTTGTCTCAACATCATTTCGGCTTTACATAGCTCACAGATGCCCCGCACCATTTTTTTGCCAGAAGCGCCCAAAGGCCGTTTGCCTGTGTAAACTTGTGGCTTGAAGATAACATCTGGCTCTGCTTGCTCAACTGTTGGGAACGAAGATGAACAGAGTGAGCAACCCGCTTCTGACTTTCGAGACCGCTTTGTTGACTCATACCGATCCAGTTCACGCGCAAAGTCACGCTTCAGGCTTACCCCAGCATTGATGTCAACCACTTGCCCAACGTAGTTGCGCACGGTGGCGAAGCCCGCTCCCTTTGCATCGTGTTCGACAATTTCTTCCCGAAAGGCCTCACACACTTTATCGGCAACCTCGTCCAGGAGTTTTCGCATTTGCGAAGGCGACAATCCCTTTTGCTGTTGAAAATACTTTCCAGCAGCGAAATACCAATGCAACGGCACACCACCTGTCCGAGTGTCAGTTGGGATGGCAGAGAATTGTTCGCGCATTAGCACTAAATCCAATGCCTCCAGAATTTTCTCTGTGACCTGCTCTTTCCCCACAATTTCGCCTATGATCTCCTGAACTTGATCAAGAAATTCGGCAAGCTGATCAACACGTGTGTCTGGCTCGAAAGCAACATCTAGATTGCGGAAAGCATGCTCATTTTCACGCGCACTCTCTTGCAGTTCGACAATCTTTGCTAACCGTCCGGCTGATGCGGGGCAGTTTTCGGGATCAATTGTGTTAGGAATTTTTCCAGCGCCCTGCCATTTGCGAATAAGTGATTGTGTTTCAGATTGGGGTTTGATCGTTTTCTCATCGGCGATTTTCTGGAAGCATCCGATTGCGACAATTTTGAGTAATTTGGCTGTGCTGAAAAATATTCTGTAGTAATCAGGGAACTTCAAACCCAGTGGGCCACGATTGAACCCCATCAAACCTTGCTCTAACCGCGTCTGGCAGTAAGTTCGCAATCGTATTTCGGCTTTCTCGGCCACAGTATCTATCGAAGGTAATTTGACCTGTGCGCCGTGCGGACGCAGATAAACAACGCCTGTCGGGAAGAACAACAACGGCAACCAGCCAAGCTCGTCTCGCAGTAAAGCAAGCAGCGTATTATTGATGACATTGGTGAGCATCCCTTTGTTTTCGGCGATTTGGTGGTAGCCAAACTCAAACTTTCCGCCGCTCAGCTTCAGCAAAATGTCGCGAAGGTCATCACGCCTCGCCGCGTCGCTCGGTGCCTTCACGAAATAGGCAATTTTGTCCGAGAATGTGCACATCTCCTGCAGCACACCGAGCCGCCGCGTGTTGAGCGTCAGAGCAAAACCGGAAAGGTTACGGTTCGCACCCCAAACGCTTTGTGTGTTCAGGATCAGCCACGCCAAATCTTCAAGATGATCATCAATGTTGGGCAAGAATGCCCTGACATTCAGCCGATCGAGCCAGTCTCTCAGGAACGATAAGAACTGCTCTTTGCGTTCTAAATCCGCGACGCTCAGATTTCGTACTCGCGCGACTTTGTCCAAATCGTGCAGCGTGTAGCCGATAAGATATAGCCGCTCTTCCAGATCGCTCAATGGTTGTCCGCTCTGGCGCATGATGCGCAGCGTTGGGAAGATGCCGTTGAGGATATGGCTCAGCATGCTCTGGTCGTGGCTCTCACTCCACTTGGGATTCCATTCGGGATACCCTTTTCCCGCTCCACCCTTTGCGGTAATTAGCGAGAATTCTTCCAACAGGCGCGGCGCGACATACTCGACGTAGTCAAGCAGCGGCTTGTCATCAGGTTCGACCGCTCGCCTGAGCAAATCAATTTGCAGGTAGCGTCGCTCTGATGGCGGCGCTTCTGTTTCTATCCGCCCGATTAAATCAGCGGGCATCTTCGGTTCCTTCATTGTTATTTTCCCTCCTGAAGATCAAAGGCTGAGAAACCAGCAACAGTGCTTCCTTGGAAAACGCCACTGAGAACTCATTACCGTTAAGGTCGAGCAAGCGATGTAGCGGGAACATCATCGGCAATCGCAATCGCGCGCGAAGTTCATCGGATTTCATTTGGCTGATTAGGCACAACAACGGCTTTCGTTCCAGTACACGGTTGATGGCATTGGCTTCTATCACCCCTGCGATGCCAAATCCCGTCAACACGTGTGGCTTCCGATAGTCATCGGGCATGAACTCATCCAAGACGGCCCTGCGTTGCTGTAACCAGACGCGATCTGACTCCTCAAGATAAGAGCTTAGCCGCAAGCAGACATCCACATATTTGAAACGCTCTCTCTGTAACCCGCGCTGCTCAACTTCACGCAGAAACCCCCCTTTGCTCATAAGTTTCACATCCGCATTGCGCAACACCCAGAGAAGGTCATAAGTTTTGATCTCACCATCCGTCTCATCCAGAATCCCACAATCAAACGGCGTCTCACCACGAAATTTGACGACCGCTTCCTCGACCAATGGCTCACAATTTTGCTTCAGCCAGAAATACCAATTCAGCCGCTCCTTGATGTCCAATTCCCAGACATCACCATATGTCTGGGCCAGCCGTTCTGATGTTTGCGCATAGTTTTCTCGCAGGCGGGGGTGGCCCAGTGTGTTGAGCACATGAGCAGGAGACAGCCATCCCCAGCAGCGGGCGTAATGGCGGAAGTCGTTCACAATGGAAAAGATTCCTTCAGTATCCTGAGCGCCACGAACAGTCGCATAAAGTTGCGCGCGGTCCAGTTCCTCAATATCTGCCAGCCTTTCCTCAATTCGTTCATAGGAGTAACGCGGCAGCAAAGAGTGGGCGGCGTAGGCATTGAACAGAACTGTTTCGCCGTTTTGATTCGTGTAACTGGTGTGTCTTCCCAACCGCCCTAACCGTTGAATCCACGAGCCAGCATCCAAAGCTTCGAAGATGAGAAAGTTGATTTTGAAGTCCACGCCGACATCAATTGTGGATGTCCCAACGACGAGATCGGCATCAAGCGCATCTTTGTGTAATCCCGTGTTCTCGGCAACGGTCAAGTCAAACTCGCCAGCCATCCTTAGGTCGTTAAAGAACCTCACCAATCGCTTTGCAACCGCGACAGAGTTGACGATGATCGCCCCGCGAGAGTTGGGATGGTGGCTGAACCAATCTTTGATCAGCGCCCAGTTCTCGCGCACCCATTTCTCTGTCTGCCGCCCCACTGAGTGGAAGTTAAGTTGTATCGGCTGAAGAATTGTCCGCCACCCTTCAGGGCATGAGACGGAGTAATCATAAACCCCTTCTATCACGGCAGGCGTAAGGCCCGCTCGCCGCAAGTGCTCTAATAACAACGGACTCGGTGTCGCGGAAAGGAATAAGAACTTCTTGCGATGGCTCGGTTGCAAATTCTGCGATTGCTCAAGCACATACAGCAGAGTGGTCAAGACCGAATTTACTTGAGGCGTATCGTAAATGTGGAACTCGTCGAAGATGAATATGTCGAACCGCTCCAAAACGCGCTGAAGCAATGCGTCAGGATTCTGATGCTCGGCCACATAGCAGTAATTGGCGATCAGGTTGAAGATGTCTGGATTGGTCAGGACGACATTGTTGTGCCACGTTTGCCAGTCAATGGCTTTCGCCTGCGCATTGAGATTGAACTCAGCCCGAATTCCATACAACTTCTCGCTGAACATCACGTCCAGAGATAAACCTGCCTTCAATAGGACCTGGTAATTGCCTACCTGTTGCTTTTGATCTCGGATCAGTTCATTCGTAGGGTACATTGCTAAAATTGACTTTCCATCCAGTAACGCGGGCAGGTAGGCAGCTAAGCTTTTGCCGTCGCCAGTCATTGCTGTATTGAATATGACTGACACTTGCGGATCAGCAATTGCCTCAAAAGTGCGAATTTGATGTTCAGACAATCGAAACGAAGCCGGCAGCCTGCTTTGCCATGCGCAAAGCGAGGAGATCGAATGGGCCGGTCTGACTGCAATCTGAATACTCTTTGCGTTCATCTTCATTTGCCTTTTGTGTAAAGGTTACAAACCTGCTGTGCCACTCTAGCTGCTTCTTCCCGCAACCACTCCGGCTCCAAAATTTCCGCCTCCTCGCCCCACGGAAAGACCAAATACCACAGCACCTCGCGCGGATCGCTCACCGTCAAACGCAACTCCAGGCTCCCGTCTGTAAAATAAAATTTCTTCTGCGACTCGTGGTGGTAGGTCTCGTCAATGTAGCGCGCCGCGTTCGCCGCAAATTTGATCCGTACAAGCTCCGGCGATTTGTCGCCGGTGAAAACCCGGAAGCTGTGGCGGTGGCGTTCGCGGAAGTTGTAATCCTCACGTACCTGAAAGGCGCCAACACGGCGCAGGATTTGGTTGATGCGGCTCACGCGAAACATCAACACCTTCTGCTCTTCCAAAACAAAAGCATCCAGATAGAGCGCGCGGCCTCGGAAATAGATGGCGTAAGGATCAATCTGCATCGTTCGCACGCGCTGTTGAGAGAAGTCGTTGTAGATGATTTCCAAACGCACGCATCCATCTTGCGCTCGCCACAGTTCCTCGATGATCCGCGAATCCACTTTGAATTTTTCCTTGAGGACGCTGTCATCCAGCGCGTGTTCGAGCAGCCCGCGCACTTGCTCGTCGGAGTTGGCGATGATCTTCTTGATCGCTTTGATCGCATCCGAGGCCAGCGTCGGGTCGCCAGCGGTGGAGATCTGGCTGACCGCCATTACCAGCGAGAGGACTTCGACCACCGAGAAGTCGAAAACGGGAAGGTAAGCATCCTTTTTGATCTCGCACCGTCCCTGTTTGCGGTTGTACTCGAATTCGAAGCCGAGTTTGGCAAGCGCCTTCTTGTCTTCGTAAAGTTGCGACTTGCTAACTCCGAGTGAACGCCAGAGTTGCTCCGGCGTTTGCCTGGGATTGGTTTTGACCTCGCAGATCAGCTTGATCAGCCTGGTCGTTCGGTGTTGATCTGGTTCTGTAGTCTTGCTTCTCATACCGAGCGCAATCTATCAAAACAGAATTTGCCTTGTGAGCGGTTTTTGATAGCTCAGTCCATTAACGGGTGGACTGGGAACGATTTTTTTGAGTCGAGTTTATGGGGCTACGTGGAATGACGGCTGAACATCAGTTGGCGAATGCCGAGGTCACAGCAAAAATGGCCGATGGCTTCAGCCACATTCCGGCGCGATATTGGCGCCATCGGGCGATCCGGGCAAGGGTTTTTCGACCTGCGCGGACGTTTGCGAAGGCTGAAATCCTCCCAACGGCAGTTGGGAGATCGTTCAAGTCCGACCTGCGACTGAGGCTAGAAGGTTGGGCTTGAACAATCCGCCGACTCCCGTCGGCGGGATTCAAGGAAAATGGCCGTTGTGGGTAGGCTGGGTTTGAACGGTTCAAATCGTTTCAATTGGCCGTGGCTCGGTTGCGCTACGGAATATTTCGGGGCTATGTCGAAGCGCCGATGAGCGCGTCCCCCGTCTGGTTTATACTCCGCGAGGGAGGTGGATATGTCACAAACCATCGAGGCTGTTTATGAAGACGGCGTCTTCAGACCGCTCGCGCCGGTCACGCTTGCCAGCGGGACAAGAGTGCTGGTAGAAGCGCCGCGCGAGCCTGAGACCGCAGAAGAGATTGATGAACGGGTTCGGCAGGAATTACTGGCCGAAGGCGCGTCGCCTGAAGAGATCGAGAAAGCCCTGGCGACGTTGCGGCAATTGCGACAATGTTTTGAAGGCCTGTCGGAAGAACAACTGCGAATGCTGGACGAAGCCAGGCTCGACCAGGTCAACTTCTTCAACCACTCTGCCCAGTAAATGCGCGCCATCCTCGACACTGATACCGTACACACAATACCACTCACTTTGGCCGCATCAAGGGATTGAGCGTCGTTGATTGGGCGGTCTGAAAACACGCGCCTGTCCGAGTTGGCGATGATTATCACAGCGGCCAGCCGAAACTACACCGCCGCAATTTCTTTGTTACCCCGTTACCAGCATCAACTGCAATTGCGTCTGCAATTTCTGCATCGCCTTCGCAATCTCCGCAAAACCTTCAGCCTCGCGCACAGGCGCGAGCATCGGGTCGGACATCAGGAACGGGTAATTGCTATAACCGGCTTGAGCGGCGCAGCGCAACATTTCCAGGCTCGCTTCAATCTCACCCAGTTGCGCGTAGACTTGCGCGGAAATGTAATAGTGGTAGCTGCCGAGTTGCAGGTCCGCCGACAGCGAGTCGGCGAGAATCTGTTTGCCTTTTTCCTTCTCGCCTTTGAATGCGCAGAGCAGCGCGCGAGCCTGCGAATAAAATAGCCCCGTGTTTCTGTTTGCGACCATTGCCTCCAACCGATGGATCGCGTCTTCGCGTTTGCCTTCTGTGAAATCGATCGCCGCCAGCCAGAAATGTTTTTCGGGGACGGCGTCGGAGCAGGCGTCGAACTCGCACCGCGCTTCGTTGTAATTGCTTTTCTG
>Ga0187893_10013963_pt1 | contig 11059 bp, 11 predicted proteins | sample MA1701074metaG_FD_139574 | JGI IMG/M metagenome (GOLD analysis project Ga0187893, IMG submission 139574) | White microbial mat communities from a basaltic lava cave in the Kipuka Kanohina Cave System on the Island of Hawaii, USA - MA170107-4 metaG ...
GTTCCTGTGCGAACACGCGCTCGTCATAAAAACTATGTCGGTTGACTTTCGAACCATCCGCAGTTGCCAGAGCCATGGCAAAACCTTCTTGCTGAGCACTCGTCGTATCAGTTGTCGTCATGCAGTCCCTCCTTAAAGTCCTGGAAGATATCGGTTCCTCTGAGGGCCCGACCTCTGGAGAGAGCAAGAGGTGTACCACTAGCGGAGAATGGAGACGCTATGCAGAAAGCGCTGAAAAATCAGGAATGAGAAACTAAAAGGGAAGGAAGGAGGAAAGAAGTTTGGATAGCCTGTGCACGGGTGCACATGTGCGCACTTGCACAGATTTTGTCTCCTCCTGAGGCTTAGGATGAGAAGCGGGACGATTTCTTGCGCGTATAGGAAACGCCATAGCTCTTGAGTTTGCGTATCACTGTGGTCCGATGTACACCCAAGGCGCTGGCCATCGCGTACACGTCTCCACCGCAATGCTCGCAGAGTTCGCGCAGCAATCGCTCCTCGTTCGCTCTTCCCTCGACAAACCGAGAGAGCAAAAGCCGGACAGGGGCGGTCGGTCCGTTGCGCTGCGCAAGCACCTGCACCAAGTCAGGAGGAAGCATCTGATACGAGAGGGATCCACCGCTCGCTACCTACTCGGCGTACCGCTTTGTCTTCCAGCACTGTGAGCAGCTTGGCTTGCATCGGTAGGGGCATTTCACCAATCTCGTCCAAGAACACCGTGCCCCCGTGGCCCAATTCGATGAGTCCCTTCTTTCCTTTGCGCGCTGCACCCGTGAAGGCTCCCTCGGCATGGCCAAACAGTTCGGCTTCGACTAGAGATTCGGGCAGACTGGCACAGTTGACATGAATAAACGGTCCCTGGACGCGCCGACTCATGATGTGGAGATACTGAGCCAGCATATTCTTGCCCACACCCGTCTCACCGGTGAGCAGGATATTGCGCTCTAACTGCGCCAGCTTGAGTGCCCGCTCCAAGAGCGTACGCATAGCCTCACTGCGATACACGATTTCTCGCCCCAGCACGCGGGTATGCAGGGTACGGAACTGATCCTGGTAGAACGTCGTCAGTTGCTGTAGCGTGGCGATCTGCTTACGCGCCTCATTGAGATCGGTGGCATCCCGCAAGGTCCCAACGATGTAGAGTACGACCCCGTGCGCATCGCGCACAGGGGTTAGGGTGTAGAGGATGTGTCTTCCAGTGGCGAACACGACATAGCCCGGAGAGGGGAGATCTGCAAACCGTTTGCTCTGAGTCCACGCTGCTGTGGGCAGGTGTTCAACAAACTCGGCACTGACAATAGTCTGAAATATTGTTGGCGAACTGAGGAGATCCCTAAAGTTACGGCCAACCAGTTCGGTTCGAGGAAAACCTAAGATTGAGCAGGCGTTGTCATTTATCCAGAGCAGGGTGCCGTCACGATCAAACACCCCGACCCCATCCTGCAGGGCATCCAGGATCAAAGGGAAAGATTGAGGGTCGAAGAAAGGCTCTGCCATCCGCACGCTCTTCCGCACGACTCTAGCCGCTCGTCTGGCGGAGGAGAAGGGCCTCACGGTGGACGGCGAAGGCGGGTTTCAGAGGAAAGATAGGAGGTGAGGGGAGAGCGTTCTCACCGTGCGTAGGGAAATGCTAGAGATAGTACGACAGATCGGGTCGGCTCTTGCGGACATTATAGAGAGCACGGCTAGCACAAGCCGTGCTCCTCTCGATCTACTGCACGATGAGCCCTGCAAAATCCCCTCGTTCGCGCCAGTGGGTCAGCATTCCGAAAAGGCCACCGCGCCCTTCGGGTATTAATTCTCGAAGAAGCCCTCCTTGTTTTTCCCCTCTTCCGTTGCTTGAGAAGCAGTTAGGCAGGGGAAAGCCCTGGCAATTGGCTCTATACAACCCCATACAAACGGGCGGCATTACCGACCACTATCTGGTACACCTCGCCCTCCGGCACACCGGCAAAGTCCTTGGCGATCTGCTCGCGCGAGTGCGGCCACACTCCCTCGGTATGCGGGTAGTCGGCCCCCCACATCAAGCGATCGGCCCCGATCAGGTCCCGCGTGCGAATCCCCGCAGGGTCATCCTCGAATGTGGCCCAGAACTGGCGCTTGAAGTACGCACTGGGCGTTTCCTCCAGCTTGGGCTCCATCCAGTGATGATGGTCCGCCCACCAGTGGTCCATGGTGCGCAGCACCGAGGCGATCCAGCCGATCCCGCCCTCGACGATCACAAAGCGCAGCTTGGGATAGCGCGCCGGCACCCCGCTCCACAGCAAATCAGTCAGCCCGCGCATCGGCTGAAAGAGCTTCATATCAGTAAACCCATAGCCGATTCCCATACGGGCGACCATCCCGAAGATGGGCTCTTTCGCCCCGGAGCCTGAATGGAGCGCGACCGGCAGCCCCAGCTCTTGCAGCGCCGCCCACAATGGCTCAAAATCCGGGTGTCCGTACGTCCCTTCCGGTCTCTCGGCCGGGATCATGACCGAGCACAAGCCTTTCTTGGCCACGCGCTCGGCTTCGGCAATCGCCCACTCCAGCGGCCCGTTCAGCGGTAATAGCGCCGCGCCGAACAGCCGCTGTGGGGCGACCGCACAGAACTCACTAATCCAGTCGTTATAGACCCGCATACATTCCCGCTGCAGTTCGGGGTCCCGCACCTGGAAAAACTGTAGGCCAAACACCCCTGGATAGACCACCTCGGCCCGCAGGTGGTCGAGGTCTTGATCACACAGGCGGGCGTGCGGGTCCCACGCCCCCGGCCGCGTGTCGGCGTGCCGATGACCGCTCAGCGTCTTGATCTTCCCCGCGAGCTTGTCTTCCATGATCGCCCCATCAAGACCGGCTGGGTACGGAGTCAGGTCGTCGATGATGTAGTAGTCACCCTCCGGGCGCGAGTCGACGTGGGGCGCACGGTCACGAAAGCGTTTGTCCATACGCGTCGTCCACAAGTCCGCCGGCTCCACCACGTGGCCGTCGGCAGAGACAAAGGTGTTGATGGTTGTATCGAGCGTTGCCATAGCGTGTGCTCCTTTCTTCATTGCTCCCACTCAGGGGATGTCATTCTCTCCTATACTCGCAGCCCTATTTGCCAAACGCAGCGGTGATCAATTCAGTGTCACAATACTCAGTAAGCTCTTGCACCTTGCCGTTGGCGATACGGAACACCATGCAGTAGGTGTTGTTGTACGGCTTGCCGGTTTTCGTAGTGGCTTGGCCGTGCGCCTGCACCGCCACATAATCCCCTTCGGCGATCTGCTTCTTTGTCTCATTGAGATCGGTCACATCCCGCAGGGTATAGACAGCATAGCGCAAGGTACCCTGCTCATCGCGCACAGAGGTTTCCGTACAGAATACCTGCCTTTGGTGAGCGCTATATAGCCTGGGGAGACAAAATCGTCGATGCGTTTGCTCTGATTCCACGCCGGAGTGGGTGGCTGTTCAACGAACTCAGGAGTGACAAAGAATTCTGAGGCAACGGCGCGGACTTCATTTAAGACAACAGCGATGAGTTCACTGATATGACGTCCGATGATCTCGGTCCGTGAGAACCCTCACATCTGACAGAATTTGTCATTCGCCCAGAGCAGGGTTCCGCCACGATCATAGACGGCGACCCCCGTCCTGCAAGGCGTCAAAGATCGAGGGGAAGGATTGTACCCATCATCTGCGAAATGGTGCTCAGCCAGCCAGACATTATCATACCCAAGTTCTTCCGCGCGGACGATTCGATCAAAGATGCCTCGGTAAAATTCCGGCCAGGGGCGACGCCATTGGCGCGGATTACGAAAGTCATGAATGATGCCAAATTTCATAGTGTGTCCTTCCTATCCATTCGGTAGTGGTGCAGTTTGGAAGACCACATGCCAGTGCTGTCATTCTGAGCCGGAGTCCTTCTATTGCGCTTAGAATAAACTCCGCGCAAGAGAAGAAGCTCTCCTCAAGCAGGAAGTAAATGAGAGATTCTTCGGCCTGCGGCCTCAGAATGACAAGCCCGGAGATTCGCCTTTCAACCTGCACCACAACCTGGCGGCCGGTACGCTGGAGAGTGTTTAAGAAATTTCGGAGCACGTCATTGCGAGCGCTCTTAGCCGAAGCCCTGAGCTTGTCGAAGGGGAAGCAATCTCTGTCTTAGTTTTTCCCGCGCTCCGAGATTGCTTTGTCGCCAGCGGCTCCTCGCAATGACACTTTGCAAACACCCTCCCGGTGCTGCTCTACGGGTCCGCTAGCGGCCAGTGAACTTCGGCTCACGTTTCTCTCTGAAGGCTTGGGCTGCTTCGCGGGCGTCGGCGGACCCCAGGGTGGCTCCCTCAAGACTCAGTGAGAGCGGCAGGACGAGATTCGAGACCATCTTGAGGTACTTGTTGATGGGGACCTTGGAGGCCGAGACCGCGCGGGCCGGGCCGCTGGCCAGACGCTCGGCAATGGCCTTTGCCTTCGGCATCAGCTCTGCGTCCTCGACGACGAAATTGACTAGCCCCATGCGTTCCGCCTCTTCTGCGGAGACACGATCGCCCGTCATCAGAAAGTACTTGGCGCGATTCACACCCATGAGTAACGGCCAGATCACCTGCCCGCCATCTCCAGCTCCGATCCCCATGCGGACGTGCGTATCAGCAAAGGTCGCGCTCTTAGCCGCCACGACGATGTCAGTCAGCAGTGCAAAGTTCGCCCCAAGTCCCATGGCATAGCCGTTAACTGCACAGATGACAGGCTTCGAGCAATCCAGCAGATTGTCAACAAGCTGGCGGGCTTCGCGCATGGTCTGACTGCCGCCGCCGCCGGTGGTCAGAGAGTCCTGTCCACCAAAGTCTCCTCCGGCACAAAAGGCGCGCCCGGCTCCCGTGATGAGCAGCACCTTCACGTCCGGGTCGTCCTCGGCGTCGAGGGTCAGCGTAGCGAGCTCGGTATGCATCCTGGCATTGATGGCGTTCAACTTTTCAGGGCGGTTAAGGGTCGCGGTCGCGACCCCACTTGCTGCCTTCTCGATGAGAATCGTCTGATAGCGGTCCTGCGTGAGCATGGCTCTACCTCCTTCTAGTGGTTTTCCACTTTACGATATGCTCGGCTCCATCAGGGGACAAGTAGCGAGGGCGTTAAGGCTCGGTCAATCGTCTCGTGTTTCCAGGCTCCGCCTGGAAACGCGGTGCACAGGTGGCTCTGCCCCCTGCTCCCTGAGCGCGGCAGAGCCGCACTCCCATTGCGTGCCTAAGCAGCGCCGGGGCACGAGGACACAGAATCCTGGATTCCCGCTTGCGCGGGACTGACGATGTCCGTCATTCCGGGCGAGCCTGCCCCGGCCCCCGCTCCAGGGGCCGCAGCCCGCGACCCGGAATCCAGCGTTTCTCCATCTCCAAGATGGTCTTTACCAAGAAATTGTTATGCACCCCGTCGCATCGGCAAACGCATCGATGGGGCCTCACCCAAAGCGCTGGAGAAACTCACTCGCTACGACTGGCCGGGGAATGTCAGGGAACTCGCCAACATCATCGAGCGGGCAGTCATCCTCTGCGACGGCCGGGTTTTGCAATCGGACCACATTATACGGAGTCCTGATGATTTTTGGCCATTGTTCTGACAGTCGTTCATGCTGCGACACGCTCCGCACGAACGGGGAGTCTTCTGCGCCTAGGGGCGTTTCCCGTGCGCCCTGAGCCGGTCGCAGGGCGCGCTTATGGATAACTATCAACTGGAAACCGTATTAGCATCGCCAATCTTCATCCTCCTAGCAATGGAGAAATTGCTACCCTCCAAGAAGCAGAACGCTTGCATATCCTGAAAGCCCTGGAGAAAACCACGGGAGTAGTTGGCAGGCCACACGGCGTCGCCCAATTGCTGGGCATGAGGCGCACGACGTTGCTGTCAAGAATGAAGAAGCTTGGTATCAGCAAAACAGTATAACCTTGTCGAAATAACGACTGTCAGTCGAAATAGCGACAAAAAATTCGTCTCAGTTTGCGACTAGTTTTCATCGAAGCTAGTAGAAAAACCTGGGAATTCAATCTCTTAGGTAGTTCTTGGTGAGTTTCTTCTATTGGCACGGTGTTAGCGCTATGACAGGTCGAGGAGTAGGATGCCTCTATAAGGAGGAGTGTACATGACGGAACAGAGGAGGCGACGTCTACAAGTCTACAATGGCTACAAAGGCAAGAGTAATCCCAGCGAACGTGAGCGGATCATGCATCTACTCGATGAGTACCGTTGCACCGAAGGCTTCGTTGCTGAGTATCTGGCGCGCTGGCTTGAGATCAGCAATCACGAAAACGTGAGAGGCGGATTGCGTATGATACAGGAGCGCGAGGCTGCCCATACCCGTCTCCTCGAATCCCGGCTGCGCGAACTCGGTGGCCTCCCACGATGCACCGTGCCGGCAGAACAACGCATGCAGTTGATGAATTTCTATGCCTCGGCTGAGAGAACGGATGTAGAAAAGCTGCAATCATTGGCGATCTTGTTTCAGGATCCAGTTGATTTCCTGCAACCGCTCGTCGATCTGATTGCCCAGATTCGCGAAGATCAGCACAGCAAAGAACTCTTGCGCACGATCCTCGACGATGAGAAAGCAACCATTCACTGGTTAGTAGAAATGTACCACACATGCAGCACGGCTGAGGGAGCCGCGCAGTAAAGGAGGAGCATCATGGATAGTCACTATATCGATGCCAGTGGCATTAAAACCCATTATTTAGAGGCAGGACAGGGAAAGCCGATCATCCTCATGCACGGCGGCGGTGCCGGAGCTGATGCTTGGAGCAACTGGCGCGGCTGCATACCCACCTTTGCACGACACTTTCGCGTGTTAGCGATAGACATGTTGGGGTTCGGCAAGACCGACAAACCCGATCCTGCCTCTTTTGTTTACAGTCAAGACGCCCGCAGTAAACACTTAGCCAACTTCATCGAAGCAATGGATCTGCAGAAGGTCAGTCTGGTGGGCAACTCCATGGGCGGAGCAACCTCGCTGGGCGTCTGTATGCAGCGACCGGAGCTGGTCGACAAACTCGTCCTCATGGGCAGCGCCGGACTCAATGCCGAGATTAGTGAGGCGCTGCGGGTGATATTAAGTTACGCACCGAGTCGCGAGAACATGCAGCAGCTCGTCCGGGTGTTGACGCATGACGAGTTTCAACCCGACCCCGAGGTGCTCGAATATCGCTACAATCTCACGCAGCAGCCCGGCGTCATGGCGGCCTATGGTGCGACGATGAAATGGGTCGCCCAACAAGGCGGGCTCTTCTACCCCGAAGAGGCTATCCAGCAGGTGAAGCACAACACCCTGATCGTGAATGGCAAGCAGGATAAGATCGTCCCGCCTGAGCTGGGATGGAAATTTTCTCAGTTACTTGAGAACTCGCGGCTCTACCTGATACCCCACTGCGGCCACTGGGCGATGGTCGAACATCCGCAGGAGTTCTGCGATATGGTGACGTGGTTTTTGCTGCACGCTTAGAGGGTATGTGAAAAGGGAGGCAGAGGTGTCATTGCGAGGAGCATCAGCGACGAAGTAATCTCGTAGACGGTAAAAACCCAGGGCAGAGATTGCTTCGCTCCGCTCGCAATGACTTACTACGAGATTTCTCAAAAATATCTTGAAGGAGCGCCACATGCCACCGCAAAGCATTACCGGAGCACAGACTGACCAGGGGGACGTCAAGGCGTTCTTAGACGAACCGGCTAAACATCAACGCATAAAAGAAGGGTGGCGGGCATACTTAGAGGCCAAGCTCGGTTTCCGCAATCACTGGTACCCTGCCCTGTTCAGCCACGAACTCGAAGGTGACCAGCCCAAATCTGTCACGTTGCTCAGTGAACCGGTCATCTTCCGACGCGTCGATGGGCGCGTGTATGCGCTCGAAGACCGCTGTGCGCACCGACGGGTACGATTCTCAGCCAAGGTGGAGTGCTACACTAAAGACACTATCACCTGCTGGTATCATGGCTTCACCTACAATTTCGCCGACGGCAAACTCGTACAGGTGCTCACTGAACCAGGCTGCGCCTTGGTCGGGAAAATGGGGATCAAGACCTACCCCGTCCAAGAAGCACAAGGACTCGTCTTCGTTTTCATCGGCGATATCGAACCGCCGCCGCTGCAAGACGACCTCCCGCCGGGATTCTTAGACGCAGATCTCGCAGTGACCGGCATGCGTCGCGACATCACCGGCAACTGGCGCTTAGCCAGTGAGAACGGGTTTGATACGACCCATATCTACATTCATCGCAACTCCAAAGTTGTCCTGGAGACAGATGCGGTCCTACCTTTAGGTTTTATCCCTCAGGATAAACACAGCATGATCCTCGCCGAAGGACCTGGTCCCAAAGGGGTCATCGACCAGTTGGGACGTAACTACATGCCGGTTTTCTCGTCGAGTGTTGGTGAGGTGACCGTGTCGGCAATCATGAAACCCACGGGAAAGATGGTGGCTCCCGAAGTTTCTTGCTGGTTGCCGTGTGTTCTCAAATTGCAATCATTCCCAACGCCGGAGCTGTTCGTATTTGAGTGGTATGTCCCGATCGAGGAACATAACCACTGGTATTTTCAGGTACTCGGTAAGAAGGTCCACTCGGATACAGAGGCTGCAGCCTTTCGAGATGAAGCCCACTCTTTTTGGGCAGAGGTGATGTGGCGCGGCTTCAACGATCAAGATCTGGCGGCGCGCGAAGCGCTCGAAGAGGCATATACCGATGGCGAGGGCTGGACCAAAGAGCGGCTGTATAAGCCGGATACCTGCATTATCGAATGGCGCAAGCTCGCCAGTAAATACAATCGTGGAATCCAAAAACTGAAGTAGGAGACCGAACGAGACACCAATAGGCCCGCAGAAGATTTGTATTTTACAGCTATATCTCGTGCCGTCTTCGCCCGACGCTCAAGCATCGGGCTCAAGATATAAAGCCCGGTGAACCAGGCTAGTAGGGGGTTCAGCCCCCTTGGTACGCCTAGCCCGGAGCTTGAGCTCCGGGCGGTACCCGTACCAAGGGTTCGTTTTAGTTCGTAAGGAGAAAACAGATGCAGGAAGCCAACAACGGAGAGGTCACAACGGAGCAGCGTGAGGTTGAGGCCTTCCTCAATGACCCGTCCGCCAATCAGCAGGTCAAGCATGCATGGCGTGCGTATTTGGAGGCCACACTCGGGTTTCGCAACCATTGGTATCCGGCAGTCTTCAGTCACGAGTTGAATGGTGATGAAACAAAATCCGTAAAGTTACTCGGAGAACGAGTGATCCTGCGGCGGGTAGACGGACAGGTCTATGCGGTCGAGGACCGCTGCGCGCACCGGCGGGTTCCTTTTTCGGCCAAGATCGAGTGTTACACCAAGGACACCATCACCTGTTGGTATCACGGCTTCACCTATAATCTTCGCGATGGAAAATTAATCGAAGTCTTAACTGAACCGGGCTGCGCCCTGATAGGAAAAATGAGTCTCAAAACTTACCCGGTTCAGGAGGCGCAAGGCGTGGTGTTTCTGTATATCGGCGATCGCGAGCCGCCGGCGCTCGCCGACGATATTCCGCCCGGATTTCTCGACACCGACGTGGCAGTAAACGGTATCCACCGCGACGTCAAAAGCAACTGGCGACTGGGAGCCGAGAACGGATTTGACACGACTCACATCTACATCCATCGCAACTCCAAGTTTATCAGGACTACAGATGCACTCCTGCCGCTCGGGTTAGTGCCGACCAACAAGCACAGCATGGAGGTCGTCAAAGGTTCGGGTCCCAAAGGCGTCGTTGATAAGTTGGCGAGTAACTACGCGCCGGTTTTCACCTCAACGATCGATATGGTGACGATAACGGCACAGATGAAACCGGAGGGGAAACCGGTCGCGTCTAGCGTCTCGATGTGGCTGCCCTGCGTGCTGCGGGTGGAATCGTTTCCTTCACCCGAGATTACCCAGTTCGAGTGGTACGTACCGATAGACGCGAAGACTCACACTTACTGGCAGATTCTGGGCAAAAAGGTCGGCACCTCTACAGAAGGTGCGGCGTTTCGGGCAGAGGTCGGAACCTATTGGGAGGATGTCGCGCTGAGGGGCTTCAACGACGATGATATCTGGGCGCGCGAGGCGCTCGAAGATGCCTACACTGCGGGCGATGGCTGGACCAAAGAGCGACTCTTCAAGCCGGATATGTGTATCGTCGAATGGCGCAAACTCGCCAGCAAACATAACCGGGGCATCCAAAGATCGACCTCTTAGAGCAAGTTGCCATTGCGGTTACCCCAGTGCCGTAGCTCTCGACCCTCACCCTATCCCTCTCCCTGGCAGGGAGAGGGCAGCACGAGCGGAGCGAGTGCGGGTGAGGGTAATAGCCGGAGTAAACCCAACTGAAATCCGCTCTAAACATGTGGATAAGAGAAGGAGGCACTTATGGCCAAGTATGTCACAGTCAAGGAACAGCAGTGGGAGACCACCGCGCTGGGAGGGCTGGAAGTGAAGGAATGCCCCCTCTGGGAGGGAGGGCATGACGTTTACGCCGGCTACTTTCGCCTGCCCAAAGGCCTCCAGTTTCCCAAGCATTACCACAAGCGCTGGGTATCGATCTATGTCATGAGTGGAGCCTTACGGGTGAAAGTCGCTGACGCGGAGGCGATGACGATGACGGCGGGGGATTACTATTTCGTTGAGCCAGGGGATCCACATATAGAAGCGGCGCTTGAAGATACGGTCGCACTGGTCGTGACCGCAGAGAATCGCGAAGACGTGCGCTACGGTCTGTTGGCACCCTGACGGGTATATCGTTGGCTAATGCCAATGAGGAGAAGCGCGTTCACGGCAACCTGCTCCTCTACTATGCGGTGTCAAAGGAGAAGTTTGAGACGATGATGAATTGAACCCCTTCCCCTTTAGCGCTTTCTTCATTATCCTGAGCGGGCCCTCAGGAGGGAGTCCTATGCGGCGTATCGCCATCGTCGGGTCAGGACAAGGGGGACTGCAACTTGGGATTGGCCTCTTAGCTCAAGGCTATCCTGTTACTCTCTACTCTGACCGCACAGCCGAGCAATGGCTGCATCACAGCCGGCCCAACGGCACTGCGTTCACTTGGGCGCGGGTCGTGCAATATGA
>Ga0187893_10013965_pt1 | contig 11058 bp, 5 predicted proteins | sample MA1701074metaG_FD_139574 | JGI IMG/M metagenome (GOLD analysis project Ga0187893, IMG submission 139574) | White microbial mat communities from a basaltic lava cave in the Kipuka Kanohina Cave System on the Island of Hawaii, USA - MA170107-4 metaG ...
GAAGATCCCGAGAAACGCTGCCGGTACACTGGGGTGAGGGGCCTGGGGGGCTTCGTGCGCAGTGACTGGGAGGAAGTCACCGAAATCATCGCCGCGGCCAACGTCTACACCATACAAACATACGGGCCGGATCGGGTGATCGGCTTCTCGCCGATCCCGGCCATGTCCATGATCAGTTACGCGGCCGGGACCCGTTACCTCGGCCTCATCGGCGGGGTGCCGCTGTCCTTCTATGACTGGTACGCCGATCTGCCGCCCTCCTCGCCTCAAACCTGGGGTGAGCAGACCGACGTCCCCGAGTCCGCGGACTGGTACAACGCGGGCTATATCATCGTGTGCGGGGCCAACCTCCCGATGACCCGCACTCCCGATGCACACTTCTACGCCGAGGTGCGCTACAAGGGCACCAAGGTGGTGGCGGTCGCGCCCGATTACGCCGAATACGTCAAGTTCGCCGATCTCTGGATGCCGGTGAAACAAGGAACGGATGCAGCCCTGTTCCTGGCCATGGGCCATGTCGTGCTCAAGGAATTCTTCTTGGAGCGCAAGGAAAGCTATTTCCTCGAGTACGCCCGCGCTTACACCGATCTCCCCATGCTGGTGCGTCTGCGGTCCCACGGCGAGGGCTACACCTTTGACCGGCTGCTGCGCGCCTCGGACTTCAACGACAGTCTCGGCGAGGCCAACAACCCCGAGTGGAAGTCTGTGGTCTGCGATGAGGAGAGCGGCAACTACACCGTGCCGAACGGCTCCATCGGATTCCGCTGGGGGGAGGAAGGACGCTGGAACCTCAAGCTCAAGAACGGAAATACCGGCCCGGGCACTCGCCCGCGACTGAGTTTCAGCGGCGGCGCGGAGGAAGTGGCCTCAGTCGCCTTTCCGCACTTCGAGTCCGCCGGCGGACGTAGCGTCAATCATAAGGTGCCGGTCCGCAGGCTCCGGCTCCAGGGTGAAGAGGTGCTCGCCGCCACGGTCTTCGATCTCCAGCTCGCCCAGTACGGCGTGGATCAGGGCCTCGGCGGCGCCCACGTGGCCGCGAGCTACGACGACGCCCAAATACTGTACACACCCGCCTGGGCCGAAGGGATCACCGGTGTCAAGCGCGCCGACATCATCCGCACCGCGCGCGAGTTCGCCGACAACGCTGCCAAGACACTCGGCAAGTCCATGGTGATCCTCGGGGCCGGGATCAACCACTGGTACCACGCCGACATGACCTATCGCTCCGTCATGAACCTGCTGCACCTCTGCGGCTGCGTGGGACAAAGCGGCGGGGGCTGGTCCCATTACGTGGGCCAGGAGAAGCTGCGCCCGCAGGCCGGCTGGATGCCCATCGCCTTTGCGCTCGACTGGCACCGGCCGGCGCGGCAGATGAACGGCACCAGCTTCTGGTATTTCCACACCGACCAATGGCGCTACGAGCGGCTGGCGGCCGACAGTCTCCTAGCCGCGACGGCCAAGGGCAGGTACCGCGGCCACACGCTCGCCGACTACAACGTGGTCTCCCAGCGCCTCGGCTGGCTGCCCTCCGCGCCCCACTTCAACCGCAACCCGCTCACGATCTGCACGGAGGCTGAATCGGCGGGCGCGAGGAATGAACAAGAGATCATCGATTACCTGGTAGGGAAACTGAAAAGCGGCGCGATCCACTTCGCCGCCGAGGACATCGATGCCTCGGAGAACTTTCCCCGCAACCTCTTCGTCTGGCGCGCCAATCTCCTCGGCACCAGCGCCAAGGGTCACGAGTACTTCCTGAAACACCTTCTCGGAGCCCAGAACGGCGTCATGCAGTCTGTGACCGACGAGGCCAAAGGTAGGGAGATCAAGTGGCGCAGCGAGGCACCCATCGGCAAGCTGGATCTTCTGGTCGATATCAACTTCCGGCTCAACTCCACCGGCGCCTACTCGGACATCGTGCTCCCGACCGCCACTTGGTACGAGAAGAACGACCTCAACACCACCGACATGCACCCCTTCATCCACCCCTTGACGGAGGCGGTGAATCCGGGTTGGGAGTCGCGCTCCGACTGGCAGATTTTCAGGGGCATTGCCAAGGCATTTTCCGGCCTCGCCGCCCATCATCTGGGCAAACGCAAGGATCTCGTCTCCATCCCGCTCATGCACGACTCGCCGGCAGAGCTCGGGCAACCGCTCGGGGTGAGCGACTGGAAGCAGGGTGAGTGCGCACCCATTCCCGGCAAGACCCTGCCGATCTTCAAGGTCGTCGAACGCGACTTTGGCGCGACCTACAAGAAGTTCTGTGCCCTCGGCCCGCTCATGGTCTCCCAAGGCAACGCGGTGAAGGGATTGTCCTGGAACACCGAAGAGGAATACGAGCGCCTCAAGATCCAAAACGGCATCATCGCCGAGCCGGGGATCAGCGAGGGCATGCCATCCCTTGCGGACGATATCCATGTCTGCGACGCGATCCTGTTGCTCGCCCCCGAGACCAATGGCGAGGTGGCGCACAAGGGCTGGGAGGCCCTGGGCAAGAAGACCGGTGCGGACCATACGCATCTCTCGAACGCGCGCCGCGAGGACAAGATGAGCTTCAAGGATCTGATAGTACAGCCGCGCAAGATCATCACCACGCCCACCTGGAGCGGGGTCGAATCGGAAAAGGTCAGCTACAACGCGGGTTACACCAACATTCACGAGCGCATCCCCTTCCGCACCCTGACCGGCCGGGCACACTTCTATCAGGACCACGAGTGGATGCTGGATTTCGGCGAGGGCTTTTGCACCTTCCGCGCGCCGGCGGATCTGCGGGCGACCGACGGCGTCGCCGAGAGGATCAACGGCAAACCCCACCTGCTGCTCAACTGGATCACGCCTCACAGCAAGTGGGGGATCCACTCGACCTTCAATGACAACCTGCGCATGCTGACCTTGTTCCGGGGTGGCCCGGTGGTTTGGGTCTCGGAGGCGGACGCGAAATCCATCGGTCTTAAGGACAACGACTGGGTCGAGGCCTTGAACGTCAATGGCGCTACGGTGGCGCGTGTGGTGCTGAGCCAGCGGATCCCGCGAGGCATGGCCATGATGTACCACGCCCAGGAGAAGGTCGTGAACGTGCCGGGCTCGCAGACCACCGGGAAGCGCGGCGGCATACTGAACAGCGTCACGCGCGTCGTCGTCAAGCCCACCCACATGATCGGCGGCTATGCGCAGTTGAGCTATGGCTTCAACTATTACGGCACGGTCGGGACACAGCGGGATGAATACATCGTGCTGCATAAGATCGAGGACGCCGCCATCGACTGGCTGGAGCGGCCCCTGACCCCGGCGCGCGAGGCACAGTTGAACCCGCCGGGGATCGGCGAGATAGACGTGCCCCAACCCCTGCCCCTCGCGGCACGCGAACGCGTCGAGGTAAAAAAAGCCAGGATTGGGGTTTTGGCCTACGGAACGATGGCAGAGGCAATTGCTTGAAATGAAAGTCCGTGCCAATTTCGCCATGGTCATGAATCTGGACAAGTGCATCGGTTGTCACACCTGTTCGGTGACCTGCAAGAACGTCTGGACCAACCGTGTCGGTGTCGAGTACGTCTGGTTTAATAACGTCGAATCCAAACCCGGTATCGGTTACCCGAAGAACTGGGAGGACCAGGGCAAGTGGAACGGCGGCTGGGTGGTCAAGGACGGCAAGCTCGAGCTCAAGGCCGGCGGCCGTGTCAAACGGCTCATGAATCTCTTCATGAATCCGGATCTGCCGGAGATCGACGACTACTACGCGCCTTTCACCTACGACTACGCCCACCTCCAGGCTAGTCCCCTCGCCGAGGCCCCGCCCACCGCCCGCCCGCGCTCGCAAATCGACGGCCGCCGGATGGAGAGAATCGAGTGGGGCCCGAACTGGGAGGATGATCTGGCGGGCGAGTTCGAGACCCGCGCCCGGGACCGGAACTTCGAAGGCATCGAGAAGGACATTTACGCCGAGTTCGAGCAGTCGTTCCTAATGTATCTGCCGCGGATCTGCAATCATTGCTTGAACCCTTCCTGCGTCGCGGCCTGCCCCTCGGGATCCATGTATAAGCGCGAGGAGGACGGCATCGTGCTGGTCGATCAGAACAAGTGCCGAAGCTGGCGCATGTGCGTCTCGAGCTGTCCCTACAAGAAGGTGTTCTACAACTGGGAATCCGGCAAGGCCGAGAAATGTACCGCCTGTTACCCGCGCTGGGAGTCGGGGCTGCCAACGGTGTGCTCCGAGTCCTGCGTGGGCCGCATCCGCTTCAACGGCATCATCCTCTACGACGCCGATCGCATCAGTGAGGCGGCCGCGGTCGAGAACGAGCAAGATCTGTACGAGGCGCAGATGGAGATGTTTCTCGATCCGAATGATCCGGCGGTGGTGGCACAGGCCCGGCAGGACGGGATTCCGGATTCCTGGATCCAGGCAGCGCAGAAATCGCCCGTCTACAAGCTGGCCATCGAATGGCAGGTCGCGTTCCCAATCCATCCCGAGTTCCGCACCCTGCCCATGGTCTGGTACATCCCGCCGCTCTCCCCGGTGCAGGCGGGCATCGATCAGGGCGCGATCCCCACCGATCCCGAGCACGTGATCCCGAAGCTCGAGATGCTGCGGATGCCGATCAAGTACCTCGCGAATCTGCTCACCGCCGGTGCCGAGGCCCCTATCGTGCGCGGATTGAAGCGGATGATCGCCATGCGCCAGTACTATAGATCAATACAGGTAGAAGGCAAACCGGACCTCAGAGTCCTCGAAGAAGCGGGTCTCACAGAGCCGCAGGTGAAGGACATGTACCGTTACCTGGCGCTCTCGAAGTACGAAGACCGTTACGTCATTCCGACCAGCCACGACGAGCTGCGCCACGCTGATTCCCATGCCTTCCAGGGACAGATCGGCTACACCTTCGGCAACGACAGTTGCAGTGTCGCCGGGCACGACGGTTTCTCGCTCTTTCCGGAGAAGCGCAAGCAGACGGTCGACATCAAGGTCATGCAGTTCATCCCCAGGGCCAAGCCGGCCTCCCCGCGCGCCGCTCTAGCGGAAAAAACGGGGAGCGATTGATGCGGCTTTACAAGTTGCTTTCCGTACTCTTGGAGTATCCCACTTTGGAGCTTCGGGCACACCTGGCGGAGACTGCGCGGATGGTCGGTGGCTTGGAACATGCCACGCCCGAGGACCAGCAGGCATTATTGGCTTTTATCGCCTGGGCCCAGGCGCTGCCGTTCACCGAGCTTCAGGAACACTACGTCAAGATCTTCGATCTCATGCCTGACAACGCGCTGTATCTGACCCATCATCTTTTCGAGGAGCAGGACCGCGCCCGCGGCCCGGCGCTCGTCAAGCTCAGCGAATACTTCCAGGCCCAGGGCTATACCATCGAAAAGGGCGAGCTCCCTGACTATCTGCCGCTCCTGCTCGAATATGTCTCGATCTTGCCGGATGAAAAAAACGCACGGCAGTTTTTGCACCAAGCGGTCGGGGTGGCGGCATCACTCGCGCGGAATCTGGAGAACACGGAAAGCCCTTATGCCCTGTTGCTACGCATCGTCGAGCGGCAGGGTCAGCTCGCAGAAGCGGTGGCCCAGGAAGCGCCTCGCGGAGAGCGAGATCAAGCGCGGACGGCGGTGAATCTATAGATATTTTTCAGCGCATGTATCTACACCAGTTTCTCTACGGCGTGTACCCCTACATCGCCTTGAGCGTTTTTTTCCTGGGCAGCCTCATCCGCTTCGACCGCGAGCAATATACCTGGAAAGCCGATTCCAGCCAGTTGCTGGCCCGCGAGCAGTTGCGCTTAGGCAGCAACCTCTTTCACATCGGCATCCTGGCACTCTTTGCCGGCCACTTCGTGGGGCTGCTGACCCCCCGTTCGGTCTGGTTGGCGCTCGGCGTCTCGGACCTCGCGCACCAGTCCCTCGCTATCGGCGCCGGGGCGCTGTTCGGGGTCCTGTGCATGCTCGGGGGGGTCACCTTGTGGCGGCGGCGCACGTTCAACCCGAGAGTGCGCGCCACCTCGCGGTTCATGGACATCTTCATCCTCGACTGGCTGCTGGTGACCCTCGGCCTGGGCCTCGCGACCATCCCTTGGTCACTCCACCATGCGTTCAACGGCGATGCCTCGACGATGGTGTTGCTGGCCGAATGGGCCCAGGGTATCGTCACCTTCCGGCCTAATCCGGTGCTGCTCTCCGGCGTCGGCCTCATCTACAAAGTGCATCTGTTCTTCGGCATGACGGTCTTCCTGCTCTTTCCCTTCACCCGGCTGGTCCACGCCTGGAGTATCCCCTGGACCTATCTTTTCCGGCCCTATCAAATTGTCCGCACCAAGTTCGTCCGCTACCACCGCTGAGAGTTTGTGAATAGATCTCCTTCGCAGCCCGCCCGTATCGTTGCGCGGTGCTCGAAATCCAAGCTCTGAGGCTAAGATTCAGTGTCTACTAGCCGTGCTGCTTTTATCGATCCGGCCACGGACTTCACCGATGGTTTGCGGGTGCTCTACGCCTACCATGAGAGTTTTATTTTCCAAGGACAGCGGCTGCTGGCGATGGCCGAGGCTGTTAGCCGACGGGGTGTTGGTGAAGAGACGGCGGCCGAGGCCGTCCGGCTTGCCGAGTACTACGAGCGGACGACGCGCCTGCACCACCTGGACGAAGAGCGGGCCCTGTTCCCGTTCATCGTCAACAAGTCATTTTTGATCAACGGCATGATCGAGCGTCTGGCGCTGGACCACGAGGAGATCGACGAGCACTGGGCAAGGCTCAACGAGATCTTGCGCGCCCCGGAGAAAATCGCCGAACCCGCCCAGCTCTTGGATCTCACCGCGCGCTTCGAAAAACATCTGAAGACACACATCGAGCGCGAGAACCTGGATTTCTTCCCGGTCCTTGTGAAAATGCTCTCGCCCGATCAGCTTGCCGGAATAGGTCAGCGGATGGTGCGGTTGCGGGAGTGAAAGATAAGGTGTCCACGAAAACGGGTCAACTCCAATATATGAAACTGATATTTCAAGACCAGACGCCGTTCGCACGGGGGCGATCCGGCAGATGACCCGCTTGGCACTTGCGGCCGGGCTCGCGCTGCTGCTCTCGGCCCAGGCTGCGCTCGCCGGATCGATCTCACTCACTATCCGAGCGAACGCCGTGGCCGAAGCCGGCCAGCTGATTGTCAGCCTCGAGATCGAGAACCGTGGCGACGAGGCGGCGCTTGCCGTCGTCCCCGCGCTCGAGTTCCTCGGCGAAACTGTTCGGGGGGAGAGATCGGATCAGCTCGAGCCTGGGCATCTCGTCGAGAAACGGCTGGCGATTGTAATGCCGTCGACCCGCACAGGAAGATGGCCGTACGCAGTTTTCGTCGACTACACCGATCGCAACGGATACCCGGCCCAGGCAGTCCATGTCGGCCTAGCGTCCGTCGGCGATCCGCCCCCAACCCCGATCACGGCAAAATGGTTGCAGCTCCCTGCAGTTCTCGGCCAAGCGACGGCGCGCCTCGAGCTCGGTAATCTGGGCGACATTGAGAGGATCCCGGGCCTTCGCGTGATCCTACCACGCGAGGTCTCTGCGGCCGTCCTCGTCGGCCCGCCGGCGGTTCCGGCCTCCGGCACGGTAATCGTCGATGTTATGCTCGAGAATCGGTTTGCCTTGGCCGGTAGCCGCTATCCGATTCACGCCATGGTCGAGCTCGACGAGGGGCCGATCCATCAAACGGCTGTCGCCAGCGGGACGATCCAGATCGCGGACGAGCCTCCGGCGCTGGCGGAGCACCGGTGGCTGCTTTGGTTCGGTGCGCTTGCGCTCGTCTGTGGGTGGAGTGTTCTCGTCATCTCCGGCCGCTACCGGCGCTCTTCGGCGAGAGATGGAGTCCCTCCTATCGAGCCGCGCCGCTCGGCTCAGCTCGGCACCGACGCTCTCGTGCTCGTCGTCTCGATCGCCTTTCTCGCCTCCTACTTTCCTCAGCGACTGCTGCTCTCGCCGACCACGACCGCCGGTGGTGACATGGCTTCTCACGTCTACTCGGCCGTCTACTTGCGCGAGGTTCTCCTACCCGCAGGGCAGGTGAGTGGTTGGTTCCCGGGCAACTACTCTGGCTTTCCTATCTTCCAGTTCTATTTCCCGCTCGCTTTCCTGGCGATGGCGGCGGCGTCGCTCGTCGTACCCATGCTCGTCGCTTTCAAGCTTGGCACCGTGCTCGGTACGTTTCTTCTTCCCCTCGGGGCCTACCTCGGCCTGCGCGTGGCCGGAGTTCCGTTTCCCGGGCCCGCGCTCGGTGCGCTCTCCACGCTGGCGTTTCTGTTCATCGACTCGAACTCCGTGTGGGGCGGGAACCTGCCCTCGACACTCTCCGGCGAGTTTGCCTACTCGCTCGGGCTAGCGCTGGCCGTTCCCGCCCTCGGTTTCATCCATCGCGCTCTCATCCGCGGGGCCGGCGTGGCGCTGCCTGCGCTTTGGGTCGCCGCGGTCGGCTTCGCCCACGGTTATCCGCTGCTCTGGCTCGGGATGACGACTCTTGCCTTGCTGGCGTCGCCCCGCTTCTGGATGGAGCGGCTGGCGGCGCTAACGGCGATTCACGGCCTCGCCTTTCTCTTGCTCGGAGCCTGGCTCGTCCCGCTGCTGTGGTTTTCGCCCTGGACGACGCCCTATGCCGATGCCTGGGGCTTTCGCGAGTGGACAGAGGTGCTGCCTCCGATCCTTTGGCCGGCGGCGGCCGGCGTCCTCGGCGCCGTCCTGCTTCGCGCTTTGTCGCCACGGCTGCGCGACCCCGGCGCCATGGCCGCAGCGCGGATCTGGTGGGCAGCGATGCCAGCGGCCATAGCGCTTTACCTTTTAGCCCCTGCCCTTGGCGTGGTCGACATTCGCTTCCTGCCGTTTCTCCAGATCGCGCTCGGCCTCGTCGCGGCGGTGGAGATGGGTGGGATGTTGTCGAGAATGCGCGCGCCGGAGATCTGGCCGATTGCTATCCTCTTCGCGCTTCTGCCCTGGGTCGCCGCGCGGCAGAGCTACGTCCCCGCCTGGATCGAGTGGAATTATTCGGGCTTCGAGGCCAAGCCGGGTTGGAGTCAATTGCAGCGCCTGAGCGAGCACCTGCGTGGAGACTTTCGCGATCCTCGTGTGGTCTTCGAGCATTCCCCAGACCACGAAGCCCTCGGAACCACCCGCGCTTTCGAGAGCCTGCCGCTTTTCGCGGGCCGCTCTACGCTCGAGGGACTCTACATGCAGGCCTCTCCGGTCGCTCCGTTCGTGTTCTTCGTCCAGTCGGAGGTGTCCCGGGTGGCCTCGTGCCCCTTCCCGGCGTGGGGATGCGCAAGCTTCGAACTCGATCGCGCCGTCGCCCATTTGCGCATGTTCGCGGTCTCACAGTTGATCCTGCGCAGTGATGAGGCCAAGCAGGCGGCGGCGCGTCATCCTGGCCTCGCCCGCGAGATCAGCGCCGGCCCCTACGAGATTCATCACATCGTCGCTGCCGACGGGCGCTATGCCGTGCCGCTGACCGAGCCTCCACGGGTGCTCCCGCTGCGTGGATGGAAGGAAGCGGCGTACCGATGGTTCAAGCGGGCCAAGACCCTCGAACCGGTACCGGTCTTCACTGACCGCCGCTTGGCGGCGGCTTTCGACCGGATGAGGCTTGCTACGCCGCCGGACCTGGTCGAGGAGATCGATCGAGAGCGGATCGTCGTTCGTGGCTGTCGTTTGGGTCACCCGATCCTTATTCGGATCGGCTATCATCCGCGCTGGCGGGTGACTGGCGCCGAGACGATTCATCTCGCCGGGCCGGGATTCATGCTCGTCGTTCCCGAACGTGAGGTCGTCGAGCTTCGCTACGAGGCGACGCTGCCGGTTTTGCTGGGGCAATTGCTTTCGGCCCTGGGTCTCGCCGGGTTGGCGGCCGCCGCCTGGGGCGTTCGGCGGTTTCGGCGAGCCCAAAGCACGGCCGTCGCTCGGGGGCCCTATGATCCGTCGTCTCGTCGCTCGATGCTCGGGATCGCGACCCTTGCTTCACTCCTCGCCGTCGCCGTTCTCGCCATCTCGCTTTTCGAGCGGGCCGAGGATCCTCAGCGGCTCCTCGATTTGGTCCGCGAGCGCGAGCAATCGGGAGACGTCGAGGGGGTGATGGCGATAGTCGACCGGATCCGCCATCGAGCGCTGCTCTCCGGGATTTCGCGGGACGCCAGCCACCTCGAAGCGATGATGCTCTATCGCGACGGACGATGGCGCGAGGCGGTTGAGTATCTCGCCCGTTTCCTCGAGGATTTTCCGGAATCGAGCGAGACCGACGATGTTCGCCGCCATCTTGAGATAGCACGCAAGCGCCTTGGTGAAGCCGCCGGATGACGACCTGTGAGCACGGTGTCGCCGTCGGGATCCACCTGCGCGCTTCTTAGAGCTCGCGGCGCGTTTCGGAAAACTTCTGAAGACACGTATCGAGCGCGAGAATCTGGGTTTCTTCCCGGTCCTTGAAAAAATGCTCTCGCCAGCTCGCCGGGATCGGTCAGCGGATGGCGCGGTTGCGGGAGTAACCGCGGTCCACGAAAGGGTCAACTGCACAGGTCACAGTGCGGGGTATTGCTTGAAGCCGCCACCCCTGAAGGGGGCGGCTTCAAGCCTGTTTCGGTGTGCGCTACCGCCCGCGCCGGCTTGCTATGCCGGCTTTAGGGATTAACGGTGACAGTCCCGCTCATGCCCGCCCCGCCCGGCCCCCCATGGACCACACAGTGATAGGGGAATGTCCCGGTACCAGCAAACGTATGGGTGAAGGTCTCAGTGTTCTCGAGGCATGCAGCGGGGACGAGAGGAGAGCAATCAGTGGGATCCCCCCCCCTGCTATCGAATACCCCGGTATCACTTGTCACCGTATGCGGAACGCCCGGCTGCTGATGGCTCCAAGTTACCGTTTGACCCACCCGGATCGTTAGCGCGCTGGGCGTGAATAGGAAGCCATTCAGGACCACCGGTGGCGGTGGCAAGGTCGTCGTGGGCGCGGTCGTCGTCGTCGTCGAGCTGGTCGTCGTCTCCCCAGGCCGCATGGTCGTCGTCGTCTCCCCGGGCCGCATGGTCGTCGTCGTCTCCCCGGGCCGCATGGTCGTCGTCGTC
>Ga0187893_10013966_pt1 | contig 11056 bp, 8 predicted proteins | sample MA1701074metaG_FD_139574 | JGI IMG/M metagenome (GOLD analysis project Ga0187893, IMG submission 139574) | White microbial mat communities from a basaltic lava cave in the Kipuka Kanohina Cave System on the Island of Hawaii, USA - MA170107-4 metaG ...
CAAGCTCGCGGATCTTCGCGAGCCCGCTCGCCGCTACCGCTCCGTCCAACGCGCTCCGCAGAAACACCTCGATCGCGTTCTTTCCTCGTGGCTCAATGAGTGAGCGAATGGTGCTCACCACGCAGGGCAGCGTTCGGAAGGGCGTCACAGGTGGGATGAGCGAAGCCGATGTAAGCAGGATCATGGGAGAGCCGAGGGAGCGAACGGGCAAGACGCTGCTGGTTTGGGACGACGACAGAGGCCGTGCGGTTCTCACCTTCGAAAGTGGAGCCATCAAGCAGATGCCCGGCGGCGACCCAGACCGATGGGTTGCCGCCAAGGGCATCGTGGGAGGCATGAGCGAGAGCGAGGTGGTACGGATCCTGGGTGAGCCGAAGGAACGATCAGCCTTTTCGCAGTTTTTCTATTATGGCGAGGACGGAGGTCGCGCAATACTTGGGTTTACCGGCGGACGACTCAAGGAGGTCGACTTCCAAGCGGATTGGTAGACGGGGGGCGGCGCTCGTTCATGCTGCTCATGGTGCCGGCGTGTGCGGTGACGGAGCTGCCGCGGTTCCACTTCTTCGCGCGGTGGGGCGCCCGCGTCTTCAGGGGCGGGTGCCCCTGCTGGAGGACGCAGAAGCGGGAGGCGGTTTGAGCCGCAAGATAGCGGCTCCCGAGCGTCTCGAATGTCATGAGGATCGCGCTCATGGGGACCCTCTTGGTGCTGCTTGGCGCGGCCGTGCGTCGCCCGGCGCGTCCGGAAGCACGACCCGGCGACCACCAGTCACCCCCAGCGTATGCCATTGAGCACTGCCGGCCGCCCGCGGTTCCGATACCGAGGCCCGAAGCACCGACGCCGACCGAACCCGCGGACCCCTATGCGCAGGGGAATTGGAGGGCGCTCCTCATTCCCCCATGTACGATCGATCATGAGGGCGAGATCTGCGAACTGCCGAAACTGCGGTCATTGCGCGTCGACACGGGACTTGATGAGGCGAAGGGCGACGACGTCATCGCCTTCATTCGCGATTTCTGCGGCGTGAACATCATCGTCGACGGCGCCGTGCGGGATGTCGTCGATCTTGAACGCCCATGCCGATTCTACGCGAGCGGCCTGCTCCTGGCTGAGGCGCTCGACTTGCTATGCTCCAAGTACGGGCTGCGCTGGAGTGTCACGGAAGAGCACGTCGTGCTGCTGACCTCTTTGTCTCGACCTCCCGTGAGTGAATGAGAGGTCCTCGTTAGCCGAGACACAGGACATGCAACACGACCATAGCGCGGCGATTTCCGCGGCCAATTCGGCACTGATTCGGTCGACTCGGGGCCAGCTCGGTCTAGGTTATCGGCGAGCAGTTTGGAGCGCGCCAGGGCCGGTCAGTGATCATGTGGTACGGCTTGGACGACCTGCTCCCGTGTCACGCGGCCCAAGGACGAGCGGAAGTACGCGTTCGACGTCCGCTGGCGAGGCGTCGCGCCGAGGTGCACGAGTACGAGGTCATGTCCGCGGTGTCGCTTCGTCCGCACGGCCGGCGTGGAGCTCAGCGAAGCACAGCGAACCGCGCTGGTAGGGACCTTCGTAGACGTGCGCGGCATGCCGGGCGACTTCCTACCTTCGAAGCCGACGGCGCGGGCGGTCCGCTTCGCGGCCCGGTCCAGACGTTGCGGCAGGACTCTCAGGTTGCAACAGACCGTGCGAACAGCGAGTCCGCTCAGCCGCCGCCCGGACGTGCCCGCCCCGCCCGTCCTCCTCCACCGCCGCCGACCGTGAGGCGGATCGATCACGAGCACTCGACCGACAGCGCGCCGTGATCGGAGAACGCGGTCGCGTGCACCTTCGCGCCCTCCGCGCGGAGCCCCCGGCTGAACGCGAAGTCGTAGCGCCGGCCCGGCGGATGCGTCACGCACGAATCGTCCGCGCGCGCCTCGCTCCACAGATCGCGGAATCCGAGCTGCAGGAGCCGCGCGAGGTTTGCCTGCTCGTCGCTTTCCAGGTTGAAGTCGCCCGCCACCACGGCCCGTCCCGGAAACCTGCTCACGCGACGGCAGAGCTGATCGATCTGCGCGCGTCGCACGTCGGCGTTGGCGGGCTGAGCCTGCAGGTGCGTGTTGAACACGTGCAGCGGCCCGTCCGGGAGGAGCATCTCCGCGTGCATCACGCCCTTGTCGACCCAGCGGTCGACCTCGCGGCCTCCGCCAAGGGCGCCGCGAAACACCGCCCCGTCTCGATGCACGATCGGGTGCCGGCTCAGGATCATCAGCCCGCTGTGCAAGCGGATCGAGTCGGGCGCCCTCAGCAACGCATAGACGTGCCGGTACCGGGCCGAGAGCGCGCGCCGCGCCGCGTGGCTGAACGCCTCCTGCACGCAGATCACGTCGAAGGACGTCCCGTCCAGGAATCCGAGGATGCCGTCGAGCCGCGCCGTCTGCGGCGGCAGCGACGGATCGTCGTGGAACGCCGCGACCCACGACGGACGCTGGTAGACGTTCCAGGTCAGCAGACGAACCGCGTCGCACACATGAGTTCGACGGGCGACGCCGCGGGAATCTAACGGGACTTCACGGCCGGGATCCGCAGCATGAGCGGCGACGGCCCGCGTGCCCATGCCGATCTCGCGAGCGAGCGGGAGCGACGCGAACCCGGGCGCTCACGTGCCGCGGAACCACTTCTTCGCCTTGGGCCGGCGGTGCGGGCAGCCCGGCCAGCAGCACGGGCGGCGGTGGCCTTCCTTGAGCTGCGAGCACAACCGCGTGACGTGCTCGCGCCTCGTCTCCGGCTTCTTGACGATCGTGACCCAGCAGATCCACTCGTTGCGCGCGATTGGCGTCAAGTCGTTCCACCTGGGAAGCACGGCGGGATCGGCCGTGAGCGCCTCCCGCAAGTCCGCGGGCACGTCGTGCACGACACCGCTCGCAATCTCCGTCTTCGCCATCGAGTCACAGTATCCCACGCCGGCCGCTCTCCGTTCGACAAAACGACTCCCGCGCCGCGTCGCACAGAACAACGGGGGTGGTGCGGGCGTTGCCTTGCGGCCGTCCTGCCCTGCCCGCGCGGCGCCCCCGCATCGACCCGCGCACGAATCCCATGTGAGGAATCGCGGCGCGGGGGGACAAAGGGACGGTGGGGCATGGAATCTTGCGAAGCCACTCTTGTCGAAGAAGCCCGCGGCGGATCGCGTGACGCGTTCTCGCGCATCGTCCGCCTGCACCAGGCGCAGGTGCGCGGGTTCCTCAGCCGGTTCGTCCGCAACGACGACGTCGTCGACGACCTCGCGCAGGAGACGTTCCTGAGCGCGTTCCGCGGGCTCGCCGGATACAAGGGCGAGGCGGCGCTGCGCACGTGGCTCCTCAGCATCGCGCGCCACACCGCGCTGCGCTACCTCGAGGACCTCCGGCGCCGCCGCTCGCGCGAGACCGACGGGCTCGACGCCGACCTCGACCTCTGGCTCGCCGAACAGGCCGGCGACGCGTCGCTCGAGGCGCGACACGAGAAGGAGATGTCCGCGCTCGAGGCCTGCCTCAAGCGGCTGCCGCCGAAGAGCGCGAACCTCGTCGCCGAGTTCTACTACCGGCGCCACCCGGCCGTCGAGATCGCGCGCATGGCCGGCAAGAAGGAGAGCGCCGTCTGGATGGCGCTGCTCCGGATCCGCGAGGCGCTGCGCGCGTGCGTCAAGGCGCGACTGGAGACCGCATGAGCGCCGTCGACCTCTGGGCACGGCACCTCGTCGACGTCCCGCTGGAGGCGGACGATCGGGCGGAACTCCGCGCCGCGCTCGCCGCGAACGACGACTTCCGCACGGAGGCGGTGCGCGACCTCTCCTTCGACCGGCTGCTCCGCGCGCGCCACCGCGCGACGCAGGACGCGGAGGCGTTCGAGCGCGCGCTCTTCCGCACGCTCGAGGCGGAGCGCGACGCGACGCGCTTCCTCCGGAGAGTCAACGCGAGACTGCAGGCGGGCGGCGACCGGCGGCTCCCCGCGCTCGTCGCCCTCGCGGCCCTCGTCGGGCTGGCGCTCCTCGTCTCCGTGCCGCGCCCGCCGCGCGCGCCCGCGAGCGACGTGCCCGCGGGTTCGGTGACGGTCACGCCCCCGACGGTCGCCCTGCCGGAGCGCCGCGAGCCGGTCGCCGCGCCTGACGTCGCGGATCGTCCCGAGGAGCCCGCGAAGCCGGACGACACGGCCGCCGCACGCGAGGAACTCGAGCGGCGGCTCGCCGACGCGCGCGAGCGCGACCGGAAGGCGCTCGACGATCTGTTGCGACGGTCGCAGGACGGTCCCTCGCCGGCCACGCAGCCGTCGATCGGAGCGATCGAACTCGCCGCCGGAGACGCGTTCGTGCGCACGCGTCGCGGCCGCGGCGTCGCGACGGCGGGCGGCGCGCTCTCCGAGGGCGACGCCGTGCAGACCGGCGCCGGTTCCGCACGGGTCCTCTTCGCGGACGGCACGCGCGCGGAACTCGACGCGCGCTCGGAACTGCGGATCGACCGCGGGCGCATCGCGGTGCTCGCGGGCGTGGTTACCCTCCGCGCGCCCGGCCGGATCGTCGTCGCCGCTCCAAACGGCGAGACGACCGCGTCGGGCGCCGCCTTGCGCTTCGAAATCGCGCGCGCCTCGACGCGGCTCGACGTGATCGAGGGGAGCGCGCGGTTCGGCGCCGTCGACGTCCCCGGCGGCCACTTCGCGCTGGCGGCCGGGAAGCGCGAGCCCGTCGTGCGCCTGCGCGAGCCGGACGCGTTCACGTACGGCTGCGTCCAGGCGGCGGACGCGTCGTCGAGCCTCCCGATCGGGCGCGTCGCGATCCGCTTCCGTGCCGCGCACACGGCGGCGGTGCCCGAAGCGCGCCTGCTCTTCGGCGGCGCGTCGTCCTGCAGCGGCGGCGGGGTGCGCGTCGAGCTGCGCGAGGGCGCGCGCGTGCTCGCGGCGGCGAACGTGCGGCAGCCGCGCGCGCCGTCGGCCCGTCCCGTCGTGTTCGATCCCGCGCCGGCGGTCGAAGCGGGCCGCTTCTACGAGCTCGTGCTCACGAACCCGGATCCGAACCCGCGCGACAACTGGGTGTCGCTGCGGACGCTCGCGGGCGGCCGATCGGAGTTCGCGATCCCGGAGGCGCCCGGACACGTGCCCGCGATGGAGATCACGTACCGCTCGCCGCACGGGCGTGCGGTGGCGGGTCAGCCGTACGCCGAGGTGTCGCGCGCCGTGACGATCCAGGGCGCGCAGCGCGTCCGCGAGACCCTCACGCCGCGGGCGGACGTGACGGTGACGTCGGTGTCCGTGCGCGCCGGCCTGCGCGTGCGGCTCGAGGACGCCGCGTGCGCGCTCATCGAGGAGGGCCTCGTCGACGCGTCGGGCACGCTGGCGTTCGCGTCTCCCCGGACGCTCCGCGCGGGCCAGACCTACCACCTGGTGCTGAGCGCACTCGCCGGTGACCGGTTCGAGATCGCGGCCCTGGCGTCCGCGGCCGGGTTCAAGTCTCCAGCGTTGTTTGTGGACGGGCATGCGCAGGTCACGTCGGGCGCGTCGTGGGAGGATCTCGAGCGCCGGATGGACTTCGACTGGCCCGTGCGTTTCGGGGTGGCACCTCGCTGAACGGAGGCGACGGTGGGATACGCGCTTGCGTTGTTGCTTGCTTCGTGCGGATCGTACGACGAAGTCACGGAGCTGCTGAGCCGGCTGCGCCGGGGCGACGCGAAGGAGCGCCCGGCGGTGGAGCGCGAGCTCCTGCGGTGGGTGATGCCGGAGCACGTGGGGCTGCTCCTCAAGGAGATCGACCGCGGGCCCGCCGCGGTGCGGCTCCCGCTCATCCGCGCGCTCGGCGTGCTGCGGGCGAAGGCGGAGCTGCGCGAGCTCGTGTCGCGGTACGAGACGGAGTCGCGCGTCGCGGCGGCGGTCGCGCTGCGCGGGCTCGGCGAGGAGGACGCGCTGCGCGCGCTCATGACGCAAATGCCGCGGATGGCGACGCCGGACGACAAGCGCGTCGTGGCGGCGCGGCTCACGTCGAACCTCGTGACGGGCGCGGACGTCGTGAAGTCGCTCGTCGCGCTCGTGGCGAACGAGAAGGACCGGGCGCTGCGCCGCGCGGCCATCCTGTCGCTCATCACGCACCGGGACGAGCGCATCGCCGCGCTGCTGGAGAAGGTGGACGCGGACGGGAAGGACGACGCGCGGTGGGACGCGCGCGAGGCGCTCATCCTGACCGGCTCGGCGCCCGCGCTGGAGGCGACGCTCGCGGGGCTGGAGGCGGACGCGCTGCCGGCGGACGCGGTCGCGCGGCTTCTCGGCGCCGCGTGCGCGCTCGGCGACCGGTCGATCCTCCCGCGCCTCCGCGGCGTGCTCGAGAAGGCGGTGGCGGACGCGACGAAGCGCGCGGTCATCGACGCGCTCGTCGTGATGCGGGACCGGAAGGCGACGACGATCCTGGCGAAGCTCGCCGAGGAGCGCGAGCTCGGCCCCGCGGCGGCGGACGCGATCGTCGCGCTGGCGGACCCGTCGCACATCGAGATGCTGAAGGACCTCGCGAAGCGCGTGGACGCGACGCGGAGGCAGGCGATCGCGGAGGCGCTGCTTCGCATGGACGACGCGTCGGCGTGGGATCTGCTGGCGGCGACGCTGGCCGTGCGGCAGACGGCGATGCGCCTGCGCGCGGTGCGCGCGCTCGCGACGGCGCGGCGGCCGCGGTCCGTCGATCTGCTGCTCGGCCTGCTCGAGGACCCGGACGGGAAGGTGGCAGACGCCGCGCGGACCGCGGTCGTCGCGTCGATCGAGGCGATGTGTCCCTACGTGAAGCTCGACCCCGACCTGCCCGCGGCGAGACTGCGCGAGTTCTGGCGGAGCCGGAAGGAGTAGCCATGCTTGCCTTGCGGATCGCGATCTTGACGGTGCCGGTCGCGGCGGTCTGCGCCGCGCCGCTCCAGGACGGCGTCGAACGCACGACCGTGCGGTACAGGGGGCTCGACGAGATCGCGCGGACGATCCGCGACGACGCGGACGACAAGACCGTCGTCGTGTGGCTCATCGAGCGCGCGGTCGGCGCGACGGTCAATCCCGAACGGCTCGGCGCGGCCGTCGAGCGCGCGTTCGCGAAGTCGCCGGCGAAGCACGCGGTCATCGCGATGGGGGATTCGCCGCAGCTCCTGCTCAAGGCGGCGCCGTCGGCGGAGCTCGCGGGACAGGCGATCCGCTCGCTGAGCCGCCTCGCGCCGCCGACGGACGAACTGCTCAACTGTCTTGCGCACGTCCGGGAGGCGGCCGCGTACGCGGCGTCCGTCGACGGCACGGAGCGGCGGCTCGTCGTGCTGGTCGCGCAGGAGAACGTGGACACCGAGGACGACGTCGAGGCGACGGTCGCCGCGCTCAGGAAGTCGCGCGCGACGCTCTACGGCGTGGTGCCCGAGGCGGTCTACAGCGACGCGTTCTGGCGCGCGTCCCTCAACGGCACGCTCAACGTCGGCGGGATGCGGTGGGCCCAGAACGGCGTGCCCGACCGCCTGAACCCGATGGGCGCGCCGCGTGGCCGCAACCCGTTCGACGATCCGCGCTACAAGAACCTGAAGTTCAAGCTCGCGGGCGCGGAGTCGGCGTTCATCGAGTTCCCGTTCGGCTGGCCGTTCCCGCTCATCAACCGCGGCCACACGATCGTGATCGACCCCGCCCAGGCGGTGCCGTCCGGCTTCGGCGCGTGGGCCATCCACCGGGTCGCGACCGAGACGCGCGGCCGCACGTTCCTCTACACCGCGAGGCGTTCGACGACGAGCTTCTGCGCGCGATGGGGGTGCGGCGTGTGCGCGGGGACGCACCGCACGTGCGGCGCGGACTACGACGAGGTGAAGCTCGGAATGACCGCGCCCGACATCGGGTCCCGGGCGGAGGTGCTCGACCGCGGATCGCGCGATCCGCTGAACGTGGCGATCGTCGAGACGTGGATGTCGCTCTACCGCGGCCGCATCCTGCGCGGCGCCCCGCCGCTCGCGGTGGCGGGGGCCGGGCTGCGGGAGTTCGACGGCAAGAACGTCCCGGAGAACCCGCTGGCGGGCACCGCGTGGGACGCGATCCGCGGCGTCGCGGAGCGGTCGGTCCCGCGCGTGGACGAGGCGGCGGCGGAGCTGGAGCGCGCGATCGCGAAGCACCGCACCGCGTCGACGCGTCGCTCGCTCGCGACGGCGGAGGCGCTCCTCGTGCACCTCAGGCTGCTCGCGTGCGCCTACGAGCAGCTCGCGGAGTTCTGCCGGGAGATGGAGCGGGTCGACAAGCTGCGGGCGCGTCCGCCGGAGTCGACGAACAGGTTCGACAGCTACGCGGGGCAGCGCGTGATCGGCTACACGCACTGGAGCCTGACGCTCTGCCACGGCGGCGCGCCGCTGCGATCGTTCCGCTTCCTCGGCGACGAGCGCGTGCGCGCGCGCCTCCGCGACGCGCTGGAGCTCGCCGACCGCACGCTCGACGCGCATCGCGGCACGCCGTGGGACGTGCTCGTCCGCCGCGCGCACGTGCCGGTCTTCGTGCCGGTGTACGCGCCGGGCGCCCGGCGTCCGCCCGACCGTCCGTCGTCGGATGGCAAGACGCATCCGACGCCGCAGCGCCCGCGCCGCCCGAACGAGGCGGAGGAGGGCGGCGAAGGGGGAGGCACGGCGACGGGGGACAACGACTGAACCGCGCGTCGCGCACGATTGTCCAAAGGTGCGTATGTGGCGCGCCCCCGCTCTCGTTCTGCTCGCGTCGGTCCTGTCGTGCCGTTCGCCCGAGAGCCTAGCGCCCGGCCAGCCGCTGCAGGCCGGCTCGCTCCTCCGCGACGTCCGCGGAACCCGCCGCTCGCTCGGCGAGTTCAAGGACGCGCGCGCGATCGTGCTCGCGTTCCTCGGGACCGACTGCCCGCTGTCCAACCTCTATGTCCCGCGACTCGCCGAACTCGAGGCGCGCCACCGCGACCGCAAGGTCCGTTTCATCGCCGTCTATCCCAACGACGGCGAGTGGCTCGACGCGGTCGCCGTGCATGCCGACGAGTGGAACATCGGCTTCCTCGTCCTCAAGGACGTCGGCCACCGGCTCGCGGACGCGATCGGTGTCGAGCGCACACCGGAGGTCGCGGTCCTCGACGGCGGCCTCACGCTGCGCTACCGCGGGCGCATCGACGATCAGTACGGCACGGCGTCGCGCAAGGACAGGCCCGCGCGCGAGGACCTGGTCCAGGCGCTGGACGACCTCCTCGCGGGACAGCCGGTGCGCACGGCCGCGACGGAGGCGGACGGATGCCTCATCAAGCGCCGCGGCGCCGAGCGGCCGTCGACGGACGTGACCTACGCGCGCGACGTCGCGCCGATCTTCCAGCGTCGCTGCCAGTCGTGCCACCGCGCGGGCCAGGCCGCCCCGTTCCCGCTCGAGGAGTACGCCGACGCGGCCGACCGCGCCGCGATGATCCGCGAAGTCGTCGTGCAGCGCCGCATGCCGCCGTGGCACGCCGACGCGCGCTTCGGGAAGTTCTCGAACGACCGCAGCCTCACCGCGCGGGAGATCGCGACGATCGCCGCGTGGGCGGATCTCGGCGCGCCCCGCGGGAACCCGGCCGACGACCCGAAACCCGTCGCCTGGCCGGAAGGCTGGGGCATCGGCACGCCGGACGTCGTGCTCACGCTCCCCCGGGAAGTGGACGTGCCCGCGGAAGGGGTCATGGACTACAAGTACTTCACGGCGCCGACCGGCTTCACCGAGGACACGTGGATCGTCGGCGCCGAGGTCCGGCCGGGCGACCGCCGCGTCGTCCATCACGTGCTGGTCTACGCGAGGATGCCGGGGAGGGAGCTCTACGAGATGGACGGCACGTCGGCGGCCATCGCGGGCTGGGCGCCGGGCGACATGCCGTTCGTGCATCCGCCCGGGACGGCGGCCCGGATCCCGAAGGGGGCGGAGCTCGTCTGGGAGGTCCACTACACGCCGAACGGGAAGGCGACGAAGGACCGCACGTCGCTCGCCCTGATCTTCGCGAAGGAGCCGCCGGAGCGCGAGGTCCGCACGAACATCTTCGCCAAGATGACGATCAAGGTCCCGCCGGCGACGCCGCATCACCGCGAGGAGAGCTCGCTCACGCTGCGGGAGGACGCGCGGCTGCTCAGCCTCATGCCGCACATGCACCGGCGCGGCAAGAGCTGGCGGTACGAGCTGGTGCATCCCGACGGACGCACGGAGACGATCCTGAACGTGGCGCGATGGGACTTCAACTGGCAGAGCGTGTACCGCTTCGACGAGCCGCTGCGTCTCGCGAAGGGCACCCAGATCCGCGCGGTCGCGCACTGGGACAACTCGGACAACAACCCGCTCAACCCGGATCCGTCCAAGTCGGTGCGCTGGGGCCTGCAGACCTTCAACGAGATGATGAACGGCTGGGTGTCGTACGTGCCGGAGAAGCCGACGAAGCCCTAGCGGCGGGGACGGAGTTCGACGAGCCGTCCTTCGACGCGCGTCGGACCGGCCGGCCCGGGGATGAGGCGCCCCGGCGTCCCCTGGCCCTCCGTCACCAGGATGCTTCCGTCGCGGGCGATGTGCATGTTCGTCGGCAGATCGAGTCCCGTCGCCAGCACGCGTCGGCCCGCGGGCGTCACGAGCAGGAGGCGACCGGAAAACCGCTCGAAGCCGCCGTGCGCGCACGGCCCCGTCTCGTCATCGATCGGATCGAGGAATCCCGCGCAGAACTCCAGCACGTAGAGGCCGTCGCGGGCGACCGCGATATCGACCGGTGCGTTGAAGCCCTGCGCGAGGACCTCCACCGTTCGTCGCTCCGGGTCGACCCGCACGACGCGCCCCGCGCCCCTCACGAAATCGACGCCGGTGCCGCCGGTGTCGCCCCCCACCTGGCCGCCGAAAAGGGCGACGAGCAGCGCGCCGGTCGACGGCTCGTACTCCACCGCGGACGGCACGGCGTCCTGTCCCTGCTCGAGGGTCGCGAACCGGACGACTTCGCGCGCGCCCCCCGGGGCGATCTCGAGCAGCGCGTTGGCGAAGCTGCTCACCGCGTACCACGCGCGCCGGGTCGGATGGAACGTCAGACTGTTGGCGTTGCCGTCGATCGTGCACCACGGGCGAACGCCGCCG
>Ga0187893_10013967_pt1 | contig 11056 bp, 13 predicted proteins | sample MA1701074metaG_FD_139574 | JGI IMG/M metagenome (GOLD analysis project Ga0187893, IMG submission 139574) | White microbial mat communities from a basaltic lava cave in the Kipuka Kanohina Cave System on the Island of Hawaii, USA - MA170107-4 metaG ...
ATTCCCGCGTCGAAGATTTATTCGGACGCCAGCGTCACGCAGATTTCGCCGTCGGCCACCAATCCCAAGCTGACCGAACAGGGCTTCAAGACCACTTTCCGCGTGGTTGCCAACGACAACCAGCAGGGCTCGGTGCTGGCCAATTACGCGGCCAACGAAATGAAGGCGAAGTCGATCGCCATCATCGACGACCGCACCGCGTACGGTCAGGGCCTGGCCGACGTGGTCGACAAGGTCGCGAAGGAAAAGGGTCTGAAGGTCGTTGCGCGCGAGTTCACCACCGACAAGGCGACCGACTTCAACGCCATCCTGACCAAGGTGCGCGCGGCCAAGCCCGATGTCCTGATGTACGGCGGCATGGACGCCACCGCGGCGCCGATGGCCAAGCAGATGAAGCAGCTCGGCATCAAAGCGCCGATGCTGGCCGGCGACGGTGTGTGTTCGCCCGAATTCATCAAGCTGGCGGGCGACGCGGCGCCGCTCCTTACCTGCTCGATGGCCGGCGAAGCAGTCGAGAAGCTCGCCAAGGGCGCGGACTTCGTGGCCAAGTACAAGGCGAAGTTCAACACCGACGTGCAGATCTACTCGCCGTATTCGTACGACGCCACCTACGTGATCGCAGAAGCGCTGAAGCGCGCCGGCAAGCCGGACCGCGCCGCGGTGACCGCCGCGATTCCCGCCACGTCGTATAGCGGAGTGACCGGCCAGATCGCCTTCGACGGCAAGGGCGACATCAAGGGCGGCGCCATTTCGATGTTCAAGGTCAAGGACGGCAAGCTCGACTACATCTCGACGTCGCGCTGAGTCTGGTCCGACGCAGCAACAAGAACGGCACCCGCGGGTGCCGTTTTTTTGTTGCTTGCTAGCCCGGATATTTCACCAGGTCGCCCCCGATGTTCGTCGATTGTCCTCCGAAACAAACGCCAAGATACGCTCCGAGCGCGAATCCATTTTGGATCGTCGGGGCTACGTGGGTTTGCGCGACGCTTGCGCGGCCATCTTGCGCTCAACTCCTCGCGCGTGCCTACGGGCACGCGACTGCGCCCCTCTCGCGCAACCTGGCTCGCGCATGCATCCGCGCAATTCCCGCGTCCCTGATGAAATATCCGGGCTAGCATGCGCCCGGGGGGAGACAACAAGAGTTCATGGAAACTCTGATCCAGCAGATCCTGAACGGCCTCGTGCTGGGCAGCGTGTATTCGCTGATCGCGCTCGGGTACACGATGGTCTACGGGATCCTGAACCTGATCAACTTCGCGCACGGCGACGTGCTGATGATCGGTGCGCTGACCGCGCTGACCACGATCCTGTTTCTGAAGACACAGTTCCCGGACGCGCCCGGCTGGCTGCTGATGATCGGCGGACTCGTGACCGCGATTCCCACCTGCATCGTCGTCAGCCTGGTGATCGAGCGCGTGGCGTACCGGCCGCTGCGCTATGCGCCGCGGCTGGCGCCGCTGATCACCGCGATCGGCGTGTCGATCGTGCTGCAAACGCTCGCGATGCTGATTTGGGGCCGCAACTACATGACGTTTCCACAATTGCTGCCGGCCGATCCGATCGAGATTGGTGGCGCCACCGTCACCGTGACCAAGCTGCTGGTGATCGCGCTGTCGGCATCGATCATGGTGGCGCTGATGGTTCTGGTGAACACGACGCGACTCGGCCGCGCGATGCGCGCCACAGCTGAAAGTCCGCGCATTGCAAGCCTGATGGGTGTGAATCCGAACTTTGTGATCGCGGTTACGTTCGCCATCGGCGCTGCGCTGGCTGCCGTGGCCGGCGTGATGATCGCGGCGACCTATTCGGTCGCGCACTTTTACATGGGCTTTCTACCGGGGCTGAAAGCGTTCACCGCCGCGGTGCTGGGCGGCATCGGCAACATTCCGGGCGCGATGGTCGGGGGATTGCTGCTTGGACTGATCGAAGCGCTCGGCGCGGGCTACATCGGACAGTTGACCGGCGGCGTGCTTGGCTCGCACTACCAGGATGTGTTCGCCTTCATCGTGCTATGCGCGGTGCTGATATTGCGACCGAGCGGCTTGCTCGGCGAGCGTGTTGCTGATCGCGCGTGAAGACTTTCTTCCCCGGGCTCAGCAATAACCCGCGCGCCGCGTGGATCGCCACCTTCGTTCTCGCGGCGGCGCTGGTCGCGCTGCCGTTTGCACTCGGCCTCTACGGCAATGCGCCGGTGCGCGCGCTGGCATTTGCGGCGCTGTACGTGTTGCTGGCGCTGGGGCTCAACATCGTGGTCGGCTTTGCCGGCCTGCTCGACCTCGGCTACGTGGCGTTTTATGCGGTGGGCGCCTACACGTACGCACTGCTCGCGTCGCCGCATCTCGCAAGCAACTTTCAGTCGATTGCGCAGGCCTTTCCCGATGGCCTGCACGGTTCGTTCTGGCTGGTGGTCCCGATGGGCGCCGCGATCGCCGCGTTTTTCGGCGTGATCTTGGGCGCGCCGGTGCTCAAGCTGCGCGGCGACTATCTGGCCATTGTCACGCTCGGCTTCGGCGAAATCATCCGCATTTTTCTGAACAACCTGAACGCGCCGCTGAATTTCACCAACGGCCCGCAGGGCATCACGCTGATCGATCCGGTGAAAATCGGCGGCGTGAATCTCGCGCGCACGCAGGAATTCTTCGGCCTGCAGTTGCCGTCCGTGTACCTGTATTACTACCTGTTCCTCGTGCTGACGATTCTGTCGATCGCCGTGTGCATCAATCTGCAGGACTCGCGGCTCGGCCGCGCGTGGATGGCGATCCGCGAGGACGACATCGCGGCCAAGGCCATGGGCATCAATGTGCGCAACATCAAGTTGCTTGCGTTCGCGCTCGGCGCTTCATTCGGCGGCGTGGCGGGCGCGATGTTCTCCGCGTTTCAAGGTTTCGTTTCGCCCGAGTCGTTTTCGCTGACGGAGTCGATCATCGTGCTCGCGATGATTGTGCTCGGCGGGCTCGGCCATATTCCCGGCGTTGTGCTGGGCGCGGTGCTGCTGGCGCTCTTTCCGGAGTTCCTTCGGCACACCGTGGTGCCGGTACAGGAGCAGGTGTTCGGCCGCGTGATCGTCGATGCCGAAGTACTGCGCATGGGGCTTTACGGGCTGGCGATGATCGTCATCATGTTGTATCGGCCGAAAGGTCTGTGGCCGGCGCCGGAGCATGGCGTTAATCCGTCCGAAGCATCCCCACCAGGCGCGCTGCGAACGCCATGACCTCGATCCCCATCCCCACCCCCCGGCCCCTCCCCTTGAAGGGGAGGGGAGCGTGTTGGGGTGCGCTGTGCGCCCCATGACATTGATGCTTCAGGCAAGCGGCGTCAACAAGCGCTTCGGTGGCTTGCAGGCGTTGTCGGAGGTGGGCCTCGCGATCGGGAGCGGACAGATCTATGGTCTGATCGGCCCGAACGGCGCCGGCAAGACAACCTTCTTCAATGTGGTCACTGGTCTGTACACGCCGGATTCCGGGTCGTTCGAACTCGACGGCAAACCGTATTCGCCGACCGAAGTGCACAAGGTTGCCGAGGCGGGAATCGCGCGGACCTTCCAGAACATCCGGCTATTTCCGGACATGACCGCGCTCGAAAACGTGATGGTGGGACGCCACGTGCGCACATCGGCCACGGCCTTCGGCGCGATCTTTCGTACCGCGCACGCGCGCAAGGAAGAAGCAGAGATAAAGAAGCGCGCGCTCGAGCTGCTCGACTATGTGGGCATTTCGAAGTACGCGAATTTCCAGGCGCGCATGCTGGCTTACGGCGATCAGCGCCGGCTGGAGATTGCGCGTGCGCTTGCCACCGATCCGAAATTGCTCGCGCTCGACGAGCCCGCCGCCGGCATGAACGCGACAGAGAAGGTCGCGTTGCGCGGGCTGCTCGTGCGAATTCGCAACGACGGCGTCACGATCCTTCTGATCGAACACGACGTAAAGCTGGTGATGGGACTGTGCGACCGCGTGACGGTGCTCGACTACGGAAAAATGATTGCGACCGGCACGCCGGCGGATGTGCAGCGTGACCCGGCGGTGATTGAGGCCTACCTTGGCGGGTCGCATACGACGGATCGTCAGGAGGCTGCCTGATGGTCGCCGAACGTAACCCATCCGCCCCCTTCAAGGGGGAGGCCGGGAGGGGGATGGGGTCCGGCGACATCGTTCTCAAGATCTCCGGACTGAAGGTCGCTTACGGCGGCATTCAGGCCGTGAAAGGAATTGATCTCGAGATCCGCGCGGGCGAACTCGTCACGCTGATCGGCGCCAACGGCGCCGGCAAGACAACGACGCTGAAGGCGATTACCGGCACCCAGGCGTGGAGCGGCAGCATTGACGTGCTGGGGCAACCGGCACGCGGCAAGGAGCCTTACGAGTTGCTGCACGAAGGTGTTGCGATGGTGCCCGAAGGGCGCGGCGTTTTCGCGCGCATGAGCGTGACCGAGAACCTGCAGATGGGCGCGTTCGCGCGCACCAATGCCGCCGAGATCAAATCCGACCTGGACCACATGTTCGAAACGTTTCCGCGCCTGCGCGAGCGTGCGAAGCAACTCGCCGGGACCTTGTCGGGCGGAGAACAGCAGATGCTAGCGATGGCGCGCGCGCTGATGAGCAAGCCAAAGCTTTTGCTGATGGACGAGCCGTCGATGGGACTCGCTCCGATCATGGTGGAGAAGATTTTCGAGGTGGTGCGTTCGGTGTCGGCACAAGGCATTCCGATCCTGCTGGTCGAGCAGAACGCGCGGCTTGCGCTGGAAGCGGCGCATCGCGCCTACGTGATGGACTCCGGTCTGATCACGCTGTCGGGCAATGCGCAGGAACTGCTGCACGACTCGAAAGTGCGGGAGGCGTATTTGGGAGAGGCGGCGTAGCTGGCAATCACTGCTGACGGTCGAGATTGATGGCGTGGCCGCTATAGGTGCCTGAGTAGCCTTTCGTACTCGTTGTGTGGCCCTACCCAGAACCAGACCATCGTTTCTGCGCGAAGCACACCGACCGCACGCCAGTCGAGATCAACGCGCACTGAGAAAACCGGCAAGGTGTCGTGGACTTTCTTGAACCGCAGCGACGGATGCTGCGGATTCTCTGACCAAAGCGTGTACGCGGCCCTGATTTTTCTTTGCACAGTCTCGGGCGCCGCAGCGAAACAAGCCCGAAACTTGTCTGTCGTAACCGACCTCACGGCTCGTCAGAGTGGACGCGTGCGGCCCGCAGCGTCGTCAGCCAGCGCTTCGTCGGCGAGTTTCGCTAAAGCGTCCTGCGATGCGGCGAAAGAAGCGGACCACCGACGTTCAGAGGCAAGCTCTTCAAGAAGGATGGCTGCCAATGCGTCCTGATCTCCGTCTGCAAGCTTGGCAATCTCGGCTATGGCCTTCTCAAGTAACTGCGTCATGATTTGACCTCTGCGCACGTGCGTGCATCGTAAGGCACCGTCGGCATGAAAGCGACACCGCCGTTCACAACCGCTTCCCAAGACTCACCACCGCATCGCGCGCGTATCCGGTCGCCTGCCAGAACGCGACCGCGCCCGTGTTGTCCGCCATCACCTGCAAATTGATCTTGGGGCAGCCGCGCTGCGCGAGCGCCGCCTCCGAATGCGCTAGCAACGCGCGACCGATGCCGGTCTTGCGGTGCGCAGGATGCACGCCGATCGAATAGATCCAGCCGCGATGCCCGTCATATCCGGCCATCGTGGTTCCGACGATGCGCGCGTCGAGCGTCGCCAGCCAGAACAACCCGTCGCCGAAGGCGAGTTTGCGTTCGATGTTGGCGCGCGGATCACGCTGCGGTTTGGCCGGATCGTTGTATTCGGGAAAGATCACGCGCCATAAATCGACGATCGCGTCGGCGTCGCTCCTTTCCACGGCGCGAATCTTCATGCGTCGGGAACGATGCCGAGCCTGCGCATCCACGTTGCCATCAACTGCGACTGCGCATCGCCGCGCGATAGTTGCGCGACCACATTGGCGCGGTCCTGCTTCGACCGGTTCTGGCTCAGCTTGAACTTCGCCTGCCAGTCGATGACGTCGAATCGAAATCCGACAATCGCGTCCAGCATGCGGCTTTGGAACCCGGGATCGAGTTCGTTCCACTGCGCCGCGTAGCCCGGCTCGACGCGCGCGATCAAGCGCTTGAGCACGGCTTCCTTCGCGTCCGCCTCATGCAGCAGTTGCACCTTCGCCTGCACATGCACGACCAGATAGTTCCAGGTCGGCACCGCTTCCTTCGTCTCATACCAGTTCGGCGATACGTAGCCGTGCGGACCGTGAAACATCAAGAGCGCGGATTCGCTTTCGCCCAGCCGCGACCAGTGAGGATTGGCCTTTGCGACGTGTCCCTGCAAATGCCATGCGCTCGCATCGCCGATCGCCACGATCGGCAGGTGCGTGACGAAGGGTTTGCCGCCAGCGCTCACCAGCGTGGCAAACGGAAACTCGCGGATCAACGCCAACGCGAGGTTGGCATCGCGCACATCGAAGTGCGCCGGCATGTAGGTCGTCATGTCAACTCGCAGGTATCAAAGACTTTTTCAAATCGGCTTCCGATGTGAACGCATCGGCGAAGAACTGGTCGTCGGGCAGGCCGCAGCGCTTGACGAAGTCTTCGCGCGCGGAATCGACCATCACCGGCGCGCCGCAGGCATAGACCTGCCAGGCGGAAAGGTCGGGGAGATCCGACATCACCGCGTGATGAACGAATCCGGTTCGGCCGGTCCACTTGTCTTCCGGCAACGCGTCGGACAACACCGGCACGTAGCTGAAATCCGGTTGCTCGCGCGCCCATTGTTCCGGCACGTCGGGCATGTAGAGATCCTTGCGCGTGCGACAGCCCCAGTAGAGGATGACCTTGCGGTTCAGCCGCTTGAAGAAAATATGTTCGGCAATCGCCTTGATCGGCGCAAAGCCCGTACCGCTGGCGAGCAGCACGATCGGCCGCAGGTCGTCCTCGCGCAGAAAGAAAGTGCCCAGTGGCGCTTCCATGCGCAGAATGTCGCGCACCTTGATCGGCGGTTCGCGCTGGCCGAACAACGCATCGGTGAACGCGCCACCCGGCATGTGGCGCACGTGAACCTGGATCGTCTCGTCGGCGTAGGGCGCGGTGGACATCGAGTAGCTGCGGCGCGTGCCATCCTTGAAGTGAAAATCGAGATACTGCCCGGCGCGAAACTGCAGGCGTTCGTTTGCCGGCAGTTGCAACGACAGGATTGCGACATCGTCGACCGGCCGTTCGATCTTCGCGATGCGGCACGGCATTTTCTTTACGGGAATATCGCCGAAGCCCGACAACTCGCGCTGCTCGATAACGACATCGGTGTGCGGGCGCGACGAGCAGAAAAGCGCCAGCCCGCTGGCCTGCTCGGCCGCCGACAGCGCGTGCGACGAATGCGGGCCGTGCCTCAATTCGCCTTCAAGCAGGCGCCCTTTGCACGTTCCGCATGCCCCGTTCTTGCAGCCGTACGGCAAGCCGATGCCGCTGCGCAACGCCGCGTCGAGCACGGTCTCGTCGCCTTCGACGCTGAACTCGCGGCCCGATGGCCGGACGGTAACCTTGAATGCCATGGAATCGATCGATGAAAAGATCACGCCCGCTGATTCGAAGAAGCCGCGCGGGCGCAAGCGTTTCGGTCGTCCGCGTCTGCTGATCGTCGGCTGCGGCGACATCGGCGCGAGAATTCTCGCACGCGTGCGCGACCGCTTTCGTGTCGTGGCGACGACAGCGGCGCCGGAAAGGGTTGCGCAGTTGCGCGCGCTCGGCGCAGTGCCGCTCGTGGTGAACCTTGATCGGCGCGCAACACTCTCGCGGCTGCGCGGAGTGGCCGCACGCGTGGTCTACCTGGCGCCGCCGACGCCGCACGGCGTTCGCGATCTGCGCAGCCGGCGACTGATCGCCGCGCTGGGCACGCAAGCGACGCGGTTTGTTTACGTCAGCACGACCGGTGTCTACGGCGATGCGCAGGGAGCATGGCTCGATGAAACCGCCCGCTGCTCGCCGGCCACCGAACGCGCGATGCGACGGCTCGATGCCGAACAGCAGTTCCGTTTCGCGCTCGACGCGAGCATCGTTCGCGCACCCGGCATTTACGCGGCCGATCGCCTCCCCCTCGAGCGACTGCGCGAGCGACGCCCCGCGCTCATCGATCACGATGACGTGTACACGAATCACATCCACGCCGACGATCTGGCGCGCATCGCGCTCGCCGCGCTATTTCGTGGTCGTCCAACGCGCGTCTACAACGCCGTCGACGATTCGGCGCTGAAGATGGGCGAGTTCTTCGAGCTGGTCGCGGGCGCGAGCAATCTGCCGCGGCCACCGCGCCTCGCGCGCGATGCGGTGCGCGCTCAGCTTTCGCCGTCGCAGTATTCCTTCATGACCGAATCGCGCCGGCTGCGCAACACGCGCATCAAACGCGAACTGAAGGTGCGGCTGGAGTTTCCGACGGTGGCGGCTGCGCTTGCGGGGCGCGCAGCCGCAACCTGAACACTATTCGGCGTCGCGCGCAAGGCGCAAGCCGGAGAACTGCCAGCGCGCCTCAGGCGGAAAGAAATTGCGGTAGGTTGCGCGTATGTGGCTTGACGGCGTGACGCACGATCCGCCGCGCAGCACGTACTGGCCGCACATGAACTTGCCGTTGTACTCGCCGACCGCTCCGGGGGCGGGCCGGAAGCCCGGGTATGGCCCATAGTCGCTGCGCGTCCACTCCCACACGTCACCGAAGGCCTGCGCGATCGTTCCGTCGGCCGGCGCCTCGCGCAGCGCGAGCGGATGCAGCGCGCCGCTCTCGAGGAAGTTTCCGGCGAGCGGAACGTCGCGCGCGGCCACCTCCCACTCGGCTTCGGTCGGCAACCGGGCGTTCGCCCAGCGCGCAAACGCATCGGCCTCGAAGAAACTCACGTGGCAGATCGGCGTGTTGGGATCAACGGGCACCTCGCCGTGCAGCGTGAACGAATGCCATTGCCCATCGCGGTGCTCCCAGTATTGCGGAGCCTGCCAATCGTTTGCGGTCACCGCGTCCCACCCAGCCGAGAGCCACAGTTCCGGTCGGCGGTAACCACCGTCGTCGATGAACTCGATGAAGTCGCCGTGCGTCACCGGGTGCGAGGCGATCTGGAACGCATCGAGCCAGACGCGGTGGCGCGGCGTCTCGTTGTCGAAGCAGAAACCGGGGCCGCCGTGCCCGATTTCGCGCAGGCCAGCGTCGAAGGAAATCCAGCGCCGCTCGCGCGCGTAGATCGGGGTCAGCGGCCATCGCTTCTGGTACGCAGGCTTAACTGGATTGCGTGAGAGCAGGTGCTTCACATCCGTGAGGATGAGTTCCTGATGCTGCTGCTCATGATGCAGCCCGAGCTCGATCAAAGCGCCGACCTCGGGCAGCAATCGTTCCCCGGCAAGCAATCCAAGCATGGCCTCGTCGACGTGACGGCGATACGCCAGCACTTGCTCCAGCCCTGGGCGGGTCAACATTCCGCGCTCCGGCCGCGGGTGCCGATCGCCCACCGTGTTGTAGTACGAATTGAAGAGCACGCGATAGGAGGGGTTGAAAAGCCGGTAGCCGGGTCGGTGCGGCACCAGCAGGAACGTCTCGAAGAACCATGTCGTGTGCGCCAGGTGCCATTTCACCGGGCTTGCGTCCGGCATCGACTGGATTGCGCAGTCCTCCGCCGAAAGCGGCGCGGCAAGCGTGCGTGTGGCATGGCGGATCGCCTGAAACCTTTGGCCGCGGTTTCCACGCAGTTCGGGTTGCGGTATCGACGTCTTCTGATCGGGAGTCGGGTTCAATGCGCACCTCCACGAGTTCGCGCTTTCCCGGAGCCTAGTCGAATCAGCCATCACAAAATTACCCGCGACCCCGGGCATGACTCGTTGTCGAGCGATTCAGGGTCGCCTGAATGCGGGCGGGCAAGCGCAGCAAACGCGAAATCGATGAACTTCCCGCAATCGTGCCCTGCGTCAAGACCGCGAGCGGCACCGACGCCCACCGCAGTTACGCGGTCACTTCCCTGCGCGTTCGCTTGATCTTTATTTCGACCGTCCTACCGACAGCGCGCGCCGCTTTCATCAATGTATCGAGCTGAATCGACACGTTCTCCGGGTCGAGAACACGCTCAAGCTGCGAGCGGCTCGTCTCCATCTTGCGCGCCATCTCCAGCTTCGTGAGCTTCGCCGCCTGCATGCCCTCTTCGATCTGTTCCGCGAGGGCGCGCTTCAGAGCCTTTGCCTGAACTTCGTCGAAGAGGCCTTCCTCCTTCAGGAAGCTGTCGAAGCGCGAGCCGGTGTGAGGATTACGTTTCACCACGTAGCCACTCCTTCAGTCGTCGTTCTGCCCAGTTCCATTTCGCGGTCTCGTGTGCGTTGTGTTTTCTTGATGAAGCCGTGCAGCAGGATCAGTTGACCGCCCTGCACCGCGAACAGCGTGCGGGCGATACGGTTGCCGAGCGACGTTCGCATTTCCCACACATCGCCGCGCAGGTGATCGACCCGCGGTTTGCCGATCGGCCATTTGTATTGCACATAGGCGATGTCTTCGCCGATCGCCTTGCGGTCCTGTTTCGGCAACTCCTTGAGCCACTCGCGAACAGGCTCACTCCCGCTCGCCAAGCAGAAGAAGACTGCGTCGAGCCGCTTTACGTCGGACACGGTACGCAGTGTACCTTATGAGGTACAGGCAGGCAATGTATGGACGAAGCAAAACGCCGACACGATGCCAGCGTCAAACAATTGATTCAGTGGTGCTGCTGAGTGGACTCGAACCACCGACCTACTGATTACGAATCAGTTGCTCTACCAACTGAGCTACAGCAGCAAGGGGCGCGAAGTATAGGCCGGCGATTCGGGCGAGCCAGTCGCTACGTGCGCGCCGATCGGCGCGTATCGCCGCACGGTTGCCTACTTCACCGCGGTGAAGCTCCTCGCGTTTCCGGCTTGCGCCTTCGCGTTCATCCGACTGCTCGAACTGCAGGGCGTCGAAGCGCAACTCGTCTCGCTGTTTGCCGCACTGCCAACCGCATCGACCGGGTACGTGCTCGCGGTGCGCATGGGCGCCAACGCAGCGCCGGTTGCGGTGCTGATCACCG
>Ga0187893_10013968_pt1 | contig 11055 bp, 8 predicted proteins | sample MA1701074metaG_FD_139574 | JGI IMG/M metagenome (GOLD analysis project Ga0187893, IMG submission 139574) | White microbial mat communities from a basaltic lava cave in the Kipuka Kanohina Cave System on the Island of Hawaii, USA - MA170107-4 metaG ...
TCGCCCGACGGAAACGGAGGTGATCGGATCGGACCGAAACCAGAATCGGACTGAACGGATGAACAACCCGGAGCGGACATCTGTAAGTGCTTATGAAAAGGACTTGTATAAGTGTCACGGACAGACGACCAGAAGACAACACGGGGCCGACTATAATGAGCCCCTGATCTATGAAAATCCTCGCCGCTACCACCGCCCCCCTCGACTTGCCCACGGATCTCCTCGCTCTCGCCTGCGGCGATGATGCGCCCGCCGAAGCGCCCCTGGTTGCCGCGATCGATCAGGCGCTGGGCGGCTCGCTTCGCCGCGCCATTTCGGACGAACGTTTCCGCGGCAAGCCCGGCCAGCTCGTGTCCCTACACACGCAAGGTCGCCTGGCGGCCAGCCGCGTGGCCTTAGTCGGCGTCGGCCCCGAACCCCGCGGCGCGCCCGAGACCACCGCGCTACTGACCTTCGCCGGCCGCGTCGCGCGTCTTGCCAACGCCACCGGCGCCGTCAACGCTGCCCTCGTACCGCCCGCCGCACTGGCCGCCTCGGCGCCCGCCGTCTCTTCCGCCCTCGCCCTCGGCCTCGAGCTCGGCAGCTACCGCTTTGACAAGTACCTATCGGAAGACAAACGCACGCCACCCTCCCTGAGGAACGCGCAGCTCCTGTTGGGAGACGCAATCAGCGCCGCTGCCGCCATCGCCGCCATCGAGCGCGGTCAACGCGTCGCCGCCGCAATCACGCGCGCCCGCGATCTCGTGAACGAGCCGGCAGGATTCATGACACCCACGCGCCTGGCCACCGTAGCCCAGGAGATCGCGTCGGAGAACAGTCGACCGATGGGAAAGCTCGAGCTCACCGTCCTCGGCCCCGAGGAATGCGCCGCGCGCGGCATGGGTTTGTTCCTGGCGGTCGCCCAGGGCAGCGTAGAGGAGCCTCGCTTCATCCACCTCGCCTGGAAGCCGGCCGCACCGCGCACGGACAAGCGCATCGTCCTCGTCGGCAAAGGCGTGACCTTCGACTCGGGCGGCCTATCGCTCAAGCCGAGCGACGCAATGCTCGACATGAAAACCGACATGGCCGGCGCCGCGACTGTGCTGGCCGCCCTCGAGGCCGTTGCCGCCGAGGGACTTCCCGTCGAGGTGCACGCGCTCGCCGCCTGCACCGAGAACATGATCTCTGGCCGCGCCTACAAGCTCGGCGACGTGCTGCGCTCGAAGGCCGGCAAGACCGTCGAGATCAACAACACCGACGCCGAAGGTCGGCTCACCCTGGCCGACGCAATCTCCTACGGCCTCGAGCTCCAGCCGACCGCCGTTCTCGACTTCGCGACTCTGACGGGCGCATGTGTGGTCGCGCTCGGCCCCTACATCGCGGGCGTCATGAGCAACGACGACGCGCTGGCCAGCACCTGGCTCGCCGCGGCGCAGGCGGCAGGCGAAGAGATGTGGCGCCTGCCCCTGCCCGAACGGCTCGCCGAGCAGCTCAAGTCCGAGATCGCCGACATGAAAAACACTGGCGAGCGCTGGGGCGGCGCACTGACCGCGGGCTTGTTCCTCAAGGAATTCGTTGGCAGCGTGCCCTGGATTCACGTGGATTTAGCTGGTCCTTCCTCGACCGACAAGGAACTGGGGCACGTGGCCAAAGGGGGCACGGGGTTCGGCGTTGCGACGATCGTCGAATACCTACGCCGGGTTTCAGCCGCGTGACGCCCGAAGCCACACATCATTGGGGCGTGATGGTCGCCACACACCACGCGGGCGTGACGGCCAACTTCAACATCCCCGTCCAACCGCATGGGCCAAACTCTCAGACGTAAGTCGCATTGCCAGTGGAAGCCACCTGTTTCGGGTTGACCCAGGCCTCAGGCTTTGCTAAAGTTCGCGCGCCTCAAGTCCGAGGCATCTTTCGTACTAGGAGAGAGCGTATTATGGAGCCCACTTTCCGCGTAGGTGACTTGGCGGTCTACCCGGCTCACGGGGTGGCCCAGATCATCGGGGTCGAGACTCGCGAAATCTCCTCGAGCAAGCATACCTTTTACATCCTCAAGATCCTCGACAACGGGATGAAGATCATGATCCCGACGAAGAACGCCGGCGCCGTCGGTCTGCGCGAGCTCATTCGCGAGGACGAGGTCGACGAGGTGTTCGAGATCCTCAAGAGCCGCGAGGTGTCGGTGGAGGGCCAGACCTGGAATCGCCGCTATCGCGAGTACATGGAAAAGATCAAGACCGGCTCTGTGTTCGAGATCGCGGAGGTGCTTCGCGACTTGCAGCGCCTCAAGGGCGACAAGGAGTTGTCGTTCGGCGAGCGCAAGATGTTGGACACCGCGCGCACGCTGCTCGTCAAGGAAATCGCCGTCGCGACGAAGTCGAAGGAAGGCAAGATCGAGGAGAAGCTCGATCGGATCTTCGCCTGCTGAGTCGACTGTACTGTCAAACTGACACGCTGAGCACCGCGTTCCCGCGGTGACATCAAGCCCCGGCCAGGTAAACCTGCCGGGGTTTTTGCTTTTCTGGCCGGATATCCGCGCCGACGCAACCGGGTGCGGTGCTGCCCGAAGACTCTCGCGTCCCGGCGATGACGCCGCGGACAGAAAAGGAGAGTTTCGATGTCCTACGCCAACGCCACCGAATTCGCTGAGAACATGCCGATGCAGGCCCTGCTGGGTCTGCCCTCCGAGGCCCTGGATCACGCCATGGCCGCCGCCTATGGCTGCTACAAGGTCGGCCGCTACACCGAGGCCGAGACCCTGTGCAAGGGGTTGCTCGCCATCGACCCGTCCTACTGGTGGGCCTACTCGCTCTACGGCGCGGTCCTGCGCAACCAGGGCCACCTGCCCGAGGCGCTCGCGCAGATCGAGCGCGGCCTCAAACACGAGCCAGGTCAGCCCAAGCTGATCGCGATGAAGGCGGAAACCCTGAGGTTGATCTCGCTGTGCCGGAAGGAGGTGGCGTAGCCATGAGCCTCATTGGAGACATCGTGGGTGCCCCGGCCAAGCTCGTCGAGGGCGTCTGCGACGCAGTCCTGCCCAAGGAGCTCGAATGGGTTGGCGACGTCGCCAGCATGATGACGAACATCCAAAACGGGAACTGGATCGGCGTCATGGAGGATGTGGCCGACCTTGGCGAAAACTTCAAGAAGGGCGACTTCACCGCAGTCAAGCTCAAAGAAGGGCTTGGCAAGTTGCTCGCCCCAGAGCATCACGGTGTCATGAGCTCTCTGAGCGACCCAGATGCGCCGCTGCCGTTCAACCCCGACATCATCCCAAAGGCCATTGAAAGCATGTTCGCACCGGAAAGAACCGTCGATGAAGTCCCGGTGTCTAGCTCTGGCGGGGCTTCGGCCGCTACAGCAGGCGCAGCGCCGGCGAACGCCACCGGCTTCGCGAAGATGAACGACCGAGAGTTCATGGACATGATCCGCGACGGGAGAATCCCCCCGGAAATCAGCAAGGACCCAGCAGCCATGCAAAGCCTGCAGCTTCGGATGCAAGAGATTCAACAGATGAACGCGCTCATGACCAATCTCATGCGCGCGATGCACGAGATGCAGATGGAGATCATCCGTAACGTAAGGGCGTAGGGTAGGGCGCCGCGGGGCCCGGGCCGAAAGGTGAGGGTCTCGCGGCGCTCTCCATTTCCTCTGACGGCAACTTACGGCAGGCGGGTGAACGGCGTCCGGTCTCAAACGTCGAGGTTGCGGACGTTGAGCGCGTTCTTGGCGATGAAGTCGCGGCGGGGCTCGACGAGATCGCCCATCAGCGTCGAGAAGAGACGATCGGCCTCGAATGCATCCTCGACGCGGACCTGCAGCAGGGTGCGGCGGGCCGGATCCATGGTGGTCTCCCAGAGCTGGTCCGGGTTCATCTCGCCCAGGCCCTTGTAGCGTTGGATCTGCAGGCCCTTCTTGCCCAGCTCGAGGACGCGCTCGGCCAGCTCCTCGAGGCGACTGAACTCGACGGTGTCGTTGCCGGCCTCGAGCCCGTAGGGCGGGGGGCCGAGCACGGCGAGCTCTTCGTAGAGCACGGTCAAATCGACGAACTCGGGTGAGTCCATGAACTCGAAGTCGACCACGGTGTTCTTGCGGACGCCGCCCGAGCGGGCAGGGGCCTCGATGCGGAAGCCGGCGTGCTCGGAGTCGGGAGTCAGCCTGAAGACCACGCCTGACAGCTCGGGGCAGTACTTGTCGAAGTACTCTTCGAGGCGGCTGAGCGACTTGGCGATCACCTTGGCGTCCTTGAGATCGGCCTTCGTGAGCCGCGCGGCCTTGACGATGGCGTCGATGACCCGCGCGTCGAACTTGCGGTCGAGGACGCGCAGCAACCGCTTGTAGCGGTTTGCTTGGCGTGACAGGTGCTTGAGCTTTTCACCGAAGATCGGTTCGCCCCCGGTGGACGGGCGCAGGATCAAGTTTTCGGTCGCACTCTCGAGCAGAAACTCCTCGAGCGCCTGCTCGTTCTTGAGGTACAGCTCCTTCTTGCCCTTCTTGACCCGGTAAAGCGGCGGCTGCGCGATGTAGAGGTAGCCGCGCTCGACGATCTCGGGGAAGTGACGATAGAAGAACGTGAGCAGCAGGGTACGGATGTGGCTGCCGTCGACGTCTGCGTCCGTCATGATGATCACGCGGTGATAGCGGATCTTGTCGATCTCCTTTTCCTTCTCCACGCCACAGCCCAGCGCGGTGATGAGGACCACGATCTCTTGTGACGAGAGCATCTTGTCGAGGCGGGCCTTCTCGACGTTGAGGATTTTGCCGCGCAGGGGCAGGATCGCTTGGTCCTTGCGGTTGCGTCCCTGCTTGGCCGAGCCGCCGGCGCTGTCGCCCTCGACGATGTACAGCTCGGACAGCGCGGGATCGCGCTCCTGGCAGTCGGCGAGCTTGCCGGGCAGCGACGAGATGTCGAGCGCGCCCTTGCGCTGAACCAGCTCGCGCGCCTTGCGGGCGGCATCGCGCGCGCGGGCAGCCAGGACGGCCTTTTCGATGATCTGCTTTGACTCGCGGGGGTGCTCTTCGAGGAAGCGGCCGAGGCGCTCGTTCACGATACGCTCGACGATGCCCTTGATCTCGGACGAGACCAGCTTGTCCTTGGGCTGGTTGCTAAACTTGGGATCTGGGTGCTTGACCGACACGACGGCGGTGAGGCCCTCGCTGATGTCGTCGCCGCCAAGGCCGGCCTTCAAATCCTTGAGCAGGCCGGCGCCTTGCGCGTAAGCGTTTACGGTGCGCGTAAGCGCTGCGCGGAAGCCGGTCAGGTGCGTGCCGCCGTCTTTATTTTTGATGTTGTTGGTAAAGCAGTAGACGGCCTCTTGGTAGGTGTCGTTCCACTGCATGGCAATCGCAACCTGGGTACCGTTGTCTTCGCCCTGGACCACGATGGGCTTGTCGTGAATGGGGACTTTCGACGAATTGAGGTCCCCGACGAACTGAGCCAGGCCGCCATCGAACTGGAAGTCGTGGGTCTTACCGGTGCGCTCGTCTGCCAGCGCGATGCCCAGACCGTGGTTCAGGTAGGCCAGCTCGCGCAGGCGCTGCGACAAGATTTCGAAGCTGAACTCGGTCCCTTTGAAGACCTCGGAATCGGGCTTGAAGGTGACCTTGGTGCCGGTCTTGTCGGTGACGCCGATGGCGTCGAGGCCGGTGGCGGGATCGCCACGGCGGTACTCCTGATAGTAAACCTTGCCGTCGCGCTTGATCTCCAGCTTGAGCCACTCGGACAATGCATTGACGACAGAGACGCCGACGCCGTGCAGACCACCGGAAACCTTGTAGTTCGAGTGGTTGAACTTGCCACCGGCATGCAGCATGGTCATGACGACCTCGGCGGTGGGACGCTTCTCGGTCGGGTGCTCGCCGGTGGGGATGCCGCGGCCGTTGTCCTCGACCGAGACCGAGCCGTCGAAGTGGATCTTCGTGTCGACCCGGTTGCAGAATCCGGCCAGCGCTTCGTCCACCGCGTTGTCGACGACTTCGTACACCATGTGGTGCAGGCCCGTGCCGTCATCGGTGTCGCCGATGTACATGCCGGGTCGCTTGCGCACGGCCTCCAGGCCCTTGAGAACCTGGATGCTCTCCTCGTTGTAGGAGCTGGCGCTTTGGCCCGCCGCCGGTGGCTCTGAGGGTGGCTCGTCAGCAGGGCGGGTTGGGAGAGAGCTCATCGGGCGTAAACGGAGCCTATGGGCATGGCAGATGTGCAAAAAAACTAGGAGTTTTGAATATCTAGCATTCTTCCATAGGGGTGTAAAGCAAAACTGGCGCGGGGCGACAGGCCAAAGTCGGGCCCAAAATCGGGCTCGGGCTCGACTAGATTGACGCCTTGCGTATCTGTCCTGCTTCGACCTCGAAGTCGCGGCGTTCTGGTAGCTGGGGAAGGAGCTGCGGCTCGGTCACCGTGATGAGCGTCTGCCCGGGCAGGGCGGAGATGGTCTCGAACAGCCGGCAGCGGCGGATCTCGTCGAGCTCACTGGCCACGTCGTCGAGCAGCAGCAGAGGAGACGCACCGAGGACGGCCGTGAGGTGGGCCAGCTCGGCTAGTTTGAGCGCCAGCACCAGTGATCGGAGCTGCCCCTGTGAGCCGTGATCGGCGGCTGGGTGACCGGCCATGTCGAACACGAGGTCGTCGGTGTGCGGGCCGAAGCCCGTGAAAGCGCGGCGCTCGTCCAGTGTTCGGCGCGCGAGCAATCCGGCGCGCAGGGCCGCAACCAGGTCGGGCTCGGTTCGCACGGCCTCGATCTCGGGATGGCTGCGATAACGGATGGCGGTACCGATGTCGGCGTGGATCGAGCGGAACAACGTCTCGACGCGCGGAGCGAGTGCTGCGGTCAGCGCGCGGCGGCGTAGCACGATGCGGGCGCCATGGTGCGCCATCTGCTCGTCGTAGGTGTCGAGGAGGGCAAGGGGCGGCTGTCCCTGCCGCAGGACCGCATTCCGACTCTTGAGCACGCGCTCGAGCGCTGTGGCCTCGACCGCGTAGCCGCGATCGGCCGCGAAGATGGCACGGTCGAGGAACCGGCGACGCTCGGCAGGGGCAGCGCGTGGCAGCAGCAGATCCTCGGGAACGAACAGAACCGCGGCCACCTCCGACAGCGCCGAGGCCGCGCGTCGTACTGGCTTGCCATCCAGACGCGTGCTCTTGCGCCCTGAAGCGAGTTTGGCATCGATGCGACGTTCCAGGCCACCCACCTGCACATCGGCCTCCAGATGCGCTCCAGGCGCGCCCCAGGCCACCAGCTCATCCACGCGGTGGGCCCGGAACGAGCGGAAGGTCGTGACGTAGTGAGCGGCCTCGATGAGGTTCGTCTTGCCTTGACCGTTACGGCCGTGAAGAACCGTGACCCGGGGGCCAGGGATCAGAGCCGCATCCGTCAGGTTGCGCCACCCCCGGACGCGCAGGCTGCGCAGAATCACGGAGCTCGGGCGGCCAATGCCACGAGACCCATCAAAGCCGCATCGGCATGACGACGCCGAGGTAGTCGCTACCATCCGCGGGGCGTACGATGGCGGGATCCAGCTCGCCGGCGAGCTCGACCTTGATCTGGGGGTTGGTCATTTCGGTCAGAAGCTCGATGAAGTAGCGGGCGTTGAACCCGACTTGCACCGCACTGCCTTTGTAGTCGACCTCGATCGTCTCACGGGCGTTGCCCAAATCGGGGTTGTCGGCTTCGATGGACAGACGTCCCTTGTCGAGGCCGAGACGGATGCCCCAGGTCTTGTCGGACGCCATGATCGATACCCGCCGGAGAGCTTCGAGCAGGATGTCGCGGTCCACCACGATGAGCCGGTCGTTGTCCTTGGGGATGACCTGGTCGTACGGCGGGAACTGGCCGTCGCCCAGTTTCACGGACAGGGTGATGTCGTCGACTACCAGTACGAACTGGCCTTGATGCACGCCAATTTCGCACGATCCCTCACGTGCTTCGAGGACGCGGCGGATCTCGGAAACGCCTTTGCGCGGGATCAGGACGCCGCTTGGCAGCTTGGGGCCATCGGGCATCGGGCTACCGACTTTTGACAGGCGGTGACCGTCCGTGGACACCATGCGTGCGTTCTGCCCATCGCTCTCGAACAGAACGCCGGCGAGGTGCTGCCTGGTCTCGTCGGCCGAAACGGAAAAGAGTGTCTTGCTGATCATCTCGCGCAGCGTCGTGGCCTCGACTTTCGAGGTCGTCGCCTCGGCAACGGAGGGCAACTTCGGGTATTCGCGGTCAAGCATGCCGACGACTTTGAACTCCGCTCGGCCGGCGCGTAGCTCGGCCCAATTCTGGTCGTTTCGGCGCAGGTGAACATCGTCGGCCGAGAGGCCCTTGGCGATCTCGTAGAGCTGACGGGCAGCAACGGTCAGACCGCCCTCCTTCTCGACCTTGGCAGGCAACGTTGCCATCACAGCCACGTTGAGGTCGGTAGCTGCACAAAGGATCTTATCTTTGCCTTCTGTGCGCAGGAGGACGTTGGCGAGAATCGGCATCGTGCTCTTGCGATCGGCGATCCCGTGCGCGAGGTACAGCCCCCTCAGGAGCTGGTTCTTGTCGATTCGGATTTCCATCAGGCACTACTCTAATCAGTATTTAGATCTAAGAGGAGGAGAAGTGGCAGAGGCTGTGCAAAGGTGGATAAGTGAGCGTCTCCGACGGAAATGACCCTACGTGTCGTTGTGGATGACGGCCCTGAGGGTGGGGGACTAACTGTCGGGAACTGGTTTTTCCGAAGCGTCAAGGATTGGTAGACAGGATTTCCCACAGGCGCACGCCGCGTGGTAAGGCCCAACGAGACAACGGGAGCCAACGAGACAACGGGAGCCATCAGCCTTGGCGCAGGTGCGACTCGAGCGTGCCCACGACGCTACGCAGCCCAGGATCTTCGGCGGCTAGGCGCTCGATCTTGCGAACGGCACTGATGACCGTCGAGTGGTCCTTGCCGCCGAAGCGGCTCCCGATCTCTGGGTAGCTCATGGCTGTGAGGCGGCGCGCGAGGTACATGGCGATCATGCGCGGGTGGGCCACGGCGCGGTGGCGCTTGGGGCCCTTGAGATCGGCCAGCTTCACGTCGAAGTAGGCGGCGACCTCCCGTTGGATGGCCTCGATGGTCAGACCGGTCCGTGTCGTCGCTATGAGCTTGCGCAACGTCTCCTCGGCGAACTCCTTCGACATGAGGAGTCCGGCCATAGATGCGCGCGCGGAGAGGTGCAGCAGCGCCCCCTCGAGTTCGCGGACGTTCGATTTCACGTGGGCGGCGATGTACAGGGCGACGTCGTCGGGCAGCACGAGCGATTCCAGCTCGGCCTTGCGCTTCAAGATTGCGACGCGCGTCTCGAGGTCTGGGTGGCCGATCTCGGTGAGCAGGCCCCACGTGAAGCGGCTGCGCAAGCGGTCGGCCAAGCCGGACAGCTCGCCGGGCAGCTTGTCGCAGGTGAGGACAATCTGCTTGTGTGCGTGGTGAAGCGCGTTGAAAGTGTGGAAGAACTCGTCCTGCGAGCTGTCTTTGTTCGACAGGAACTGGATGTCGTCGACCAGCAATACGTCAGGCTGGTCGCGATAACGCGCGCGGAACTCCTCCATGAGGTTGACTCCGCCCTGGCGGCGCTGGTTCATCATCGAACCGATGAAGTCGGTGACGAAACGCTCGCACGTGATGAAGGTAATCTTCCAGTCGGGGTGTTGGCGGTGAATCTCGTGGCCAATCGCGTGCAACAGGTGCGTCTTGCCAAGTCCTACGCCGCCGTAGATGAAGAGCGGGTTCCATTTCGACGCGGGCGCGTCCGCTACCATCCGGGCGGCGGCGTGCGCAAACTGGTTGGTTGGACCCACGACGAACTTGTCGAACGTGTATCGGGGCTCGAGGCCGGGTGAAATCGCCGGTACCGGGCACAAATCGACGGTCGGCGTGGGAGTCGACACCCGGGGTGGGCTTGTAACCTCACCGTCGCTTATCTCGAAATCGACCGTGAAGGAGCTCTGCGTGCGTGTCTCCAGGTCCTGAAGGATCGACGGCAGGTAGTTATCTTCGAACCATTCCTTGTGATAGCGGTTGGGCGCTCGGAGCCGGATCCGGCCCTCCGAGATGCCAATGCACTGGATGGGCCGCAGCCACTGCTCGCGCTGCGACGGCTTGACCAACGCCTCGATTGAACGGACCGCTTCGCCCCAGAGTTCGATCATTATTTATCCACAGGGTCGGACATAGAAAAACCGAAGTAGTTCAAAGTGGTTGCTCACACGATACCCCTTTCTGCTCACAGCCACTCGAAACGAAACCCCCGGTCGCTGTCCCCATTCGATCGGCGATGCCGCTCGCAGGGGCTGTTCTCTGTACCAGAGCGCTTTTTGGTGCAGCAATACCCCCGTGACCGATAGTGGAAAACCATCTGATATCAGACAGGAATTTCGATCAGGAAAAAATTTGTACACCAAAATCCTACACTGGACCCTTTCGCAAAATATAGCTTAACGTATTGCGATCGTTAGGTTTTTTAAACGACGCGGAGCACTGGGCGCGGATCGATCGAAAAACGCCGTGCGGCGCGAGCGCCAGACGCGCCAAGCCGCATGTCATGCGGCCTAGCGCGATCGCATGCGTGACGGAGGCGTCATCTCCGACGGGACGCAGCGTTGATGTTCAAGAGGTTTCCCTTCATCTCCGTCGGTGACACACATGAGACGATTTCGTGTCGTCGCGCACTCCGACAGGAGGACGACGAAGTCGTACGCGGGTTCCGCTCATCTCCGACGGAGGTTTGACACCGAGACGGCAGGATGCTAACTCACGCGCTCCCGCCTGCCGGAGGACCGTCTTGAAGAGGACTTATCAGCCGCATCGCAAGAGCCGCAAACGCACCCATGGGTTTCGAAAACGCATGAGCACACCGGCGGGCCGCGAGGTTCTGCGGCGTCGGCGCCGCAAGGGGCGCAAGCAGCTCACGGTGAAAGTTTCGAAGAAGTAAACGGCCTAACCGAGCCGAGCGGTGTGGTATGAGCCCGAAACCTCGCCGCGAGCGGTTCTCGCGCGACCAGCGGGTGACGCGAAGGCCAGACTACCTGGCGGTGCAAGAACGGGGTCGCCGTATCGCCGGGACGA
>Ga0187893_10013969_pt1 | contig 11055 bp, 9 predicted proteins | sample MA1701074metaG_FD_139574 | JGI IMG/M metagenome (GOLD analysis project Ga0187893, IMG submission 139574) | White microbial mat communities from a basaltic lava cave in the Kipuka Kanohina Cave System on the Island of Hawaii, USA - MA170107-4 metaG ...
CCGCACGAGCGGCCAGCGGCGCGAGTTCGTGATCCCCGACAGCACCGTGCCGGGCGGCGCGCGCCGCGTCGTCTACGCCGAGACCTTCGAGACGGCCGTGGACTGGGAGACGGGCATCAACCTCCCCCAGGTCTTCAGCGGAACCTGGAAGTTGCAACCCAGCATCCAGATCCTCAACACCACGACGGCCGGCCCCTTCATGCTGCGCAATCAGTTCTCGGGTGGGGACTTCGTGACCCAGGGCAAGCGCCTGGCGTTCAGCGCGGGCATCCGGCCCTCGTTCTTCGGGTTCTTTCCCGGCTTCGGGCCCCTGCAACGCATCCGGCACACCTTCTCGCCCATCGTGGATTACCGCTACGCGCCCGGCGCGCGCGTGCCCGAGGACTACGCGCGGGCGCTCGACCCGACCGGAACGACGCTGAACGTGCGCACCGACCCGCAGCAGACCCTGGTCGTCGGGCTGTCGCAGAACTTCGAGGGCAAGCTGCGGGCGCCCCCGGGGGACACGACCGGCCGCGATCCCCCGCGCATCCGGCTGCTCTCGATCAACACCAGCTCGGTGTCCTACAACTTCGAGCAGGCCAAGCAGCCTGGGCGGGTGGGCTGGCAGACGCAGTCGATGACCAACACGTTCGCGTCGGATCTGCTGCGCGGCTTCAACCTCCAGGTGACCCACGACCTGTGGGACGGCCCCGTCGGGCTCGATACCACCCGGTTCGATCCGTTTCTCGTCAGCGTGGCGGCCAACTTCGCGATCACGCCGGCGACCTTGCGGGGAATCGGCGCCCTGGTCGGGCTGGGAGGCGGCCGGTCCGTGGCGGCGCCCCCCGCCGCGTCGGCCGGCGCCGATACGGGGAGGGTCGGGCCCACGCAGCAGCCCAGCATCCGGAGCCGCTATCCTGGAGCCGGTGTGTACGGCCCCGCGTTGGGGCAGGGCTTCTCGCTCACGATCGGCTACTCCGAGACCCGCCAGCGGGGACAGGCGGCGAGCGGCGCGGGCGGCCAGCGGCAGGTCCAGGCGAACCTGACCTTCAACCCGACTCCCAAGTGGCAGGCCGGCTGGAACACGAGCTATGATTTCGACACCGGCCAGTTCGCCCAGCACATCCTCCGGTTCGAGCGCGACCTGCATCGCTGGCGGGCGTCGTTCTCCTTCGTCAAGAGCGCGACCGGCAATTTCGCGTTCAACTTCGGCATCGCGCTGATCGATCAGGCGGGCATCAAGTTCGATTACGACCAGGAGACGTACCGCTAGTACCGCTAGTACCGCGCGGGGGCTGTCCCGCTGGGGGGACACCGTCGCCCGGCGGTGTCCGTAACAACCTTCCCCGCCGCACGTTACGCTCAGGCACAGCGCCTGCTAAGTCGCCGGCGGACACTCCCCCGAGAGGACCGCATGCGACTCGTGACCCACGCCACCGGACTCGGCGCCCTGCTGCTGCTGGCCGCCTGTCAGGCGACCACCCTGTTCAGCGACGCGCCCGCGCCGCCGGTGAATCTGACCTACCAGCTGGAGCCCAGCGGCGACCCCGATCGGCCGGCGGGGATCATTCTGGCCTGGGAGCCGGGTCTCGAGGGCGATGTCGCCGCGTACCGCGTGTATTCGCGGGGCTCGACGGGCGAGGGATTCGCGCCGCGCGGCGAGACCACCTCCAACACCTTCCATGACAACGGCGTGCCCCATCTGCAGTACTACGTCACGGCGCTCGACTTCGACGGCAACGAGAGCACGCCCAGCAACGCGGTGACCGTGGACGAGCGCCTCCAGCTCCCGGCGCCGACCGTCCTCGGGTCCATTTCACTGAACGGCGCGATTCACCTGGAGTGGACCGACAACGCGTACGAATCGGCCCCCGCGCGGTTCTCGTGGTACCGGGTGTACAGCACGACCTACGATCTGGACCGCGGCCTGTGCGGCGGCCAGTGGTCACTCGAGGGCACGAGCGTGGCGCCCGAGTTCCTGGCGGGCGTGCTGACCAACGGCGTGCCGCGCTGCTTTGGCGTGTCGGCCGTGAGTCGCGAAGGATACGAAAGCCTGTGGTCGCCGCTGCGCCAGGATACGCCGCGTCCGGACGCGCGTAACGTGCTCGTGTTCGCGATCGAGGAAGACGCGACGGCCGCGGGCTTCCGGTTCTGGGACGACGTGAACAGCGACGGCGTCGCCCAGCGCAGCGAGCTGGGGCTCGTGCTCTCCGGCGGCCGCAGCGACGTCGATTTCGTCGTCCGGTGGGACGCCGCGCTCGGCGTCGTGAGCCTGGCGCCCCGATTCGCCGGCACGCGCGTTCGGTTCTACGCCGACGCTCCCGTCGCCGACCTGACCTCGATCGACTTCGCGCCGGCGGCCGGCTACGGCCGCGCTGCCCTGCAGGCGCTGCCCGGGTTCGGCTACGTGTTCGAGATCGTCGAAGCCGGGACGGTGCGCTACGGCGGGCTGCGCGTCACGCACGTCGGCCGGGGCTATGTGATCTTCGACTGGAGCTTCCAGTCGGATCCGGGGAACCCGGAGCTGATTCGGGTGGGGCGGGTGGCCGGAGGGCGCGCGGCGACGAGATAGCACGGGAAACGGGAAACGGGAAACGTGTCGTGCCGCACGTTTCCCGTTTCCCGTTTCCCGCTTCCCGCTTCCCGTAGTAGCTTTTCGTCCATGCCCGACCCGGTCACCCTCGACGGTCATTCGCTCACCATCGCGGACGTGGTGGCGGTGGCCCGCGGCTTCGCGCCGGCGGCGATCGCGCCGGCGGCCCTCCGGGGCATCGCCGCATCGCGGGCGACGGTCGAGGACGCGTTGCGTCGCGGGGCGACGGTGTACGGCGTCACCACGGGTTTCGGGAAGCTCGCCCACGTGCGCGTGCCGCCCGACCGGCTGCGCGAGCTGCAGCGCAACCTGATCCGGAGCCACGCGTGCGGCGTCGGAGACCCGCTCCCGGCGGAGGCGGTGCGCGCGATGATGCTGCTGCGGGCCAACGTCCTGGCGCGCGGGACCAGCGGCGTGCGGGCCGCGCTGCCCGAGCTGATCGTGGCGATGCTGAACGCGCGGGTCCACCCCCGCGTGCCCTGGCAGGGCAGCGTGGGCGCATCGGGCGATCTGGCGCCGTTGTCGCACCTCGCGCTCGCGATGATCGGGGAGGGGGAGGGGGGGACGGCGCTGCGGGGGGCGGGCCTCGCGCCGATCACCCTGGAGGCGAAGGAAGGGATCGCCTTCGTCAACGGCACGCAGGCGCAGACCGGTCTGGCGGCGCTGCTGGTGCACGACGCCTGGCGGCTGTGGCGCGCGGCCCACGCGGCGGCCGCCCAGAGCCTCGAGGCGGTGCGCGGCACGCCCGACCCCTTCGATGCCCGGATCCACGACGCCCGACCCCACGTGCTGCAACAGCGCTCGGCGGCGCTGCTGCGCGAGCTGCTCGCCGACAGTGAGATCCGCGAGTCGCATCGGGAGAACGACCCGCGGGTGCAGGACGCCTACTCGCTGCGCTGCACGCCGCAGGTGCTCGGCGCCGCGGGCGAAGGGCTCGCCTTCGCCGAGCGCCTGGTGACGACGGAGCTGAACGCGGCGACCGACAACCCGCTCGTGTTCGGCGCGGACATCGTGTCGGGAGGCAACTTCCACGGCCAGGCGATCGCGCTGGCCCTCGATGTGATGGCGATCGCCCTCACCACCCTCGCCAATCTGGCCGAGCGGCGGCTCGAGCGGATCGTGAATCCCGACCTGTCGTCGGGGCTGCCCCCGTTTCTCGCCCGTGATCCGGGCCTCGAGTCCGGCTTCATGACGGCGCAGATCGCCGCGGCGGCGCTCGTTGCGGAGTGCCGGGTACTCGCGACGCCGGCGAGCGTTCAGTCGGTGCCCACCGAGGGCAACCAGGAGGACATCGTGCCGATGGGCATGGGCGCGGCCTGGAAGGCGCAGCGGATCCTGGCGAACGCGAGCCGGGTCGTGGCGATCGAGCTGCTGGCGGGGGCGCAGGGCCTCGAGTTCCTGAAGCCGCTCCTGCCCGGCCGCGGCGTGCGGCGCACCTACGAGGCGGTGCGGCGCGAGGCGCCCGCGCTCGATGGCGACCGGCCGATGGCGGACGAGATCGAGCGGGTCGCCGCCGGCGCGCTGGCGGGCCGCTTCGATCCCGAGGCGCCGTGAGCGCGCCGCGGACGGTCCGCGCCCCGCGCGGAGCGGGCCTGCGCTGCCGCGGCTGGATCCAGGAAGCCGCGCTGCGGATGCTGATGAACAACCTCGACCCGGAGGTCGCCGAGCGGCCGCAGGACCTCGTGGTCTACGGCGGGACCGGGAAGGCGGCGCGCGACTGGGCCTCGTTCGAGGCGATCTGCCGCACGCTCACCACCCTGGGCGACGACGAGACCCTGCTCGTGCAGTCGGGCCGCCCGGTCGCCGTCTTCACGACGCACGAGGAGGCGCCCCGCGTGCTGATCGCCAACGCCAATCTCGTGGGGCGCTGGGCCACGTGGGACGTGTTCCGCGAGCTGGAGCGCCGCGGGCTCATGATGTACGGGCAGATGACGGCGGGCTCGTGGATCTACATCGGCACGCAGGGCATCCTCCAGGGCACCTACGAGACGTTCGCGGCCGTGGCGCAGCGGCACTTCGGCGGCTCGCTGCGCGGCCGGGTCGTCCTCACGGGCGGCCTCGGCGGCATGGGCGGGGCGCAGCCGCTGGCGGCCACCATGAACGAGGCGGTCTGCCTGGCCGTGGAGGTGGATCCGGCGCGGGTGGCGCGCCGGCTCGAGACGCGCTACCTCGACCGGGAGGCCGCGACGCTGGAGGAAGCCGTCCGGCTGTGCGAGGACGCGCGGGCGCGCGGGGAGGCGCTCTCGGTCGGCCTCGTGGGCAACTGCGCCGAGGTGCTGCCGGCTCTGGTCGCCCGCGGCTTCCGGCCCGACGTCGTCACCGATCAGACGTCGGCGCACGATCCGCTGAACGGCTACGTCCCGCCCGGCCTGCGGCTGGCCGATGCGCTCGTGCTGCGCCGCGAGCGGCCCGACGAGTACGTGCGGCGGGCGGTCGACGGGATCGTGACGCACGTGCGGGCCATGCTCGACCTCCAGGGCGGTGGCGCGGTGACGTTCGACTACGGCAACAACATCCGGACCGTGGCGGCCGACGCGGGGCTGCGCGACGCGTTCCGCATTCCGGGCTTCGTCCCCGAGTATATCCGCCCGCTGTTCTGCGAGGGTCGCGGGCCATTCCGCTGGGTGGCGCTTTCGGGCGAGGCCCGCGACCTCCACCGCACCGACGATCTGGTGCTCGAGCTGTTCCCGGACGACGCGCACCTCCGTCGCTGGATCGGGCTCGCCCGCGAGCGGGTCGCGTTCCAGGGCCTCCCGGCGCGGATCTGCTGGCTGGGGCAGGGCGAGCGCGCGCGCTTCGGCGTCGCGCTCAATCGGCTCGTCGAGCGCGGCGAGCTGTCGGCGCCGATCGTCATCGGCCGCGACCACCTCGACACGGGGTCGGTGGCCTCGCCGTTTCGTGAAACGGAGGCGATGCGCGACGGCTCCGACGCCGTCGCCGACTGGCCGATCCTGAACGCGCTGCTCGCCACCGCCTCGGGCGCGGCCTGGGTGTCGTTCCATCACGGCGGCGGCGTGGGCATCGGCAACTCGCTCCACGCCGGCCAGGTGACGGTGGCCGACGGATCGGCCGCGGCGGCCCGGCGGCTGGAGCGCGTCCTCACGAACGATCCCGGGATCGGGATCGCCCGGCACGCCGACGCCGGCTATCCCGCCGCGCTCGACGCCGCGCGCCGCCACGGCATCCGGCTGCCGATGCGCGAGGCCGCCGACTGAGCCTCCTGCTGGTCGGCGCGCGGCAGGTGGTGACCTGCCGGGGCCCGGCGCGGGCGCGCCGCGGGCCGGAGCTCGCCGACATCGAGGTGCTGCGGGACGCCGCGGTGCTGCTCGAGGCCGACCGGATCGTTGCCGTGGGCCCGTACCGGGAGCTGCGCGCCCGCGTGCCACAGGCCACGGCGCAAGAGGTTACCGGCGTGCTGTTCCCCGGCTTCGTGGACTGTCACACGCACGCGGTCTTCGGCAGCCCGCGCCTCGACGACCACGAGCGCCGCGCCCTGGGGGCGGACTACAAGGCCATCGCGGCCGCCGGGGGCGGCATCCTGCAATCGGTCCGCGACGTGCGCGGGCGCAACGAAGACGACCTGGTGCAATTGACCCGCGCCCGCCTGACCGCCCTGCTCACGCACGGCAGCACCACGATCGAGGTCAAGTCCGGCTACGGGTTGGAGCTCGCCGCCGAGCTGAAGCAGCTGCGGGTCGTGCGCCGCCTGGCCGCCGAGGGGGGCGCGAGCCTGGTGCCGACGTTCCTGGGCGCGCACGAGGTGCCACCGGAGTACCGCGGGCGCCGCGGCGACTACGTGCGCCTGGTGTGCGAGGAGATGATCCCGGTCGTCGCGCGCGAGCGCCTGGCGTCGAGCTGCGACGTGTTCTGCGAGCCCGGCGTATTCGACGGCGCCGATGCCCGCGCCGTGCTCCGCACGGCGCGCCGGCACGGTCTCGCGCTCAAGCTGCACGCCGATGAGCTCGACGGCGCGGGCGGCGCCGAGCTGGCCGTCGAGCTCGAGGCGCTGAGCGCCGACCACCTCGCCGCGGTCTCCGATTCCGGCATCCAGGCGCTCGCCGGAAGCTCGACGGTGGCCGTCCTGTTGCCGGCCACCATGACGTTCCTGGGGAAGCGCCGGCAGGCTCCCGCGCGGCGGCTCATCGCGGCGGGCGCGGCCGTGGCCCTGGCGACCGATTTCAATCCCGGCTCATCGCCCACGCCCGGCCTGCCGCTCGTCATGGCCCTCGCCGTGTCCCAGCTGGGCATGCGACACGCCGAAGCGGTGACGGCCGTAACGGTCAATGCCGCCGCCGCCCTCGGGCTGGCCGCCGACCGCGGTCAGCTGGCGCCGGGCTTCCGCGCCGATGTCGTCGCCCTCGGAGTGGCGGACTGGCGCGAGGTGGCATACTGGATGGGCGCGAACCTCGTAACCGGCGTCTGGACAGGGGGTTCGGCTTGTTCCACCCACACGGCCCCGGTATCTTTAGGGTTCGATGTCGAAGCTCGAGCGACTTAAGGACCGCGCGAAGGCCCTGGAGGCCAAGGACCCCCGAGGGGCCATCGAGGCGTGGCAGGAGGTGCTCCGCGAGCAGGAGTCGGACGGGGTTGCCAGCCCCGACATCTCCCTGTTCAACCGGATTGGCGAGCTGTATTTGCGGCTCAAGGACGGGCCGCGAGCCGCCGACAACTTCGAGCGCGCAGTCGACCGCTACGCGGAGGCCGGCTTCTACACCAACGCCATCGCGATGTGCAACAAGGTGCTGCGCACCGCGCCGGCGCGGCAGACCGCGTACCTCAAGCTGGCGAAGCTGTACGCGGCGCGGGGCTTCGTCACCGAAGCCAAGCAGAACTTCGTCGAATACGCCGAGCGGATGCAGCGCGCCGGCAAGATCCAGCAGGCGTTCGCGGCGCTCAAGGAAGTCACCGATCTCTCGCCCGCCGGGGATGACCTGCGGGCGATGCTCGAAGAGCACATGCGGATGTACGGCGACGCCCCGCGCCGCACGACGGCAGCGCAGGGGCCAGGCGGGCGTCCGACGAGCGCCTCCCCGCCGCTACGTCCACCCCGCAAGTCGTCCCAGCTGGTCTTCCTGGACGTCGACGCGCCCCCGGAGCCCAAGCGCAAGCCGGGCGCCCCTCGCGCGGCTCCTGCGGAGCCGGCGCCGCTGATCGAGGAAGTGCTCCCGGAGCCGGACGTGCCCATGGGGATCGAGGCCACGAGCCTCGCGGCCGACGAATCGCCGGCGTCCCTGGAGGGTCCGCTCGATGGACTCGAGGCCACGCACACCGTGCTCGACGACGCCGCGCCTGCCGGGCCGTCTCTGCGCCAGGAGCTCGTGGCCGACGAATTCGAGCCGATGGTGGATTTCGAGCCCACGGCCGCGGAGGCGCCCGAGCTCGTGGCCGACGACGTCCTGGGCGGCGACGTGGATCTTGCCACGCCGGCGCGCGCGGGCGGAGTCAAGCCGCCCGCGCGTGGCGCGCCGCCGCCTGCCCGCGCGGGCCAGCCGCCAGCGGTTGCGCCGCGCGCCGGGGCGCCGCCGGCTGCGCCCCGGGTCGATCCGCCGCCGGCGGGCCGCCGCGCGGCACCGCCCCTCCCGGCCCCCGCGCCGCCCCCGGTGCCGCCCAAGCGCAAGACCGTTGTGGAGCTGCCGCCGCTCGAGCTGGAGCCCGATTTCGACACGACGGTGAGCGAGGCCGGCGGCGCGGGGGCCATGCTGTTCGGCGATGTCGACGCGGCCGCCACCGCGCTGACCATCGAGGAGCTGGAACAGCGCGTGGCCGACGATCCGGACAACCCCGAGACGCATCGGACGCTGGCGGAAGCGCTGATCGAGGCGGGTGAGCGGGACCGGGGCATCGACGAGCTGGATCTCGCCGCGGGCGGGCTCGAGGCCGCGGGCGAGCTGGAGGCGGCGTCGACGGTGGTCGACGAGATCCTGCGCGTGGACCCCAACAGTGTGCGGCATCGGCAGAAGCAGGTCGAGTTCGCCTACAAGACGGGCGACAAGGCCCGCCTGATCGACGCCTATCTGGAGCTGGCGGACACGCTGCTCCGCACCGATGTGGCGGACAAGGCGCGCGCCGTCTACCAGCGGGTGGCCGAGCACGACCCGCGCAACGAGCGGGCGCGGGCCGCGCTGGCGATGCTCGCGCCGAGCACGGAGATCGAGGGCCGCACGGCGCCCAGGGACGCCCGCATGCGCGTGCGGGACGAGGCGGGACCGGCCGACGGCTTCGTGGACCTCGGCGCGATGATCCTCGAGGAGGACGAGCTCGCCCGCGACACGCGGATGAAGGTGGAGGACGAGGAGCCGACCGGCGACGAGGAGCGCGATTTCCAGGAGATGCTCTCGCGGTTCAAGCAGGGCATCGACGAGAACATCGACGAGACCGACTTCCAGTCGCACTACGATCTGGGCGTCGCCTTCAAGGAGATGGGGCTGCTCGACGAAGCGATCGCCGAGTTTCAGAAGGCGCTGCGGGCGCCGGAGGGAAAGCTGCGGACCTCGGAGGCGCTGGGGGTGTGCTTCTTCGCCAAGGGGGCGTACGGCGTGGCGGAGTCGATCCTGCGGCGGGCGCTCGAGCTGCCGGCCTCGGGCGATCAGGAACGCCTGGGGATTCTCTACTGGCTGGGCCGGGCGCTCGAAGAGCAGGGCAAGGGGCCGGCGGCCCGCGAGCTGTACGGTCGCGTCTTCGCCGTGGATATCCGCTTCATGGATGTCGGGGAGCGCGCCAAGGCACTGGCGCGGGCGAGGTGACGTGACGCCCCAGCTGGCGCGCGCGTCGCTGCGGGAGATCCAGCGGCCGGTGGCGGTCGAGCTGGAGGGCGTGCACGACGAGCTGCGCCGCCTCATCGCCGTCGACTTTCCGCGGATCGCCGAGGTGAACGAGCACCTGCTGCGCATGAAGGGCAAGCTGTTCCGCCCGACGCTCTTGCTGCTGAGCCACCAGGCGGTGGGCGGGGGCGACGGACGGGTGGCGACGCTCGCGGCGGTGGTGGAGCTGATTCACCTGGCCACACTGGTGCACGACGACTCGGTGGATCACTCGGTGCGGCGGCGGGGTCTGCCGACGATCAACGCGCTGTTCTCGCATCAGGTCGCGGTCATCATGGGCGACTACCTCTACTCGCGGGCGATCATCGAGCTCGTGGGGCTGGGCGATCCCGAGCCGCTCCGCATTCTCGCGCGGGTCACCAACGACATGACCGTTGGGGAGATGCGCGAGCTCGAGGCGCACGACAAGCTCGCGTTCGACGAGGCCGACTACGACGCGCTGATCCTGGCGAAGACGGCGTCGCTGCTCTCGGGGGCGTGCGAGGTGGGGGCGCGCGGCGCGGCGGCGCCGCAGCGGGCGGCCCTGGCGCGGTTCGGGCTGGCGCTGGGGCGGGCCTTCCAGATCACCGACGATCTGCTCGACTACACGCAATCCGAGGCGGTCACGGGGAAGCCCTCGGGCCTCGATCTACGCGAGCACAAGGTCACGCTGCCGTTGATCGCCGCCCTGGGCCGGATGAGCGCCGCGGAGCGGGTGGTCGTGGCCCGCCTGATGGCGACCGCCGACCCGTCACCGGCGCTGGTCGCGGAGGTCGTGGCGCTGGTGGACCGGGCGGGGGGGCTGGCGTACGCGAAGGCGCGCGCGCTCGAGTTCGCGGCGCAGGCGGACGCCGAGCTGGATGCCCTGCCGCCGTCGGCGGCGCGCGATGCGCTGCGTGACAGCATCGCGTACGCGGTCGAGCGGCGCAGCTGACGCGTGGCGCTCGGTCCGCACCGTCCGCTGTTCTACCTGGGGGTGCTCGCCAGCGGCTTCGTGCTGGGCGGGTTCCTCCATTCGCTCCTGTCGCGGTTTCTGCCGCCGGGCGCCGCACGGGAGTTCTTCACCTGGAGCGTGATGCCGACACTCGGTCCCGTGCACCTCGATCTCGTGGTCGTCTCCCTCACGCTCGGGCCGATCGGCTTCAATGTCTCGCTGCTGGCGATCGTGGGCGTCGCCATCGCGTATTTCGTCGCCCGCTCGCTCTTCTGACGAGGCCGCCATGAACTTCGGCAACCTGGGCTTCACCGAGATCGTGATCCTGCTGCTCATCCTGGTGCTGTTCTTCGGGGCCAAGCGCATCCCGGAGATCGGTGCATCGATCGGCAAGGGGATCCGCGAATTCAAGAACAGCCTGCGCGACGGCGGTGACGAGGAGCGCCTCGAGGGCCCTCGCGCCGGCTCGGAATCGGTCCCGCCGGTGCGCGACGCGCCCAAGCGGCTCAGCGATTAGGGCGGGTCGCCGTGGGTAACCTGAGCGGCTCCGAGCTGCTCATCCTCGCCGTGCTGTTCCTGCTCGTGTTCGGCGCCAACCGGCTGCCGGAGGCGGGACGGGCGGTGGGGAAGGGACTGCGGGAGTTCCGCCGGGCGCTGAACGAGGCGCGCGACGCCGTGGAGCGGCCGGAGCCGGAGCGTCCCCCGGCGGACGCACCCCCGAGACGCCTGATCGACTGACGGCCTAG
>Ga0187893_10013970_pt1 | contig 11054 bp, 8 predicted proteins | sample MA1701074metaG_FD_139574 | JGI IMG/M metagenome (GOLD analysis project Ga0187893, IMG submission 139574) | White microbial mat communities from a basaltic lava cave in the Kipuka Kanohina Cave System on the Island of Hawaii, USA - MA170107-4 metaG ...
GGTACAGTGCTCCATTGCGTCATCCTCCGGCACCCGCCGCCAAGCGGGCGCAGCTCTTTGAATTGGAACTGCGCCGGATGATGACGCGCTTTCTACTTTTCCACCACACTCAAGACACTACCCTCTGCTTTGCGTGACGCTCTCTGGGAAGCGATATGTCAGTACGGAGGCCACCAGCATTTCGTAATCGACCCTCGCCGGGTCCTGATTCGGATGGCGAACCCCTCAGACCCTGCTTGGATTTGTGAGCTGTGTACCCGAGAACACTTGCATGATGCAGGGCGGGTATGCACCCGCTGCCTTAGGAGGCTCCCCAGCCCAGCGAACCGGACCGCTGGCGATCTGCATGCCCGCAACTATTATGCGGCCGAAGCGGTGGCCAGACGGCCGCCCTTGCGATTGCATTCAGAGGAATTGACCGCTCAGACCGATGACCAAGCGCTGCGGCAACGGCACTTTCGGAACATCATTGTGAACGTCGACGCTGCTAATGAGAGAGAGTACGTCCGTGAGGTTGATGACATTGACGTCCTGAGTGTCACGACCACCATGGAAGTCGGTGTTGACATCGGCGGCCTTCAAGCGGTCTTTTTGGCAAACATGCCGCCCATGAGATTCAACTATCAGCAGCGAGTGGGCCGTGCAGGGAGACGCGGGCAGGCGTTCGCTTTGGTCATGACCTTGTGCAGAGGGCGCAGTCATGACGAGTTCTACTATAACCATCCTGCGCGCATCACCGGCGACAGGCCGCCAGTGCCGTTTCTGTCCATGAGTCGAGTCGAGATTGTCAGGCGCCTTGTCGCAAAGGAGGCGTTGCGAAGAGCATTTCAGCAGGCTGGTGTTAAGTGGTGGCACAGCCCGACACCGCCGGATAGTCACGGTGAGTTCGGTGAGGCGACGGCATACGGCTCCGTCAGGCCTGCCGTCGAGCAGTGGTTGTCAGCTTCTCCAGAAGTGCCAGGACTCGTTGCCGCACTGGCGGACGGCGTCAGCGGAATCGATCAAGACGCTCTGGTGTCGTTTGTGAGGACGGAACTTCCCAAGATTGTCGCCGCCACAATTGACAACTCTGAACTTGGTGGTGTCGGCGCGGCGGAGCGCTTGGCTGAAGGCGCCGTGCTACCAATGTTTGGGATGCCATCACGCACACGGCTCCTCTATCACGGAATCAATTTCAAGAAGCGTGAATTCAAGACGATTGATCGCGATCTCGATTTGGCCATAACGGAATTCGCCCCCGGCTCTCAAAAGACGAAGGACAAACGGATATACACGTCTGCCGGATTCACGGCTCCCCTCATGTTCGTACGCAACCGGGTGCGGTCTACAGAAGACGATCCACTGGGATGGCGGAGGTGGCTCGCGAAATGTGGTGCGTGCTACTACGCCAAGACGTGTGACCAGGCACCGGCGGATCAGATGTGCCCGCAGTGTGGCGCAGGGGCAACACCACAACCTGCCGACGGATTCCAGGTCATACCAATCGTCGTTCCTCGCGGCTTTAGAACGGACCTCGGGCGCGGCGATGATGCGAAGGAAGACGGCGAGATCATTCTGGGAGGAGCTGCAAGCCTTGCCGAATCTGATTCGGCGCCTCTGACCGCCCGCGCCGGCACCAATTCGTCATTGGCTCTCTCGGCGTCTGGCCGGATTCTGCGAGTCAACGACCGGAGGGGACAGCTATTCGAGGGGTCTGCCGGCGATGCGTCCTTTCTGAGCGGCAAGGGCAGCCTGCCACACCAGTGGGTTGACACAAGGTTTCAGCAACCAAATGGCAAGATCGTCGTCGCGCCGCCCGTGGCAAGCGAGCGTGTTGCATTGGCCGCACCCAAGACGACTGATGTACTGCGAATTGCAGTCACGGCGCCGCCCTCTGGCACGGTGCTCGACTACCTGTCCGGCTCACTGCACCCGCTTCAGAGCGCAGCGCTCAGGGCTGCGTACTATTCGGCCGCGTTCATCCTGAGAGCGGTCGCTGCAGACAACCTCGACATCGACCCAGAAGAGCTAGACATCAGCGCCGTTCGGCGCGTCGAACGGTCGCCGGGTGTCTACTCGGGTGAAATCGTAATTGGAGATCGGCTGGCGAATGGAGCGGGATTCGCGGAGCAGATCTACCACCAATGGCGGCATCTACTCGACCTCGTGGTCGATGCTCATTCTGGAGACCAGACTGTGGCGGGTGCTTTGATTTCGCACGAACACCGGGCGAAGTGCGATTCGTCGTGTCCAGACTGTCTACGGCAGTACCGGAACATGAGTTTCCATGGATTGCTGGATTGGCGCTTGGGTCTGTCGCTTATCAGAATACTCTCAGACGAATCGCATCAATGCGGACTGAACGGCGACTTCTCGACACCAGACATGTTGGAATGGCGCGAACTCGCGAACGACCTGCGTGACGCTTTTTGCCAGACCTTCGGGTGCATGCCGGTGTCCTACGGCGAACTTCCTGGGTTCGAGGTAGGAGCACGTAAGGTTGTTCTTGTCCATCCACTCTGGAACACCGGATCGTCGATGGGGCTTTTGGCGGAAGCGGCGGCGACGGTACCGGCGGACGTCCACCTTCAGCATGTCGACACGTTCAATGTCCAGCGGCGAATGAGTAGGGTGTACCAAGAGCTGGCTTCGTGACTATTACGCCAGGTGAACTCTTCGCAGCCGCGCGGCCGATGCCGTTGAAGCGCATCAGCCCCAGTCGATTTGTTGGGCTACAACGCTGCAGACTGCGTGAAGTGTGGACAGCCAGTCGGACTCCGGCGCTGCTGCCGGCCTCGGCGCGCGCGCGTCTCGGAACCGTAGTCCACCGGCTTTTGGAGAGAGTTGGCAAGGATGCAGTACCGGCTGAGCAGGTCACGACCGAGCTATGGAATGAGGAGTTGCAGAAAATCGAGAGTGAGATGGAAGCCTCGTGGTTGGACCGTAGTCTCGTGCCGCTGCATCTCACAGTGCCGAACGCGGAGGTGCACAAGCTGCGAGCCTTGGATCGCGCTCGCAGGATGGCCGCGGAGCTGCCGCTTAAAAGAGACGGGACAGGAGGGACAAAAGGGCTCGGCTTCGAGGTCTGGGTTCAATCATCAGATGGCTTAGTCGGCGGTTTTGTTGATTGTGCGCTGCGGGACGATTGTCTGGTGCTCCGGGACTACAAGTCTGGGGCGATTTACGAAAAGGATGACGGCAACGAGTCAAATGTCAGAGCTGAATACGTCATTCAGATACAGATGTATGCGGCGTTGTACAACGACACGTTTGGTCTCTGGCCGGAAAGACTCGAGATTGTGCCTGTTCGAGGAGAGGAGGCGAAAGTCCAAGTTGACAAGCTGCGGTGCTCTCAGCTCGTTCAGGACGCCAAAGCCCTCTTGGCTGAGGTGAATGCAACAGTAGCGGCTTTGCACGACCGTGGCGCATCGGACCTCAGCACCCTGGCGAAACCGTCTGCCGAGACGTGCTCCCCGTGTGGCTTTCGGCCCCAGTGTCAGGAATACCTCGCGGCGAATGCTGACATGCAGGAACGGTGGCCGCTGGACATCGTCGGAACCGTCTCCAGAATTCAAACTCTGGGGAATGGATCCGTCGCGCTGGCGCTGACCGATCGTCGCGGGACCGTCCATTCGGTCAGGGGGTTGACGCCGGGCCAACGGCATCCAGCGCTTACGCTGATTGAACCAGGAAGTCATGTCGGCGTTTTCAACCTTCAACGCGGGTACCCTGCGAAGGACCTCAGGGAGGGTCCGTACACTACTGTGTACCGGGTGCCGAAATGCAGTTAGCCTGCCGACCCAGCGGGCACTTCCCCCACGATCGGGGGTGCCTCCTCGTTCCGCGTCAAACGAGAAGAATCCGCACGAAGAGACGCCGCGAGCGTCTGGCAGTGAGTTCGATCCTGCGAAGATTCTGAGGGGTGCGATGGAGCAGTTCAGCGCGGATTTTCAAAGACAGTACCCGTCAGAAGATGCGGCCAAAATCGAGGCGACGCTCCGGACGCTGACCGCTCAGAAGGTCGACTCGATCGATATCCGGACGATCTCGGAAGTTGCGGGAACCCCTTCGAAGCTGTTCACACTGCTCCAGGTCGGCCTACGGCGCGTGATTGACCTGAGCGAAGCCGGTGTACGCGAGATGAATCGGCAGAGGGTTGTTCCAGCGATCGTGCTCGTGCGCGCTGTGTTCGAGACCTCGTGCTTGATGTTTGACGCAGTCCGTCAGGCGGACAAGGCTGCCAACACAGGTACTATGCAAGCCGTAGTCGAATACGACAAGTACCTCATGGACGCGATGTTCGGTTCTAAATCGAAGGAATGGTCAGGCGGCGCTGAGGCTGAGGAATATGCAACAAGGAATGTGCTCACGATTATGCAGCGCCTGGCGAAGGAAATGAATTCGGAACTCATGTGGTTTTACAACGGCCTGTCTGAACACGCCCATCCAAACTACCTCGGCATGTCCTCCATCTACCAGGTGATCAGCGACACGCCACATGATCCAATCGTACGCTTCTCAGACAGCGCCTTAGAGGCGCGTGAGACCCCTATGAGACTTGCGCTGCGTTGCCTCGAAATTGCGACAACGATAATGCTGGTGTCTTTGCAGCAGTATATCGGCGGCCGGAATGCGATCGCCGCTGTCTGCGAGAAGGCTCTGTATGACGCCGGGACTTGGCCTGCGGAAGTGACTTATCCGGTAAAGCGCGATTAACACCGCCCTGCTCACAACGTTCCGTCCTTGTTATTGTGCTCTCACGCCTCAAACTGATCATTGAGCTGCGCGGCCGTTTGTAGCACGTGACCAAAGGCATGCCGGACGCAAACAGACGCTTTTATGAAGGCTGAGGGAAGCCACGCAGTCGACGGGTAGCAACGGCCCTGGCGAGTAGTCTCTACCCCCAGCCTCGTGCGGGACGGCCCATCTCCACCACCGTCTTCTCGCGCAAGTCAGATACGTTCGCAATAAATGCGAGGTCGAGCCCATTCCGCGATCGCAGAATGTTCCACAACTTGTTGCACCATCAACAAACCCATGAAGGTAATCGGTGTCGCTTGCAGAATCACATGCTGGGCAGATCTCTTGCACTGTCGGTGTTGTGTCTTCGCCGCCAGAACCAAGATGCTTGTATGCTCCGTGTGAACCGGCCGCTAGGCCGACCGCGATTGAACTGTGTGCCGGCGGCGGAGGTCAGGCGATCGGAATCAGCGCCGCAGGATTCTCACACCTCGCTCTTGTGGAGTTGAATCCGCTCGCCTGCCAGACACTCAGAAGAAATCGACGAGATTGGCCCGTGTGGAATGGAGATCTCAGGCGATTTGACGCTACTGAGTTCAAGAGTTGCGATCTCACACTTGTTACCGGAGGTGTACCTTGTCAGCCTTTCACTATCGCAGGTGAACAGAGGGGCCTCAACGATGCCTCGGTAGACACCCAAAACCGGCAATTAATCGACACCTCAAAACCGGCAATTAGCTGACGCGGGCCGAGACGTTGACGAGGGCCAGGGGCATGTAGTCCCTCGCCCGGATGGGCAACGTCTTGGACGACACAGAGCAGCAGCAAATCTGGGCGCTCGGCCGCTTGGGCTGGACGCTCCTGCGCATTCAGCGGGCGACTGGGGTGCGGCGCGAGACGGTCAGCGCCTACCTGAAAGCCGCCGGCATTCCGGTCCGCGGACGCGGGCGGCCACGCGAAGGGGCGGCAAAACCGGCAATTTCCGAGGGGGAGGTGTCCACCGACTCCCGGCCGATCCCGTGGCCCCCACCGCCGTCCCGTGCCCCGCAAGCCAGCGCCTGTGAGCCGTATCGCGATCGCATTGAAGCCGCGCTCCAGGTCGGCCGGAATGCGATGGCGATCTGGCAGGACCTGGTGGACGAGGTCGGCTTTCCCGCCCGGTACGCGAGCGTCCGGCGCTTCGTCCACCACCTGCGAGACGCGACGCCCCCTGACGCGCGCGTGGTCATCGTCACCTCACCCGGCGAGGAAGGCCAGGTCGATTACGGCGATGGGCCGATGGTCCGCCATCCGCACACGGGCAAGTATCGGCGGACGCGACTGTTTGTCCTGACACTCGCGCACTCACGCAAAGCGGTGCGCCTGCTGGTGTGGCAGTCGAGTGCGCAGACGTGGGCCGAGCTGCACGAGCGGGCGTTTCGGCGGCTCGGCGGCGCCCCCCGCATCGTCGTCCTCGACAATCTCAAAGAGGGCGTGCTGACACCGGACATCTACGAGCCGGCGCTCAATCCGCTCTACCGCGACGTGCTCGCGCACTATGGCGTCGTCGGCCTCCCGTGTCGCGTCGGGGATCCCGACCGGAAAGGGAAGGTCGAGTCGGGGATCGGCCACACACAGAGGACGCCGCTCCAGGGACTGCGCTTTGAGACCCTCGATCAGGCCCAGGCGTATCTCGATCGCTGGGAGACGCACTGGGCCGATACGCGGATCCACGGCACGACCAAGCGGCAGGTGGCCGTGATGTTTGCCGAGGAGCACCCCGCGCTGCAGCCGCTGCCGGTCGAACCGTTTCGCTACTACCGCTTCGGGGTGCGCACGGTCCATCTCGATGGCTGCGTCGAAGTCGAGGCCGCGTACTACTCGACACCCCCGGGCTGGATCGGCCAGCGCGTTTCGGTGCAGTGGACCGATCTCCACGTCCGTCTCCTCAATCCGAAGACCGGGCAGCTCCTGCGTGAGCACGTCCGGGCGCCACGCGGCTATCACCGCATCGCCGACCCGGATCGGCCGGCGCGCACGCCCGCGTCCACGGTGACGCTTCTCGTGCGGGCCCGTCACGCGGGCGCCCACCTCCACACGGTCTGCACGTACATCCACGAGCACGAAGGCGCGGCCGGCGTGCGCCGCATTCTCGGCGTCCTCGCGCTGGCCAAGAAATACGGGCCCGCCGCCGCGGACGACGCCGCGAAGGCCGCGCTCGAGCTCCAGGTCCCCAGCTACCGCTTTCTCCGCCGCTACCTCGAGCGGCGACCCGCTGCCCCGCTGACCCTCAAACAGATCGATCCACTGATCCGGCAGCTCACGCTCTACCGCGACCTCATCGATCAGCAGACAGGAGACCCCACATGAATCTCGTCGAACTCGACGCCGCCCTCCGCAAGCTCCGGCTCTCCGGCATGGCGGCCACGCTGGAAGCCCGGCTCCGTCAGGCGCAATCCGAGAAGCAGACGCCCATCGACCTCGTCTCGGCGCTCGTCGGGGACGAACTCGTCCGGCGACAAGATCGCCTCATCACGCGGCGCATCCAGCAGGCGCGATTCCGGGATGCCGACCGCTCGCTCGACACCTTCGATCTCGATTTCAACAAGAAGATGAATCGCGCCCTGATCCACGACCTGGCCACCGGTCGCTTCATCCCGCAGCGCGAGGACGTGCTCTTGCTCGGCCCACCCGGCACCGGCAAGAGTCATCTCGCCCAGGCCCTCGGGCGCGCGGCCATCCTGCAGGGCCACCGCGTGCTCTATCGCGAAGCCCACATGCTCCTCGAGGAGCTGGCCGACGCGACCCTCGACGGCACCCGGAAGGATTTCTTCGCCGAGCTGACGACCGTGCCGTTGCTCATCATCGACGACCTCGGGATGCGCAAGCTCCCGCACACGGCCGCCGAGGACCTGCTCGAGATCATCATGCGTCGCTATGAGCGGGCCTCCACGCTGCTCACGTCCAACTTATTATGCGGTGCACCGCATTAGCGATTTAATGCGGAGCCAATGGTTATGCGGAGCCTCATGCGAAGAGGCCCCGCCAGAACGTCATCTGGATGGTGTATTGCTCCGCATTACGGAGCGCGAAGTCAACGAGGCGATCAGTGTGTCAGTGGCTTTGAAGCGGCCCGATCGCAACTTCGGTGCAATCATCGCTTCGAGCGCTTCCAGTTTCACGGACGGATCGGCACGCGTGTACATCTCGGTCGTCTGCATGTGGGCGTGTCCGAGCCAGAGCGAAACCTTCCGGAGGTCCTTGGTCGCCTGCAGCACGGTCAAAGCGCAGGTGTGTCGCAGCACGTGGGGCGAAATGCGCTTCGCCGACAGGGAGGGACAGGACGTCGCGGCGGTCTGCACGTGTTTGGCGAGGATGTACTCGAAACCCGAGCGCGTCAGCGGCTGACCGCGTGCGCTGACGAAGACTTCTGGGGCGGGCACTGTCCCGCGCACGCCCAGCCACGCGCGTAGCGCGGCGGCCGTGACTTTCCACAGCGGCAAGCAGCGCTCGCGTCGACCCTTGCCGTGGACCAGGACACTCGCCTGCGGCTGAAGGATGACGTCTCGGAGCTGCAAGCCGACGAGCTCCGAGACGCGCAGCCCACCAGCGAAGCAGAGGTGGAGCATCGCGCGATCACGAACACCATCCCAGCCGGACGGCTCGGGCGCATTCAAGACTGCGTGTATTTCCTCGACCGTCAGGTGCCGCACCAACCGCGTGTCGGCCTTCTTCGGTGGGATCGCTAGAATGCGCCGAATCTGATCGATCGCGGCGGGCTCACGAAACTCCAGGAAATGCATGAACGACTTGATGGCGGCCAGGCGCACGTTTCTGGAACTCGGGCGATTCGCGCGGGCGGTCTCCAGATGATTCAGAAACGCGACGACCAAGGGCGCATCGATCTGCTCCACGTGCAAGGCTGATGGCGGGACGTGCAGCTGGCCACTCGCATATTCCAGGAGCAGCCTGAACGCGTAGGCGTAGGAATCCGAGGTGTGACTACTGGCGCGGCGCTCGAGCGGGAGCCGCTGCTGAAAGAACGCGGTGAGGTGTGGCGCCAGCGGGGTCATGGCCGCTCTCCCATGACGAAGCGCTCGCAACGATCGGCAATGTCCGTCATCAGCTCCGGCACCGCTTCGAGGTACCAGTAGGTGTCGGCGACCTTGGCATGACCGAGATAGGTGGACAGCGCCAGCATGTGTCGAGTGATGGCGTCGCGGCCGTCCGGGCACGCTTGGAGCGCCCTCACAGCAAACGTGTGGCGGAGCGAGTGCGGCGTCGGGCGCGCCCGCGGCAAGTCCGGCAAGCCAATGGCGCGGGCCGCGGTGCGGAAGGCGACTTCGACATCGTGGAGCAAGAGCGGTTTCCGCCGCAGCGACACGAAGACGTGAGGCTCGGCCGGCGCATACGCACGGCGGCGTTGGAGGTATCGCTCGAGTCCTGCTTGGGCGGTGTCGTGCAGCGGGACGAGGCGGCTCTTGCGGAATTTCGAGCACCGGATCACGAGGCCATCGGGTGTGATGTCGTCCAGTCGAAGGTGGATGGCCTCCGACACGCGCAACCCCGTGGACGCCAGCAGCGCAAAAACGGTGCGGTACGTGTCTCGCCGTAGCGTCCGGTACCCTGAACGAGACGCAGCCAAGACCAGCTGACGAATCTGCTCTGGCGAGAGGATGTACGGCGTGGGACGGGTCCGCTTCTCGGCACCGAAGACCGCCGGCGGCACCTCGTGATCGCGGTCTTCCGCGCGGAGGTAGCGAGCCAGTCGAATGACATGACCAAGCCGACGGGCACGCTGGGAGACTGATCGAGCGAGTGCCGCCCATTCGATGGCCAGGCACGCTCGCACATGCGACTCGGTCCTGGCCTCCGAAAACGCCGCGAAGCTGGTCAGCTGCCGCGCTTCCGATCCGAAGGTGAAACCCGCGGCGCGCCGGATCGCGACATACGCGTCGACGGCTACGGCTAACATGACGGCACCTCCGGCCACGGCTGCGCGATCATGCGCAGCGCCATGACGTCCACCTTCGCGTAGATCTCCGTCGTGGTGATCGAGCGGTGGCGAAGCAGTGTCGCCACATCGTGTAGCGAGGCGCCGTGGCGAAGCATCGATGTCGCGACAGAGTGCCGCAGCAAGTGTGCGGCGCCGCGACTCGGGCGCGTGACGGCCGCACGAGCGAACGCGCGATCGACGATCACCGACACGGCACAATGCGAGTGGAACGGGCGAAAGGGTGCGCGGCTCCGGACAAAGACGACATCCGTGTCCGTCGGCGGTCGGCCACGCTTGAGATACGTAACCAGCGCATCGCCGAGCTCGTGAGTCAGTGGTAGCCGCGTCTCACGTCGGCCCTTGCCCGACACGTGAATCCAGGCGCCCTTCCAATCGATGTCGCGAAGCCGCAAGTGCACGATGTCGCCGGCGCGCAATCCCAAGCGCGCGAGCAGCAGCAGAATGGCGCGATCGCGCTGGCCCACGGCCGACGCGCGATCGCAGGAAGCGATGACGCGTTCCACATCGTCGGCGGACAGGTAGCGCGGCAGGGACGAAAGGCGTCGATGGACCAGCACTGGAATCGCTCCATCCAGATCGCTGGCGCACCGGCCCTCGGCGATCAGAAACCGGAGCAACATCCGCAGCGCTGTCGTGCGCTTCTTCGCTGCCGCCCACCCGCATGTCCGACTGCCTTCCATGATGAACTCGCGTAGATCGCGAGCAGTCCATCGGGTAGGCTCGTCGCCCACTCGTGTCAGCAGCCCGCAGATGTGGATCCCGTAATTCGCCAACGTGCTGTCGCAGGTCCCGCGCTGCTGCTGCATCCATCGGCAGAAGCTGACGAACAGCGGAGGAAACGAGGTGCGTTTGTCGCGATTGTGGGCGACGAGATTCGCATCCGCGAGGTAACGCAAGAATAGGCGGGCGCCGCTGAGAATCTGCACCCGAAACGTGTGACCGAACGGACGACCAGCTGGCGCGGAGCATTGTCGGCGTCGTCGAACATGACGATCAAAGCCGTCGAGAATCGGCTCGATCGGTCCGTCGAGGGGCATGCCGACTCGGCTCGCCCAGTGGGTCAGATGCTCAGCCGATCGAAGATGTCGGCGAGCGGTGAGCTCCGCGTACCCGTCCTGACGCAGCGTGTCTGCAAAGCTCGTCATGAGTGGCCCGGCCGGTCCGACTCGAAGATCGCGAACCCGTCCGGCAGATTGGAAGTACTCGGTGAGCATGACGTCCTCCTTTCATGGGGACGTCACGATAATGCGGAGTCGTCGGAAGGCGGTCCCGCCGGTATGCGCGCTCAAACCCGCGAAACCGGTATCAACTCCGCATAACCATTGGCTCCGCATTAAAC
>Ga0187893_10013971_pt1 | contig 11053 bp, 10 predicted proteins | sample MA1701074metaG_FD_139574 | JGI IMG/M metagenome (GOLD analysis project Ga0187893, IMG submission 139574) | White microbial mat communities from a basaltic lava cave in the Kipuka Kanohina Cave System on the Island of Hawaii, USA - MA170107-4 metaG ...
CTTGCGGAATTGCGGGCGCACATAGAGCCGCTTCATTTCACACACGCCACTTTCGATCTTGCGCAGAGCCACGCAGCCTGCGAATTCATTGCCCTCGCGAGCCAGCAGCAGGCAGCCATCAGGCGGCGCATACTCGCCGGGCAATCCTGCCAGCTCCTCCGCGAAATTCTGGAAGCTCAGGTCCACGCCGAGGCTCGCGGCATACTCCTCAAGAAGCGCCTTGGCCGCCACAACGTCGTTCTCCGATTCGCTTGGTTCGATGCGGATCATCGTTTGCATTTCTGCCCCACTGGCGATGCACGCTCAACAGACAAATTGGCGCGGGGGAGCGCACCTCGTGTGGCCGCAAGGAATTCCATCGCGCTCCGGGTATAATGGTGAGCTTGCTCAGGCTCGAGGCCCGCGCTGAGCACAATATCGGAGGCTTTCGCGAATGAAATGCAGCAGCATCCTTGACGCCGTCGGCCGCACGCCGCTCATCCGGCTGAACCGGATTGCCGAAGGCCTGGCGCCGGAGATTTATGTCAAAGCGGATTACTTGAATCCCGGCGGCTCGGTGAAAGACCGCATCGGCATCACCATGATTGACGAAGCGGAGCGTAAAGGCCTGCTGAAGCCGGGCGGCACGATCATCGAAGCCACCAGCGGCAACACCGGGATGGGCCTGGCCTTGGTGGCGGCGGTGCGGGGCTACAAGGTGGTTTTCACCATCAATGACAAGCAGTCGAAAGAGAAAATCGATCTCCTGAAGGCGATCGGCGCGGAAGTGATTGTGTGCCCCACGGCCGTCGAGCCGGATGACCCGCGTCACTATCATCAAGTTGCCCAGAAGCTGGCGCGGGAGATACCCAACTCCTACTACCCCGACCAGTACTCGAATCCCGATAATCCGGGGGCGCACTACCTCACCACCGGGCCGGAGATTTGGGAGGACACCGAGGGCAAGATTACGCACTTCGTCTGCGGACTGGGCACCGGCGGCACCGTCACCGGCGTGGCGCGCTTCCTGAAGGAGAAAAACCCGGCGATTCAGATTATCGGCGTGGACCCGGTGGGTTCGATTTACTTCGACTGGTTCAAGCACAAGAAAAAGATCAAGGGCACGACCTACGTGGTGCAGGGCATTGGCGGCGATTGTCTGCATCAAACGCTGGAGTTCGAGCTGATTGACGACGTGGTGCAGTGCCAGGACGAAGAGTGTTTTGTGTGGACGCGGCGGCTGGCGCGCATGGAAGGCATCTTCACCGGTGGCTCCTGCGGCGGTGCGGTGGCCGCGGCGTGCCGGCTGGCCCAGGGGCTGAAGGCCACCGATGTAGTGGTGGTGTTTGTGCCGGACACCGGCATGCGCTACCTCAGCAACGTCTACAACGACGAGTGGATGCGCGACCACGGCTACGTGGATTCGGAAGTGCCGCTGCGCGCGGAAGACATCGTGCGCGTGAAGCGGCAGGCCGGGCGCGTGCGCGAGTTGATTGTCGCCGAGCCGTATCAGACGGTGTTTCACGCGCTGCGCACCATGCAGTCCAACGACATTTCGCAAATCCCAGTCTTCGAAGAAAAGAAAATTGTCGGCACGGTGTACGAAGACAAAATCCTCAACCTCGCTTTGCAGGGCAAAGACCTGCGCAAACTGGTGATCCGTGAAGTGATGGGCAAACCGCTGCCGCTGGTGCCGCGCGACGCCCCCATCGAGCGCGTGACCAAGTCGCTCAGTCACGAAGGCCCGGCGGTGTTCGTGGACATGGGCAATGGCCACTACGAAATCCTGACCAAGTACGATCTGATGGGAACCATTGCGCAACTGGCCGAGCAGGTGCGCTAGGCCGCGAGGAATCGCGTGAGCTTGGCGCAGCCGATCCGGCAACAAGTCACAGGTGTGAGATCCAGATGAAGATTGACGACTTCAATCAGCGATTGCGCGGCTCTGTGCTGGTGGCCGACGGCGCCATGGGCTCGATGCTCTACGAAGCAGTGGGGCCGCACCGCTGCTTCGACGAGCTGAACGTAGCGCAACCCGAGGCGGTATTCCGCGTGCACCACGCCTATCTGGAGGCTGGCGCGCAAATCATCGAGACCAATACTTTCGGCGCGAACCGCCACCGCCTCGCCGCGCTGGGCCTGGCCGATTCGGTGGTGGCGTTCAACCACCGCGGCGTCAAAATTGCCCGCGAAGCGCGTGAAGCGGCGCGCCACGAAGTGCTCATCGCCGGCTCCATCGGTCCGCTGGGGATTACGCAGCAGGTTCAGGATCTCCCAGTCGAGGAAATCCAGAGCATGTTCCGTGAGCAGGCGGGCGCGCTGGAAGAGCGCGGCGTCGACCTTTTCATCCTCGAGACTTTCTATCATCTGTCTGAGCTGCTCGCGGCCATCGACGCAATTCGCTCCTTTTCGCAATTGCCCATCGTGGCCCAGCTTACCTACTCCGACGAGGCCACCACGCTCGACGGCACCCGCCCCGCGCAGGCGTGGGAACAATTGAAGACGCGCGACGTGCAGGCCGTCGGCGCAAATTGCAGCATCGGGCCGCAATCGCTGCTTTCGGTTCTGCACGAGCTGGCGCGCGCCGCGGAATTGCCGCTCTCGGCGATGCCGAATGCCGGCTTCCCGCAGCGGGCTGGCGACCGCGTGGTTTATCCCAAGTCGTCGCCCGATTATTTCTCGCAGTTCGCCACGGAAGCGGCGTCTACTGGCGTGCGCATCGTGGGCGGTTGCTGCGGTACGACCCCCGCGCACATTCGCGCCATGGCCGACGCAGTGAAAGGCCTGCGGCCCTCGCGAGTTGCGGTTGGTTCGCCTGCGGTAGCCGAAGCGCCGCCGGAGCCGCGCCGGATGATCGCGCGCGAGCCGGAAAGCCGCCTGTGGAAGAGGGTTCAGTCCGGCCAATTCGTCGTTTCGGTCGAAATCGACCCGCCCAAGGGCGTGGCGCTGGACCGCATCTACGAACAAGTGGACAAAGTGATGGCCAGCGGTCGCGTGGACGTGATCGACATCAACAGCGGGACGCTGGCGCGCGTGGGCATGGATGCGATGATGCTCGCCGGGGCGCTGGAAACGCGCGGTATCGAGACCGTGCCCCATTTGACCACGCGCGACGCCAACCTGATCGGACTGCAGGCCATGCTGCTCGGCGCCTGGTCGGTGGGCGGCGTGCGCAACGTGCTGGCGATTACCGGTGATCCGCCGTCGCTGGGCGACCACCCAGAGACCAGCGGCGTTTACGAGGTGGACTCAGTGGGCCTGGTGCGCGTGCTCGCGCGTCTCAATCAGGGCTCCGACTGGGCCGGCAAGAATCTTGGCGGGGCGACGAATTTCACCATCGGTGTGGCGCTCAACCCGCTGGCCGAGGACATCGAAGAAGAGATCCGCCGCTTCATGGCCAAAGTCGAAGCCGGAGCGCATTTCGCGATGACGCAGCCGTTGTTCGACCCCGCCCACTGGCACGCGTTCTTAAAGCGAATCGGAGGCAAGTCGCCCATTCCAGTAATGGCCGGCATCTGGCCGCTGACCAGTTACAAGCAAGCCCTGCGCCTGGCGCATGAGGTGCCGGGTATCGTCATCCCCGAGCCAACGTTGAAAGCGATGGAGGCGGCCGGCACCGCCGCGCGCGACCGCGGATTTGCGCTCGCCCGCACCATGCTCGAATGGGCGCGCACCGAACTTGCCGGCGCGTATTTGATTCCGCCCTTTAAACGCTACGAAGAAATCCTCGAAATGTTTGTCTAAGGCTGGGGAACCGACGTCAGCAATTCGACGATACGGTGTGCCGCCTTGCCATCCCATAGGGGCGGAACGCGGCCTTTCTTGCCTTTGCCGGCAAGGATGTCGCGGGCGGCGGCGAGGATGCGAGCGGGGTCGTTGCCGACCAACGTGTTGGTTCCATCATTGACGGTGATGGGCCGCTCGGTGTTTTCGCGCAGCGTCAGGCAGGGCACGCCAAGCACGGTGCTCTCCTCCTGAATGCCGCCTGAATCGGTGAGCACGAACACCGCCTCGCTTTCCAGATGCAGGAATTCCAGGTAGCCAACGGGCGGGCACATCAGCACGCCTCCGTCCGCGCGCTCCCATTCCCTCCGCACCGACTTACCGAGGCCGAAGCGTTCGATGCGCTCCTGCGTCCGCGGATGCGCAGGGAAGAGAATTGGAATCTCCCGCGCGATTTCAGTGAGGCATTCCAGCAGCGAGCGCAGCGTGGCCGCATGGTCCACATTCGATGGCCGGTGCAACGTGAGCAGCGCGAACCGACGCGCCGTGCCATTCTCAGCAAGAAGTCGCAGGTCACGCAGCGCCGGAGAACTGCACGCCAGCTCGCGGAATCTTCGCAGCGAATCAATCATCACGTTGCCAACGAGATGAATCTTCTCAGCGGCGATGCCCTCGCGCCGCAGGTTTTCCACGCCGCTTGGCTCGCTGACCAGGAGGAAATCCGCCAGCGCGTCGGTGAGCACGCGGTTGGTTTCCTCCGGCATGGTGCGGTCAAAGCTGCGCAGGCCCGCCTCCACGTGGGCTACGGCGATGTGCAGCTTGGCGGCCGCCAGCGCCGCGGCCAGCGTCGAGTTCACATCACCGACCACGACAACCACATCCGGCTTCCACTCCTTCATCACCGGCTCGATGCGCGCCAGCACTTCGCCGGTCTGCTCAGCGTGCGAGCCGGAGCCGACTTCGAGGTTCACATCGGGGCGGGGAATGCCGAGCTGATCGAAGAACAGGCGCGACATCGCCTCGTCGTAGTGCTGGCCGGTGTGCACCAGCAGCGTCTCGACGCCATTGCCACGCCGCGCCGCAAGGTGCTCCATCAGCGGCGCAATCTTGACGAAGTTCGGCCGCGCGCCCGCCACCACCAGAATGCGCTTCATAGGTCTCCAGGAAGGTCGCACAGCATGAAGGGTGCCTTAGGTGTCCTTTCGACGCTGCTTCAGCCATTCGCTGAAGCGCAAAAGGCGAGGCAGTGACTCGCGATCGCGCTCACGGTTGGCCGCCTGCTTGCTTCGGATGATGTCATCCAGATTAAAGAATTGCTAATGTGCTGCTCGAGCGTGCGCCGCGCGGCGGCCTCGAAGGACGCAAAGTCGGCTTGGGCTTCGGCGCTGGCCATGGTGACTTCGACCTCCCCTTCGGACTCAGTATATCTAATGTGCTCAAAAAAACAGGAAGCGCTTGCGGCGTGGCGGCGTAACTTCATCCTGCTCCGCCAGCTCGGGCGCGTAGGGCAGCGCGCTCCCTTCCAGGGTGGCCAGCGGATTCTCGCGAAACAGGGCCCGCGCCACAGCTTCATTCTTCCGCTTGGCGACTGCTTCAAATGCAGGCCGCAGTTGCAGCGGCCGCGAAGTGAGGTTGTGCGCATCGCTGGCGACAAAGTGGACCGCGCCTTCGTCGAGCCACGCTTCCGCGGCCTTCTGCGCCCGTTGCCCGAAGCGCCCCAAGAAAGAGCCCGCAGTGACCTGCACAAAGCAGCCTTCCTCGACCCACGTGTTCACCCGCGCGCGATTCTGTACCAAAATCGGATTGCGCTCCGGATGCGTGATGACCGGGCGGACGCCTTTCATGCGCAGCTCTTTGAGCGCATTGTCCATGGAGGGAGGGATGGCGAAGTCGGCGAACTCGACCAGCAAATAGTTCTTCTGATTGATGGTAAAGCGCGCAGGGTCGGTCTGCACCGTCTGCAGGTTCTCGAAGCTCATGTGGAAATCGCATCCGGTTGAGAGCAGCAGCCGGTCGCCGATGCGCGCTTGCAGTTCCGCGCAGCGTTTGCGAATCAACTCCGGCGCAAAGGGGAAAGAATCATTGGCATGCGGCGTGGCCACCACGTGGGTGATGCCGTCAGCGATGGCCGCTTCCGCCATCTGCAGCGAGGTCTCCAGCGCCTCCGGCCCGTCGTCCAATCCCGGCAAAATGTGACAGTGGATATCAACCATCGCTCAACTCTCTTGATAAGCCTTAAGGAATTGCTCCCGCTCTATTCCAGCTTGCCTGCAAATCGTGCGTAACGTTGGCCCCTTGATACGGATATGGTTGGGAATAGTCATCGGAGTTGTGGTTCCATCTGCGTTTTGGCGCTACAGCGCAACGTGGGTTCCCTCGCGAATCACCGAGAAACCCAACTTGGCAAGAGCGGCCAACACGCGCCGTTTTGGAGCGTCCGCAGGGAATTTCATGCGCTGAGGGTTACGTCGGCCAATGAAACTTCTTCGGGTAGATCGGCGAGACCCTCGCGGCCGAAGGTCTCCAAATGGAATTGTATGGCGGAGCGGACATCCGCTAAGGCTTCGTCGAAGGTGTCCCCTTCTCCAACTACCACACCCTTTAGGCCAACGGGATAGGCCACGTAACCTTCTTCGTGATGCTCCACGACAATCTTCATAGTCTTCATCGTGTTCCCCTTAGGTGATTCTACGGGTTTAGGGCCCGGCAGAGAATAATTTCATTTTGGCGCCCATGCGGCCAGCGACTGCCATACGCCCAGCAGGAATAGCAGGGCTGCAAACACTTGTCGCATCCTGCGCGGCGAAAGCCGCAGTGCCAGCTTGCTGCCCAGCATCCCGCCAAGAAAAACGCCGGGCATCAGCAGCAGACCCACGCGCACGTCCACCTGACTCTGCTGCCAGTAATTGAGAAACGCCAGCAAGCCCGTAGGTGGCACCAGCGCAACCAGGCTGGTTCCCTGGGCGGTGTGCTGGTCAAAGGTGAACAGCAGCACCAGCAGCGGCACCAGCAGCACGCCGCCGCCCACGCCAAACATGCCGCCGAGCACGCCCACACCCGTCGCCGTCGCCAGTATCCAGATTGTGCGGCTGCGCTGGCTCACGGCGCATCCTCATTCTTGCCCAGAGCGGCCGACGAGCCGCTCTTCGACTGCCGGAACAGAAGCACAGCGGCAACCATCAGAAAAACGCCGAACAGGCCTTTCAAATTCTCGTGGCTGAGGCCCAGCGCCACATCGCTGCCGAAGTAGCCTCCCACGAGAAAGCCAACCGCGCATACCAGGCCGGCTCGCAGATCCACCCGCTTCTGCCGCCAATAGAACAGCAGCGCGCCGATTCCGATGGGTGGTAACTGCAGCAGCAGTGAAGTGCCTTGCGCCAGATGCTGGCCGAATCCCAGCAGGTACACCAGCGCAGGCACCAGCACGATGCCGCCGCCCACACCCATCAATCCGACCAGAATGCCGACGCCGAGTCCGAGCAGTAGGACTTCCGCCAAGGGTGCCAGCATCATCCTTCATCCACCCCATGCTGACAAGGCTCGGCTGTTTCCACTTTCGCACGGCGAAACGCGGTTGCTTTTCGCGACCTGCGGATTCTTGCTATAGTCTCAAGTCGCTTTGCCCGCACGCAGAAGGGAGCCGCTTTCTCGCACATGGCTACGGATCGCAAGCCGGAATTTTTTCAGGGCAAGAACCTCAAGGTGGGAATCATCGGATGCGGTTACGTGGGGCTGCCGCTGGCTCTGCGCTTTGCGGAATCCGGCCATTCGGTCATCGGTTTCGATACAGACCCGGCCAAAGTGGAAACGCTCAGCGCGGGCAAGTCCTACATCCAGCACATCCCCGCTGAAAAAATATCTCAGTTCGTCAGCGCCAAACGCTTTGCTGCCGCGACGGACTTCGCGCGAATCAAGGATGTGGATGCCGTTCTTATTTGCGTCCCCACGCCGCTCGACGACCGGCGCGAGCCCGACCTGAGTTTCGTGGAAAAGACGGCTCATTACATTTCACCGCACTTGCAGCGCAGCCAGCTCATCGTGCTGGAAAGCACCACGTACCCCGGCACCACCGAGGAGCTCGTCCTGCCCATCCTGGAGCAAAGCAGCCTGAAGTGTCCCATTGCGGCCGGCCCGGGCACGGAGAACATTGCCACCGATTTCTATCTCGCGTACTCGCCGGAGCGGGAAGACCCGGGCAACAAGCAGTTTGGTCTGGCGCAGATTCCGAAAGTGGTTGGCGGTGCCAATCCGCCCAGCAGCCGCGCCGCGCAGGCGCTCTACGCGCAGATTGTGGCGCGGGTGATTCCGGTCAGCTCCACGCGCGCCGCGGAAATGTGCAAGTTGCTCGAGAACATCTTTCGCTGTGTGAACATCGCCATGGTCAACGAGCTCAAGCTGCTGTGCACGCGCATGGGCATTGACATCTGGGAAGTGATCGACAGCGCGGCCACCAAGCCTTTCGGCTTTATGCCGTTTTATCCCGGCCCGGGCCTGGGCGGCCACTGCATCCCGGTGGATCCGTTCTACCTTTCCTGGAAGGCGCGCGAATACGATTTCGCCACTCGCTTTATTGAATTGGCGGGCGAGATCAACACGCAGATGCCGTATCACGTGGTCGGCGCGGTTGGCGACGCGCTCAACCAGCGCTCCAAGAGCTTGAAGGGTTCGCGCGTGCTGGTGCTCGGTGTAGCCTACAAAAAAGATGTGGACGACCTGCGCGAGTCGCCTACGCTGAAGATTATGCAGTTGCTGAACCAGCGCGGCGCCAACGTGGACTACAACGACCCCTATTTCCCCGCGCTGCACAAGATGCGCCACTACGATTACGCGCACATGAAGTCTGTGGACCTTGCGCCGGCCACGCTGGCCGCCTACGACTGCGTGGTCATCGCAACCGACCATTCCAGCTACGATTACCCGGCCATCGTCAGCGCCGCACCGCTCGTGGTGGATACACGCAACGCCACCCGCCGGGTCGCAGCAGGCCGCGAGAAGATCGTCCTCTGCTGAGCGCCGGCGAAGTTTGCTATAGTTTCCGCGCCGTGGATTCCGCCCAACTCACCGCTCGCATTCGCGCGCAGCTCGAAGAGAGCGTGCGCGTCAAGCAGGCGTTCACTCCGGATTTGCTGGCCCGCATCGCACAATTTGCAGAGAAGTCTGCCGCTGCGATTCGCGCTGGGCACAAGTTGGTCTTCTTTGGCAATGGCGGCAGCGCGGCCGATGCGCAGCATCTTGCGGCAGAGCTCGTGGTTCGCCTGCGCCACGACCGCGCGGGCATGGCAGCCATCGCGCTAACCACGAATACCTCCATCCTGACAGCGGCGGCCAACGATTACGGGTTCGAGCGCATCTTCTCCCGCCAAATTGAGTCGCTGGTCGCGCCCGGCGACGTGCTGGTTGCGCTTTCGACCAGCGGAGACAGCCCTAACGTAGTGCAGGGCGCTGAGTCCGGCCGGGCGCGCGCGGCATACGTCGTCGCCCTTACCGGCGAAACCGGCGGTGCGCTGGCCAGCCGCGCGGATTTGCTCCTTAACGTTCCATCGCGCGACCCGCAGCGCATTCAGGAGGCGCACATCACTATCGGGCATATCGCCTGCTCACTGATCGAAGAGCTTGTGGCTGGAAAGTAGCGCGTAGGCGTCGGCGCGCTCTAGGGTTGCTCAGAAGCCTGCTTTGGCCGGCGTCTCCACCTGGGCCCGCACCAGCTCGATCCGCAGCTTGCCGAACGGCATCTCCGCTTCCATCAGCGCAGGCGCACGACTTTCGTCGTTAGCAAACCAGATCCACATACGCACCTGTGCGAGCTCTTTCTTGTGTTCGAACACCCGCAGTTGCACTTGCGTCGCCGGGTAGCTTCCCGCGGGAACCGTCACGGTTCCGCGCTGAGCGGCGCTGGCGTGGATTTCGAACAACCGCTTGCCGTTGAACACCTGCGCTTTGACTAGCGGTTGTTCCACCCAGTTCACCGTGCGCAGGAAATAAAGGAATCCCAGCGGGTCGCGCGTGCCCGGCTGCACTTTGATCGCCGGCCCGTCGTTCTGCACGGGCAGCCCATCACCCGCCATCCGCGTGACGTTGTTTTCGGTTTTTCCTTGCTCGCGCAGGTAAGCCTCGTAGCGGTAGCTGGCCAGCGAGGCGGTGTCAGTGTAGGAATCAAACTGGTTGTCCAGGGCGTAAAGAATCCGAGCCGCATCCACCGTCTTGGCCAGCGCGCGGAAGTGCCACGCTTCACGGCCGTAAAACGGCGGTTTGCCGTTTACCGCCAACTCGGCGGTGGCGGCCGTCATCAGGCTGGCCCAACTGATGCGATAGTGCAGCTTTTCTCCCACGCGAAACGATGCTGGGGCCGTTTTCTTCGCCTCCGGTGCCCGCGGCGGCGCTTTCTGACCCGGCGCCGGCAGGACTCCCACGCCGAGGCACCCGGCCAGAAGCAGTCCCATCCGGAGTTTTCTCGCTTGCCTATCGGTTCTCATCCCAATCGGTTGGAAGCAGCCATTGCCTCTTGCGTTGTACCCGGCTTGTCCCGTGTGCTTCAACAGGCTATATTGAACGGCCTTGCAGCACCGGACGGATTCACAGTTTCTCACGGGAGCAGCGGATTGCGCTATCTGGTGACGGGCGGCGCCGGCTTCATCGGCTCAACCATCGTGGATGAACTCCTGCGGCGCGGCCATCAGGTTACCGTGCTGGACGATTTTTCCGGCGGCAAGGACGCCAACCTCGCTGCCGCCGCCGCGAAAGTCCAGCTGATTCGCGGCAGCATCTGTGACCTGGATACCGTCCGCGAGGCCTGCAAGGGCGCGGACTTCGTCTTGCACCTCGCGGCACGCACGTCGGTGCCGCGCTCGGTGGCCGACCCGCTGGAGACCAACCGCGTCAACGTGGACGGCACACTCAATGTGCTGGTGGCGGCGCGCGATGCCAAGGTGCGCCGCATCGTTTTTGCAGCGTCGTCCTCGGCCTACGGCGAATCGCCATCTCTGCCCAAGGTGGAAACCATGGCCGCGCAGCCCATTTCGCCCTACGGCGTCTCCAAGCTGGCCGGCGAAGTGTATTTGCAGGTGTTCGGCCGCGCCTATGGGCTGGAGAACGTGTCGCTGCGCTACTTCAACGTGTTTGGCCCGCGGCAGGATCCCACTTCGCAGTACTCCGGCGTTCTCTCACGCTTCATCACTGCATTTATCGAAGGCAGCCAGCCGGTGGTGTTCGGCGATGGCGAGCAGTCCCGCGATTTTACCTTTGTGGCCAACGTGGTGGACGCCACGCTGCGCGCCGCCGAGGCGCCGGGAGTCTCCGGCATAGTCTTCAACGTCGGCACTGGAGACCGCTTCACGCTGAACCACACGCTCGC